>RCUP01002169.1_pt1 | contig 10652 bp, 9 predicted proteins | sample 2166341 | NCBI WGS metagenome assembly RCUP01 (sample SAMN09932325, study PRJNA488358) | compost metagenome | isolation source: compost soil in succinonitrile-enriched | place: Germany: Experimental Botanical Garden | reverse complement strand
TATGAAAATTATTAAAACAGCAGTGTTTATTGACAGTTCCAACGTTATGCTAATCATATCAATAAAAGTGTGCTTGATATAGGGGGCTTCTTTTCTATTTGTTGATATCTTTAGAAATATAATAAAGATTTATACGATTTGCTTATATTGTGGCACATGATAGAAAAGCCTCTATATAGAGGCTTTTCATTAAAGTTTTAAACTTGTGAAGTTTTTAAGCTTTTTCACGTGCAATTGCGCGGTAGCCAATGTCGCTACGATATTGCATACCCGTAAAGTTAACTTGTCCGCATACTTCTAGCGCGTTAATTTGTGCTTCCAGAACGCTGTCGCCTAATGCTGTTACACAAAGAACTCGACCACCAGAAGTCACGATGTGACCATCTTCACGAGTTGCAGTGCCTGCATGGAAAATTTTAGTATCTTCAGGTGATTGTCCGATACCTGAAATTACATCGCCTTTGCGTACACTATCAGGATAGCCTTCTGCTGCGAGTACAATACCGATTGACTTGCGTTCATCCCATTCAGCTTCTTTTGGTAAGTTACCAGCAATACCAGCTTCTACCAATTCAACAAGAGATGACTTTAAACGCATCATGATCGGTTGGGTTTCAGGGTCACCAAAACGACAGTTAAACTCGATCACACGTGGTTGACCTTGCTCATCAATCATTAGGCCAGCATATAAGAAACCAGTATAAACATGTCCGTCAGCAGCCATACCTTCTACGGTTGGGCGCATGATTTCAGACATAACACGTTCGAAAATGTCAGAAGTTACAACTGGAGCAGGAGAGTATGCACCCATACCGCCAGTGTTAGGACCTTGATCACCTTCAAAAATACGCTTGTGATCTTGTGAAGTTGCCATTGGTAAAATATTTTTACCATCAATCATACAAATGAAAGAAGCTTCTTCACCTGCAAGGAACTGTTCAATCACAACGCGTGAACCAGCATCACCAAATTTGTTGCCTGCAAGCATGTCATCAATTGCTGCAAAAGCTTCTTCGTTGGTCATTGCAACGATTACACCTTTACCGGCAGCAAGGCCGTCAGCTTTAATTACAATTGGCGCACCATTTTTTTCAACATAAGCTTTGGCTGCATCTACTTCAGTGAAAACGTCATAGAAAGCAGTTGGAATGTTGTGACGCTTTAAAAAGTGTTTGGCAAATGCTTTTGAGCCTTCAAGCTGCGCTGCATATTGAGTAGGTCCCCAAATTTTTAAACCTGCTTCACGTGCAGCATCTACCACACCATTAACTAATGGTGCTTCTGGACCAACAATAATAAGATCAACATTATTTTCTTTAGCAAAAGCAATAATTGCTGGATTGTCTAAAATATCAAGCTGAACATTAAGACATTTGTCTTCTGTTGCAGTTCCAGCATTACCTGGTGCAACAAAAACTTGAGTAACATTGGTATCTTGCGCAATTTTCCATGCTAAAGCATGTTCACGACCACCACTACCTAAAACTAAAATATTCATTTTTAATTTGTTCCTTAACTTTAATCCTTTTTCATCCCCCTCTATCCCTCAAGGTGGAGAGTTAGCTCCATTATTGTGGAAAACCCTCCTGAATGAAAGGAGGGTTAGGGAGGACTAAATTTAAATTAGTGGCGGAAGTGGCGCATACCAGTGAAGACCATTGCAATACCAGCTTCATCAGCTGCCGCAATAACTTCCTCATCACGCATAGAGCCACCTGGTTGAATAATGCATTTAATGCCAGCTTTAGCCGCATTATCAATACCGTCACGGAACGGGAAGAATGCATCAGATGCCATTACAGCGCCTTCAACAACCAAACCAGCATGTTCAGCTTTAATGGCAGCAATACGAGCTGAGTTAACACGGCTCATTTGACCAGCACCTACACCAATAGTTTGGCGGTTTTTCGCATAAACAATTGCATTTGATTTTACATATTTCGCAACTTTCCAAGCAAAGATGAGGTCATCAATTTCTTGTTCAGTTGGTGCGCATTTTGTTACTACTTTAAGATCATCTTTAGTAATCATACCTAAGTCTTGATCTTGAACTAATAAACCGCCATTAACACGTTTGTAGTCAAGTTGTGGTGCACGCGCGTCAATCGCAGGTAATTCGCCACATACTAAAACACGTACGTTTTTCTTAGCGCCAGTAACTTCAAGCACGCCATCAGCAATACTTGGAGCAATAATTACTTCAACGAATTGACGTTCTACAATTGCTTGAGCAGTTGCAACATCTAACTCACGGTTAAATGCAATAATACCGCCGAAAGCAGATTCTGGGTCAGTCGCATAAGCTAAATCATAAGCAGCTTTAATGCCGTCTAAAGAAACAGCAACACCACAAGGATTGGCGTGTTTTACAATCACACAAGCAGGTTTTGCAAATGATTTCACACATTCAAGTGCAGCATCTGTATCAGCAATGTTGTTATAAGACAATTCTTTGCCTTGTAACTGTTTTGCCGTAGAAACTGACGCTTCTTTTGCATTTTCTTCAACGTAAAATGCAGCAGATTGATGTGGGTTTTCACCGTAACGTAAATCTTGTGCTTTGTTCAATTGAGTATTGAACGTACGAGGGAATAAATCAGCTTCGCCTTCGGTCTTACCAACGCGAGCGCCTAGGTAAGAAGCGATCATGCCGTCATATTGAGCTGTATGTTCAAATGCTTTAACAGCTAAATCGAAGCGTGTTTCATAAGAAAGTGAACCAGCAGCTTTTAATTCAGCAATAACTGTATCGTAATCTGAAGCATTTACAACAATACCGACAGAAGCGTGGTTTTTAGCAGCAGCACGAACCATTGTTGGACCGCCGATGTCGATATTTTCGATAGCATCAGCAAGTGAACAGTTAGGTTTTGCAACTGTTGCAGCGAATGGGTAAAGGTTCACGACAACAAGATCAATCGGATCAATGTTGTGTTCTTCCATTACTGCTTCGTCTAAACCGCGACGAGCGAGAATACCGCCATGAATTTTTGGATGTAATGTCTTAACACGACCATCCATCATTTCAGGGAAGCCAGTATGTTCAGATACTTCAACCACAGCGATATTATTATCTTTAAGCAACTTGTATGTGCCGCCTGTAGATAATAGTTCTACCCCTAAAGCTGCAAGGTTTTGAGCAAATTCGACAATTCCTGTCTTGTCAGATACAGAAATCAAAGCACGTTTAATAGTCATGATGTTTAATTCAACAATTTCAAGTCTACGGATTAAAACCAATAAGCATAAAAAAATGCCCACGACGTCGTGAGCATTTTATCATTTATTCACTCATCAAACCGTGAGCTTTTAACTTTTTGCGTAAAGTGCCACGGTTGAGTCCAAGAATCTCTGCAGCACGGGTCTGATTACCACGTGTATATTCAAGAACTACAGATAAAAGAGGTTTCTCCATTTCTGCTAGCACCATGTCATATACCTGAGATGGCTGCTCACCTTGCAATTGTGCAAAATAATGACGAACTGCGCGATCCACGTGGATGCGAAGAGCAACATCAGATTGTGCAGTAAAAATAGGAGATTTGCTATTCATGCGAGTTAATCCGAAAATCAAATACTAGCTTGGATAAAGTAGTATATAAATGTGGTCTAAAAATACGGAGTCCTGTTTTAGATCCTAAAACAGTGACTCTAAAACATAAGAACAATTAGCTTGCCATATTTCTTCGTATTGAATAAAAAATAAGCGTAACAATAGTTAAATATTTGTTACAGCTCCCTCAAAAACAAAAAAAGTTAGGCTATGTGCTTAATGTAGAAAAGCACACATGCTTAACAGTATTTTTTTTGGATTGAGAGCGAGGAGTATACGAGTCAAAGCTTTCGTGGCGCGTATCATACCATTGTCTAGGAAAAAGTGAGCAAATTAACTGCATTTTTTTTTATTTTTTTTTCACTTTTTTTACATTTTAGGGGTGGACAATTTCTAATCGATAATTTAGTAGGCTTTTTTTGCTTCTGTTTAGCTCAAATTGGAATCGGAAAGGGGTATTTGAGGGAATGCGCTGGATACCTCGTAAGTTTTCAACAAGATACTGTTGAGGAGTCAATATAATTTCTTCTGTTTTGTTTGACTCTGTTGCGAAACTCAACTTTAAGTTAGGAAGTTCAATACTTTTATCATTCTGATTAAGCAATATGCCTGAAAATTGCGTATGACTTGTGTCAACTTTGCGGAGTTTTAACTTTTCTATATAAATAAGTTGATATTGTTCAGCTGACTTATTGCAGTGCAGTATTTCACATACATAATTAAATGCATGGCTGACGGTTGGGCTTGCATGCATGAGCTTAGGGTTAAACCAGAGAATTTGAAAAGTGAAGACTAAAATTAAAATAAGGTTGGCAGAGCTCCAGAGCGTGTAGTACAGCCAGCTATGCTTTTTATTATTGTCTTGTTCTTGTGAAGATGCTTGTTCAGCTAAATTAAGATTTGGTAGAGCGTTAATAGGTTCGTTGTGAAAATAATTTAAGTTGTTGAGATAGGTTAAAAGATCAATATTCGAATTCTCAACTTTTTGATCAAAGATATCTAACACGTGAGAATGTGTCATATATCTATTTTGCATTGAGCCGTTGACTGATGTAGATGAGTTAACCATAACAGGCTGTTCAATATTAATCAGATGGGTGAGTGCATTAAAGCTCGAATCACATTTAGGACAACAAACCATACCCTGAGCAACAGTCAATTGAGTAAGAGACACTTTATAGACTGTTAAGCATTTAGGGCAGCGGGTTTGTTTTTCATTCATGAGTTAAAAAATCTCAATTTATTGTTTTACGTTTTCCTGAAATGCGACACCAATTTTCTTCGCGTTTTTCGACATCTAATATATCAAAAAATTCAGAATAAACACGTGAAACATCAGCAACTTGCTCTTCAATTACACCTGCAAGTGCGAACTCACCGTCAGATTTAAGTAAATTTGCAAACTCCGGCGCAAGTGCCATTAATGGACCCGCTAAAATATTTGCAACTAAAACATCTGCCTGTTGAGGTTTAAACTCTTGATCAAATTCTTCAGGAAGACCTACATATAGTCGATCTAATACGCCATTCAGTTCAGCATTTTGTTTTGTTGCTAAAACAGCCTGAGGGTCAATATCAGTGGCATATACTTTTTTAGCGCCTAATAATAAAGCGGCTACGCCTAAAATGCCTGAACCGCAGCCATAATCAATGACGATCTTATCTTTAACGTCAGTTTTACCTAGCCATTGTAAGCATAAGAATGTGCTTGCGTGGTTACCTGTACCAAACGCAAGACCTGGGTCTAATTTAATGTTGGTTGCATCAGCTTCTGGTGGCTCTAGCCATTCAGGTACGATCCAGAACTTTTCCCCAATTTGAATTGGCTCGTAATAGTCCATCCAAGCGCGTTCCCACACTTGATCTTCAAGTTCTTCATGACGGATAGGAGCGTCTGGAAGTTGAGCTTTTAAGAAAGCTTCTAAAGTGTCGACATCAATAGGGTCTTGTTCGTCTTGTTGATAAATGCCTGTCACAATCACTTTATTCCATAAAGGTGTTTCACCTGGTAATGGTTCAAGTAAAGCCTGATCTTCAGCATCATCCAGAGTTACGCTTACCGCACCTAGAGACATTAAAAGTGTTTCTGTGAACTCAACTTGTGCTTGATCAACGGTAATGTGTATTTGTAACCACTTCACGAAAAGGACCTAAAAATTTTATTTAAAGGCATATTGTAGCTGACTAGACAGTTTTAAAAAAGAAAGCGGCCCATCTTTAATGGACCGACTTTAAAAATACTGAGGAGGCTAGCGGCAAATAAATTGCTTCTTCTATGCCTCATGTCGAAATAGATTAAGGAGCAGGGGCTTTAAATTGTAACTTACCATTTTCATTTGGTTGGCAAGTACCATTAAAGATTACGCCGTTATGGTTGTAAGCTACCCATTCACCTTGCTGTTTTTTTACACAGACTCGAATTTGTTTTTGCATTTCGGCTTTGCTCATATCAGCAGCATGTGTAAAAGTTACGCCTGAAAAACAAATTAGAGATGCAGTTAAGATTTTTAACATAGTCGTTTTCATTTTGTATTCCTTCTTGTCGCGTTAATTTTAAAGTCATAGAAGTGCTGTACATTTTTTATTCTAAGATGAATTTGTTTTAATAACATTCACTTTGTATTGAGTTCATGAAACAAAATGTCAAATCATGTGGCGTACCGTAAATTATGTGAAGACGATTTTGTAATTATGTACATCAATAAGCAGATAATTTTGATATAATGTTCCGTCTTTTTTTTTCTGGTGTTTTGTACTCATGCACTACCCTAAAGTTTATGATGTTATCGTTATCGGTGGCGGTCACGCAGGTACGGAAGCGGCCCTTGCTGCTGCGCGTATGGGACGACAGACTTTGCTTTTGACCCATAACATTGAGACTTTGGGTCAAATGAGTTGTAACCCAGCAATCGGTGGTATTGGCAAGTCACATTTAGTACGCGAAATTGATGCGCTTGGCGGAGCAATGGCTTTAGCTGCCGATAAAGGTGGTATTCAGTTCCGTATTTTAAATTCACGTAAAGGTGCGGCAGTACGTGCAACACGTGCTCAGGCTGACCGCGTTCGCTATAAAGCTGCCATCCGCGATACTTTGGAAAATCAAGCAAATCTTGATATTTTCCAGCAAGCGGCTGATGACCTGATTGTTGAAGGCGATACCGTTAAAGGCGTTGTTACCCAAATGGGTATTCGCTTTGACGCTAAAACTGTTGTGTTGACTACAGGTACATTTTTGGGTGGTGTAATCCACGTTGGTTTACAAAAATCAAGTGGTGGTCGTGCCGGTGATCCGCCTTCAATTGCACTTGCTCAGCGTTTACGTGAATTAAAATTACCTGTGGGGCGTTTAAAAACGGGTACACCACCACGTATTGATGCACGTTCGGTTGATTTTTCAGTCATGATTCCGCAGCCGGGTGACTTCCCATCTCCGGTTATGTCATTCATGGGTGATGCCTCTATGCACCCTGAACAAGTAAATTGTTATATCACGCATACCAATGAAAAAACCCATGACATTATTCGTGGTGGTTTAGATCGTTCACCAATGTATACCGGTGTTATTGAAGGTGTAGGGCCACGTTACTGCCCATCAATCGAAGATAAAATTCACCGTTTCGCAGATAAAGATTCTCATCAGGTATTCTTGGAACCAGAAGGTTTAGATACACACGAACTTTATCCAAATGGTATTTCGACTTCGCTTCCATTTGATGTTCAGTTCGAGTTGGTTCGTTCTATTCGTGGTATGGAAAATGCGCATATTTTGCGTCCAGGCTATGCGATTGAATACGATTATTTCAATCCGCAAGCTTTGAAATTCACTCTCGAAACTAAAGCTATTAACGGGTTGTATTTTGCTGGCCAAATTAACGGTACAACAGGTTACGAAGAAGCAGGTGCTCAAGGTTTACTTGCTGGATTAAATGCTGCACGCCGTGCGTGGGAGCAAGAAGAGTGGACACCTAAGCGTGACCAAGCTTACATGGGTGTATTGGTTGATGACCTCATTACTTTAGGTACTAAAGAACCATACCGTATGTTTACCTCACGTGCCGAATATCGTTTGATGTTGCGTGAAGACAATGCGGATCAACGCTTAACGACTGTGGGTCGTGAACTTGGTTTGGTTGATGATGTTCGTTGGGCTGCTTATTGTGAAAAAATGGAAGCGGTTGAGCGTGAAACTTCTCGTTTACAACATTTGTGGGCAGCACCAAATAACCCTATGGGTAAAAAATTCGTTGAGATGACTGGTGCTGACTTAAGTAAAGAGTGTAGTGCGATTGATTTGCTTAAACGCCCTAATATTAACTTTGGTCAAATTGCAGAACTTACTGGTTCTGAAGTTTCTGAGCAAGTTGGTGAGCAAATCGAGATTGCTGTGAAATATGAAGGTTATATTAACCGTCAGCATGAAGATGTGGCTCAGTTAAAGCGTCTTGAAGAAACTAAAATTCCTACCGATTTTAATTATGATGTAGTGTCTGGTTTATCTCGTGAAATTACCCAGAAATTAAAAACGGTTCTTCCGGAAACATTAGCTCAAGCAAGTCGTATTCCTGGTGTTACACCAGCAGCTGTTCAACTTGTAATGATCACAATTCGTAAAAATAATATGATTAAGAAAACAGCTTAATCTTTTAAATGCAAAAAAGCCCAGTTAAGACTGGGCTTTTTTATTTTCTGTTCAAAAATATATGAAAACTTCCTAAGGAAGAAAATAGATTTCGCTTCCTTTTTTTCTTATTTCACATATTTCAAGCAGCCAGTTATATTAAATTCACGTTCAAACAAGAGGGCTTTAACCATGACAATGAAATCAATTCGCTACAATAGAGATGAAATGGCATGCCAATGCTTATGTTCAAAATAGCGCAAAAGAAAGACCAGATCAGTTTTGTAGGGGGAGAACACATTGATCTGAAAACAAGTATAAATATAAGAGCCAATATAAAATTAAGAAAATTATAATTCAAAATCTAAAGAGAACCTTATGGTTCTCTTTTTTATATCTATTTATTCTTAGACTCAATTTCTCGTACAGCATTGTGTACTTGAATAGGCTCGATATGCAGTAATTTCTTGCCAAAACTACGCAACCACCACACCAGTTGAGATGTAAAAGGTACGGTCGCTGTAACTTCTACGATATTTTCTTCAAGTGGAATTATAGTTTGGTCTTTACTTAACTGACTTTCATAGAAAGTTCTAGCAGTTTGCTCTGTCATGGTTAATGTGAGTTGAATTGACTCAGTTGGTTGCTTGTAGTCCACTCTAAAGCCTAAAGCGCCTGAATCGATATAATGATCAATATCAAAATTGACAGGATGCAGTGCTCGACTATCTAAGACTTTTGCTGATTTAAAACGGTGCAAGGCAAATGTTTGAACTTCAGTTTTGTCATGTCGTGTGCAAATTAAATAAATTACCGCACCTTTTTGTACCAAAGCCAAAGGATTTAAAATATAAGTTTTATCCTCGCCCTGATTTACTCGTGCCCGATAAATACATTCTATTTGTTTGTCTTGGAGTAGACCTTCATAAATTGCTTGTTGAGCATTTCGATCGACTACAGGCGGGATAAGAGGTTGGCTTGCTGGTACGATGCGTACTCGGTTAATCCATTGCCTAACATTATTTTGTGTAGAGAGACTGCGTTTAGCCAAATCAAACCAAGGCCCCATCTCATCAAGCAGACTTGGTGGAAGTAAGTGTTTAAGATGCTCCTCAACCATCATAAATGTTACTGCCTGAGAGCTAGTCATGTGAGGTAAGCTCTGAATAGGCGCATCGGATTGCCACCGCCAGCCCTGAGGTACAGCCTTATTACTTTCTATTGGAAAGCGCTGAGCAATTTGATTTAAATCACGCTGAATAGTCCTTAAACTGATATCAATACCTTCACGTTCAAGCATTTCCTGTAACTCCCGCGTCCCGATCCATTTACCGGTAGGGAGGCGAGATAAAATCTGCCATTGGCGATATAAACTATTTGAAGTTTCTTTTTCTATTACAGACATAAGCGTAATACATCTATATCCAACTGCTTTGGTGTCAACACAATAAAAAATCTTTACACATTTAGCAAGTTTGTCAGATTCGGTTTATAGGTCCTTTTACAATCAATGTTAAGATTTAGAAGAAGAAAGTTATAACAAAGCACCGTAAAAATATTAAAGATATATAAATGGCACTGAAATTGCTTATTTAAAAATGAAATATAGATAAATGATAAGACGAGGTGGTTATGTCAGAACAAGAGCATGAATTACATATAGATAATGATTTTTTTATACAAGAGCAGACGACTACGGCACTCATTAACCCAACCTCTTTTTTAGAACATATTTCCGTACAAACCAACCTATTTGAGCAGCTAAAATCACAGTTTTTTAATGAGATGCTTGACGATGTGACATCCAATGGTGCGGCTTCTAAAAAAATTGAGCAATGGTTGAGTATCCGTACTCTAGATGAATTAAAAGAATTGAATGCTCAAGCGAAGCAGCATTTTCTTTATCATGGGATTACTTTTAACGTATATGGTGATAAAGAAGGTGCAGAGCGAACAATTCCTTTTGATTTAATTCCAAGGGTGATTGAAAAAAAACAGTGGGAGAAAATAGCTTCGGGCTGTGCACAGCGCGTTAAAGCTTTAAATTACTTTTTAGATGATATTTATCATGGACAACATATTTTAAAAGAAAAATTAATTCCCGAAGAACAAATTATGGGGAATGATGCTTTTCAGCCACATATGCTTAAACATTCTCTGAAAGGTAAAATTTATTCTCAAATTAGCGGGATTGATATTATCCGTGATGGTGAAGGAGAATTTTTTGTATTGGAGGATAATTTAAGAACACCTTCTGGCGTATCTTATATGATCGAAAGCCGAAAAATTAGCCAAGAATTGATGCCGGAGCTATGTGCAACCAATAATTTACAGGGAATTGAACATTATCCAAAACTTTTAAAAGAAATATTGCAGGAAAATTCACCTGCGGACAGACCTTTTATTGTGGTGCTAACCCCAGGGCGTTTTAATAGTGCTTACTATGAGCATGCTTTTTTAGCACGTGAAATGGAGGTGCCA
>RCUP01002167.1_pt1 | contig 10655 bp, 6 predicted proteins | sample 2166341 | NCBI WGS metagenome assembly RCUP01 (sample SAMN09932325, study PRJNA488358) | compost metagenome | isolation source: compost soil in succinonitrile-enriched | place: Germany: Experimental Botanical Garden | reverse complement strand
CCTGGCGTTTGCCGAGGGTTTCGGTATCGCTTTCGACGTCGAGAATGTCGTCCTGGACCTGGAACGCCAGCCCGATGGCCTGTGCATAAGTCTGCAGGGATTTGAGTTCATCTTTCTCGGCACGGCCGCTGGCCAAGGCGCCGAGCTTGACGCTGACCTCGATCAACGCACCGGTCTTGTGCCGGTGCATGTATTCGAGGGCTTTCTGATCGAGTTTCAGACCGACCGAGCCGAGGTCGATGGCTTGACCTCCGACCATGCCAGCCGGGCCTGCGGCCTGCGCCAATGCGCTGACCATTTGCAGGCGAATCTCCGCGTCCGCATTGCTCAGGCGCGGGTCGAGCAGGGCGCTGAACGCCAGGCTCTGCAAGCCGTCGCCGGCGAGGATTGCGCAGGCTTCATCGAATTTCTTGTGGGTGGTCGGCTGGCCGCGACGCAGGTCGTCATCGTCCATGGCCGGCAAATCGTCGTGCACCAGCGAGTAAGCGTGGATCAACTCCACCGCACAGGCCGCGCCGTTGGCTTGTTCGGCCTTGCCACCCAGCGCTTCGCACGCGGCGTAGGCCAGCAATGGACGCACGCGCTTGCCGCCGTTCATTACGCTGTAGCGCATGGCTTCGTACAGGCGCACCAGCTCAGGGCTCGGCGCGGTGAACAAGGTGTCCAGGGCCGCATTGACCCGGGCCTGGCTGGTCGCCGAATACGCTGCAATCATTCTGGCTGGTCCGCGTCGAAGGGTTCCTCGGCCAACTCGCCATCACGCTCGAGCAGCACCTGAACCTTTTGCTCGGCCTGGGCCAGCGCCGCCTGGCAATCGCGGGTCAGACCGATGCCCTGCTCGAAAGCGGTCAGCGAGTCTTCCAGCGACAATTCACCGTTCTCCAGACGCTCGACCAGTGTTTGCAGGTCGGCGAGGGACTGTTCGAAATCCAGTGCAGCTTTTTTGCGGGCCATGGCGGCGATTTCCGGTTGACGTTAAACCGGCGCGACACTAGCAGATAGGGGGTTTATGGGCAAACTCACCGGCGACGTACACTCCTGTAGGAGCAGCCGAAGGCTGCGATCTTTTGATCTTTGTTTCAAGGAAGCAGATCAAAGGATCGCAGCCTTCGGCAGCGCCTACAGTGGCGAGTTATCGGGATAATTAATCTGATACCGGGTACTGCGCCCACCACCTGGCAGTCGTTTCACGCAGCCTTTTTCCAGCAGTTCAGCGAGATGACGAGTCGCGGTGGCTTTGGATACCTTCGCCACAGCCTGATACTGCGCCGCGCTGATACCGAGCTCAAATCCACGCTCCCCGCCATCCAGCAAACGATTCAGTACCTTGGTCTGCTCGGTCGATAGTCCGGTTTCCCGGTGCGCTTGCCAGAATCTTGCTTTAGCCAGTACGAATTCGATCCGTGCCATCGCCTGCTGCAGGCTGCGCAGCAAGGTTTGCAGAAACCAATCCAGCCATTGCGTGATGTCCAGAGTGGCTTTCTGGCTGCTTTCGAGCACGCGGTAATAGCCCGACCGATCGTCGAGGATGCTCGCCGACATGGCGTAAAAGCGAATCGCCTGAGCCTCGCCCTGAGCCAGCGCAAGATCGGTGATGGTGCGCGTCAAGCGTCCGTTGCCATCATCGAAGGGGTGCAGCGTAACGAACCAGAAATGCGCGATACCCGCGCGTAGCAGTGGATCGAGTCCTGCCTGATTCCGGCTGCTCTCGAACCATGTGAGAAAGGTATCGAGTTGTCGCTCAAGGCCCTTACGAGGTGGCGCTTCGAAGTGCACGGTCGGTCTGTCGAGACGGCCCGAGACCACTTGCATCGACTCTTCCCCGCGCAATGCGCCGACACGGATACTGCGGGCAGCGAGATCGGAATCCTGCTCAGGGAATAGCCACTCATGCCAGTCCAGCAATCGATCAAGGGTCAGGGGTTCGGCGAAACGCTGCGTGGCGTCGAGCATGAGTTGCGCCAGCCCCTCACTGCGTTTGCTGACCTTGTCACCTTCATTGAGCTCCAACCCCAATCGTCGCGCCAAGGAAGAGCGAACCGAACCGACATTCAGCTGTTCGCCTTCAATCGCGGATGAGGTGACGATGTTTTGCAGCAACGCATCCAGCTCGCTCTGGGCACTGAGTGAACTGCCTACAGAGCTGGCCATTCCCATCAATCGACCTTGTGCCTGAACGCACTCGCGCAGAAGCGGCGTCAGGCGCTCTGCCTGCCAGTGGAAGTCGGGCCAATCTGGCTGTTGCCAGATCCAGTGAGGTGCCATGAATTCGCTGCTCCAGGGTGAGTGAGCCGATTAGGCGATTTATTCGGCTCACTTAATGAGCCGAATATGACGGCTATTCGGCTCATCGTCCAGCCGCCAACGTGATTCCCACCGCAAATCAGGACGCATCCGATTGTTAAAAAACGCCCTAATGGCTACCCTTCGCGCCATCAACGGCCCAACCGTCACGGGTCTTTCAGACGAAACGCAGGCTGCACATCTGTAACGCGCCGAGGATCAGGCGCAAGGTTTCGTCATGCATGGCAGGAGGCGTCACATGCGTTCATTTCTTTTGCTGCTGATTGGGCTGGTCTGCGCACCTGCTCTGGCCGCGCCGAGTGCCAAGTTGTCGGAGCCGGTGGGCGGCTGGCGTTTTAACGGTTTGCTGGACCGCACGGAAAACCCGCAGGTCGCCTATCCCACGCCACCCATCGACCGCGGCGTGCAGCGCAATCGGACGATGATCGAAGGCCAGCTCAAGGCCATCGGCGCGCAGCGCGGTCCTCACACGCTGGCGGTCAACGGTAATCCCTTGAACCTTTACACCGACGATCAGGGGCGTTTCGCCCGACCGTACGCGTTCGGCGCCGGTTCCAATAGTGTTGAAGTGCGTAGCGCCGAAGGTCAGTCGCTCAAGCGTGTTCAATTCTATGAAGCCAACAACCTGCGCACGCCCGCGCGGATTCGCGTGGTCTTGGGTTGGGATGATCCAAAGGCTGAACTCGATCTGCACATCATCACGCCTGACGGCCAACATGCCTTCTGGGCTCACTCTGCGTTGACCAACGGCGGCGGCCTCGACCCGGATGGCGTCGACGGCCCCGGCCCGGAAATGTTCACCATGACCGCGCCGCTGCATGGCACCTATCTGGTTTACGTGAACTATTGGGGCAACTTCGGCAGCGGCGGCTATAACTTCGATGAGGCCGGCAACCAGAACGAGGTGATCACCTCGCAGATCAACCTGGTGCTCAATGAAAACACCGTCGACGAAAAACGCGAGACCTTCATCGTGCCCCTGCGCGCAATTGGCGACCTGCTGCTGGTCAAGACTTTCAACTATTGAGCATCCCGCACCACGGATGAATTGGGTTTTGTGAAATGAGCGATAACACTGCTTTACCGCCGACGGCCCCGGGCGCGGAAACACCGAAACCGTCCCGCCGTTGGCCGGCCATTGTGGTCGGGTTGTGCCTGGTCGTGGGCGTGGCCGCCGGCATGGGTTGGCTGATGAAAAAAAGCCCAGCCCCGGCACCGCAACTGGCAGCGGAAAAGCTCGGCATGAGCCGCCCCGATGGTTTGCTCGAAACCCACTCCTTGAGCCAGTTGCCCAAGGACTTGCTGGCGGTGCCGTTCCTCAAGGAAACCCTGACCGAAGATTTCGTCTTCTATTACGAAACCCACTCCGATCGCCTCGGCCTGATCGGCAGCCTGCGGCGGATCATTTACGAACATGACCTGAAGTTGCAGGACACGTTGATCGAGCAACTGTTCGATCAACCGGCGGACGTGGCGTTATGGCGCGGCGCGGATGGCCGACTCAAGGATTTCCTGCTGGTGATGGATCGTGGCGGGTTGGGCAAAGTGCTGGAGCCGCTGGCGAAGGTCGCGCTGGATGATTCGCAGCTGAGCAAAATCGCTGACGTGAAAGTCGGCGCCGATGACGTTGCGCTTTATCAACTGACCTACAACGCCAGCAAGGCGCTGGTGTTCGCCTCCCATGGCAACAAACTGGTGGTGCTGTCGAATCCGACCAAACTTTACGATCCGCAAAGCGGGGCGACACAGGAGTCGGGTAGCGTTTCGACCCAGGCCATCGCCGCACTGCTCAACGGCGACAAACTGTTCCCCGAAGCCTTCGGCCTGCCACCCCGTGCGCCTGAGGTGAAGCAGCGGCTGTCGGTCAATTCCAGTGTGCTGGCCATGGGTTACCAGCGTTTCATTCCGAACTTCGCCGGCCTGCGTTTCGACATGGACGACAAGGGCTGGCACAGCTTCCTCGCCATGGATGAACTGGAGAATCAGCCGGACTTCGACTTCAAACCGGTCTGGCAAGCCATGCCCATGGGCGCGAGCGCTTGCGTGGCCTTGCCGCTGGCCGCCGAACAGCAGAAGCCGCTGCTGGTAAAACTCGGTGCCGAAGACAGTGTCGCCCAGGCATTGACCGAACACATGGCCGGCACGGCGGGGTTGTGCTGGTACGCCGATTCGCGGCTTTACACGCCGCTGCTGGTGGCCAGTCTCAAGGACGAAGACAGCGCCAAACTCGATGGCGATCTGGGCACGCTGTTCGGCTCGATGGTCGGTGCTTATGAAAGCAAGGTCGATGAACACGCGTTCCCGGTGGTCGAGAAACAGGAAGGCCAGAGCCATCAGTGGCAGCGCCAGGTCAGTTCCAACTTTGGTCCCTACGCGGCCAAGGATGCCGAGAATCCGGACGCGATCAGCGGCAAGGCGTTCATGCGCGTGAGCCTGGCGCGGCACGGCTCGACGTTGCTGTTTTCCCTCGACGACAAACTGGTGGACAAGGCCCTCGGCACCCTCGACAAACGCTTCCCGCCGATGGCTGACGTGGTGCCCAAAGACCTGCTGATGCCGGTCTATTTCGGCCCGGACTCCATGGCGCAACTGATGCAGCAGGAAACCCTCGACAGCCTGCCGCAAGACATGGAGCCGGTGTTCTACAACGCCGCGCAAACCTACCTGATTCCGAAACTGCGCAAGCTCGGCGGCTACGGCAAGTACGCCCTGACTTTGCCGGAAGGCAGCGAGCCGGATGGTCACTGGCAATGGCTACCGCTGGAATGGAAAGCCCTGTGAACGCACTGATCCGCAGCCTCGGCTTGTTCGCTTTGCTGTTGAGCGCAGGTGCCCGAGCCATCGAAACACCGGCGCTGGATGTGCAGCAATCCCAGGTGTTCCGCGCCTGGTTCGTGCGCATCGCCCAAGAGCAACTGAGCCAAGGCCCGAGCCCGCGTTGGTATCAGCAGGATTGCGCCGGGCTGGTGCGTTTTGCCGCTAACGAAGCGCTGAAAGTCCACGACGACAAATGGCTGCGCAGCAATGGCCTGTCCAACCGTTACCTGCCGCCGGAGCTGCAACTGAGCGACGCCCAGCGCGGTCTTGCCCAGCAATGGCAGCAGGGCGGCGGCAAGGTCGGGCCGTACGTCAACGCGATCAAGTTGATCCAGTTCAACAGTCATCTGGTCGGCCGCGATGTCGCGCAAGCGCGGCCCGGCGACCTGATGTTTTTCGATCAGGGCGACGACCAGCACCTGATGATCTGGATGGGCCGCTACATCGCCTATCACACCGGCACCACCACACCCACCGACAACGGCATGCGTTCGGCAAGCCTGCAGCAACTCATGACATGGAAGGACACCCGATGGATACCCGATGCAGCCAACCCCAACTTCATCGGCGTTTATCGACTGAATTTTCTCTCCCAATGATCGGTGCGCGCATGCTGCGTTTTCTGTCTCTGCTGTTGGTTTTTCTGCTGCCATTTTCGACGGTCAACGCCGAAGACACCGTCGAGCCGAGCGGCTATACGCCGGTACCCGGTGAAAGTTTTTTCCTGTTGGCCGACAGCAGTTTTGCCAGCGATGAACAGGCGATGGTGCGTCTCGAAGCGCCGGGCCGCGACTACCGTCGCTTCCGTATGGAGCCTTACGGTGGCGCCGACATCCGGGTGTATCGGATCGACAAGCCGCTGGATTTCCTCAAGCGTCAGAAGAACCTGCATCGCGTGGTCAGCGACGGCCAGTTCAAGGGCGAAGGGCTGTCCAATACCCTCGCGTATCTGTGGGACAACTGGTACCGCAAATCCCGTCGGGTGATGCAGCGGGCGTTCTCCTATGAGTCGCGCAAACAAGTCACCGAAGAAGTGCCGGAACTGAAGATGGGCGCCGCCATGGCCGCGCCAACGCCGTACGACGCGCAACCGCAATTCGCGCTGATTCCGGGCCTGCCGGTGGTCAGCCAGTTCCGTTATCCACTGTGGCAAGCCAAGCCGATCCAACCGCCGGAAGGCGTGAACCTCGCTGGCTCTTCCAGCGAGTTCGTCAGCGTCGCGCCGGGCAATGTCTATATCCCGTTGGGCAACCTGAAACCGGGTCTGTACCTGGTGGAAGCACTGATCGGCAAGTACCGCGCGACCACCATGGTGTTCGTCTCCAACACCGTGGCAGTGAGCAAGATTGCCGGTGATGAACTGTTGGTCTGGGCTGCGCGCAAACACGAAGGCAGTTCGGTGCCGAAGGTCAATGTGCTGTGGACTGACGGCCTCGGCGTGATGAGCAGCGGCGCCACCGATGCCGATGGTTTGCTGCGCCTGAAACACGTCAGCCCCGAGCGCTCGTTCGTGATTGGCGAGGATGAAGAGGGCGGGGTTTTCGTCTCGGAAAACTTCTACTACGACAGCGAAATCTACGACACCAAACTCTATGCGTTCACCGACCGGCCGCTGTACCGGCCGGGGGATTGGGTGTCGCTGAAAATCGTCGGTCGCGAATTCAAGAATGCCCGGGACTCCGTGCAGCCAACCGCTGCCGACGTCAACGTGACGGTGCTGGATGCGACCGGCACGGCGCTGCAAAGCCTGGACTTGAAACTCGACTCCAAGGCCGGCACCCAAGGCCGTTTCCAGTTGCCGGACAACGCCGTGGCCGGTGGCTACGAGTTGCGTTTCAGCTATAAGGATCAGACCTACAGCAGCGCCTTCCGCGTCGCCGAATACATCAAGCCGCACTTCGAAATTTCCCTGAACCTGGCCAAGCAGGATTACCGCACCGGCGAACCGGTCAAGGGCAATCTGGTGCTGCTGTATCCGGATGGCAAACCGGTCGCCAACGCCAAATTGAGCTTGAGTCTGCGTGCCCAGCAACTGTCGATGGTCGACAACGAGCTGCAATACCTCGGGCAATTCCCGGTGGAGCTGACCAGCACCGAACTGACCACCGACAGCAAGGGCAGCGCGACCCTCGACCTGCCGGCCGCCGACAAGCCGAGCCGCTATATGCTCACCGTGTTTGCCAGCGATGGCGCGGCGTATCGGGTCAAGACCACCAAGGAAATCCTCATCGACCGAGGTGCGGCGAATTTCCGCTTGAGCGCACCGCAGCGCTTCAGCGCGGTGGGCGACAAGGTTGCGTTCAGCTACGTCAACGAAAGCGAACAGAGTGCAGCGGTCACGCCAAGCAGCTACGGCTGGGTACGGTTGGAAGATCAGAGCACCGGCGAGGGCAAACTCGCGGCAACCGAGAAAGGCTTCACCCTGGCCTTCGACCGTCCGGGCACCTACAACCTGACACTCCGGGATGACCATGGCCGAACCCTCGGCGCGACCGGTCATTCGGTCACCGGCGAAGGCGTCAAAGCCGTACCTGGTACCGTCGAAATCGTCCTCGATAAACCGGAGTACAAGGCCGGTGATGAAGCGCTGGCGCTGATCACGTTCCCCGAGCCGATCAACGATGCGCTGCTGTCACTGGAGCGCGACAAGGTCGAGGCCACGGCGCTGCTATCCAAGGGCGGCGACTGGCTGAAGATGGAAAAGCTCAGCGACACCCAATACCGCGCGCGCATTCCGGTGAAGGACGGTTTCGCCCCAAATCTGACCTTCTCGGTGCTGTACACCAAGGGCGGTCAATACAGTTTCCAGAACGCCGGTATCAAGGTGATTACGCCGCAGATTGACGTGGCCATCGCCACGGATAAAGAGACATATCAGCCGGGCGAAACGGTCTCGGTGGACCTGACCACGCAGTTCGCCGGCAAGCCAATCCCTGCGCACTTGACGGTCAGTGTGGTGGACGAAATGGTCTACGCGTTGCAACCGGAAGTGGCGCCGACCATCGACCAATTCTTCTATCACCCACGACGCAACAACGTGCGCACCAGTGCCAGCCTGTCGTTCATCAGCTACGACGTCGCGCTGCCGGGCAGCCCCGGTGCGCCGGGCAAAGCCAACCGCAGCGAACGCGGGGTGAAAGTGCTGGAGCGGCCGCGGCGTGAGGATGTCGATACTGCCGCGTGGCAACCGGAGCTGGTGACTGATGCCGCTGGCAAAATCCGTTTCACCTTCAAGATGCCCGACTCGCTGACACGCTGGCGCATCACCGCGCGGGCGATCGCCGATGACGGTCAGGTCGGCCAGAAGAAGCAGTTCGTGCGCTCGGAAAAACCGCTGTACCTGAAGTGGAGCGGGCCGAGCAAATTCCGCACCGGCGATAAACCGGATCTCGGGGTGTTCGCGTTCAGTCAGGCAGAAAACCCGGTCAAGGCTGAGCTGGTGACTCACTACGCGGGCAGCGAGCAGCGCATTCCGATCACGCTTAACAGCGGCATCAACTACATCCCGTTGCCGGCGTTCTTCTTGGCTAATGGCGAGTGGACCGCCGAACTGGTGCAGGACGGCAAAACCGCTGATGCCCTGGCCGTACGCCTGATTGCGACGGGCGAAGGCTGGCAGGTCACGCAAAGCCAAAGTCTGGACGTCGCCAGTGGTGATACGCCGCTGACCTTGCCGGCGGACGCCACGGACATTCGCCTGCGTCTCGATGACAGCCCGCAAGCGCTGTTCCGCTCGGCGCTCGATGATCTGCTGAGTTATCCGTATGGCGGCGTCGAGCAAACGGCCAGTCGATTGCTGCCGCTGAGCATCGCCTATCCGACACTGTCGTCGAATCCACAAATCCGCGATCGCTTGCGCCTGATCATGCAGAACAGTCGCTTGCGTCTGGTGCAAATGGCCGGGCCGTCGGCGAGTTTCACCTGGTGGGGCATGGACGGTGAGCCGGATGCGTTCCTCACGGCCTACGCCTATTACGCCGATTGGCACGCCAGCCAGGTGCTGGAGCTGAGCCTGCCGCCGGAGCATTGGCAGCGGGTGCTGGAGGTCTACGCCAAGCAGGCGAAAAACACGCCGTTGTTGCAGCGGGCGCTGATTCTGTCGTTCGCCAAACAGATGCAATTGCCGGTCAACACGTTGCTCAGCGGCTTGATGGAAGATCTGGCGCAAGCCGGTGAGGGCAATGCCGCGAACCTGATGGACGATGGCGAAGACAGCATCGTCATGAGTGATCCGGATTCGGCACTAGGACTGGCCGCCGCTCGCGTACTGACAGCGTCGCTGGCCAAGCAATCGAAGGTCGCTTTGCCGGAAGCATTCAACCGGCAATTGGTCGATGCACAGCAGCGACTGGCCGTCAGCTCCCAGCCATTTGCCGAGGCGTTGAACCTGTCGCTGCAACCGTTCGATCAGGCCCGCGCGCAGGCATTGCTGCAACGTTTGTTGCCGCAGCAATCGACCCTCGAACGAGCACTGGCGCTGACCTGGCTGCAACGCAGCATCGAGCAGGCCTCACCCACCATCGCTTTGAATCCCGGTGAAGGCTGGAAGAAAAAATACGGTGCAACAGGGGAAATGTATTGGACGTGGCAGGGCACTGCGCCGGTGCCGAACGTGCTGTCGTTGTCGGGTGTTCAGGAGCGTCCGCTGCGTGCGGCATTGAGCTTCCAGACCCGGCAACCGGCAGTCGACCCAATGGCCGTGACCATCACCCGTCGCCTGTCGCGACTGGTGCCGGGCGACGAAGCATTCACCTTCAAACTGGAAGCGGTCGGCAATACACCGTTGTCCAGCGACAGCCTGTATCTGGACGAAGTGATCCTCACCAGCAAGGCTGCGAAACCGCTGCGCTATGGCCTGCTTGAGGTGCCGCTGCCACCGGGTGCCGATGTCGAGCGCACCACGTGGGGCATCAAGTTGCAGGGCAAAGCGGGGACTGAACCGACGGCGCTGGAGAAGGCTCGATTCGAGCCGGGACAACTGGCCTATGCGGTGCCGGTGGATGCGCTGAGCGGCGAATTGCGTTTGCGGCATTTGGTGCGCTTCTCGCAGAAAGGTCAGTTCAACCTGCCACCGGTTCGCTTCACGCAGGTGTACGCGCCACAGCATCAGGCTCAGGAACAAAAACCGGCGCTCGGTCAGGTCACGGTCCACTGACATGTTCCGGCCTCTACTCTGTTGGCTGCTGTGTTTGATGCCTGCGCTGGCCATGGCGCAGGACGAACCCTTGCGTGTGGCATTCAAGGATGAATTGCTGACTTTGAGCCGGACGCAACTGCTGTCGCGCGAGCCATTGCCGGACACTTTGCAGACTCCGTTGGGCAGCGTGTGGAAGCTGTTTGTCTATGGCTGGCTGGTGGACACCGGCGCCCGTGAGCCGGCGTATGAATGTCGTGGGCAGTCGAAAGAGGAAGTCTATTGCTGTACCGCAGGCGGCAAGATCGAGCGCGATCAGGCGTTGGTGAAATCCTGTGGTCTGTACTTTGAGCCTGCGCGCTTGGGCATCGACGCTGCTCAATGGCGCGCGTATTGGCAG
>RCUP01002159.1_pt1 | contig 10673 bp, 6 predicted proteins | sample 2166341 | NCBI WGS metagenome assembly RCUP01 (sample SAMN09932325, study PRJNA488358) | compost metagenome | isolation source: compost soil in succinonitrile-enriched | place: Germany: Experimental Botanical Garden | reverse complement strand
TTTCGTGCAGGTCCGTAACGAAGCTGCGGTCGATCTTGATCTTGGTCAGCGGCAGTGCGTGCAGCCGGGTGAGGCTGGAATAACCGGTGCCGAAATCGTCCAGCGAAATGCCGCAGCCGAGACGTCGCAGCATTTCGACCGACTGCCTGACCTGTTCGAAATCATGGGCAAATGCCGTCTCGGTAATTTCAAGGTCCAGCCGCCGCGCATCGAAGCTGCTGTTTTCGATGATGCCGAGCAGGGACAACACGCCCTCATGGGAATTGAGGTCTTGGGCCGAAAGGTTGAACGACAGGCGCAGGGAGGGTTCCCATTTCGAGGCGGAGGCGAGCGCCATCTTGAGAAGCGGCCGTGTCAGTGAGCTGACGATGCCGGCCCGTTCCGCGATGGAGAAGAACTGGCAAGGCGGCACATGCCCGAGAACCGGGCTGTGCCAGCGCGCCAGCGCTTCAAAACCCGCCGTTCTGCCGTCGCGTATATCGACAATCGGCTGGAACACGACTGAAAGCTCGTTTTCCATATTCCTCTGTTTGAGCAGATGTTCGATGCGTGCTTCGATATTGATCTGCTTTTCGTGTTCCGCATCGAACAGAACGGCATCGCCACGGCGGGTTTTCTTCGCGTGGTAAAGGGCGTAATCGGCCCTGTCGAAAAGCTGCTCGAGCGTGGAGGCGAGGTGTGGAAAGACCGCTATTCCCATGGATGCGGAAACATGCACCGTTCCCTCAGGCATATGGTAAGGCGCCCTCAGCTGCTCGGAGATCGCATTGGCATTTGCCACGAGTTGCGCATCATCAGGTATGATAGGCGCGACAATGGCAAATTCGTCGCCGCCCAGTCGAAACGCCTTGCTGGCCTTCAGATTGGCGGTGAGGCGCTTGCTGACATTGATCAGCAGCCTGTCTCCCACGGAGTGTCCATAAAGGTCGTTGACCGGCTTGAACCCGTCCAGATCGATGACGCCCAGCGCCAGCCGGGTTCCGTTGGTCCTCGCCTTTTCGAGCTCGGCTTCAAGGTGGGCGAAGAAGGCGCGGCGGTTGGGCAGTTCCGTCAGGCTGTCAATATTGGCAAGCAGCAGGTTTTCATTGCTGAGCGCTTCCGTGCGCTGCTGTGAAATGACCATGCGCTCGAAATTGCGGTAGTTGGTCAGCAGGATGGACATCATGCCGGTGCAGACCAGCAGCACGTTGATGGCGATGGCGACAAATGTCGGTTGCCGCGACGCCAGAAAGAAGGCGATGAAGGCGCCATTGACGATGACCGTCACCATGAAAGCGGCCGAGCGAACATACATCAGACAGAAAATGCAGGAAATGACGGTAATCGCCATATAGAAGGCGACATGGGATCGCGTATAGGCATCCCCATAGGGCACCAGCAAAAAAGACCAGAGCGTGAATGCCATGGCGATGCCGGCAGCCAGACGATTGGTACGCTGAAGGGCTGCATGCGCCACCTTGGGTGCGGGATCTATACCACGCGTCCTCCACCAGAAGGTGACTCTCAGCGTGCAGCCGAGGGTGAAGAGACCGGGAATTCCAATGGTGAGCCAGAGCGGCGCCACCTGCATATGCGTTACGGCAAGCGCCCATGTACTTGAGAGCAGAATGAAATACATCATCGGCATCTGTCGGGTGAAAGCACGGTACTGCGCTTTCAGCAGATCAGGATTGTCGGACCGAACGGACACGAAGTCCTGCAATTTTTGTGTGGCGGTCAGTAATTTCATTTATGGCTCTTCAAGTACAGAGCGGCATTTGTAACTTAATTCCCGTTACATCATTGGAAATGCACAGGGTTAACCGACATAAAACTGTATCAACCGCAAGATGCAGGCGCTGCATTTCGCAACATTTCATTATTTTCGTTATTAAGCGTTTCCTGGATTGGTATGTCCGATGGGTGAGAAAACCCTTCGCTTCTTGCCATGCGCCGTGGAAAATCTATTGATCTGGTAGAATGAGGCTTCTCTCCCTCGATATTCATGAGTTCCCTTTTAGATTCTCTTGAAAAGCTTGAGCGCGCGTGCATTATGAACGCGTGTTCAAATTTCTAGGAATGGTTCTTGCACATGGATTCAATCCACTATCCCGACACATTGGCCGCGAGAGCCGAACTGTGCCGCAGCGTTATTCTTTCCGCCGGGGAGCTGGTGCTGAAAGGCTTCGAGGGCGAGGCCACGCGCAGCTTTTCGATGAAGGGGCCGCAGGATTTTCTGACGGTGACGGATGCGGCTTCCGAAGCGCATATTCGCGGCGCGATCTCGGCGGCTTTCCCGGATGACAGTTTTTTCGGCGAAGAGGGCGGCGGCGAGATCGGTGAGCGCGTCTGGGTGGTGGATCCAATCGATGGCACCGCCAATTTTGCCCGTGGCATTCCGCATTTCTGCATCTCCATCGCCTATGTCGAAAACGGCCGGACCGAAATCGGGGCGATCTACAACCCCGCCCTCGGCGAGCTTTATCTCGCCCGCAGGGGCGAAGGTGCGACCCGCAACGGGGAGCCGATCCGGACGGCGGAAACAGAGCGTTTCGATGCGGCTTCGATCGAGATGGGGTGGTCCACCCGCGTCGCGAATGCCACCTATCTCGATGTGGTCAGCAAGCTGCTCGATATGGGCGCGAATGTCCGCCGCGCCGGCTCCGGTGCTCTGGCGCTTGCCTATGTGGCCGATGGCCGTTCCGATGGCTATCTCGAATTGCATATGAATTCATGGGATTGTCTTGCGGGCCTGCTACTCGTCAGCGAAGCTGGCGGCGACGTGTGCCCATTTCTGGAAATCGGCAGTTTGCGGGATGGCGGGCCGGTGCTGGCCGCAGCCGCCGGTGTTGCCAAAGGCGTCAGTCAGGCGTCGAACATAGTCCTTGCCGCGCGGTAGCTGCGGCGGGATGATTTATGACGGAGACCCTTTAAAGGGGGCTCCGTGCATGTGGAGGAATGAAATGTATGGACCCGTTTATGCCCGGCCAGCAATCAGCCTGATTGCGGAAGGGTTGGGCCCGCACAATGCTGCGCTTTACATTGGCGGCAGCGATGGTGCGGGTGATCTCGGGCTCCTGCGCCGGCATGGCATCACCATCGTCGTCAATTGCGCCGTCAATCTGGATATCAATCTCGTGCAGGCCACGGCAGAAGAGGGCGACAGGCGCGCGGTAGGTTATGGCGACATTCGTTATTACAAGCTCGGCCTTATTGATGGCGAGGGTAGCCCCGACACCATGATGCTGGGCGCCTATTACATTCTCGACGGCGCGCTTCGCCAGACCATGCCGAAGCGGGAAACCTATCCCTTTGCCGATGGCGGCAATGTGCTCGTCAATTGCCGCGGCGGCCGCAGCCGCTCCGTTTCACTGGTGGCGCTTTTCCTGCACAAGCAGCAGCCGGATCTCTATCCCACCCTCGACGATGCACTGGCCGTGATCCGCACGAAACGGGAATTGCGGCCGGATGAATGGTTCGAGACACCGAAACCGATACTTTATGCCGCCGCTCGCCGTGCTTCCGAATGGATCGACATGGTCGAGGGCAGAAAGACTGCTCACTCATGCTGACACGCACGCTTCCCTCGGTTGCCGTCATCGCCGACGCGCATTTTCACGACACGGCTGCCGATTTCGGGTTTCCCGGCATCGAGATCAATGGCCAGCGCATCACCATGCGCAGCTGGTCCGATACACGCGAATCCACCCGGGTTTTCAACGAAAGCACCGATGCGCTGCACGCGGCGCTTGAAGAAGTGCGCCAGCGCGGCATTCGCCACGTGGTGCTGCTTGGCGATTATACCGATGACGGCCAGCGGGAAACGACTGAGACGCTGAAGGGCATTCTGCAGCGCCACAGCCATGCCCACGGCACTGCCTTTTACGCACTGCCCGGAAATCACGATATTTTCGGCCCGCTTGGCCGGCACCACACCAAGGAATTTCTGACGGAGAATGGCAGGTGCCTTTCCGTTTCAAGCGATGTACGGCGGGCCGGCGAGCGCGTCATTATCAGCGATCGCATGTATTGCGAGGGTTATCCGGCGGGTCTTGGCCCGATGGCGGCCTTCGGTTATTTCCGTCAGCCGGATTATCTGCATTGGGAAACCCCCTTCGGTCTTTCCGATGCGGCGGAAGACCGGATGTACGAGGTGCGCTCACCCGATGGGCGCAATGTCTATAGCCTGATGGATGCTTCCTATCTGGTTGAGCCGGAGCCGGGCCTGTGGCTCCTGATGATCGACGCCAATATTTTCGAACCACTCGATGGTGAGTTTGAAAGGGGTGAGGACGCGGCTTTTACCGACAGCACCTCCGGCGGCTGGAACGCGCTTTTGCGCAGCAAGCCCTTCATCATTGAATGGATCGCTGATGTGCGCCGCAGGGCGCAGGCGCTTGGCAAGACATTGCTCGGCTTTTCCCACTATCCGGCGCTCGATCCTTTCGACGGCGCAAGCGGTGCGGAAGGCGCCCTGTTCGGAAAAACCAATGTCGTGCGCCGCACGCCGCGCAAGGCGGTGGAGGATGCGCTGCTGCAGGCCGGGCTTGCCGTCCATTTCAGCGGGCACCTGCATGTGGAAGGCGTAACCCGGCGCGGTGAGGGCGAAAATTTGCTCACCAATATCGCCGTGCCGTCGCTCGTCGCCTTTCCGCCCGCCTTCAAGGTCGTGCACCCGTCGCGTCAGGAAATCCGCGTCGAGACGGTGGAGATGGCCGCCCTGCCGGTCAATGGCCGCATTTGCCATGGTTACGCACAGGAAACAGCACTGGCGGGTGAGGAAAACGACCGGGCTTTCGCGGCGGGTAATTACGGTGATTTTCTGCTGGGTCACAACAGGGCGCTGATCAGGCATCGTTATTTCACCAGGGAATGGCCGGCCGAGGTCGTCAGGGCAATCGCCGACAAAAGCGTTCGGGACGTTCTCGACCTGCTTGAAGGCGAAGACCGATCCTCGTCTGATGATGCTGTCCTGTCCTCAGACCTGCCGATGTTCGAGCTGATTGCCGATTGGTATTGCCTGCGCCAGGGCGCAGGTCTTTCGCTGCCGCATATCGCGCCGCAACGGCTTTCCCTTTATCGAACGCTGGCGGAACGCTTTGGTCGTGAGCCGGATCATCACGATGGCTCGGTGGAGAGCTTTCTCGAAATCTTCTTCGGAGCACTCGGCCTGTTTCTTGAGCGTGCCGAAGGCAGCCCGCGCGATCTGGAGCTTCGGCTTGCGCCGCAGCATGAACGCGTTGCGGTTTGAACTGAAGAGTTTTGCCCGGAAGGAGATTTGGTCTAGCGCGCGGTGATGCGCTCGACCATGGAAACGGGCACGACCTGAAGCCGGGTTTCCGGCTCATCGCTATCGAGCGCGGTCAAGACCTTCTCGGTCAGCGCGTCGAAGGACTGGGCAATGGTCGTCAGCTGGTAGCTTTTCCAGCCGGCTTGCGGAATGTTGTCGAAACCGACGATCGAGATATCTTCCGGCACCCGGCGGCCCATTTCCAGCCGGGCGGCATCCATGAAACCAAGCGCCAGCAGATCTGTCACGCAGAAGGCGCCGTCTATCGTCTTGTCCGTGAGCAACTCGCGGCCGGCCTGATACCCGCTGTCATAGCTCGTCGGCCCGCCGGACCATGGCACGACCTCGACGCCTTCGATGCTCATGCGCTGGGTGAAGGCGCTGGCGCGGCGTAACTGTGCCGGCGTCTGGCTGCCGCTGGAAATGACCGCGACCTTCTTGCACTTTGCCTGGACAAGCCGCGTGGCGGCAAGATCGGCACCGCGGGAATCGTCGCTCAGCACCATGTTCGTATCGGTGCGATCAAGACGCTGATTGATGAGGATGAGGCGCACGCCATTGGCGATGCATTCGTCGACGATCGAGGCAGGCGGTTCACCGGAGAGAACGACGATGGCCTGTGCGCGGAATTCGAAGAGACGCTCGATCAGCGGCGCAATGTCCTTGCGGGCATCCGCCGCATTCAGCAACAGGCATTGCAGCCCACGGCGCAGAAGCCCGATGCTGAGCAGATCGAGCTGCTTTGAAATGAAGGGAGAACTGAGATTGGCGCCGACGACACCGATGAGATTGGAGCGGTCATTGTTGAGACCCTGCGCCAGACGGTTGACGCGGTAGCCGAGTTCCTGTGCGGCTTTGAGCACCTTGCGCCGCACCGCCTTCGATACGCTGCCGCCGGGTGTGAAGGTGCGCGAGACGGCGGAACGCGAGACCCCGGCCTTTTTCGCCACCTCTTCGGCTGTCACGAACCCTCTCGCCATTCAACTCCCCCGTTGCGAACCATGGTCTGATATCACAGGCCATAGGGCGTCGCCTATTCCAATCCAACATTTGCGCGGGAGGTGCCCCTGCCGGCCACTTCCCGCGCCGGGATCATTCATCGGAAAGGGTGGTGTTCCACACCCGGAGCTTCTCGATGTTTCTGTCGGAGCAGGAGACGATCTCGAACTCGAACCCATCGCCGGCAATACGTTCGCCGACCTCGGGCAGTCGATTGAGGCGCCAGAGGATGTAGCCTGCGATTGTGGAGTAGCGGTCGGCCTCGTCCACCAGATCGATATCCAGGAGATAGGATACCCTTCTGACGTCCACAGCGCCATCCAGCAGCCAGGAACCATCCTCCGCCCGTTCGGAAATCTGCGCTTCCTCGCCCTCATCCGGAAACTCGCCCGCAATCGCCTCGAGAATATCCGTCGGCGTTGCTATGCCCTGCAACGTGCCATATTCATCGATGATGACGGCCATCTGCAGGGGCGATTTTCGCAGCTGTTCCATGACCTGCAGCGCCGTGGCGCTTTCATGCACCACGAGGGGCTCACGCAGCGAGCGCTCAAGGTTCAGTTTTCCGTCGTGCAGAAGATCACGCAGCAGATCCCTTGTCGCGGCGACGCCGAGGAATGAATCCAGCTTGCCCTGCGCCAGCATCAATCGGGAATGGTCGAGTTCCAGCAGGCGGTGTCTCAGCGTGTCGTGGTCGGCGTCGACATCGAGCCAGTCGATCTCCGTTCGTGGCGTCATGATTGAGACGACGGGACGCTCGGCCAGCGTGAGCACCCCGCGGATCATGTCCTTTTCCTCGGATTTGAACAGATCGCTTTGCGCTGCCTGCGCGGCGATGACGTCGGCAGTCTCACCGAGGGATGGTTGTTCGCCAACCCGGCCGCCCAGAAGCCGCAGAATGGCGTCGGAGGTGCGCTCGCGCATATCGCCGGCGGTGATACGCTTTTCACGGTTACGCCTCCCGAGCTGGTTCGCCGCCTCGATAAGCACGGAAAAGCCGATGGCCGCATAAAGATAACCCTTGGGCAGATGGAAGCCGAAACCCTCGACGATCAGGCTGAAGCCGATCATCAGGAGAAAACCGAGGCAGAGAATGACCACGGTCGGATGTTTCGACACGAAAGCCATCAGCGGCCTGGATGCTGCCATCATCACGGCCATGGCCACGCAGACAGCGGTAATCATCACCCAGAGATTATTGACCATGCCGACAGCGGTGATGACGCTGTCAAGCGAGAACACGGCATCGAGCACGACGATCTGCACGATGACCTGCCAGAAGACCGCATGCACTACCTTGCCCTGTTTCGGCTTCTGATCACCTTCCAGCCGTTCGTGCAGCTCCATGGTTCCCTTGGCGAGCAGGAAGGCGCCGCCGAGAATGAGGATGAGATCGCGCCCCGAGAAGGAAAAATCCGCGACGGTGAAAAGCGGCCGTGTCAGCGTGACGATCCAGGAGATGGAAAACAGCAGCAGGAGGCGCATGATGAGCGCCAGCGACAGGCCGACGATCCGGGCCCTGTGGCGCTGGTGCGGCGGCAGCTTGTCGGCAAGGATCGCGATGAAAACGAGATTGTCGATGCCGAGGACGACTTCGAGAACGATAAGGGTGACGAGGCCGATCCAGATGTTCGGATCTGCGAGGAATTCCATGTTCAGGAGCCTTTATGGGAATGGGTGCAAACGCGCAAAGCCCCGGATTGCACATCCGAGGCTGGAAGTCGTCGCGTTGATGAAAACAAGAAAATCCGAGGCTGGCTTCGCGTTACGCGAGCCAGCCTCGTTCGGTGTCGACTACCGTCTGTACTGTCGCCTTCGTCAGGCATCGGGTTGATTTATCCCACTATCAGTAAATTCTTGTGCCGGTCGACCTAACAAATTTTCGGCCGCTGGAAAAGCGATTTTCGGTTTTTTGATGCCATGACGATGCGTTTGAGCAATCTTTGCGCGCAAATAAGCGGTTATTTCCCGAGAAATACGCGCGATGCGCAATCTGGGCGGTTGCCTGATTGTTTGACGATAAAAAGCCGTTATTGCTTTTTCCCGCCGATATCAGAGGTCGTCCGCTGGTCGATGGCCTTGCCGTCGAGAATGCTTTTCAGGACGTCGAGGCGCTCGTTGATCAGCCATCCATAATAGTTTTCGACCGGCAGCAGTTTTTTTGCCCCTGCATCCACGGCAGCCCGCAGACGTTCGGCGCGACGCCTTGGCTGGCCGACATTGTAAAGCGTGGCAGTGATGCCGGGATTGCCGGAAATGTCGAAGCCTTTTTCCCTGTAGGCATCGATGGAATCCCTGAGGATGGCGGCGATGTAGATGATGCTGCGGTCGGGATCCATAACGTCACGGTAGATATCTTTCGGCCTGTCCGCCGACAGTTTCGGCAGGCCGCTCGTCCTGTTGACGAGATCGGTCACCTGCAGGGCCGTCAACGGGCTGATCTGGCCAAGGCCGAAGGTCTGCCCGGCATAAAAGGGCTGGAAGAAAGCGCGCTGGAAGGAGATGGCCTCATAGCTCACACCATCCACCACCTTGCCGCGGAAACTCTCGTCCCAGACGGTATCACGGCAACTCCATTGTTCCGACGTGGTGGCAAGCGTTTCACAGGGCCGGAATTCCGGCCGCTGCAGAAATGTCTTCAGGGAAACACCGTCATAGCTGAACTTTATATCGAGTTCGGCGTAGGAAATGGCCTTGATGTAGTAGGTCTGCAGGCGATCCACGGCCGAGACGTTGAACGTATGTTCCCCGACGATGGCGCCGACGATATGGATGGGGTCAATCCCGTAGGCCGCTGCGGCCTTCTTGATCTTGCCGAGAAGGGCGGGCTCGCTGTTTAAAAGATCGACCGTCTTCCGAAACTTTTCGTCGTAGGTCGTGTACGAGGCCCTGGTGCGGATCGCCGAGGCTCTGGGGATTTCCGGCTGCTCGGCGGAGCGGTTTCCGGGAGGAACGACGGTCACCTGTTGCGCCAGCGCGTAGGAAGGAAGGGAGGCCAGCGTCAGGATGACGGCGGCTGCGCGGGTGGTCTTCGCAAACAGGCTCATGCAGCGTTCTCTGTAATGTGGATTGTTATCGCGGCGACCGCTCCTTCATAGGCAGGCCGGCCATAGCTGACAAGTTCGCATCGCTCACATTACCGTTGGGCGTCGTTTGATGCGCGTTCTGATCGACGTCCCGCACGATCGAAACCGAAATCCCGGTTCGTTAAAAATCGAGCTTTTTGTTTCATGTGAACGCAAATCGCCGCCGATAGGTCTGTCGTCAGGAGACGACCATGACCCTTTCCATCAAATTGCTGCAAGCCTGTTTCATTCTGATTGCGACCTGCCTGGCTGCGCCGGTTCAGGCGTCTCCTTTCATGCAGACTGGCAAGATCACGTCGCAGCCTGTCGGCCACTATGATTTCTGCCAGCGGCATTCGGTTGAATGTCAGCCGGTGACGGCCATGCCGCCTCTCACCCTCACCCCCGATGCATGGGCAACGATTGTTTCGGTGAACAATGCCGTTAACGTCGAGATCGACCAGCGCACCGACATGGAGGTTTGGGGTTATGAAGATTATTGGGAATATCCCTACAAGGGTGCGGGCGACTGTGAAGACCTTGCGCTGGAGAAGCGCAGGCGCCTGATGCAGTCCGGTTTTGCGGTTTCAAATCTCCTGATAACAGTGGTGCGGGACGAACGGGGAGAGGGCCACGCCATCCTGACAGTCAGAACCGATCGGGGAGATTTCATTCTCGACAATATGAAGGCGAAGGTTTTGCGCTGGGACGAAACGGCCTATACCTATCTGAAACGCCAATCCACCGATCATGCGGGTCGCTGGGTGGATATAGAAGGGCCCGCTGCGCCGGCAATCGCCTCCCGCGAGGCTGGTCGGGCTACCGCCACCTCCGCGACAGCGCGCCGTAGCTTGTTCGATATCTTCAAATCGCGCTGAAACCACTCACAGCAAGAGCAGGACCGGGTAAGAACAGGTTTGGCGCCCCCGGCAAGGACAGCGGGCCGTCATGCGGCCCGCGAGCATAGCCCTTCTACGGATATGGATTATTGTCTCGCAAGGCCAATGCCCGTTGCCTCGTCGAAGAGGTGCATATCGGCCGGGTTGATATCGAGGCCAATGATCTCGCCAGCCTTGACTGCGCTGCGTCCCTGTACCGCGATGACCAGTTCGGTGGATGTTCCTGTTGTGAGGAAGGTGGCCGAACCGGTTGTTTCCACGGCTGAAACCGGCAATGCCAATGCCGCCCCCTCTGCCGCTGCCGGCCGGATATGTTCCGGCCGGATGCCGACGATCACATGTTTGCCGGGCGGCAGGGTGGCTGGCGCCCTTATGGATTGCTGCGGCTCACCTTCGCCGAACTGCAGTAGAAGCGAAGCGCCGTCCGGACTGACTGTCGCC
>RCUP01002154.1_pt1 | contig 10692 bp, 9 predicted proteins | sample 2166341 | NCBI WGS metagenome assembly RCUP01 (sample SAMN09932325, study PRJNA488358) | compost metagenome | isolation source: compost soil in succinonitrile-enriched | place: Germany: Experimental Botanical Garden | reverse complement strand
TCTGGTACATGACGCCGCGCGGCATGCTGGGCGTGGTCACGCCGCGCGACGGCGAGGCGGCCTGTCACGCCAACGGCGGCACCATCGGTTTCGCCGCGGCCAGCCCCGAGGCGGTCGTCGCCTTCGCCGAGGCCGGCGCGGCGGCGGGCGGCACGGTGATCGAGGACCCGGCGGGTCCGCGCGACACCCCCTTCGGCGTCATGCACCTGGCCTATCTGCGCGATCCGTCGGGCAACAAGATCTGCGCCGTTCACCGGCCGTCGTAAAAGCCGAGCTTGCGACAACTGGCCACGGGGCGGCGTCGGCGTGATCCGTTACCAACCCACGCTCAAGGGGAGGATCATCATGAAGTTCGACGCGCAAAAGGCTCTGATCGCCTATTCGGGCGTGCTGACGGCTGTCTTCGTGGGGGTGATGGTCTCGGGGGCGGTGTCGGGCGTCGGCCCGGCCCGCTTCACCGAGATCGACGTCCAGCGCATCAATGTGCGCGAGCCGGACGGCACGCTGCGGATGGTGATTTCCAACCAGACATCCTTCCCCGAAATTCCCTATCGCGGGCGCGAGGTTCCGCATCCGGGGCGGGATACGGCCGGGATGCTGTTCATGAACGAGGAAGGCACCGAGGTCGGCGGCATGGTGTTCGGCGGCAGGAACGCCGACGGCGTCAAGTCGTCCGGCGGCAGCCTGACCTTCGACGGTTACGAGCAGGATCAGACGGTCCAGATCATGGGCTTCCAGCAGGGCGCGCGCCGGGTCTCCGGCGTCTTCGTCAACGACCGGCCCGAGGAGTCGATCGACTATGACGTCCTGACCCGGCTGTCCGGTCTGACGCCCGAGCAACAGCAAGCGGCGATGCTGGCGGCCAATATGGATGGGCAGCCGCGCGCCTTCCTGGGGCGTCAGGGATCGGGGGCGTCGGAGCTGGTGCTGCGCGACGGCGCGGGTCGGGCGCGGCTGGTGCTGAGCGTGGCGGCCGACGGCGGCGCGCGCATCACCTTCAAGGACGAGAACGGCCAGGCGACCCGCGTGGTGACGCCCGAAGGCTGACACCGGGCCTATCTGCCGGGGACCGCAAGGGATAAAGCAGGGCCCAGGTTTGAAGGTGGAGACGAGATGAGGGCGAAAGCGGCGATGACGGCGGGGCTGGCGTTCAGCCTCTCGCTCGGATTGGCGGCCTGCGACCGGGGCGCCGAGGTGGCGCCGGGAGCCGAAGTGCCCGCCGAGGCCTGGGTCGGCCAGGACGTGGTCCTCTATCTGCCCGATCCGGTCATGAAGGCGCGGGTCGAGGTCTCGGCCCTGTCGCCCTATGTCAACGCGGCGACGCGGGCGGCCGAGGGGGCGGTGCGCGCCGCCCCGGTCCAGCCCGGCGCCTCGGGCATGCTGCTGCTGATGGTCAAGCCGGGCGGGCGGGCCAAGGCCTGGGTCGTCACCGGCGAGCCGGCGCCCAGCGCGGACACCATCGCGGCGGTGGTCAAGGCGGTCGAGGCCGTGCCCGCGCCAGCCGTGCGCCAAGGCCCGATCCTGGTCGGCGTCGGCTTCGAGGCCTGGGGCGGCGGCGCGCCGCCCGCGGGGGCCAGCCCGCCGATCCCGCGCGACTGGTACGCCCACTTCGCTAAGGACGGCGGCAAGCTGGACGACGCCTTCATGGCCCGCGTCTGGCCCGACTGAGTTTCAGGAGTTCGAGTGATGGAAACCACCAAGACCCATGCCGTCCACGGCGGGACCCTGCGCTATCTGAAGCACGACAGCGCCGCGACGGGCACGCCCATGACCCTGTCGGTCTTTGTCCCCGCCGGCGAAGGCCCGTTCCCGGTCCTGATCTGGCTGTCGGGCCTGACCTGCACCGAGGACAACTTCACCACCAAGGCCGGGGCCTACAAGGCCGCCGCCGTGCACGGCGTCATCATCGTCGCGCCGGACACCTCGCCGCGCGGTGAAGGCGTGGCCGACGATCCCGCCTATGATCTGGGCCAGGGCGCAGGCTTCTACGTCGATGCGACCGAAGCGCCCTGGGCGCCGCACTTCCGCATGGAAACCTACATCACGGATGAACTGATCGCCCTGATCGACGCCGGGTTTCCGACGACCCGGACCCGCTCCATCTTCGGTCACTCCATGGGCGGACACGGGGCGCTGACGCTGGCCCTGCGCCACCCTGAGCTGTTCAAGTCCGTCTCGGCCTTCGCGCCGATCTCGTCGCCGACACGCTGTCCCTGGGGCGAGAAGGCCTTCAAAGCCTATCTGGGCGAGGATCGCGCCGCGTGGGCGAGGCACGACGCGGCCCTGCTGATCGAGGGCGGGGCGGCGGCGGGCGTGTTCGACGACATCCTGGTGGATCAGGGCGACGCCGACAGCTTCCTGATCGATCAGCTGAAGCCCGAGCTGCTGGTCGCGGCGGCCAAAAAGGCAGGGCAGGGGCTGACCCTGCGGATGCAGCCGGGCTATGATCACTCCTACTTCTTCATGGCCAGCTTCGTGGACGACCACGTCGCCTTCCATGCGACCCGCCTGAAAGCCTGAGACTATATGACCGACGCCGCCCCCAACTTCGACCACGTGGACTTCGACGCCATGTTCGCCGCCCTGTGCAGCGAGGTGGGGTTCTGCCTGCATGAGAAGGGGCAGAAGAAGGTGATCGCGGCCCTGCCCAAGGGGCTGGATGCGGCGATGAAGGCAGTGCTGGCGGCCGAGGGCGTGGACGAACCCAATGCGCCGGGCGATCTGAAGAAGGCCGTGCGCGACTGCCTTAAGGCCCACGTCCAGCCCGGCTGATTTTCGTGCGGCGGCGCAGCATGGACGAAACTTCATCCGCGCCGTGACAGTGACCGCTTGCGGGGCGGCAAGGCTTCGCTAGTGTCCCCTCCCATCGCTTTTGGGAGGAAGCCCGATGATGGACCGTCGCCGCCTGTTGATGACCGCCGCCCTGGGAGGCGCGTTCGCGACCTCGGGCGCCGCCCGCGCTCTGGCTCAAGCGTCGGGGGCGCCGGCCGCGGGCCCCGCTTCGGCCCAGTTCCTGGCCCTGCTGGACAAGATCGCCCAGGAGATGATCCTGTCCGATCCCGAGACCCTGACCATGCTGGGCATGGACCGGGGGCCGATGGCGGACGCCCGCTTCAAGCTGAGCGACCGCTCGCAGGCCAAGATCGACGCCGACAAGGTCAAGTTCAAGGAGGCCATGTCGGCAGTGAAGGCCATCGACAAGCGCCAGCTGACGACCACCGAGCAGACCTATTACGACTCGCTGGAGTTCTTCGGCGACACCCTGATGATGGGGGACAGCTTCCCCTACGGCGGCGGCTTCTCGCCCTCGCCCTACACCGTCAGCCAGCTGGGCGGCGCCTATCAGCAGATCCCCGACTTCCTCGACAGTCAGCACCGCATCGAGGCGGCGGACGACGCCGAGGCCTATCTGTCGCGCCTGTCGGACTTTGCCAAGGGTCTGGACGACGAGCGGGCGCGGATGCAGGCCGAGTTCTCGGCCGGGGCCGTGCCGCCGGACTTCGTCATCGACCGCACCCTGACCCAGATGGGCGCCATCACCGGCACGGCCGCGGCCGACTCGGTCATGACCACCTCCCTGGCGCGCCGCGCGGCCGAGAAGAACCTGCCCGGCGACTGGGCCGCCAAGGCCGAGGCCATCCTGACCAATGAGGTCTATCCGGCCATCCAGCGTCAGGCCGACGCCCTGAAGGCCGTGCGTCCCGGCGCCATCCATGACGGCGGCGTCTGGCGCCTGCCGGACGGCGAGGCCTATTACCGCTTCGGCCTGCAGTACTACACCACCTCCTCGATGACGCCGGACGAGGTGCATCAGATGGGTCTGGAGCAGGTGGCCGACATCTCCAGCCGCGCCGACGCCCTGCTGAAGGCGCAGGGGCTGACGCAAGGCACGGTCGGCGAACGCATCGCCGCTCTCGGCAAGGACCCGCGCTTCGTCTATCCGAACACGGACGAGGCCAAGGACGAGCTGATCAAGGAGCTGAACGTCCAGATGGTCGCCATGCAGGCGCGCATGCCGGAATATTTCGGCCGCCTGCCCAAGTCGCCCTGCGACATCCGCCGCGTGCCCAAGGCCATCGAGGCCGGGGCGCCGGGCGGCTACTATCAGTCGCCGGCCCTGGATGGCTCGCGTCCGGGCGCCTACTACATCAACCTGCGCGACACGGCGGAATGGCCCAAGTGGACCCTGCCGACCCTGACCTATCACGAGGCGGTGCCGGGCCATCACTTCCAGATCGCCCTGCAGCAGGAGCAGCCGGACACCCCGCTGCTGATGAAGGTCATGGGCTTCTCGGCCTATTCCGAGGGCTGGGGCCTGTACGCCGAGCAGCTGGCGGACGAGATCGGGGCCTATGAGAACGATCCCTTCGGCCAGATCGGCTATCTGCAGTCGCTGATGTTCCGCGCCGCGCGTCTGGTGGTCGACTCCGGCCTGCACCACAAGCGCTGGAGCCGCGAGCAGGGCATCCGCTACATGGTCGACACCCTGGGCGACCAGGAATCCAGCATCGCCACCGAGGTCGAGCGCTACTGCGTCTGGCCGGGTCAGGCCTCCAGCTACAAGGTTGGTCACACGACCTGGGTGCGACTGCGCGAAGACGCCAAGCGCCGCCTGGGCGACCGCTTCGACATCAAGGGCTTCCACGACACCGGTCTGAACCTGGGCGGGGTGCCGCTGACGGTTCTGGAGCGCGCCCTGAACGCCTGGACGCCGGCCTGAGACTGACGGGCGCGCCGGCCCGACGAACAGTCTGAGTAGTGAGGGGGCGCGCGGCGTCGCGCCCGCCTCTTTGGGGAGTCTGAACCATGATCGATCGCCGCCGCCTTCTGCTGACCGCCGCCGCCACGGCCGCCGTCGCGCCGTCTCTGGCCCACGCCGCCGCCACCGATGCAGACGGGCGGCTGAACGCCCTGCTGGACGGCTGGTTCGAGGCGGACATCGACGCCAACCCCGAGTATGCGACCAACCTCGGCCTCGACCGCGGCGCGCGCTCTAGCCTGTCATCCAAGCTGACGACGATCAGCCCCGACGCCATTCGCCATGACCGTGACAAGGCGATCAGCCGCTGGGCGACGCTACGCGCCTTCGATCAGACCGGCCTTAGCGAAGCGGGCGCCCTGAACTACGCCATCGCCGCCTTCGGGCGCGAGACGGCGGCCGAGACTTCGGCCTTCGCCTATGGTTCTGGGCCGGGCCGACCCTCGCCCTATATCGTCACCCAGCTGTCGGGCGCCTATTTCGAGACGCCGGACTTCATGGACAACCAGCACCGCGTCGAGGACGCGGCGGGCGCCGAGGCCTTCCTGTCGCGGCTGGAAGCCTTCGCCGGGGTGCTGGACGGCGAGACGGACAAGGTGCGCGAGGACGCCGGCCTGGGCGTCATCCCACCCGACTTCATCATCGACCGCATGCTGCCCCAGGTCCGCACCCTGCGCGACACGCCCGCCGCCGACCTGGCCATGGTCAAGTCGCTGGTCAGGAAGACCGGCGCCCTGAACCTGTCGGGCTATGACGCTCGCGCCGCCGCCATCATCGACCAGAAGGTCAAGCCAGCTCTGGCGCGTCAGATCGCGGCCCTGGAAGCCATCCGCCCGCAGGCGACCCATGACGCCGGGGTCTGGCGCCTGCCCGACGGCGAGGCCTTCTACGCCAACGGCCTGAAATCCAACACGACCACGACGCTGAGCGCCGCCGAGATCCACAAGATGGGTCAGGAGCAGGTCGCCGAGATCAGCGCCGAGATCGACCTCATCCTGAAGTCCCAGGGCTATACTCAGGGGACGGTGGGCGAGCGCGTCCAGGCCCTGAACAAGGACCCGGCGCAACTCTTCCCCAACACCGATGCGGGCAAGGAGGAACTGCTGGCCTGGCTGAACCAGCAGGTGGCGGCGCTGGAGCCCAAGCTGCCTAGCGTCTTTGGTCGCCTGCCCAAGACCCATGTCGAAATCCGCCGCGTGCCGGTGTCGATCCAGTCGGGTGCGCCGGGCGGATACTATCAGGGGCCGCCGCTGGATGGCTCGCGGCCGGGCGCCTACTACATCAATCTGCGCGACAGCGGGAACTGGCCCAAGTTCGCCCTGCCGACCCTGACCTATCACGAGGCCTCGCCGGGCCACCATCTGCAGGTCGCCCTGCAGCGCGAGTCGGGCGAGCTGCCGCAGTGGCGCCGGGCGGGCGGTTTCTCGGCCTATAACGAAGGCTGGGCGCTGTATGCCGAGGCGGTCGCGGCCAACGACCTGAACGCCTATGCCGACAATCCGCTGGGTCGGGTCGGCTTCCTGATGTCCTATCTGTTCCGGGCCGTGCGTCTGGTGGTCGACACCGGCCTGCACTCGGAGCGCTGGAGCCGTGAGCGGGCGGTCGAATACATGGCGGCCTCGGGCGCCAAGCCGCTGGACGCCTCGAACAGCGAGATCAACCGCTACACCGTCTGGCCGGGTCAGGCCTGCGCCTACAAGGTCGGCCACACCGTCATCGCCCGCCTGCGGGCTGAAGCCCAGGCCAGGCCCGGCTTCGACCTGCGCGCCTTCCACGACAAGGTGCTGATGAACGGCTCCCTGCCGCTGGCGGTGCTGGAAGCCCAGATGCGGGGCTGAGGCGCCACGCGAGGTTGAAACGAAAGACGGCCCGGACGTTCGCGCGTCCGGGCCGTTTTCATGTGCTGGGAGCCTGTCAGGCGTGAGCGTCGCCCGCGACCTTCTTCCGCTCATCCCGGCGGACGCCGGGACCCAGTGCTTTGGCTCCAAGAGCGGTAGGATAAAGGGTCAAGTCTACGTGTGGCGCTCTCACTGGGTCCCGGCGTCCGCCGGGATGAGCGGGGTTATAAGGCAGGTGGTCTATGCTTTCGCGACGCCGCCTGCGACGCTCAGGTCGTCGCGCGCCAGGTGGTCGGCCACAGGTCCTGAGGAATGGCCGTGCAGCTCGGCATGGCCTTCTCGTCCAGCAGGGCGAAGCGCTCCCCGGTCCAGGCCCAGGTTCCCATCCGGCCGCAGTCGCCGATGCCGCGTCCCTTGCCGAAGGCGAACAGGGTGCGGGTCTTGGGGTCGTAGCGGCTGTTGACCAGGTCCTGCTCGCTGCCCTGCGCCGTGGGGAAGACGACCGGCTGGGGCGCGGTCCCGTCGGCCGGGGTGATGAAGTAGGTCTGGTTGAAGTTGTAGGCGCCCTCGCCGCAGGGCACGGCCCACAGCAGCTTGTCAGCCGCCAGGCGGAAGACCTCGACGTTCGGCTCGAACCGTTCGCCCCTGCGGGTTTCGGCCAGGCATTCCTTGACCTTGGGGTGGGCCAGCAGGGCCGGGGACAGGTCGTCCTGCACCAGGCCGGTCTGGGCGACGGCGGCGGCGACCCTGACGCGCGGCGCGGCGGGACCGGCGGGGACCTCGGCGGCCGGGCGGTCGCCGCGGCGGATCAGGGCGGTGGGGGTGTTCAGTCGACCCTGACGCTCGTCGATCCACAGGAAGGCGGCGGCCGCCCCGCCCAGGCTGACCTTCATCTGCTCGTCGCCGCGCTTCAGCGCCATGAAGGAGCCGTTGCCCAGGTCGTGCAGCAGCTGGGGCGAGGGGGTCTTGAAGGCGATGACGTCGCCTTCCTCGTCCATCTTGGTGTTCTCGCCGGCATAGCGGCGGCCGTCGATGACGGCGTAGACGTCGCCCTCGCCGTCCTCCAGGCCCCAGCCGCCCATGTGGACGACGGGTCGGGCCTCTGGGCCAGGGGCCAGGGACACCAGGACGAAGCCCATGTTCTCATGCGCCGAACCGAAGGCGACGCAGTGGTTGGTGTTGTCGCAGGTAGCGGTCCAGTCGCGGAACTCGCGCGTCACGCTGGGCGGGTTGGCCGCCGTCTGGACGGTGGCGGCCGGCGAGGTGGCGGCCGTCTCGACCACAGAGCCGGCCACGGCGGGCGCCGAGGTCGGCGCCTCGCCTTCCTTCGATCCGCAGGCTCCCAAGGCCAGCGGCAGGGTCAGGGCGGCGGAAGCGGTCAGCAACAGGCTGCGAAGCGTCATGTCTGGCGTCTCATCGGCGAAGGGGAGCGATAGGCGGCTTCCATGAACGGTCAAGCTGGCGGCGGGTTCAAGTCATGTCGGGGCATTTTACGTCGCAGGGCCGATCGGACCGCTCAGCCTTTGCGCCCGCGCGCGCGTCTCGCTATACCGCCCGCACGATATTCCTTCCCTGATTAAGAGACAGAGGCAGAGCATGGCCAAGATCAAGGTCGCCAACCCCATCGTGGACATCGACGGCGACGAAATGACCCGGATCATCTGGCAGATGATCAAGGACAAGCTGGTCTTCCCCTATCTGGACCTGGACCTCGACTACTACGACCTCGGCATGGAAAACCGCGACGCCACCGACGACCAGGTGACGATCGACGCGGCCAAGGCCATCCAGAAGCACGGCGTCGGCGTCAAGTGCGCCACCATCACGCCTGACGAAGCCCGCGTTCAGGAATTCGGCCTGAAGAAGATGTGGAAGTCGCCGAACGGCACCATCCGCAACATCCTGGGCGGCGTCGTCTTCCGCGAGCCGATCATCTGCTCGAACGTGCCGCGTCTGGTTCCGGGCTGGACCCAGCCCATCGTCGTCGGCCGTCACGCCTTTGGCGACCAGTACAAGGCCACGGACTTCCTGGTCCCCGGTCCGGGCAAGCTGACGATCAAGTTCCAGGGCGAAGACGGCCAGGTCATCGAGCACGAAGTGTTCGACTTCCCGTCGTCGGGCGTGGCCATGGGCATGTACAACCTGGACGACTCGATCACCGAGTTCGCCCGCGCCAGCTTCTCGTTCGGCCTGCAGCGTAACTTCCCGGTCTATCTATCGACCAAGAACACCATCCTGAAAGCCTACGACGGCCGCTTCAAGGACATCTTCCAGAAGGTGTTCGACGAGGAATTCGCCGCCGAGTTCAAGGCCAAGGGCCTGACCTATGAGCACCGCCTGATCGACGACATGGTGGCTGCGGCCATCAAGTGGTCGGGCGGCTTCGTCTGGGCGTGCAAGAACTACGACGGCGACGTGCAGTCGGATGTCGTGGCTCAGGGCTTCGGCTCGCTGGGCCTGATGACCTCGGTGCTGATGACGCCGGACGGCAAGGTGCTGGAATCGGAAGCCGCCCACGGCACCGTGACCCGCCACTTCCGCCAGCATCAGAAGGGCGAGGCCACCTCGACCAACTCGATCGCCTCGATCTTCGCCTGGACGCGCGGCTTCTCGCACCGCGCCAAGCTGGACGACAACGCCGAGCTGGCCGAGTTCGCCGCCACCCTGGAACGCGTCGTGGTCGAAACCGTCGAGTCGGGCTTCATGACCAAGGACCTGGCCCTGCTGGTCGGCGACCAACAGTCGTGGCTGACCACCGAAGGCTTCCTCGACAAGGTGTCCGAGAACCTGAAGAAGGCCCTGCCGAACATTGGCTAGTGGCGCTACCGCGCTTCGCGCTGCTTGAGCGCGCTCAAGCAGCGAGCCGCCGCGCGGCGAGCGATAGCGCAACAAGAATGGCCCGTCGGAGAAATCCGGCGGGCCTTTTTTGTATTTCCGCCTCCATCCCAACCGCCGTCATCCTCGGGCTTGACCCGAGGATCGGACTGTCCGCCTGCGCGACGTCGACGAGGAGTAGCGCGCCCTAACGCTCGATCCTCGGGTCAAGCCCGAGGATGACGGCGGGGGTGTAACGACGTCCAAGGGTTAACGACGCCCTTGAGCGCCCCCTCGAACCATGCCCTTAATGTCCTTGGGGGTTTTCGAGGTCGTGTGCGTCACATGTCGCTTACCCGTCGCGTTCGTAAGGCAGGGGAGGGCCGATGAACCAGAAGCTGATCATTCGACTGGGGGGCGCCGCCGTGGCGGTCTTTGTCCTGGCCTATGCCGCATCGCCCCTGTTGGCGGCGCGGTCGCTGGTGCAGGCGGCCAAGAGCGGCGATGAGAAGGCGCTGGAACGCCAGGTCGACTTTCCCGCCTTCCGCGCCAGCCTGAAGGACGAACTGAGCGCCCGCATGGTCGCCGAGATGCGCAAGGACGACCGCCTGGGCGGCCTGTCGGGCCTGGGCATGCTGCTGGCCCCGACCCTGGTGTCGGGCGCCGTGGACGCCTTCGTCACGCCCCAGGCCATCTCGGCCATGGTGCAGGAGGGCAAGGCGCCCAAGCCCGATCTGGCCAAGGTCGAGCCGGAAGCCGGCCCCAAGCCCGAAAGCCAGAAGGTGCGCCAGTCCTGGGGCTACCGCGACCTCGACACCTTCGCCGTCACCCTGACCCGCGACGACCAGCCGGACGAGCAGGTCTCCCTGCTGATGAAGCGCCGCAACCTGTTCGGCTGGAAGCTGGCGGGGATTGATCTGAGCAAGCCGGAGTAGCCCGAGCGTCTCCCTTCCCCCTCGAGGGGGGAAGGGTCGGGGATGGGGGTGTGCGCGCCTGGCTTTAAGGTTGTGACGCAGGAGGCGCGACGTCTCGCGCGCTAGATTTTCAAGCCTCCTGCCTTCACCCCCACCCAACCCTCCCCCCTCGAGGGGGAGGGCTTTGAACGAGCCAAAGAAAAAGGGCGGCGCATCGGATGCGCCGCCCTTTCTGTTTCAGCCTGTAAGGGCGATCAGCCCTTCAGTGCGGCCCGGACAGCCTCCAGACCGGCTTCGGCCTTGGACCCGTCCGGGGCGCCGCCCTGGGCGAAGTCGGGCTTGCCGCCGGCGCCCTTGCCGCCCATGG
>RCUP01002153.1_pt1 | contig 10701 bp, 11 predicted proteins | sample 2166341 | NCBI WGS metagenome assembly RCUP01 (sample SAMN09932325, study PRJNA488358) | compost metagenome | isolation source: compost soil in succinonitrile-enriched | place: Germany: Experimental Botanical Garden | reverse complement strand
AACCAGAAGAAGAAAAAGCTGTTTCCATGGAAATGAAAGCAGGTCAGTTTATCATTTTCTGGTCTACTTTAATGCATGCTTCTCATCCTCATGAAGGAAAAACAGATAATATGCGCCTTGGATATGTGGCACGTTATGTACCGTCATCAGTAAAGGTTTATCCCGGACTTTCCGAAATCAACGAATACGGTGGAGCAATCTCCCTGGATAAATTCGGTTGTGTGGAAGTTTCAGGAGAAAATCAGTATGAGCATAACCGCATATCGAAAGAAACAACAACGGGTATTCCATTTAAGAATCTCATAAAACATGAAGAGGCATCCGTATAAAGTGACTCTCGCTGAAAAGTTTGATTTGATTCACGATTTCTGGTCGCCCGGAATCGTTGGAGAATTAAACGGACAGCATGTGAAGCTAGCAAAATTCCGGGGGGAGTTTTGCTGGCATCAGCATGACGATGAAGATGAGCTGTTCCTGGTTATCCGGGGAAGAATCGTGATTAAGCTGAGAGATGGCGAGATGGTATTGAACGAAGGGGAATTTGGAATCATTCCGAAAGGAGTAGAACATATGCCTGTAGCTGAAGAAGAAGCACACATCCTTTTGTTTGAACCTGCCTCTACTATCAATACAGGAGAATCCGAAAATGAATTGACAACCAACCCTGATTGGGTTTAAACAACACTTATGATAGAAACAAAGGAAGTTGAAGGTGATAGATCAGCGTTGATCTTATCTGTTTTTCCAATCCTTTCAGTGATTGAAGGAAGCCCGAGAATTGTAATTTCTGAGCATTCAGACCAGGTGAAGGAACTGAAAGAGCAACTGCAAAATGCTTTTGTCTCGACTAAAAACTCAGATCGTAAAGAATTACGATTTATTGAGCAAGTACCGGACGATATTACTTCTTTCGAAATGGCAGTCAGTAACTTTATAGCACTTGAATTGCAAACGGAGAAGGAAGCACCTGCTTTTAGAGATGATCTTCCGGTGGAAATTCAGGTACTCAGTCACGACAATATTCCCTTGCGGGTTTATCATATGGGAGATGTAACGAACGAACCCTTACTTGTTATTCCACCCTGTGGAATGCCGAAAGAATTGTACATAAACTGGATTAAAAAACTGGCGGTACATTATTTCGTGATTAACTGGGAAGCACGCGGCTTGTTTGTTGACCCAAATATGCTGCAAGATGTTCCTTATAGTTTGGAAGATCAAACAAAAGATCTTTTTTCTGTAATTGACCATTGGGAATTTGATAAAGTGCACTTGCTTGGTTTATGCGGAGGCGTAGTCGTTGGATTGAATGCCTGTCAGACCAATGAGAAGCGCTTTGCTTCCTTGAGTTCCTGGCATGGAGATCTGGACTTTGGATCTGCTTCTGAAAAAACGTTGCATCAGAAGAATACACTTTCATTGATGAATATGGGGGCAAAATCCAGAAGCGATGCAGCGATGATCCACAAACAACTGATGTCGAAGCCCAGTGTGCTCAATGCCTTGTCTGAAGAAATAGCGCATTTGGTTTTGTATCCTTATGCTTCTCCGGAATTGTTTTACAATTATTCCCGCCTCAATGGAGAACTGATGTCTATCGATGCTACTGCTTTGACTCAGGGTTTACAGTTGCCGATGTTGATTGTAACAAGCAAAGAAGACAATACAGCTCATCCCGATGGCTCAAATTACTTAAGTAAACTTTTACCGCATGCGATTTACATTGAAGAAGAACAAGGTCCTCACATTGCGGTTTTTACAGCTCCTCAGAAATTGGTAGAACATCAATTGCATTTTCTCGGAGCTCAATAATTGGATTTATTAACTTTTAAAACGACAAAATCATGGTTGAAAAGAAAAACGTTTGGGAAGCACTCGAGAGTGTTGAAACAATGAAATTAGAAGATAGCGTGCAAGCTAAGCTGGAAGCTGTATTAAAAAAGCTTGTCCGAACACGCGAAGATATCTCCAAAGAATTGGAGAAGAGTCATTTTGAGCTGAAAGCAGAATACGAAAAATCCATGCTTGTAGGAGCTCATCCGGATGGTGGACAAGTTGAAACAGAACGTCGTTTCATGACTGGTCAATTCGATTCACGAAAAGTATATGAAGACAGTCAGAAAGAAGCGTTAGATGAATACGAAAATGCGGTCAAAGAAGTCTTTAATAATATCGACTTGGAGAATGCGGATTTGCGTACAATTGCAGATGTGAGTCATTTGATATGGTCATTTGCGAATATTGGAGGACAATAGTTTCCAAAGCAGATGGAATGTTGGTAGAGCAAGTGAATTCCATTTTTCGAACCGGCAATTATCATTGACATGCAAGTATTTATTTTGCCCTTTGCAGGAGGAAACAGTTACTCGTTCCATTTTCTGAAACCGCATTTTAGTCCGGCCAGTGAAGTACACGTGCTGGAACTACCGGGTCGCGGAAAACGGATGAAGGAAGCGTTACTCAAAACAAGCGATGAGGCCATAGAAGACTATTGCTTGCAAATTAAGAACTTGCGTATGAACCTGAAAACTCCGTACGTGATTTATGGACATAGCATGGGAACCTTATTGGGATTGGCAGTTGTTCGTAAACTCGAAGAACTTGCCGATCCCCCTTTGCGTTTTGTCGGGACCGGAAGTGCGGGCCCCGGAGTTACTACCGATCTGGATACACTGAGACATCAGATGGATGATCATCAGTTGAAAGAAGAGTTATTGCGCCTGGGAGGTGCGCCCAGAGAATTATTAGAAGATCAGGATATGTTTGCATTTTTCAGTAAACCCATCCGGTCTGATTTCGAAATCTTGTATAAATCAATCCGATGGGATGAGGTAATGATTCGGACAAGCGCTTTTTTTGTAATGGGAAACGACGAAATGTTTACCAACAAAATCAGTAACTGGAAAAAGTATGCAACCGGAATCACGCGGTTTGCATTGCTTCCCGGAGATCATTTTTTTATTCACAAACATCCGGACAGAATAGCAGCACTTATCGAAAAGGGAGAATCAGCTTTAGAAGGCCATTCCTGATGACTCTTAAGTTTTTACCAGATAATTTCGAAGTCGTAATGATGAATTAAAAAACCCCGTAATTATACCTGTTTTTCGAATAGGGTATTTCTACTGTGAAATCCACTTGAGATTCATTCCAGATTTGTAGATGTAAAATTAGCAGTGGTTTTCACTGGAATCCGATCTCCACTTAGTTTTAAGTGGAGACGGAATCCTAAAACCCGGCGAGTAGGAGTTAAAAAAAACATTGAACGATTTTTACCATTGTCACTGGAAAAGAAAAAGTAGCGTAATAGGGATTGTATAATCTCAATACAGCTGAAGATAGATAAATGTATGACGGAATATTCAAGGGTTTCGTCGGAATGAATGATGCTTCTTGTTTGTCCTTTATTATAAAAGAGTCAACAGATTTTCAAAGTCAAAAAGCGTTTTCCCTTGAGAAATGGGAAGCGCTTTTTCTTTTGTAATATTCATTCCGTTTTCCCCTTTATGTATCGAAGCAGATTATTAAATTGTTTGTTTTAACAAACGGTTAGATTTATCTGTTTCTTTTATTTATTGCAGGTATTTATACCTGTTTTTTGAAAAGTATCTGTGAGACAAGTGGAAGTTTTGTATAGATTTGACTCAGATTTCTAAGAGTTAGAAATTGCAATTTTTAAATTATTCTTGATAAAAACGACTTTAAATTATGAAAAAGACAATTTTGATCGCTTCCGTGCTTCTGAATGTAGTATTGGCAGTTTTGGTAATCATGCCTCTTGTCTCAAAAGACGCAAAGGACGAAATAAAGAAAGAAGTGCGTGAACATTACTTGAGCAGTACGGCAAATGAAGTTCATATTAATGATGCAATTGATAATTTAAAAGCCTTCAACAAAAAATACAACTACCTCAGAGCATACAAAATCTCCGCAATGGATATGATGGAAGTAATGGGAATTGATACGCTTACAACGCAGCCACGTTATACAAGTTGCAGAGCGTATTTAGGATTGGATACTGAAGGGAAATTCAGAATGTATCTGACACCGGTTGAAAATAATGTGGATCTCTTTTTTAACCCGATGGACAGCGTTGCCTGCGCAGCTAAAACAAGTAGTTACGTTTTGGATTTGATCGCACCTTGCCCGAATACGTGTGATTATACGAGTCCATTATACACATTTATCAAACCTAAACCCCAACCTTGATTAATACCAAATTCATTTTAATATTGTTTCACCTTCCGCTATTCGCTATTGCATTATATGCTTTGGTGATATGGAAGAAGTTGAAACCGGAACTAAAAGTTCTTGCCTGGTATTTGGTACTTACAGGAGTTTTGCAGATAGTTTCCCTGGTGCTTTGGTTTCTCCATGTAAACAACTTACCGATTCTGCATTTTTTAGTTCCCTTGCGTTTCGTTTTATTGGTTTTTATGTATAAAAGCATCCTGAGCGGCTATGTCCGCTCATGGGTGCTTGATGCATTGATGATTGGTTTTTGCGCATTTTCAGTATTAAACACCTTGTTTTTTGATCCCTGGGATACGTTTAATTCCAATGCAATGACTGTAGAAAGCATTTTGCTGATCATTCTGTCATTGTCAACCTACGTTTTCTTTATGGATAAACGTATGACCGAACATTTGAAAAATTACCTGCGTTCTGTTGAACTGATGAATTCAGGAGTCTTCATTTATTACACCTCGTCTCTCCTCCTGACGTATTTCGGAAAGTATATCATTCAGGTCATAAATCCTGAATTGAGTCGCTATACTTGGATTATACATGGAATTTTTTCCGTAATTATGTACTGTTACTTCTGGAGAGCGTTATGGAAACAGAACACCACATAACTTTCATTGAAACCTTGTTCCCTTTTGTAGGCATGGTTTTCCTGATTGCCGCAGGAGTGGTTTTCCTAACTCAGCAATTTCGTAAAAACCTCTACAGAGAGCAGTTAAAACAAGAAGCATTAAGAAATCAGCATCGATTGGAGCTGCTGCGATCCGGAATTTTGATTCAGGAACAGGAGCGCAAACGCATTGCTCAGGACATGCATGATGATCTTGGAGCAGTATTGTCCATTTCCAGAATGCACTTGCTGCAAGCCGAACGTAAATACGGACATCTGGATGAACAACTTTTTGCAGACTTACAAAATGTAAGACAATTGACCGAAAGCTCGATCGAAAACATGCGTCGTATCAGTCACGAGCTGATGCCGCCTCAACTGGAACTTTTCGGAGTCATACAAACGTTGGAAGCTGTCTGTGAACAATTAAACAATACAGGGAAAATCAGAAGCGTGTTTTACGCTACGGAAGACATTCATTCGTTCATGAAAGATGAATTGATTGATCTTACTTTGTATCGTGTTTGCATGGAGCTGATTAACAATACGATTAAGCACGCTGAAGCAACAGAGCTGAGGATAACGATTACGGGTTCGGAAAAGGAAGTCAAAGTACATTATGTTGATAATGGAAAAGGATTGCCTCCTGAAAGTATCGGTAAAGGTGCAGGATTGAAGAATATCAAGAACAGACTACTATTTTTGGAGGGAGATATTTTGTTAGGTACGGAGCAGGAAGGTTTCCATGCTACGGTGAGTCTCCCGCTACAATCAACAAAAGCTGAATTGGAAACATAAGATGAAAGAACACATTACAATCGGATTGGTAGAAGATCAATTATTATTCAGGAATGGAATTAAAGCCATTTTGAATAGTTGGGATGAGCTGGAAGTCATTTTTGAATCCGGAGAAGGCTATTCTGTCATTGATCGTTTGCATGAAATGGAATGTATTCCGGATGTGATGCTAGTCGATCTGTCCCTTCCCGCTGATGGCAATAAAGCGTATTCAGGAGAACAATTGACAATTGATCTGGCAGAACATTTTCCGGAAATGAAAGTGTTGATTCTATCCGGCTATCAGGATGAACATTTTATCGCCCGCTTAATCGAAATCGGAGCTCATGGCTATTTGGTTAAAGACAGCGATCCTCTGGAAGTGTATCAGGCAATAACAACGATTCATCAAAAAGGAGTCTATATCAATCAATTGGCTCTGAAAGCAATTCAGCGAAATTTTGGCAAACGAACAAAAAGTGTTGTTCAGACAAACTCCGATCTGACTCGTCGCGAAGTTGAAATTCTTCAGTTGACTTGTGAGCAATATACCGCTGAAGAAATCGGAGAAAAACTCTATATCAGCGTAAAAACCGTTAATGGACATCGCGCCAACCTGCTCTTGAAAACCGGTTCCAGAAATGCTGCAGGTTTAGTCATGTATGCTGTCAAGAACGGGCTGGTGGAAATCTGATAGTTTCACCCGATAAAGCTTCCTGAATTACCTCAAAGTTCTATTTACACTGGAATAATTGGAATGAAGTGATTTGTTAAACCCTTTAAAAATTCATTTTGAAAATGATTTAATCGGAAAAATAGCGTATTTTTCAAATTGAAAATTCATGTCGATATGAAAAATGGTTGGAAGAATCTTCTTTTTGAGCGTATTCTCTTCTCGGTAATCGGGTTGTTGCTGATCTTCGTTTGTACGACAGGATATTGGGTGTACGACCGGCTTTCACAAGTTTCTGAAAGTCCGCTACCGACCGATTTAAAAGAAAACCGCCGTTTCATTGTCCGCGATTTGAACAACAATATTTTGAAATCGGATAACTTGACTTATTCCTACCTCTATCAAAATAATCCCGACGCTCCTTTGGATTTTGAAATCCTGGAATCTCAGACGAATCGCAAGATTAACTTGTTGCAATCATACAAAACGGAAGATTCAAGCTATCAGAGAAAAACGCAAAGATTGAGTGTTTTGGTTCAGGCACGCTTCTCGAATCTGGATACTTTGATGAGTATCAAAAATGAGAACCGGGTGAATGAAACCATGGCAATAGTAGAGAGCGAGGTGGAAAATGCCAGTGAAGTTGCCAAGATCAAAATGGAGATCCGGGATAAGGTAAATGAACTTCAAACTCCTGCTCCTCCGGTTTCTCAGACTCCTCAAAGTCAGGAAGAGTCGAAAAAGAAATGGTTTCAGCGAAAGAATAAAAAAACGGAACAACCTGCTCCTGTTGTTGTGCATCAGGCAGCTCCACAAGTAAAAATTAAAGCCTCGGATATCGCTGCTGCGAGTACCAATGAAATAGCCCAAAAAATCAAATCGGTGAAAACGGCTGCGGTTTCAAAGGAATCCAGAATGAACCGCTATAAATTGAGTCTGGAGCAGGAAAATAATTTGCTGAGCAAGGAGATAGGCCATATTTTTCGGTCAATCGAACTATCCGACAAGAAAGAACTTCTGAAAGAAACCCAACATGCTAAACAAGTTGCTGCAGAGACTAATCAGATCATTTTTCTTTTTAGTATCATATCCAGTTTGCTCATCATTATGATTGTGATTCTGATTATTACTCTGTTCAATAAATCGAAGGAAACGAATTATCAGTTAAAGCTGGCGAAAGACAAAAGTGATCAGCTTACAGAAGCTAAATCGCGTTTTCTGGCAACGATGAGTCATGAAATTCGCACACCTTTAAACGCTATTTCTGGATTTACGGAGCAGCTTTTCTTCGAGCCTTTGAATCAAAGTGCTGCCAAGAAAGTAAAGATCATCCGCAATTCGGTTAAACACCTTTCTCAGATTACAAATGAAATTCTGGATTTGTCCAAATTGGAAAAGGATCACATTCAGTTGGAAACGATTGCTTTCAATCCGGCAAATGAGATCATGATGCTTCACGAACAATACGAATTGCAGGTTCTGGAGCGAAACAATCGTTTGGTGGTGGAACTCGATGAAAATCCTTTCCCGAATGTGATGGGAGATCCTTTGCGTTTTCGTCAGATTATTATCAACCTGATCAGTAATGCCAATAAATTCACGAAAGACGGATTGATCACCATTGATTTGAAGTTCGAACAGCTTGATCCGCGAACTATTCGCTGTCTCATCGAAGTTCAGGATCAGGGAATCGGAATGTCGCAAGGTCAGAAAGAACGCATTTTTGAACCTTTTGAACAGGCGGATCTGACTGTCACCAGAAAGTATGGTGGAACCGGTTTGGGTTTGAGTATTACCAAACAGATCATAGACAAGCAAAATGGTTCTATCCGTTTAAACAGTGAAGAAGGAATAGGAACGACCTTTTACATCGAGATTCCGTTTGAGATCACCGATGAAAAGATTGATGCTCCACGCGAACCTTCACGTACGGATTTCTCGTTTCTAAAAGATAAAACAGTACTTATTGTAGACGATGAGCCGTTTAATCGTACGCTCTTACGAAGTATGTTTCACGGAGTGAATGTGAAATTGCTTGAAGCAGTCAATGGATTGGAGGCGTTGGAATCTCTGAAAAACAATGACATTGATTTTGTTTTACTGGATGTGCGTATGCCGGAGATGAACGGACACGAGCTTCGGCAGAAAATGGCAGAAATGGAAACGCTGAACCAAATTCCGGTGGTAGGTTTGACTGCTACTTTGGACGAAGGGAAGAGAGAAGGTATGTTGGATTCCGGTTGGACTGAAGTGCTTACCAAGCCTGTTAATCCGGAAGAATTGAGAAGAATATTATTTCAAATATATAAAGACCGCAATATGGGAACTGAATTAGATGAGGCGGATTTTAAAAGTCTCCAAAAGCTGACGAACAATAACGACAGTTTCTACATGGAACTCTTACAAACATTTGTGAGTTCAACAGAGAATGGTTTGTTGAAGATCAAAGGTTTGATTCAAACTGAAAATTGGGTCGAAATCTCGGAATTGGCGCATCAACTTGCAGCTCCGTTCAAGCATTTTGGCGCAAATAATTGCTATACGACTTTGAAAGAAATCGAACGAATGGGGAAAGAATCCAAAATCGACGTTGCTACTATGACGGAATTGATTGAGGTATTCGAAGAACAAGCGAATCACATCATTGCACAAGTGAAAGAAAAATTAAACTCAAATGACTGATATGGAAACCGGCATCACACAACGTATTTTCATAGTTGAAGACAATGATTGGTATCAAAAACTCCTGGTGCATACCGTTTCATTGAATCCGGATTACGAAGTGGAATCTTTTTCAACCGGAAAGGAACTGCTTACACGCCTGAATAATGAAATTCCGGATTTGATTACAATGGATTACCGCTTGCCTGATATTTCAGGTGAAGAATTACTGGAAAAGATCAAATCCATCAGTCCGGGAACACAGGTAATCGTTATTTCCGAACAAGAGGAAATTGAAACAGCGGTAAGCCTTCTGAAATTGGGGGCGTATGATTACATCGTAAAAGGAACCGACATTCGGAACCGTTTGTTGAATACACTTTCCAATGCACAGAATCAAACGAAACTCCTTAAGAAGATTGAAAAGTTGGAACAGGAGGTTCAGACAAAATACAACTTCAGTGATACCATTATCGGGCAAAGCAGTAAGATGCAGCACATTTTTATGTTGCTTCAAAAAGCAGTTTCGAACAATATTACCGTTTCCATAACAGGAGAAACCGGAACCGGAAAAGAAGTCATCGCCAAAGCGATTCACTACAATTCTATTTACAAAGACAAACCTTTCGTGGCAATCAACGTGGCAGCAATTCCGAAAGAACTGTTCGAAAGTGAGTTATTCGGACACGAAAAAGGATCGTTTACCGGAGCAAATCAAACGCGAATCGGGAAGTTCGAAGAAGCGGACGGAGGAACGCTGTTTCTGGATGAAATTGCAGAGTTGGACCCGGTGTTTCAGGCAAAGTTATTGCGTGCATTGCAAGAGCGTGAAATTACACGTGTGGGAGGAAACAAAATTTACAAGTTCAATTGCCGCATCATTGTTGCTACCCATAAAAATTTGCTGCAAGAGGTGAAATCCGGTGCTTTCCGGGAAGATTTGTACTATCGTTTGTTCGGTCTTCCGATTGAACTGCCGCCGTTACGTGAACGCGAAAAAGATACCTTGCTGTTGAGCAAGAGTTTCGTAGAACGTTTTTGTAAGGAAAACAGCATGGCAATAAAGAAGATCAGTCCGGCAGCACAAAACAAGTTATTGGCTTATCCGTGGCCCGGAAATGTGCGTGAATTGAAATCGGTCATGGAACTGGCTTCCGTTATGTCGATGAATGATCTCATTGAAGCAGATGATATTGTGGTGGCAAGTGCTGATATTCTTTCAGGGATTATTGCTGAAGAAATGAGTTTGAGAGCTTACAACCGAAGAATCGTCCAATTGTTTTTGGATAAATATAACAACAACACCAAGTTGGTTGCAGATAAATTGGATATTGGTCAAACGACCATTTACCGCATGCTGAAAGAAGAGGAAGAAGATTAGTTTTCAAATTTCCACCTTTTTACCATTGCCGTAAAAAGGTGGAGCCAAAAAAGTCTAGGCCTGTACTAAATGATCTGCAAACTACGTGTCTTTTCGCGAAAGCATTTAAAACTCGTTTGTCCACTGTGGTGTCCAAACTCAAACAAGAAATGCTTTTATCGCTTCTTTCCACTTGTTTGCGACGATCATTAGCGTAAGGGCCATTTTTCGGCTTCGAAAGAATACATTCTCTATTAATTTGTGAAAGCAACATTGTTTTTAATCGATTTGCATTTTTAAGTAAACGTATAAGAATCAAATCCCAATATTTTCAAAATGAAAATATTTTTTTCATTTTGAAAATATTCCGAAGAT
>RCUP01002151.1_pt1 | contig 10706 bp, 11 predicted proteins | sample 2166341 | NCBI WGS metagenome assembly RCUP01 (sample SAMN09932325, study PRJNA488358) | compost metagenome | isolation source: compost soil in succinonitrile-enriched | place: Germany: Experimental Botanical Garden | reverse complement strand
GGCATGAAGCACATGCGGCACCAGGCAGGTTGATCCGCGCAGCAGGGACAGGTTCTTCATAGGATTCCCTGCTGCTTCATCTGCAGGTAGATGAAGTAGGCCAGCACCACGAAGATCAGCGGGAAGAAGAACATCACCAGCGGCAGCATCATCTTCACCGGTGCTTCCAGTGCCAGCTTCTCGGCACGCAGGAAGCGTTCCTCGCGGCGTTGGTTGGCCTGCGCGCGCAGCGTGTCGCTGAGGTTCGCACCCACCTTGTCGGCCTGGATCAGCGAGCTGGTGAAGCTGGTGACCTGCGAGATATCCATGCGGTCGGACATGCGTCGCAGCGATTCCGAGCGTGGCAAACCGGCGCGCATATCGCGCAGCATGCGCGAGAATTCCTGCGACAACGGTCCGGCTGGACCACGTTGCACCGACTGCTCGATCGCACCGCTGATGTTGAGGCCGGCTTCCACGCCCATGGTGATGAAGTCCAGGAATACCGGCAGGTCGCGCACGACATACTTGGTGCGCACCTTGCGCCGCTCCCCCAGCCACAGCGACGGATACATCCAGCCGATGGGAATGCCAAGGCAGATGCAGAAGAACAACGTCGCGACGCTGGCCTTGCCCAGCATCACCACCAGCAACACCAGGAACACGGCCACCACGCCGGCAGAAACAATGCGGGTGCCGTACAACTCTTCGGGCGTCAGCACGAAATCCTGCCCGGCAGAAGTCAGTGCACGGTGCGCGCGTTCCAGCTGCGTGGCCTTCAGTCGCGGGCCCACCGCATGCGTGGCAGCCACCACCACTGGCCACAACAGGCGCAGCATCAGCGGCAGGGGATCCTGATAGTTGCGGTCGCTCTGCGGCACCTGCTGCAGGATGCCGCGCAGGGCGAGCATCACCAGCACCACGGCGGCCACGGCCATCAAGGCAACGAGGGCGATCATCCAGTTCATATGTCGATCGTCATGATTTTCCGGCACATGCGATAACCCAGGTACTCCAGCACGAAGATCAGGGCGATGACGCACCAGCCCTGCCAGGTGTGGAACATCGGGTCCATCGTTTCCGGATAGAACAGCACCAGGAAGCCCACCAACCCGGCGGGCAGCATCGCCATCACGATGCCCTGCAGCCGGCCCTGTGCGGTGAGCGCTTTGACCTTGCCTTCCATCATCAACTTGCGACGCAGGGTCTCGGCCAATGTGGCCAGGGTTTCGGCGAGATTGCCGCCGACTTCGCGTGAAATGGTGACGGCGGCAACAAACAGCTTGGCGTCATCAATCGGGACGCGCTGGGCGAAATGTTCCAGCGCTTCTTCGGTGCGCACGCCCATGTGCTGCTCACGCAGGATCAGCGAAAGCTCCTGCGCCAATGGCGGCTGACCATCCTGGGCGAGGGTTTCCAGTGCGGGATTGAAGCCGACGCCGGCGCGCAGGCTGCTGGCCAGCATCAGCAGGCCATCGGGCAGTTGCTGCTGGATACGATCCAATCGCCGCTGCTTCAACCACAGGTAGATCTTTCGCGGCAGGACCGCCAGCAGGAACAACACGATGATGGGTAGCAGCAGATTGCCGGTGACTACCCACAGGATCAGCGGCAGCAGCACCAACAGCAGTGCATTGCCGATGAACAGTGAGCGCGCGTCCACGAACAAAAACATATCGGCCAGGTTCAACCGCGCCTGGTTCATGAAGTTCTCGCGATAGCGCTCCATGAAGCCGGCACTGCTGCTTGCCAGGTACACGCCGGCCAGCGCGAAACTGCCGAACGCCAACAATGCGATCAGCCATATCTCATTCATCCGGGCGCTCCCGAGCGGAAGATGCTCAGGTCGATGTTCACTCCGCGCTCGGCCAGCATCTCGTAGAACTCCGGCACTGCACCGGTGGCGCGGAAATCGCCGACCACCTTTCCGTCGCGACCGCCATAGGAGCGGGCGTTGAACAGGAAGATGTCCTGCAGCTGGATGGTGCCGCTCTCGATGCCGGTGACTTCGGAGATGTGGCTGACCTTGCGCGAGCCGCACGGATAGCGCTTCTGATGGACGATCAGGTCCACCGCCGAGGCGATCTGCTCACGCACCACCGTCATCGGCAGCTCCATGCCGGACATCATCACCATCACCTCAAGACGCGACAGCGTTTCGCGCGGATTGTTGGCGTGCGCGGTGGTCAATGAGCCTTCGTGGCCGGTGTTCATCGCCTGCAGCATGTCCAGTGCTTCGCCGCCACGGCACTCGCCGACCACGATGCGGTCCGGACGCATGCGCAGGGCGTTCTTCACCAGGTCTCGGATGGTGATCTGGCCCTTGCCTTCCATGTTCGGTGGGCGGGCCTCCAGCGCCACGAGATTGGGCTGGACCAGACGCAATTCGGCGGCGTCCTCGATGGTGACCACGCGGTCGTTGTCGGGGATGAAGTTGGACAGGATGTTGAGCAGCGTGGTCTTGCCCGAACCGGTACCACCACTGACCACGATGTTCCGGCGCTCCTTGACCGCCATGATCAGGAATTCGAGCATCGGCGGATTCAGCGAACCGAACGTGAGCAGATCCTCGCCCTGCAGCTTGCGCTTGGAGAATTTACGGATGCTGATGCTGGGCCCGCGCAACGCCACGGGGGGGATGATCGCGTTGACGCGCGAACCGTCCTTCAAGCGGGCGTCGACCATCGGCGAGCTTTCATCGATGCGTCGACCCAGCGGTGTGACGATGCGCTCGATGGCCGACAACACCGCGCGGTCGTTGGTGAAGTTGACCGTGGACTGTTCAATGCGGCCGGCGCGTTCGATGAAGATCTGGTCGTGGGCGTTGACCATGATTTCAGTCACGCTGTTGTCGTCAAGCAGGTCTTCCAGCGGCCCCAGGCCGATGGCTTCATCCAGCACTTCCTTGGCCAACCGCCGCCGGTTGATGGTCTTGGGAAGGTCGTTGAATTCCTTCTCCATCACGCCGTCGATCAGCTTGATCGTGGTGGAGCGCAGGATGTCATCGGACATGCCGCGCACGTCGACGCGGCGCAGGTCCATCTGCTTGACCAGCGCGGCATGCACGCGCGCGCGCCACACCGTCGCTTCCACCGCCAGTTCGTCGGGTTTTGCCAGCGACTGCGACGTGGGCTTGGCTTCGCTGATGGGATCGTTCGCCGGTGCGGGCGCTTCGGTCACGATCGACGGAACCTCCTGCGCCCGTGTTTCCGGCGGATCCTCATCGATCACCTGCAGGCGGTAATCACCAATCTCCACCTGGTCATTGCTGCTCAGTGGTCCATGCAGCGCCTGCACATGCTCACCGTTGACCCGCACCGCCGTGCGAGCGCTCAGGGTCTGGATGAAGATGCCGTTGTCTTCGCGCTTCAGCGCCGCGTGCTGCTGGGCGATGCTCCAACCCTGCAGGATGATGAGATTGCCATCGCCGCGGCCGATGCCACATTCGCGATGCATGCAGCGGACGCGGCGCTCTTCACGATTCGAGGTGGTGATCAATACATTGAACATGGCGGTCCTTACTGCATGAACTCTTTGTTGCGACGGGGCATGGCTTCCCTGCCGCGTTCCTGGATGTTGTTGCCACGTTCAATCGCGTCGATGTTCTCCTGCGAGTCCGGCGTGATGATGCGCGGCGTCACGAACATCACCAGTTCGGTGCGGTTGCCACGGAAGCCGTCGGAGCGGAACAGCTTGCCGAGAATCGGGATGTCGCCGAGGAACGGAAACTTCTCCGCGCTCTTGGCCGCATTGCTGTCCACAAGGCCCGAGACGACGATGGTTTCGCCCGCGCGCACGTTGATCTCCGACGAGGTGCGGCGCGTGGTGAATCCTGGAACGCCCTGCACCATCACCGACGGATCGATGCGGCTGACTTCGGCCATCAGCTGCGTGGAGATCTCCTTGTTCGAGTTGACCAGCGGCTCGATGTCCAGCTTGATGCCGTATTCCTTGAAATCCACGGTCACCTGACCGAAGCCCTGCGGGATCGGAATCGGCACTTCACCACCGACCAGGAATTTGGCCGAACCGCCGCTGCGGGCACTCAGCTGCGGCGACGCCAGCATGAAGGCCTTGCCCTTGTTCATCAGCAGATTGATGCTGGAGCCAATGGTGGTCGCGATGCCGAAGTAGGCCTGGGTGCCCTTGATCGCCGTTGGCAGCGGTGGCTGCAGTCCCTCGAACGTCGAACCCTCGGGCAGCACGCGGAAGTAATCGTTGGTGGTGAAGTCCTTGAGCAGGCCGCCGACCGGGCCACGGATCACGTTGTCCCACTTGATGCCGAGTTCTTCCAGTGCATTGGAGTCGAACTCCATGATCTTCACGTCCATCAGCACCATCGGGCGCATGCCGACCGGGTCGGAGGAGGTGAAGTCCAGCAGCTGCGGGTAGATCTCCTTCAGGCTCTGGATGCGCGCGGCGATGCCGGGATGAACATCCTGCCCGGTGACCACGACACGATCGGCAACGGTATGCACGCCGATGTTGCCGGCGTCGGCGAGCAGGGTGCGGACGGTTTCGGCCAGGCTTTCGGTGTCGTTCTCGCCGATGCTGACCGGCACGTCGATCTGGCTGCCGTCCTGCATCCACAGATGGATGGTGCTGTCACCGGTCTTGTTGCCGATCACCACCAGCTCGTTGCGGCCGATGTTGGTAACCTGCAGCAACTCGCCGTTGCCCACCGCCACGCGCTTGAGCGCACGCGGCAGGCGATACACCTTTGCCTGGCCGACATACAGGCGCGCACGCTCGGGCAGCGGTACGGCTTCACGGTTGGAGGCCGGGCGGCTGTAGGCGCCATTGGTGGCGGGCGCGGGGAACGCACGTCCGGGGACCAGCGCGCCTGCCGCTGCATTGGATGCCGGTGCCGTGCGGGCATTGGCGGTTGGCGTGACCACCACCGGTGCGGTGGCCGTTGACGGTGACGTGTTGGGCATCGCGCCCGGGACGAAGTCCACCTGTTGTGCTGTGGCGGCGCTGGAGACGGATATGGCGATCAGTGCGCTGAGCGCGGAAAAACACGAGGTGCGAATACGCATACTTCAGCCCTTGCCTCCAATGATGAAATGAACGCCGCTGCCTTGCGAACCGCTGGACTGGCTGCCTTTCTGCAACAGTTGCTTCTGGGTCAGACCACCGAGGCCGAATGATTCGGAATCCTGGTTTTGCCGCAACATCACCCGCAGGCCACCGGCCTTGCCGGCCACGGTCAGGCGCTCGGCCTCGCGCGGTGCCAGTTCCAGGGTGATGTTTGAATAGCCGGGGCTTTCCGGATCGACCGGCTGTTCGCCCACACGATTGCCGGTGGCCAGCACGTTGATGTTTTCCAGCAGCGGCAGCACGCGCGCGCCGCCCTGTTCCTCATCGACGGTCAGCAGAATGTCGACGTGATCACCGGGGCTGACCATGCCCGAGATGGAGTTGGTTTCATCCACCGACATCGTGTACGCGACATTGCCTGCCTTGATCACCGACGAGAACTGCTCGTACAGCGGCACCAGCGCCGCCCCCGGTACCGGCGCACCCTGCGGCAACGGCGCACGCAGCACGCGGCCGACGTACTGGTCGTAGTTGTCCGGCGTGATCGCATCGGCGGGCACCAGGTCCACCGGCACCGGGCGCGCGGCCAGGTCATCGGAAGTGATCTGCGTGCCCTGCTCAAGGCTCTGCTTGGGCACGGCGACGATCACGGTTTCGCCATCGTCCTTGGTGCGTTCGGCCACGGTCTTCTGGACGTAGTTCACCGCCAGCAGTGCCGCCAGGCCGCCGAGTGCCAGGGCAACGATGATGAAGATGAGGTTGCGGTTCGGCTTGATGTTGATTTTCTTCATACCCATCCAAGCGAGAGTGCGTAGACGAAGCTCGAATAGGCATTGCGCAGTGCCTGGACCAGTTCGAGGATGATGTTGGGCTCGGCGACCAGCACGATGATCCCGAGCACGGTGACGACGGTGTACTCGATGAGCGCGGCACCGCGCTGCGTGCGTCTGCTTGCCGGTGGTGGATTTCTCATGGCGTGACTACCTCGATATCTGGTTGACCACCACGTCGGTGGTCTCGCCATTGCGGTTGAAGGTGAGGGTCATCTGTTCCTTGCCATTGCTGTAATTGGCAATGCAGCTCAGGGCCATCATCGGGCAGGGTTTGTTGTCCTCGTTGCGCCATCCGCGGTCGGGCAGGCGTGACTTGTAGAACGTGTCGGCCTGGAACGGCGACATGCGCGCGTTCATCGCCAGCGTGCGGCCGGGGTTGTCGATGTAGACCGTGTCGGTGATGACGCGGGTGCCCGAGGGCTTGAGGAAATCGGCGCCGGGCTCGGCTTTCGGCTTCTCCTTCAACACCTCGACGATGCCGATCTGGCCTTCACTGCCGGCCGCGCCGCCACTGATCTCGATGGTGAAGAAGTGCTGTTGCGTGCCGTGGGCGACGATCTTCTTGCTGCCAAGATCGGTAACCGTCACCTGGCCGGGCCAGCGCTGCTCGTAGTAACGCACCAGCTGCGCCGGGGTCAGCCTGCTCTGGAAGCGCGCCGCGCGCATGGGCACGCCGTTGTGGACCATGTGCCGCGATACCCACTCGCCCTCGGTGTCATCGGGTAGCGGCAGCTCCGGCCAGTCGGCGGCAGTGGCGTGTTGGCTGGCTGCGATCAACAGCAGAACGCACAGGGCATCAAGGACGCGGCGCATAACGCTCCAGCTTGTCCATCGGCACCACGTCCGGTTCGATATGGCCGGGCTTGAGATCGCCCAGCACGCCGAACAACGGCAGCGACGACACGCCCTTCAGCATCTTCGCGCCCTGTTCGAGATTGCTGGTCGGCACCATGTTGCGGATCTGCGCCTTCACCGAGCGCGGGTTGTTGCCGGTGATGCCGGCACCGGCCGCATTCCACGGATCGGTCAGCAGCGCGCTGGTGGTCTTCATGCGCAGGCCGATCGTGTCGAACGGTTCCAGATACGCGGCGGCGCTACCGTCGGCGGTGCGCAGGTCGCGGATGCGCATGTCCATGCTGGCGGTGATCAGGCCGCGCTCATTGGGCGGGAACGGCCCGGGCAGCTTCGAGACCAGACCACTGAGCTTGCCCATGATGCCGGGCTCGCGGTCATTGCGATAAGCATTGAGGGTGATGTCGCTACGTTGCAGCAGCGGCTGGTTGGAGAACGTGTTGAGCAACGGATCGTCCAGCCGCTCGGCGGTGGTGGTGGGTGCGGCGCTGGTGATCTTGCTGTCGGCTGCGCCGAAATGACGGGCGATCAACTGCGGCCGCACCTGCGCATTGGTCGGCACCGCATAGGAGCGTGCCGTGGTCGCTTCCCACGCCGCCGCGCGGGTGGCCTGCTGCGATTGCTGGCGGATATGGATGTACTTGCCGAGGATCGGGATCAACAGGAACAGCGGCACCAGGATCAGGCACAGCACGGCCATCTCGACCATGCTTTGGCCCCGTTGCAGGCGACGGGGATTCATTGGCGCTTCTCCGTAGCGGTGGTGGGCGCGGCGAACGCCTTTCCTGCGGAGATCACCTGCGTGACCACGCGATAGCCATTGCCGTTTGCCGGCTCTGCTTCCAGAACGATGCTGTCCGACGAAGGGCGGTAGTCGTCGCCCCGCGTCGAACCAAAGCCCCAGGCCCGGCCACCGGACCACACGCAGAAGCGGTTGCCGTCAGGCGTCGTCCATTCCTCGCACGGTTGGCCGGCGACCTGTTTGGCGGCGGGGCCACGGAAGCCCTCCGGCGCCTGTTCGTCCTGCGCGGCCACGGCGAAACGTTGCATCGGCTCTGCAGCGACAGCCTGTTCTTCGCGTTGGCCGGTGGCCAGATCCTGTTCGACGAAGCTATTGGCGGTGCTGCTGGAGAACGTGCCGCTCAGTTCCAGGCGGAACTGGCACAGCGCATCGGGCGATTCCTGACCGGCTTCCCAGCTTCGCGTCTGGCTGGTTTCACTGGTGTCGTCGAACCACATTTCATAGCGGGTCACGCCCACTTTTTCCACGTCCGATTCACTCAGCCGCCGCGTCGGAATGCCACCGGCCTCGCAGGCGTTGGCGGCCTGCATATACGCCGCCCGCGCCGCGTTCTCACCATCGATCAGCAGTTCGGCGGTCTGGTCCAGATGGATCGGCGGCATGTGCTTGACGATGGCCGGGGCGTTCGCGTCGCTCGCATCGCTGTTGCACGCCGCCAGCAACATGCCAGCAGAAGTTGCCAGCATCAGGCAGCGGACACCGCGCAAGGAAGATTGCTTGCAGGTCATAGGCGGGTGATTCCCAGCAGTGCTTCCACCGAGTTCGGTGTGTCGGTCAAACGTGCCTGCCAGTAGGGGCTGAACAGGTTGCCCACTTCCAGGCGGTTGTCGCCGCGCTTGAACAGCGCGTAATCCGGCGGACGGTTGAAGTAGACCTGCCCGGAGGCGTAGGCCGAAATCTTGCCGCCGGCCGCCTTGTCTTCCAGCGCCATCGGCGAACCCGCCGGCCCACCAATGCCGTCGATCGCTGCACTGGTGCGCGCCTTGGCGACATCGGTCTCCACGTGCACGGTGAAGATCGGGCCGGTGTTGCTGGCGGGATTGGCGCGGCTGCCGGGCTCGGTATACGGGCGCAGCCCCTGGCCTGACTTCACATCGTCGTAGTCACGCAGTCCCTGGTAGCCGGTGAAGTACGCGCCTTTCTTCTGCCCGTTGTCGAGGCGGACATTCGGGTCGCTGTCGATGATGCTGCTGGCCGCGCGGTTCTCGCGGCGGATGTCGCCGTAAGGGCGATAGCGACGGTTGTTGTTGAACTCCGATACCCAGCCGCTGCCATTGCCGAAGCCGGACATGAAGCGCTGCTGGTTGTAGCGCTCGACGGCCTGCGCACCGCCCCAACCCAGCGGGATGTTGATGTCGTCCAGTGGCCACGGCAGGCTGATTTCCAGCCCCATCGCATCGGCGGCAACCCAGCGGTTGTAGTCGACCATGTCGGTGCCGCCGGACTGGTTGAACTTGATCAGGAACAGGTTCAGGTCATGGTCGCTGCGGCTCCACGAAAATGGATCGCGCGACTGCATCACCACGTTGCGGAAACGGTCCGCACCCTTGCGGTCCTGTGCCGAGCCGGCGCTGCCACCGCCGGCTCGCGAGCGCGGGATGCGGTAGCTCTGCAGGAAACTGTTGTTGGCACTGAGCAACTGCGCACCGAGCACGCCGGTACCTACCGCACTGAGCGCGGCATCGGCTGAATTTCGTTTGACGATGTCCCTGGCTACGAGGATCCCATCTACGCGCGCGACACCCACAAGGATGGCGCGTGACGAAGTAGCCAGCGCACCGTTGAGCATGTCCAGCGCAGTCACTGCTGCCTGCGCCACGCCGTGATACGCGCGTCGTATGCCTTTGAGCGCCTGGCCTATTGCCTTGAACACCGATGACAGTGCCTGGAAGATCGGCCCCACATACGGAATCTTGGCCAGCACGCTCATCACCTTCTCCAGCACGATGGAGGTGGTGTGGAACTGGTTCATCCACGAGTACAGGCCGATCACCTGTGCGATGGCGACTTCGTTGGCCACGCGCGCACGGTTTGCATACGCGGCGTAGTTGAGGGCCCGCGCCTCCTGCACCGCGACGCTGTATGCAGCGGCATCGGCAGCGTTGACCAGCTCGATTTTCTTGTTGACGGTCTGCCCGGTATCAAACAGGACGATGACGCCGACGCAGAGCACCAGCAGCATGACCAGACCGAGCACCATCGCCTGGCCGGCCATGGTGCGTCGTTGACTCACGGAATTGATCTTCTGGGTACAGAACGCGTGTGCTCTGGCACGAGGGCTCATGGCTTTCACCGGGCAAAGACCGACCATCGGCGCTCACGGCGTGAGCACCTGGGACGAAATTGAACGACGGAAGGCGTCACGCGCAGCGGGTGCTGCGCGTGACGTGGAAGAACACGGGAGGCTTACTTGTTCTTGTAAGCGTCCATGCCCTTGTCTTTGTCCGCTTCCTGCTGCGCCTTGTTGGAGACGTTCTTGGCGCGGTTGATCGATGCCGTTGCACTCTGGCCAGAGAGTTCCTTGGCCATACCGGCAACCTGGCTGCGCGCGGTTCCACCGAAGTAGGTGAAAGCGGCGATGGCGGCGATGGCCACCAGTGCGGTGATGATGATGTACTCGGTCATGCCCTGACCGCGTTGCTTCTTGAAACCAAACTTACGGGGCGTGTGACGCATGGCTTTACTCCTAGTGATTGGCGATGCAATGCGATAACGCATCACACGTATGCCGTCCTGGTACTTCGGAAATCAAGTCAATGCCACCAGTCGCTAATGACGCCCCCTGAACTGATGCGGGCTCGATCTAAACACGGCTTTATTTCATGTTCAAGACGATTCTTATTTAGAAAAGTGATCGCGAAGTTAATTCATATCTTCACAAGCTCAACGCGACGATTGTGCGACTTGCCATCTTCCGTGCTGTTGTCTGCAATCGGTTGGGTGTCACCAAAACCGCTTGATTCAAGCCTTTTTTGATCAATTTTTGCGGCGACGATGAAGTCGCGAACTGCCGCTGCGCGCTGTTGTGAGAGCTGTAGATTGTGTGACGCAGTTCCCGTGTTGTCGGTGTGTCCATTGATTGAAAGACGCAGTGCGGAATTTTCATTCAACAGCGAAATGACCTGCTCGAGTTGTGGTTTCGAGGTCGGCAGGATCGCAGCCTGGTCGGTTTCGAACTGCACCTGGATGGCCACCTTGCC
>RCUP01002142.1_pt1 | contig 10735 bp, 11 predicted proteins | sample 2166341 | NCBI WGS metagenome assembly RCUP01 (sample SAMN09932325, study PRJNA488358) | compost metagenome | isolation source: compost soil in succinonitrile-enriched | place: Germany: Experimental Botanical Garden | reverse complement strand
TGGTCGTGTGGTCGGCCTCGGCCGGCGCCATCAAGGCCATCGAAGCCGCTGGCGGTTCGGTCGAGCAACAGCGCATCGCCGCTGAAGCCAAGGCCGCTGCTCGCGTCGCCAAGCGCGAAGCCGCCAAGGGCAAGGTCCCGCCGGCCAAGACCCCGCTGGGCGACGCCAACAAGATCTCGGCCCGCGCCAAACGCGCCGCGGCCAAGGCCTAAATCGATATCGTCATCCCGTGCGAGCGCTGCTGATGCGGCGTTCGCCGGGATTGTCCGCACCGGGATGACGAAATTCATGAAAGCGGCCCTCGCAAGACGGCCGCTTTCCGCCTATCTGACGACGGGCATAGTCGTGGGGACCGCCTAATGGCTTCGGCCGCTGAACAACTCGCCGCCAATATGAACATGGGCTCGTTCGCGAAAGCGACCGAGCTGCACAAACGCCTGCTGTTCACGCTGGGCGCGCTGCTGGTCTATCGGATCGGCACCTATGTTCCGATTCCGGGCATTAATTCCGAGGCCTTCCTGGCCTTCTTCCAGAACCCTGATGGCCAGCGCGGCATCCTGGACATGTTCAACATGTTCTCGGGCGGCGCGGTCGAGCGTATGGCCGTCTTCGCGTTGAACGTGATGCCCTACATCTCGGCCTCGATCATCGTGCAGCTGATGGGCGCGGTTTACCCGCCCTGGGAGAAGCTGAAGAAGGAAGGCGGCGAAAGCGGCCGCAAGCAGCTGAACCAGTACACCCGTTACCTGACGGTGTTCCTGGCCCTGGCCCAGTCCTTCGGCATCGCCGCAGGCCTGAACGCGCAGGCCGGTCTGATCGATCAGCCTGGAATCTTCTTCATCATTTCGACGGTCACGACCCTGACGGGCGGCACCATGTTCCTGATGTGGCTGGGTGAGCAGGTGACGGCGCGCGGCGTCGGCAACGGCATCTCGCTGATCATCTTCGCCGGCATCGTGGCGGTTCTGCCGTCCACCGTGGCCCGTCTGCTGGGCCTGGCCCAACAGGGGCAGATGTCGGCCTTCGTGCTGCTGTTCATCGCCGTCCTGGCCGTGGCGACCATCGTCTTCATCGTCTTCATGGAACGCGCCCAGCGCCGCCTTCTGATCCAGTATCCGAAGCGTCAGGAAGGCAACCGCATGACCGGCGGCGAACGCTCCTTCCTGCCGCTGAAGGTCAACACCGCCGGCGTCATTCCCGCGATCTTCGCCTCGTCGCTGCTGATGCTGCCGACGACGGTGGCCACCTTCACCGCCCAGGCCAACCTGCCCGAGTGGATGAGCTGGTTGCCGCTGGTGACGGCGCAGCTGACGCATGGCCAGCCGCTGTTCATGATCCTGTATGCGGTCCTGATCGTCTTCTTCTGCTTCTTCTACACCTCGATCACCTTCAACCCCGAGGACACGGCCGAGAACCTGCGCAAGTATGGCGGCTTCCTGCCGGGCATCCGTCCCGGCAAGCGTACGGCCGAGTATCTGGACTATGTCCTGACGCGTCTGACGGTGATCGGCGCCGCCTATATCACCGCAGTCTGCCTGCTGCCGGAATTCCTGGTCAGCAGCCTTGGGAACAGTCTCTACTTCGGAGGAACGTCTATCTTGATCGTCGTCTCGGTTACGATGGACACTGTGGCCCAGATCCAGTCCCAACTGCTGGCGCACCAGTACGAGGGCCTGATCAAGAAGGCGAAGCTGCGTGGTCGTGGCGGCCGGGGCGGCGCCGCCCCCGCCCGACGCTGATAAACGGGTAGGGGAGCCCGCAAGATGAACCTGATCCTGTTCGGGCCGCCTGCGGCCGGCAAGGGCACGCAAGCCAAGCGTCTGGTTGAAGAGCGGGGCATGATCCAGCTCTCGACCGGCGACATGCTTCGCGCCGCGATCGCCTCCGGCTCGGAGCTGGGCCTCAAGGTCAAGGACGTGCTGGCGCGCGGCGACCTCGTCACCGACGAGATCGTCATCGCCCTGATCGAGGACCGTCTGCCGGAGGCCGAGGCCGCCGGCGGCGCCATCTTCGACGGCTTCCCGCGCAATGTGGCCCAGGCCGAGGCTCTGGACGCCATGCTGGCCAAGCGCGGGGCCCAGATCGACCGCGTCGTCCGCCTCAAGGTCGACGACCAGGCCCTGACCGACCGGATCGCCAAGCGCTTCGCCGAGCAGGGCCGTGCAGACGACAATCCCGAGACCTTCAAGGATCGTCTGACCGTCTATAATCGCCAGACCGCCCCGCTGCTTCCCTACTATGAAGCCCAGGGCAAGCTGACCGAGATCGACGGCATGGGCGACATCGCGTCGGTCGCCGCTGCCATCGACGGCGCACTGGCCTAGGCTGTTCCTGATCTGAAGCGGAGGTTCGGGCGTTAGACGTCAGGGTATCCGCTTCAAGGGACGCAGATGAACAGCCGATCGTCGCCTCGTATCGTCAAATTCGTCAGGGCGGGCGTGGCGGCGGGTGTCGGGGTGCTTCACCTGGCCCTGTTCGGACTGCTGGGGACCCTGCGGCCCGAGGCTCCGCCTATACTCTTGTCGCGGCCGGTCGAGGTAGAGCTCGTCCGGCCGTCGCCAATTCCGCCCCTGCCGGTCCCGCCGCCGTCCAAGCCTGCGCGAGCCGCGGGGGGCGGGGCGCCGGCGGCGCCGTCCCGCACGCATCTGCCCCCCATGAAGAGCCAGCGCCCGCCTGAGCTGGCGGCGCCGCCGAAGCCCGCGCCCGAGGCGCCCTTGGTCATCGGCGTCGCCCCCGAGGCCAGCCCTACGCCAGCGCAGGGGCAGGGCGGTGAAGGGACGGGATCGGGCAGCGGGGTCGGCGCCGGATCGGGGCCGGGGGCAGGCGACGGCCCGCCGCGCCTGATTCAGGGACCGACCAAGGATCAGCTGAGGCGGCTGCATCCGCGTGAAGCCTTCCGCCAGCGCCTGAACGGCAGCGCGCGGATCGCCTGCCGAATCCGGCTCGACACCCGACTGGAGGATTGCCGGGTTGTGGATGAGGCGCCGCCGGGCCGAGGATTTGGGGAGGCGGCCCTTGCAGCCTCCGGCTATTTCCGCTTTCGTCCTCCCACGCGCGATGGTCGCCCCATTGAAGGACGCGAGGTCACTGTGGGTGTGGAGTTCATGCCGTGATGCGCCGCTGGAACGGCGCGCCCGTTGACGCCATTCGAATCCCCTGTATAAGGGCGGCTTCCGCGAAGGGCGCACACGCTCCTGGTCTGTTGACCGGAGCGGTTTCCGCGTCTGTTTAAGCGTATCTGGAGATTCTCGTGGCCCGTATCGCTGGCGTCAACATTCCGACCAACAAGCGCGTCGAAATCGCGCTTCAGTACATCCATGGCATCGGCGCGCACGCCGCCAAGGAAATCACCGCGAAGGTCGGCATTGAGCCCGCTCGCCGCGTCAACTCGCTGACCGATGCTGAAATCCTGCAGATCCGTGAAACGATCGACAAGGATCACACCGTCGAAGGCGACCTGCGTCGCGAAACCTCGATGAACATCAAGCGTCTGATGGACCTGGCCTGCTACCGCGGCCTGCGTCACCGCAAGGGCCTGCCGGTCCGCGGTCAGCGCACGCACACCAACGCCCGCACCCGCAAGGGCCCGGCCAAGCCGATCGCCGGCAAGAAGAAGTAAGAGAAAGAGCTGACCGATGGCTAAGGAACCGGGTCGCGTTAAGCGCCGCGAACGCAAGAACATCACGTCGGGCGTGGCTCACGTGAACGCCTCTTTCAACAACACCATGATCACGATCACGGACGCCCAGGGGAACGCGATTTCCTGGTCCTCGGCCGGTCACATGGGCTTCAAGGGTTCGCGCAAGTCGACCCCTTACGCCGCCCAGATGGCTGCTGAAGACGCCGGCAAGAAGGCTCAAGAGCACGGCGTGAAGACGCTGGAAGTCAACGTCTCGGGTCCGGGTTCCGGCCGTGAGTCGGCGCTTCGCGCCCTGCAGGCCGTCGGTCTGACGATCACGACCATCCGCGACGTCACGCCGATGCCGCACAATGGTTGCCGTCCGCCCAAGCGCCGCCGCGTCTAATCGCGACCGCGTTTCAGGCACCCCCAATCTCCGTCGGCTCCACCATGGCCTCGTCGACAAGGCCGGAGCCGACGAAATCCGTTCGAGGGACTCTATGATCGAAAGAAACTGGCAAGAGCTGATCCGTCCCGAGAAGCCGCAAGTCGAGGGCGGCTCCGACCCGCTGCGCAAGGCGCGTCTGGTCGCTGAGCCCCTCGAGCGTGGTTTCGGTGTGACGCTCGGCAACGCGCTTCGTCGCGTTCTGCTGTCCTCGCTGCAAGGCGCGGCGGTCACGGCCATCCAGATCGACGGCGTTGTTCACGAGTTTTCGTCGCTGGAAGGCGTGCGGGAAGACGTGGTCGACATCGTCCTGAACATCAAGCAACTGGCGCTGCGCATGCACGCCGAAGGCCCCAAGCGCATGACCCTGCGCGCCACGGGCCCCGGCGTCGTGACGGCGGGCCAGATCGAAGCTCCGGCTGACATCGAGGTTCTGAACCCCGATCACATCATCTGCACCCTGGATGACGGCGCTTCGATCCGCATGGAACTGACTGTCCAGAACGGCAAGGGCTACGTCGCCGCCGAACTGAACCGTCCGGAAGATGCGCCGATCGGCCTGATCGCCGTCGACGCCCTGTACTCGCCGGTCAAGCGCGTCGCCTATCGCGTCGAGCCGACCCGTCAGGGCCAGTCGATGGATTACGACAAGCTGATCCTGGAAGTTGAAACCAACGGCGCCGTCTCGCCGGTTGACGCGGTGGCTTACGCCGCCCGCATCCTGCAAGACCAGCTGCAGATCTTCATCACCTTCGACGAGCCGACCAAGGCTGTTGAGGCGACGGACGGCAAGCCCGACCTGCCCTTCAACCCGGCCCTGCTCAAGAAGGTCGACGAACTGGAGCTGTCGGTCCGCTCGGCCAACTGCCTGAAGAACGACAACATCGTCTATATCGGCGACCTGATCCAGAAGACCGAGGGCGAAATGCTTCGTACCCCGAACTTCGGCCGCAAGTCGCTGAACGAGATCAAGGAAGTTCTCGCGACGATGGGCCTGTCGCTCGGCATGGACGTGCCGAACTGGCCGCCCGAAAACATCGAAGATCTGGCCAAAAAGTTCGACGACCAGATCTGATCATCAACCCTCCGCCCAGCGCCCTTCGGGGCGCGGATGGGGCGGTTAGAATGAACAAGGCCCCAGGTCCCGCCCCTTTAGTTAGGCCGGAAACCAGGGTTGAGTAGGAGAGACCCCGATGCGCCACGGCGCCGCTTACCGCAAGCTCGGCCGTACGGTCAGCCACCGCCAAGCCATGTTCGCCAACATGGCCGCCTCGCTGATCAAGCACGAGCAAATCACGACCACCCTGCCGAAGGCGAAGGAACTGCGTCCCTTCGTTGAGAAGCTGGTCACGCTGGCTAAAAAGGGCGACCTGCACGCTCGTCGTCAGGCCATCAGCGCCGTCCGCGACGTGCCGCAAGTCGGCAAGCTGTTCGAAACGATCGGCCCGCGCTACGCCGAACGTTCGGGCGGTTACATCCGCATCATGAAGGCCGGCTTCCGTCACGGCGACAACGCCGCGATGGCCGTGATCGAGTTCGTCGATCGCGACGCCGCCGCCAAGGGCCTGGACTCGGGTCCGGTCTATGCGATCGAAGGCGACGACGAAGCTTAATCGCTTCATCGGCTTGAAACATTGAAGGGGCGGCTGGAGCGATCCGGCCGCCCTTTTCGTTTGTCTGCACGCTTGTCGCCTCTCGGCTAGCGGGCGATAGAGCGGCATGAGTACGGTTGAAGATCGCATCGTCGCCTATACCGCCGTCCATGCGGACGCCTGGAAACGGCTGAACACCGACTGGCTTGTGGCAGGCGGCTTCGTCCTGGAAGCCAAGGATCATCTGACCCTGGACGACCCCGAGGGGCAGATTCTGTCCAAGGGCGGCCATATCTTCTTTGCCGAGCGGGGTGGCGTCAGCGTCGGCTGCTGCGGCCTGATCGCCATGGCGGACGGCGGGTTCGAAGTCACCAAGATGACGGTGCGGCCGGAGGCGCGCGGCGGGGGCCTGGCCTTGCGCCTGCTGGAGGCCTGTGAGGCGACGGCGCGGGATGCGGGCGCGCAACGCCTCTATCTGGAGACGAGTTCGACGCTGGGGCCTGCGCTGGGTCTCTATGCACGGTTCGGCTTCGTGCACCTGCCGCCGCAACCGACGCCCTATGCGCGCGCCGACGTCTGGATGGAGAAGCGGCTTTAGCCGCTACTCCTTCGACAGGTCTTGACGGCCGAACCACCACAGGGTGAGGCCGAAGGGCACGAAGCTCCACAGGGCCAGGCTGGCGATAGCGCGCCATGCGATGCCGTCCTGCAAGACCGCCGCCGGGACGCCGCCCACAACGATGGCTTGCAGGGTTTCATAAGCGGCGCCGGGGAACAGCAGCAGGGTCTGCCAGTCGACCGGGCTCCAGCCCAGAATCGGGGTGGCGGTAACCAGAAGGCCCTGGGCTACGCCGACGACCAGGGGCACGAACAGGGCGGCCAGTTGCGAACGTGTCAGCGTCGCTGCCAGCAGGCTGAGCAGCAGGAACTGGATCACACGGACATAGGCCAGAAGGAACAGCAAGCCGAATGTTCGGGCCTCCTCACCGCCGAAGCGGAAAACCAGATCCCTGTCGAGGATCAGTCCCTTGGCGACAGCGCCGATCACGGCGGCGATCAGGAACAGCAGGAGTCCGGTCAGGGTCATCAGCTTGACGGCCCCCGCCTTGCCCATGATCAGATTGGCGCGGTTGTTGCGCGCGCTGATCAAGCGCCAGGTTTCCCAGCGATAGTCGCCGGCGAAGATCGTCGCCGCGCCGATCAGCAAAAAGGCCAGAAGGGCGGGATTGGCCAATTGGCCGGCGGTCGAGACCAGGGTTGCGCCGAGATCGAGGACGCTGTTGGCCGCCGCCAGCTCGGGCGGCAACTGCTCGGCCATGCGCTCGACCTTGGCGTCGAAGAAGGCCCCGCCGATGGAGAAGGCCAGCACGACCACCGGCACGAAGATCAGACTCCACGACAGGACCGTGCGGTTCTTGAGCAGGCGCCAGGATTCGGAGCGGATGGCGTCAGCCAGCATGGAGGGCCTCCCGGACCTGAGCATCGGTGCGCGCCGGGCCGGTCTCGGCCATGAAGACGCTTTCCAGATCGGCGCCGACCCAGCGGGCCTCGTCGATGTCCACGCCCTGTTCGATCAGGACGCGCAGCAGGGCGGGACCCTCGGCGCGGGGGATGGCGGCCAGGACGGCGTCGCCGTCGATCGTGCCCCTGTCGCCCAGGACACCTATGATCTTGGCCAGGGGCGTGGCGGACAGGCGCAGGCGCTCGCCCGCAGCGGTCAGGTCGCTGACCTTGCCTTCGGCGGCCAGGGTCCCGCGGTTGAAGATGGCCACGCGGTCGCAGACGCGCTGGACCTCGAGCAGTTGGTGGCTGGCCAGGATGATGGTCACGCCGTCGTCGTCGGCCAGGCTGCGGATCAGGGCGCGCATTTCCTGAATGCCGGGCGGGTCCATGCCGCTGGTCGGCTCATCGAGAATGACGAGATCCGGCTTGGTCATCAGGGCGGCGGCGACGCCGAGGCGCTGCAACATGCCCACCGAGAAGCCGCGCACGCGGCGGTTGGCGGCCTCGGTCAGGCCGACGCGATCCAGCCAGGCGTCGATGGCGGCGTCCTTGGCGCCGTGCGCCAGTGCGAGCCATTCCAGCACCTGACGCGCGGTCATGTAGGGCGGGAAGCGCGGCGTCTCGATCATGGAGCCGATGCGGCGCATGACGGCGGGATCGCCCGCGTGCTGGCCCAGGACCCGGACCTCGCCCGCCGTCGGCCGGATCAGGCCCAGCAGGATGCGGAACAGGGTGGACTTGCCGGCGCCGTTGGGCCCCAGCACGCCGTAAACCCCGCCGCGCGGGATGCTCAGGCTCAGCCCGTCCAGGGCGCGCACGGCGCCATAGGTCTTGGTCAGGCCGGTCGTTTCGATCACAGCGGTCATGCGCTCGAGCTTGGCCTGATGGGGATAAGCCGACAAGGCGTCTTCTTGCTGTCGCAGATTAAGCTTAGGCAATCTCCCCGAAGTCGCTTCGGAGTTTCCATGTTTTCTCGCGTCGCGGGCCTGTGTCTGGCCCTGTTGCTGACCGCCTGCGCCAGCACCCCTGTTCAACAGACCGAGCCTCAAGCCGCGCTGGCCGCCGAACGGCCTCTGGTCATGCTGGTCTCCATCGACGGCTTCCGCGCCGACTATCTGGACCGGGGGATCACGCCTAATCTGTCGCGACTGGCGGGCGAGGGGGCGACGGGGCCGATGCGGCCCTCCTTCCCCAGCGTGACCTTCCCCAACCACTATACGCTGGTGACGGGGCTGCACCCCGACCACCACGGCATCGTCGGCAACAACATGATCGACGCCGAGCTGGGCCGGTTCTCGCTGGGCAACAAGCAGGCCGTGACGGACCGCCGCTGGTGGGACCAGGGCGAGCCGATCTGGGTCTCGGCGGAAAAGGCGGGGATCAAGACCGGCACCATGTTCTGGCCGGGCTCCGAGGCTGAAATCCATGGCGTGCGCCCGTCCTACTGGACCGCTTTCGATCAGGGGATGCCGGGCGATGCGCGCGTGGATCGCGTGCTGGAGTGGATGGACCTGCCTGCGGATCAGCGGCCGCAGCTGACCACCCTCTATTTCGACATCGTCGACACCCAGGGCCATCATTACGGGCCTGACGCGCCCGAAACCGCCGAAGCGATCCGCTCGGTCGACGCCTCCATCGGTCGACTGGTCGAGGGGCTGAAGGCGCGGGGGCTGTATGAGCGCACGGTGCTGGTGGTGGTGTCGGATCACGGCATGGCCGCGACCTCGCCCGAGCGGGTGACGTGGATCGACGACCTGATTGATCCGGCGGCGATCCAGATCGTCTATTCCGGGGCTGTGACCTTCCTGAACCCGGTCGCGGGTCGCGAGGCCGAGGTCGAGGCGGCGCTGCTGGGCTCGCGTCCGCATCTGGACTGCTGGAGGAAGAGCGAGATCCCGGCGCGGTTCGTCCTGGGTTCCAACCCGCGCGTCTCGGCCATCGTCTGCGCTTCGGAGCCCGGCTGGACCTTCACGACCAGGGCGCGGCCCGTGACCAAGCCGGGCGGGGCGCACGGCTATGACAACTTCTCAGCTGACATGGCGGCGATCTTCATCGCCCATGGACCGGGCGTGGTTCAGGGGCGGCGGTTGAACGATCTGGACAGCGTGGATGTTCAGCCCTTCCTGGCGCGTCTGCTGGGCGTCGATGCGCCGCGCGGCGACGGGCGGGCGGAGGATACGTTGGCGGTGACGACGCGCTGACGGGTCAGATCTGGTTTGGCTTTGAGCCCTTTTTCCGCTCATCCCCGCGGAGGCGGGGACCCAGTAAGAGCCTCTCGCGCTGACTTCTGACGGAGAAACGATACCTGCGGCTGGCGCTTGCGGCCAAAGCACTGGGTCCCCGCCTCCGCGGGGATGAGCGGATGGTTGGGCAGCGCCGGAATAACATCGCGTGAGCGTCTGCCGCCGTTTAGAACGACGTTCCAACCTCGCGAGCCCTCATGTCTCTGCATCACCCCAAGGTCCGCCGCGCGGCGATGGCCTTCATCTTTGTCACGGCGGTGCTCGACATCGTGGCCATGGGGATCGTCATCCCCGTGCTGCCGCATCTGATCGAGGAGTTCGTCGGTTCGAACGCGCGCGCGGGTCTGCTGAACGGCGTCTTTGTGGCGCTGTGGGCGGGGATGCAGTTCCTGGCCTCGCCGGTGATCGGCTCGCTGTCGGACCAGTATGGGCGCCGCCCTGTCATCCTGATCAGCTGCGCCGGGCTGGCGGCGGACTATGCGCTGATGGCGCTGGCGCCGAACCTGTGGTGGCTGGCGGTCGGGCGGCTGATCGCGGGGATCACCTCGTCCAGTTTCACGACCATCTACGCCTATATGGCCGATATCACCGAGCCGGAAAAACGCGCGCGGGCCTATGGTCTGATCGGTGCGGCCTTCTCGGGCGGCTTTGTTCTGGGGCCGGTGCTGGGCGGTTTTCTGGGCGAGTTCGGGCCGCGCGTTCCCTTCTGGGTGGCGGGCGGCCTGTCTGGCGTGGCCTTCCTCTACGGCCTGTTCATCCTGCCCGAGAGCCTGGCCCCCGAGAATCGTATGCCCTTCAGCTGGCGGCGGGCCAATCCCGTCGGGGCCATGATGCTGCTGCGGCGTCATGCCGAGCTGGCGGGCCTCGCGATCGTGAACTTCCTGCTCTACTTCGCTCACCACGTCTTTTCGGCGGTCTTCGTCCTGTATGCGGGGCTAAGGTACGGCTGGGGGCCGTGGCAGGTGGGGATGCTGCTGGCCATGGTCGGGGTGCTGGACATGATCGTTCAGGGGGTTCTGGTGGGGCCGGTCGCGAAGAAGCTGGGCGACCGGATGACGATGATCCTGGGCCTGTGCGGGGGGACGGTCGGCATCGCCCTGATGGGCTGGGCCCCGACGGGCGTCGCCTTCATCCTCGCCATGCTGCCCAACGCCCTGTGGGGGCTGGCCATGCCGACCTTGCAATCCCTGATGACCCGGCGGGTCAGCGAGAGCGAGCAGGGGCAGCTTCAGGGCGCGAACATGAGCGTCGCCTCCATCGCCGGGGTGGCCTCGCCGTTGTTCTTCGGCTGGGTCTATTCGGAATCGGTGGAGCAGGGGATGTGGGCGCCCAA
>RCUP01002139.1_pt1 | contig 10744 bp, 8 predicted proteins | sample 2166341 | NCBI WGS metagenome assembly RCUP01 (sample SAMN09932325, study PRJNA488358) | compost metagenome | isolation source: compost soil in succinonitrile-enriched | place: Germany: Experimental Botanical Garden | reverse complement strand
ACATCGATCCAACGTTATGTAGTGCGCGCTGCGGCATACTACATGATGAATTGCGCTTGTGAAAATCAGACTAATAACGTCGTTCTGCGACCCCATGACGCATTGCAGTCACGGTGGGGTGCGTGATGTTCTCAAAAAACTACCGGATTGTTCCAGTTAAATATAAGAAGTTGTACACATAAAATCCGCGGCGCTGCTATGGGCACCGAATCCGGCCCCTTGCCTATACTTGGTTTTCTATAACAAAAGTCATGACCAGAGGGCTGCGCCATGGACCACCTCGTACTCACCGTATTCGCACCGGACAAGCCAGGGCAGGTCGAGCGCATTGCCCAATGCATTGCCGAACAGGGCGGCAACTGGCTGGAGAGCCGCATGTCGCGCATGGCCGGGCAATTCGCCGGGATTCTTCGGGTGGGGGTGCCGGCCGAGGCCTACGACGCGCTGGTCGATGCCCTACAGGCGTTGTCCGCCCACGGCATTCGCGTGTTGATCGCCGAAAGCGGCATCGAACAATCCTGCACCTGGAAACCGATCGCCATGGAGTTGGTGGGCAATGATCGTCCTGGCATCGTGCGCGATATCACCCGCCTGCTGAGTGAGCAGGGCGTCAACCTGGAGCGGCTGGTGACGGAAGTGCGCCCGGCGCCGATGAGCAGCGAACCGCTGTTTCACGCCGAAGCGATTCTCGCGGTGCCGCTGACACTGTCACTGGACGTTTTGCAATCGCGCCTGGAAACCCTGGCGGACGATCTGATGGTGGAATTGGTGCTGCGCAGTGAACCCTGATCGGGTTATCCAAGTTAAACGTGCACCTGCCTGTGGATAACCTGTAGAGACAGCCCGCCAGGCCACGTCGGCCGGGGCCTTTCAGGATTTGATCAAAAAACCAGCAGTTTCAGTAACTTGCGCACAAACGCCGGGGATCACGCTGTGGATAACCTTGGGAAGGAACTCTACAGGCCGCGAGAAACGTGGCCTGTAGAGATTTGTACGCTTTTTGATCAGCTGCGGCGGCGCAGACTTATCCACGCATCGACGCTGTAAACCGCCAGACCGGCCCAGATAAACATGAAGGCCACCAGCGTGCTGGACGACAAGTGTTCGTTAAACAGCAGCACGGCTTGCAGCAGCACCAACGTTGGCGCCAGGTACTGGAGAAATCCGAGCGTGGTGTAGGGCAAATGCCGGGCAGCGGCGTTGAAACAAACCAGCGGCACCAGCGTGACCGGCCCGGCCGCCACCAGCCACCAGGCTTCGGACGTGGTCCAGAACTCGGCTTGGGCACTGTGGGCAGTCGGATTGAACAGCAACCAGGCAATGGCGATCGGCACCAGCATCCAGGTTTCCACCACCAGCCCCGGCAGCGCCTTGACCGGTGCCTGCTTGCGAATCAGCCCGTAGAAACCGAAGGTCAGCGCCAGCACCAGCGACACCCACGGCAGACTGCCAACCTGCCAAACCTGTTGCGCCACGCCGACGGCCGCCAGGCCCACCGCAATCCATTGCATGCGGCGCAGCCGTTCGCCGAGGATCAGCATCCCCAGCAGCACATTGACCAACGGGTTGATGTAGTAACCAAGGCTGGCCTCGAGCATCCGCCCGTTGTTCACCGACCAGACATAGGTCAGCCAGTTGGCCGCGATCAACGTGCCGCTCAAGGCCAGGATCGCCAGACGTTTCGGGTTATCCCGCAACTCGCGCCACCAACCCGGGTGCTTCCAGACCATCAGCAGCAAGGCGCCAAACAGCGCCGACCACAGCACGCGGTGGATGATGATTTCCACGGCGGGTACGTTGGCGATGGCTTTGAAGTAGAGCGGGAAAAGTCCCCAGATGATGTAGGCACTCAGGCCCAATATGTACCCGCGGCGCGGGTTGGCGGCTTGCATGCAGAATCCTTGCTTAGGCAGCTAACAAAGAAGGGATTGTAAGGAGATTTGGGTCGGAGTGCTGTGTCGTTTTTGTAGGAGCAAGGCTTGCCCGCGATGACAATCTGAAGGACGCCATCGCGGGCAAGCCTTGCTCCTACAGGTATTGCAGTGGTCAGAAGAGTTTCAGCGGCTCTTCATTCAGTGCCGACAACTGCTCACGCAACGCCAACACCTGATCCCCCCAATAACGTTCGGTGCCGAACCACGGAAAGCTGCGCGGGAAGGCCGGGTCGTCCCAGCGGCGGGCGAGCCAGGCGCTGTAGTGCATCAGGCGCAGGGCGCGCAACGGTTCGATCAACGCCAGTTCCCGCGGATTGAAGTCGTGGAATTCGTTGTAGCCGTCCATCAGTTCCGACAACTGCCCAAGACAGTCTTGGCGATCACCCGCCAGCATCATCCAGATGTCCTGCACCGCCGGGCCCATGCGGCAGTCGTCGAGGTCGACGATGTGGAACATCTCGTCGCGGCACATCATGTTGCCGGGGTGGCAATCGCCGTGCATGCGGATGTTCTGGTGCGGCGTGTTGCTGTAGGCATCTTCGACACGCTTGAGCAGATCACGGGCAACAGACTCGTAGGCCGGGAGCAAGCTGCGGGGAATGAAATTGCCTTCGAGCAAGGTCGTCAGCGAGTCATGGCCGAAGTTTTTCACCGCCAACGCTTCGCGGTGCTCGAACGGCTTGGTCGAGCCAACCGCGTGCAGGCGACCGAGCAATTGCCCCAGGCGATACAGCTGATCGAGATTGCCCGGCTCCGGCGCACGGCCACCACGGCGGGGGAACAGGGTGAAACGGAAACCTTTGTGTTCGTGCAGGGTTTCACCGTTATGGATCATCGGCGCAACCACCGGCACCTCGACCTCGGTGAGTTCGAAGGTGAACTGGTGTTCTTCCAGAATCGCTTCGTTGGTCCAGCGCTGCGGACGATAGAACTTGGCGATCAGCGGCTCGGAGTCTTCGATGCCGACCTGATAGACACGGTTCTCGTAGCTGTTGAGCGCCAGAATGCGTGCGTCGCTCAGGAATCCGATGCTTTCGACGGCATCGAGCACGAGGTCTGGGGTGAGGGTTTCAAACGGGTGGGCCATGCTGACTCCTGCGCGCAGCAGGCTGCTGCGTCCGGCCAGGCATGGTAGCGCAGACGGGCGCAGTTAGGTGGTGTGACTGTGCTGACGCCATCGCGAGCAAGCTTTGCTCCTACAGAGGGAGTGCGTACGAACTGTAGGAGCAAGGCTTGCCCGCGATGGCGGCGGATCAGGCGCCGACGATCCCGCCATCCTCACGGGTAATCGCAATCACCGAAGACCGCGGTTTGCCATTGGGCAAATGCTCGGGGAAGGTCGAGCCGCCGAATTCACCCGGATGCTGAATCCCGATAAACAACGTCTTCTGATCCGGCGAGAAGCTGATCCCGGTCACTTCGCATCCAATCGGCCCGACCATGAAGCGGCGAATTTCGCCGGTCACAGGATCGGCGCAGAGCATCTGGTTGTTGCCCATGCCCGCGAAATCACCGGCATTGCTGGCATCGCCGTCGGTTTGAATCCACAACCGCCCGGCATCATCAAACGCCAGGCCATCCGGGCTGTTGAACATGTTTTGCGGGGTGATGTTCGACGAGCCACCCTTCGGCTTGCCGGCATGCACTTGCGGGTTGCCGGCCACTACAAACAAATCCCAGGCAAAGGTTTTCGACCCGTGATCGTCATGGTCGGTGCGCCAGCGCAGGATTTGCCCGTAGACGTTTTTCTCCCGCGGGTTCGGCCCGCCCACCGGTTGTCCGTCATCGCCGCGTTTGGCGTTGTTGGTCAGCGTGCAGTAGACCTGACCATCCTTGGGGCTGACCACGATCCATTCCGGGCGATCCATGCGCGTGGCTTTCACCACGCTGGCCGCCAACCGCACGTTGATCAGCACTTCAGCCTGATCGGCAAAACCGCTGCTGGCGTCGATGCCGTTTTTGCCGTGGGTCAACTCGATCCATTCGCCCTGGCCTTTCGGGTGGTCGGCGTTGCCGTCGCCTGCGTCGAAAATCGCCACGTACAACGTACCGTGATCGAGCAGGTCGCGGTTGGCCTTGGGATTCTTGTGGTTGATCTTGTCACGGCTGACGAATTTGTAGATGAATTCGCCGCGCTCATCGTCGCCCATGTAGACCACGGCGTGGCCGTCGCGGGTTTCCGCCAGGGCGGCGTTTTCATGTTTGAAGCGGCCCAGTGCGGTGCGCTTGACCGGAGTCGATTGCGGATCGAAGGGATCGATCTCGACCACCCAGCCATGTCGGTTGAGTTCGTTGGGATTCTTCGCCAGGTCGAAGCGCGGATCGTGTTGGTGCCAGTTGATCTCTTTGCTGGTCACCACTGCGCCATAGCGTTTCTGCGCGGCGTTGAATTTCTGCTCGGCATTGCTGCTGCCGAAGCAATCGGTGAAGTTTTCTTCGCAGGTCAGATAGGTGCCCCACGGTGTCTTGCCGTTGGCGCAGTTCTGGAACGTGCCGAGGACTGTCTTGCCGTGCGGATCGGCGCTGGTTTTCAGCAAGTCGTGACCGGCGGCCGGGCCGCTCAGGTTGATCGGTGAGTTGCCGTGGATGCGGCGGTTGTAGCGCGAGTCCTGAACGAATTGCCAGTGGCCGTTCTTGCGCTGCACTTCGATCACCGACACGCCTTCGCAGGCCAGTGCCTTGTGCACCTCTTCGGCCGATTGCGGCATGCCGCCGTGGGGGTAGAGGTAGCGGTAGTTGGTGTATTCGTTGTTGATCGCCATCAGCGCGCGATTGTTGTCGCCGGGGAATGCGAACAGGCTCATGCCGTCGGTGTGGTCGCCGAACTGGACTTCCTGCTGCTCGGCAGTGCCATTGCCGCTCGGGTCAAAGGCCGGGCCGTTTTTGTGCAGGGGCTGGCCCCAACTGATCAGCACTGAAGATTTGTAGCCTGGCGGCAGGCTGATGCTGTCCGCGGTGGCGGCGGGGATGCTTTCAAAGCCCAACAGTTTGCTGGTGCCGGCGCTGACACTGGCGGCCAGCGCGCTGCGGCTGAGCAGGTTGCCGCCGAGGAACATCGCCGCGCCGCACAGGGCGCCTGCGCTGATAAAGCCACGACGGCTGAGGCCGACCATCTGTTCGAGGTCGGTACGTTGGTTTTCTTCTAATAGGCTCACATCAGGCTCCCTGCGATTTTTGCAGTCACCTTAATGGCGGGCGATGAAGGTTTTGTTGCAGCGCTCTTACAGCGGTGTGCCGAGCAAGACTCTGGACGGCGAAAATTCGATGCGCACCGGTTTGCCGCTGGCCAGCCCCAAGTCTTGCAGGTGCCACGGCTCGGCCAACGCGCACAGGGTCAAGCCGTTGGGCAGGGTGATCCGCACTTCGCTGGGGCCGTCTTCGGCGTCGAGGATTTTGTCGATGATGCCCTTCAAGCAATTGTTTCCGGGTGTCTCTGCAGAGTCGATTGCCATCACGTCGAGCCAACCGGCCTTGATCAGGGCCACGACTTCGGTGCCGAGTTGCAGCTCCAGTCGCTCGGTGCTGTCGTGGGTGATCTGCGCGTCGACGGTCAGGCCTTCGGCGACTTCCAGGCGAATCAGGTCATTGCGCCCCTGAGGCTCGATCGCCGCGACCTTGCCGTGCAATTGGTTGCGCGCGCTGGTGCGCAGCATCAGTCGACCGAGCAGGTCCAGGTCACTGGCATCTTCAGCCGCTTCCAGCACCTGAGCCTGCAACGCCTGCAACTTTTGATACAGGCGCAACACTCGTTCGCCTTCGCTGGACAGTTTGGCGCCACCACCGCCCTTGCCGCCGACACTGCGCTCCACCAGCGGTTTTTGCGCGAGGTTGTTCAGCTCATCGATGGCGTCCCACGCCGCCTTGTAACTCAGCCCCGCGCTTTTCGCGGCGCGGGTGATCGAGCCCTGTTCGGCGATGTGTTGCAGCAGGGCAATGCGCTGCGGGCGGCGGACAATGTGCTGGGATAACAACGTAGGCAGGGACATGGCAAGGCGCTTTGGGCTGTGACGGTGGTAAGGACGTTGGCTGCTCGAAGCGCGCTAGTCAAGTCAGGTGGACTCGCCAGGTTTGGGTGTGCGCGCCAGGCAATAGACGTCGACCCGTGCGGCGCCGGCGTCCATCAGCAGGCGGGCGAGTGCTTGTGCGGTGGCGCCGGTGGTCAGGACGTCGTCGACCAGTGCCAGGTGACGGCCCTTCAACGAAGTTTTGGGTGTGAGGGCGAAGGCGTTACGCAGATTCTTTTTACGCGCTTCTGCATTGAGATCCTGTTGTGCATCGGTGTCCTGAATTCTCAATAACAGCCGTTCATCGCAAGGAATGTCGAGGCCTGCGCTTATCCAGCGCGCCAGCATCGCAGCCTGATTGAATCCGCGTTGACGCAGTCGTCGGTTGCCCAGCGGCACGGGCACCAGTAATTCGGGTCGCGGCAGATCATCATCGAAGCGATGTTGCAGGGCTTGGGTGAGAAGTTCGGCGAGCAGGTGGCCAAACGGCCACTTCGCGCTGTGTTTGAAGCGAGTTATCAGGCTGTCGACCGGGAAGCTGTAGGTCCAGGGTGCGATGACTCGCTCGAAGGCTGGCGGCTGATTCAGACATTGACCGCACGTCAGGCCCGCAGCGGGCAGCGGCAAGGCGCAGCACTCGCAGTGATCGCCGAGCCAGGGCAGGTCGGTTTCACAGGCCATGCAGATGGGGGTGGAGCCGTCGGCGGCTTCATCGCAGAGCAAACAGTGTTGTTTGTTTTTTGACCAGATGTAAACCGGCCCAGTGTAACGAGGTTGACAGCGCATCGCTCTTCCTTAAACATGCCAAACATCCGTGTCGCGCCTGTGGGTATTCCATCCCTGCGGTCGCTTGCCAAGCATAAATCAAGGAACCGCCCATGAGCGCCAGCACCACTGCAACCTTGCGTCATGACTGGACTTTGGCCGAGGTCAAAGCACTCTTCGTACAGCCGTTCAACGACCTGCTGTTTCAGGCGCAGACCGTGCACCGCGCGCATTTCGACGCCAACCGCGTTCAGGTGTCGACCCTGCTGTCGATCAAGACCGGCGCCTGCCCGGAAGATTGCAAATATTGTCCGCAGTCCGGTCACTACAACACCGGCCTGGAAAAAGAAAAGCTGATGGAAGTGCAGAAGGTCCTCGAAGAGGCCGCTCGCGCCAAGGCCATCGGTTCGACCCGGTTCTGCATGGGCGCGGCGTGGAAGCATCCGTCGGCCAAAGACATGCCGTACGTGCTGAAGATGGTTGAAGGCGTAAAGGCGCTGGGCCTGGAAACCTGCATGACCCTCGGTCGCCTGGATCAGGATCAGACCGAAGCGCTGGCCAAGGCCGGCCTCGACTACTACAACCACAACCTCGACACCTCGCCTGAGTTCTACGGCAGCATCATCACCACCCGCACCTACAGCGAGCGCCTGCAAACCCTGGCCTATGTGCGTGAGTCGGGGATGAAGATCTGCTCCGGCGGCATCCTCGGCATGGGCGAGTCGCTGGACGACCGCGCCAACCTGCTGATCCAGTTGGCCAACCTGCCGGAGCATCCGGAGTCGGTGCCGATCAACATGCTGGTGAAAGTCGCCGGTACGCCGCTGGAAAATGCCGACGACGTCGATCCGTTCGACTTCATCCGCATGCTCGCCGTCGCGCGCATCCTGATGCCGCAATCCCACGTGCGCCTGTCCGCCGGCCGCGAAGCCATGAACGAGCAGATGCAGGCCCTGGCGTTCTTCGCCGGTGCCAACTCGATTTTCTACGGCGAAAAACTGCTGACCACCGCCAACCCGCAGGCCGACAAGGACATGCAACTGTTCTCGCGCCTGGGCATCCTGCCGGAAGCCCGCGAAGAGCACGCCGACGAAGTGCATCAGGCCGCCATCGAACAGGCGCTGGTGGAGCAGAAGAGCAGCGAGCAGTTTTATAACGCGGCTGTTTGATCGCTTCACCGATTTTCTGTAGGAGCTGCCGCAGGCTGCGATCTCTTGATTTTGTTTTTAAGGGCAAGATCAAAAGATCGCAGCCTGCGGCAGCTCCTACAGAGGCTTGTCTCTCTTTCCTACTCGCGAGGCCTGCATGTCTTTCGATCTCGCCGCACGCCTGGCTGCCCGTCGTGCCGAAAACCTTTACCGCCAGCGCCCGTTGCTCGAAAGCCCACAGGGGCCGGAAGTGGTGGTCGACGGTCAGCCGTTGCTGGCGTTCTGCAACAACGATTACCTGGGCCTGGCCAATCACCCGCAAGTGATCGAAGCCTGGCGCGCCGGTGCTTCGAAGTGGGGCGTCGGTGGCGGAGCTTCGCATCTGGTCATCGGCCATAGCGGTCCGCATCACGCACTCGAAGAAGCCCTGGCTGACCTCACCGGTCGCCCACGCGCCTTGCTGTTCACTACCGGTTACATGGCCAACCTCGGCGCGGTCACGGCGCTGGTGGGGCAGGGCGATACGGTGCTGGAAGACCGGCTCAATCACGCATCGCTGCTTGACGCGGGGCTGCTGTCCGGCGCGCGGTTCAATCGCTATCTGCACAACGACGCAGCGAGCCTGGCCACACGGCTTGAGAAAGCCATCGGCAATACGCTGGTGGTCACCGATGGCGTGTTCAGCATGGACGGCGACATCGCCGATCTGCCGGCTCTGGCGCGGGAAGCCAAGGCCAAAGGCGCGTGGCTGATGGTTGATGACGCGCACGGTTTCGGTCCGCTGGGCGCTAACGGTGGCGGCATCGTCGAGCATTTTGGCTTGAGCATGGAAGACGTGCCGGTGCTGGTCGGCACCCTCGGCAAGGCATTCGGCACGGCGGGCGCGTTTGTCGCCGGCAGCGAAGAGCTGATCGAGAGCCTGATCCAGTTCGCCCGGCCTTACATTTACACCACCAGCCAACCACCGGCGCTTGCCTGCGCAACGCTGAAAAGTCTGGAGTTGCTGCGCAGCGAACACTGGCGACGTGAACATTTGCAAACGCTGATCCGCCAGTTCCGCCACGGCGCCGAGCAGATCGGCCTGGAGTTGATGGACAGCTTCACGCCGATCCAGCCGATCATGATCGGTGACGCCGGGCGCGCGGTGCGTTTGTCGCAGATGTTGCGTGAACGCGGGTTGATGGTGACGGCGATCCGCCCGCCAACCGTGCCGGCCGGCAGCGCCCGACTGCGGGTCACCCTGACCGCCGCGCACAGCGAGGCGCAGGTGCAGCTATTGTTAGAAGGACTGGCCGATTGTTTCGAACAACTGGGACCGGAGCCGAGCCATGCGTGATCGACTGATTCTGCTGCCCGGTTGGGGCCTCGGAATTTCGCCGCTGGAACCATTGGCAGCAGCCTTGCGCGGCCTGGACGAGCACCTGCGTGTGGAAATCGAGCCGTTGCCGGAGCTGGAATCGAGCGATCTCGAAGACTGGCTCGATGAACTCGATTCGACGGTTCCGCAGGACGCCTGGCTCGGCGGTTGGTCGTTGGGCGGCATGCTCGCAACCGAGTTGGCGGCGCGTCGTGGCGATCGCTGCTGCGGTTTGTTGACGCTTGCGAGCAATCCTTCTTTTGTCAGCCATGAGCAATGGCCGAGCGCGATGCCTGGGGAAACCTTTGATGCGTTTCTGGCGGGTTGCGCTGCCGATCCGCGCACGACATTGAAACGGTTTTCGCTGCTTTGTGCGCAGGGTGCCGAAGACCCGCGCGGCCTGTCGCGCTTGTTGCTCGGTGGTGCGCCACACACGGCGGCGCCGGCATTGATGAGCGGCCTGGAATTGCTCGCGCAGTTGGATACCCGGCACGCCTTGCAGGCCTTTCGCGGTCCGCAACTGCATCTGTTCGGTGGTCTTGATGGTCTGGTTCCCGCCGAGGCGGCAGGCGAGTTGTTCGCGTTGACTCCGGATATCGAAATCGGCCTGATCGAACAGGCCAGCCACGCGTTTCTTCTGGAAGACCCTCACGGTGTGGCGGGGGCGATCCAGGCTTTTTTACATGAGTCCGGTGATGACTGATTTATCTCTCCCCAACCTGCCCGGCGGTTTGCCTGACAAACGCCAGGTAGCGGCCTCTTTTTCCCGCGCGGCGGCGAGCTACGACAGCGTGGCCGAGTTGCAGCGCGATGTGGGCAGTCAATTGCTTGGTCGTTTGCCGGATGATTTCGTGCCAGGACGCTGGCTCGACCTGGGGTGCGGCACCGGGCATTTCAGTCGCGAGTTGGCTGAACGGTTTCCGACCGGTCACGGGGTAGCGTTGGACATCGCCGAAGGCATGCTCAATCACGCCCGGCCATTGGGCGGCGCCACGCATTTTGTCGCTGGTGATGCCGAGCGTTTGCCATTGCGCGACTCAACCTGCGACCTGATCTTCTCCAGCCTGGCGGTGCAGTGGTGTGCGGACTTCGCGTCGGTGCTCAGCGAAGCTCATCGCGTGCTGAAACCTGGCGGAATTTTTGCGTTTGCTAGTCTGTGCGTGGGCACGTTGGTTGAACTGCGTGACAGCTGGCGGCAGGTGGACGGCATGGTGCACGTCAACCGCTTCCGCGAGTTTGCGGTTTATCAACAGCTCTGTGAGGCCAGCGGCTTGCGGGCAATCAGTCTGCAAACCCGTCCTCATGTGCTGTATTACCCGGATGTGCGCAGCCTGACCCATGAACTGAAGGCGCTGGGCGCACACAATCTTAATCCGGGGCGGCCGGGCGGTCTGACTGGCCGGGCGCGGATTTTGGGTTTGATAGAGGCTTACGAGCAGTTTCGACAGGCCCAAGGCCTGCCGGCGACTTATCAAGTGGTGTACGCCGTTATGGAGAAACCCTTATGAGCGCAGCCTATTTCATCACCGGCACCGA
>RCUP01002138.1_pt1 | contig 10751 bp, 9 predicted proteins | sample 2166341 | NCBI WGS metagenome assembly RCUP01 (sample SAMN09932325, study PRJNA488358) | compost metagenome | isolation source: compost soil in succinonitrile-enriched | place: Germany: Experimental Botanical Garden | reverse complement strand
CCGATGCTGACCTCGATGGCCATGTATCAGACCCTGTTCGGCTGAGACTTGCGCCGTTGCGCGCAATGGCCGATGGCCTTGCGCAATGACTGTTGATCTTGATGCCCAGGTCCGCGCCGCCGACCCCGACCGCTGGCTGTCCAGCCGGTTTGTGGCGGACATTCAGGCGCGCGCGGACCTGATCGCCCTCTACGCCTTCGAGGCGGAGCTGCTGACCATTCCCACCCGCGTTACCCAGCCCATGCTGGCCGAGATGCGTTACACTTGGTGGGCCGAGCAGATGGACGGCGTCTTCGCCAACACCCCGCGTGTCGGCCATCCGGTGCTGGAGGCTCTGACCGCCGCTGTCGCCCGTCACGGGCTGAACCGCGCGCCCTTCGACGCCCTGATCGAGGCCCACATCGGCAGGGTGCATGGCGAACCGCACGATCTGGACGCCTTCTACGTCGGCCCCATGCAGGCCGCGGCAAGGATACTGGCAGGCGAAGGGTATGACGCCGCCGTGGCCGAGGCCGGGCGTCTATGGGCGCTGTCGCAGACCGGCCGGGCGGATGAGGCTAAGGCCCAGAGGTCCTCCGCCAACGCTGCGCTCAAGAATCTGCCCCCCGCCGCCTTCCCGGCGACGGCTCATGCCGCACTGGCGGGCTTTGACCACCCTGAGCCGGTCAAGCGGTTGCGCCTGCTATGGGCGGTGCTGCGCGGACGCGTCTAGTCGCAGAGGCCGCCGATCAGGCGGGCCAGCAGGGCGTTCAAGGTCTTCTGTTCATCGAGCGACAGCGGCGCGAGGATGTCTCGCGCCGCTTCTTCGTGTTCGGGCATGATGGTTTCGATCAGGTCGAAGCCCTTGTCGGTCAGGCGAACCAAAGTTGCGCGACGGTCGGTCGGGTGAGGGCCGCGCGCGACCAGACCCGCCTTTTCCAGCCGGTCGATACGGGCCGTCATGCCGCCGGACGACATCATCGCCGCCTCGAACAGGGCGGTGGGCGTCAAGCCCTCAGACGCGCCCGATCGGCGCAGGGTGGCCAGGGCGTCGAACTCGCCCTGTTGCAGGCCGTAGCGGGCGTATAGCGGCGCCTGACGTTCCCGCGCGACCACGATGGACGCCTCGTGCAGGCGCCCCAGTGCCTCCATCGGCAGCATGTCCATCTCTGGGCGCTGGACGGCCCATTGGGCGGCGGCGCGCGAGGCTCTGTCGGGCATGAGTTATCTTGACATCGAGATACTTGAGGTCGAGAGAGTAGCGCGATTTTCCAGTGGAGTCCCCTGTCATGATCGCACGGTCCGATTCCGAAGCGGCGCGCGGCGCGTCCTTGCTGCTGCTGGCGGCCATCTTCGCCCTGGCGCTGAACCTGCGGCCGGCGATGGCGGCGGTGGGGCCGCTGCTGGACCTCATTGAAGACGGGACGGGGATGGATTCCACCGCCGCCAGCCTGTTGACCACCCTGCCGGTGCTGATGATCGGTCTCGGGGCCCTGTCGATCCGACCGCTGCGGCGGCGATTGGGCGAGCGGCGCGGCATTCTGCTGGGGGCGCTGTTGATCGGCGCGGCCTGTCTGGTGCGGGCAGTGTTGCAGGACACGGCGGGCCTGATCGCCAGCGCGGCGGTCGTGGGCGTCGGTGTGGCCCTGATCCAGGCTTTGGCGCCGGTCGTGATCAAGCGGGCCTTCCCGACGCGGTTCGGCACTGTGATGGCCCTCTACACTACAGGCATCATGGGCGGAGCGGCCATTGCGGCGGCGACGGCGGCGGGGCTGGCCGAGGCGGTCGGCTGGGCCTGGACCCTGGCGCTGTGGAGCGCGCCCGCCTTTGTCGCGGCCGTCGTCTGGCTGATCGCCGCGCGCGATCCGGCGACGGAAGAGCCCGATCGGGCGGCCGTGGCGGAGGCGACGCACCCGGAAGTCCCCTTCTGGAAGCAGGGCCGGGCGTGGGCCCTGATCCTCATCATGGGGCTGGGGACTTCGGCCTATACGCTGGTTCTGGCCTGGCTGCCGCCCTTCTATGTTGATCTGGGGCAGGCGAGGGCGACGGCGGGCTATCTGCTCAGCGGCATGACGGGCGCAGAGGTGGCGGCAGGGATCATCGTCTCACTAGTCATCGGGCACTTCCCTGACCGGCGCGGACCCATCCTGACGGCATTGGTTCTGGCCCTGATCGGTCTGGCGGGACTTGTGGTCGCGCCGGTGGCCATGGCGGTTCCGGTCGTGGTGGTCATGGGGCTGGGGATCGGGGCCATCTTCCCCCTGACCCTGATCCTGGCGATGGACCAGATCGACGACCCGAGCCGATCCGGCGATCTGCTCGCCTTCGTTCAGGGCGGCGGCTACATCATCGCCAGCCTGTCGCCGTTGGCCGCCGGCCTGCTGCGCGACCACATGGCCGACCTGACCGGCGCCTGGATCCTGATGGGCGTCGGTGTGGTGGTTCTGGGCGTGATGACGCTGCAGTTCCGGCCGGGTCTGCCCAAGCTGCGATAGAGACCCTAGGCTGACTTCAGGTGCGTCACCATCGAGCATTCTTCAACGATGGGCCCTCGGGACAAGCCCGAGGGTGACGAGATTTGCGGGTTGAGGTTTAGGCTGCAGCGTCGCGCCAGGCCTTAAGAGCGTCCATGGCGCGGATGCTCTGCAGGCGCTTCTTGGCGCGGCCGCGTTCCTTGGGATGGATGCGCTTGCCGTCCTCATCGACCTTGGGCGCTTCCAGCGGGGGCAGCAGGCCGTAGTTGATGTTCATCGGCTGGAACTTTGAGCCGGCCAGGTGGCCGCCGGTGATGTGCTCGACCAGGGCGCCCATGGCGGTTTCCGGCGGCGGGGCCGACAGGTCGCGACCCAGGGCTTGCGCGGCGGCCAGACGGCCGGTCAGCAGGCCCATGGCGGCGCTTTCGACATAGCCCTCGACGCCCGTCACCTGACCGGCGAAGCGCAGGCGCGGCATGGCCTTCATGCGCAACTGCTTGTCCAGCAGTTGCGGGCTGTTGAGATAGGTGTTGCGGTGCAGGCCGCCGAGACGCGCGAACTGGGCGTTTTGCAGACCGGGGATCATGCGGAAGGTCTCGGCCTGTGCGCCGTGCTTCAGCTTGGTCTGGAAGCCGACCATGTTGAACAGGGTGCCCAGGGCATTGTCCTGGCGCAGTTGGACGATGGCGTAGGACTTGACCTTGGGGTCGCGCGGATTGGTCAGGCCGACGGGCTTCATCGGACCGTGGCGCAGGGTCTCGCGGCCGCGCTCGGCCATGACCTCGATGGGCAGGCAGCCGTCGAAGTAGGGGACGTTCTCCCACTCCTTGAACTCGGCCTTGGGGCCGTCCAGCAGGGCGTCGATGAAGGCCTCGTACTGGGCCTTGTCCATCGGGCAATTGACGTAGGCGGCGGCGTCGCCGCCGGGGCCTTCCTTGTCATAGCGCGACTGACGCCAGGCGATGTCGAAGTCGATGCTGTCGGCGTGGATGATGGGGGCGATGGCGTCGAAGAAGCTGAGGCTTTCCTCACCGGTCATCTTGAGGATGGCGTCGGCCAGGGCGGGCGAGGTCAGCGGGCCGGTGGCGACGATGACGTTGTCCCATTCCTCCGGCGGCAGGCCGGCGATTTCCTCGCGCACGATGGTCACGAGCGGGTGGGCTTCCAGCTTGGCCGTCACAGCCTGGGAGAAACCGTCGCGGTCGACCGCAAGGGCGCCGCCTGCGGGGACCTGATGGGCGTCGCCGCATTCCATGATGATGGAGCCGAGCGCGCGCATTTCCGCATGCAGCAGGCCCACGGCGTTATACTCCCAGTCGTCCGAACGGAAGGAGTTGGAGCAGACCAGCTCGGCCAGACCGTCCGTCTGGTGCGCGTCGGTCTTGATGCCCGGCACGCCGCGCATTTCGTGCAGGATGACGGGCACGCCGGCCTGGGCGATCTGCCAGGCGGCTTCGGAACCGGCGAGGCCGCCGCCGATGACGTGAATGGGCTGGGGAGTGGAAGCTGCGTTCGACATGGCGGCCTTCTAGCCGTCCGAAAGGCTTCCGTCAGCCTGTCATTGCGATGGGGTGGCGGACTGCCTGCGGTCTGGCTTATGACGGCGGCCAAGAGGAGCAGTCATGACCACGGCGTTTTCCATCGGCGAGGCTCTGGCCTCCGGTTTCAAGCTGACGCGGCGCCGGCCCTTGCAGGTCTGGGCCTGGGGCGTTCTGGCGGCGGCGCCGTCGCTGTTGTTCGGCGCGCTGACGCTGCGGTTTTTCGGGGCGATCTCCATCGAGGAACTGGCGGCGCGCGAGCCTTCGGCGAGCGTGATGGCGCAGATGGTCCAGTTTCAGGCCTGGTCCGGCCTGTTGAACCTCCTGCAGGCCCTGATCGCCGTGGTCATTGCCGCCGCCGTTTTTCGGACCGTGTTCTTTCCCGAGCGTCCGGCGCGTTTCGCGGGTTTGAAGGTCGGGATGGACGAGGTGCGTCTCGCCATCATCGGGGTGGCGATGGTGGCCGGCTTCTATGCCGCGGCCATCGTGATCGGCCTGATCGCCTTCGCCATCGGGGTGTCGTTGTGGTTCGTGTCCGAGGCGGCGGCGGTGGCCCTCGGCCTGCTGGTGGCGGCGGCGGCGGGTCTGGCCATCTGGGGCGTGGCGCTGCGCGCCTGTCTGATCGTGCCGGCCAGCGTGGGGCTGAACGATTTCGCCTTTGTCGCCGGCTGGCGGCTGGGCAAGGGGCAGGTGCTGCGGCTTCTGGGATTGAGCCTCGCCATCATCGCCGTCGTGATCGCGATCGAGCTGGCGCTGCTGGCCCTGGCGGCCGTGGTTCTGTTCCTGGTGGCGGGCGTCAATGTCTTCACCGTGGCCGAGATGCTGAAGCACGGCGCGCCGTCGGAGGTGGACTGGCCCGCCTTTGTCGGCTGGGGCCTGGCGGCCTTTGTGCCTCTGTCCTGGCTGCAGGGCTTTCTGGGCACGGTGATGCTGGCGCCTTATGCCGAGGCTTGCCGGTCGCTTCTGGCGCAAGCGCCGCAGGACGAAGCGCGTCCGGTTGCGCTAGGCTGATCAGGAATCGAGGACGACCGCATGACCTTTTCCGCCACTGACTGCGCCTTTGAAGGCTTCCGCCTGACGCGTCGCGCCCCCGTCGCCGTCCTGCTGTGGGCGGCGGCCTACGCTGTCTTCTTCGGCCTGCTGTTCCTGCTGGTCGGGCCGCACTTCGTCACCGTCCTGGCCGTGATCACGGACATCCAGGCGCAGGCGCGGAGCGAGCCGTCATTGGAGGAGATGGAGCGGCTGGGGCAGGCCTATCTCGCCATCGTCGCCTGGGGGGCGCCGTTGGGATTGCTGTTCAGCGCCGTGATCAGCACGGCCATCGCCCGCTCGGTCGTTCGACCCGAGGATCGCAGGTTCGGCTATCTGCGTCTGGGCAAGGATGAACTGCGGGTGCTGGGGGCCAGCCTGATCGTCGCCCTGATCATGTTCGTGGTCTTCATGGCGGGCTTTGCGGTCATCACCCTTGTCGCCGCCGGGGCGGTGGCTGCTCCGGCCCTGTGGCTGGCCGTGGTGTTGGTGTCGCTGGCTCTGGTCGCCTTGATGGCCTGGTTGTCGGTTCGGTTCAGCCTGGTCGTTCCGGCGACCTTTGTGGAGGGGCGGATCGCGGTGAAGTCGGCCTTCGCCATGACCGCAAAGAAGGTGTTCTGGCCGCTGTTCGGGATGGCGATCATCGCCTGGGTCATGGCCATGCTGGTGGGTCTTCTGGGCTCGGCCGTGGCGGCGCCGTTCACCCTGATGGTCGGCGGGAACGAGCGTCTGATCGCGATGCAGGGCGCCGGCGTTCCCAGCCTGCTTAGCGCCCTGGGGCCGATGCTGGCCGTGTCTCTGGTGGTCAACGCCGTGATGACGGCGGCGCAGGTCGTCATCATGTATGCGCCGTTCTCGGCCGCCTATCTGCAGCTCAAGGGGGCGCCGAACGCCTGACCGATCTGGTCAGGCGCTCTTGCGGGCGCGGGGCTTCTTCTGCGCCTCGGCCTTCTGAACTTCGGGCAGGGCGGCCACCCGCGCCTTGCGGCGCTCCTCGTGGCGGTCCAGCACCTCCTTGAGGTATTTGCCAGTCCAGCTGGCGGGGTTGTCGGCCACCTGTTCGGGGGTGCCGAAGGCCACGATCTCGCCGCCGCCGTCGCCGCCCTCGGGCCCGAAGTCCAGCAGGTAGTCGGCGACCTTGATGACATCCAGATTGTGCTCGATGACGACGATGGTGTTGCCGTTGTCGACCAGTTCCTGAAGCACCTCCAGCAGCTTGCGCGTGTCCTCGAAGTGCAGGCCGGTTGTCGGCTCATCGAGGATGTAGAGGGTCTTGCCGGTGGCGCGGCGGGCCAGTTCCTTGGACAGCTTGACCCGCTGGGCCTCGCCGCCCGACAGGGTGGTGGCCGGCTGGCCGACCTTGACGTAGCCCAGACCCACGCGCTCCAGCGTCAGCATCTTGTCTCGGATCGAGGGCACGGCATTGAAGAAGCGCGCGGCCTCTTCAACCGTCATGTCCAGAACGTCGGATATGCTCTTGCCCTTGAAGACAATTTCCAGGGTTTCGCGGTTGTAGCGCTTGCCCTTGCAGACGTCGCAGGTGACGTAGACGTCGGGCAGGAAGTGCATCTCGATCTTGATGACGCCGTCGCCCTGACAGGCCTCGCAGCGGCCGCCCTTGACGTTGAAGCTGAAGCGGCCGGGGCCGTAGCCGCGGGCCTTGGATTCCGGCAGACCCGCGTACCAGTCACGGATCGGGTTAAAGGCGCCGGTATAGGTGGCCGGGTTCGAGCGCGGGGTGCGGCCGATGGGCGACTGGTCGATGTCGATGACCTTGTCGAACTGCTCCAGCCCCTCGATCCGGTCAAAGTTGGCCGGGGCGTCCGAGGCGTTGTGCAGGCGGCGGGCGGCGGCCTTGTACAGGGTCTCGATAGTGAAGGTGGACTTGCCGCCGCCGGACACCCCGGTGACGCAGGTGAACAGGCCGACGGGGATTTCGCCGGTGACATTCTTCAGGTTGTTGCCGGTGGCGCCGCTGATCTTCAGCATCCGCTTGCGGTCGACCGGACGGCGGCCCTCGGGCGGCAGTTCGATCTCGCGCGCGCCGGTCAGATACTGGCCGGTCAGGGAGTTGGGATTGGCCATGACCTCGGCGGGCGTGCCCTGGGCGCAGATCTCGCCTCCATGGACGCCGGCGGCCGGGCCCATGTCGATGACGTAGTCGGCGGTCAGGATGGCCTCCTCGTCATGCTCGACCACCAGGACCGAGTTGCCGAGGTCGCGCAGGCCCATCAGGCTTTCCAGCAGGCGGGTGTTGTCGCGCTGGTGCAGGCCGATGGAGGGTTCGTCCAGCACATAGAGGACGCCGGTCAGGCCCGAGCCGATCTGCGAGGCCAGGCGGATGCGCTGGCTCTCGCCGCCCGACAGGGTGCCGGAACTGCGCGACAGGCTGAGGTAATCGAGGCCGACGTTGTTGAGGAAGCGCAACCGGTCGGTGATCTCCTTGAGGATGCGGCGGCCGATCTCGCGCTGTTTGTCCGACAGGTGCTCATCCAGAGTTGAGAACCAGAGATAAGCTTTTGAAATTGAAAGCCAGCTGATCTCGGCGATGTCCGATCCGCCGACCTTGACCGCCAGGGCCTCGGGCTTGAGGCGCTTGCCGCCGCAGACCTCACAGGGGGTTTCGGACTGATAGCGGCCGAGTTCCTCGCGGACCCAGGCACTGTCGGTCTCGCGCCAGCGGCGTTCCAGATTGGGCAGGACGCCTTCGAAGGCCTTGGCGACCTCGTACTTGCGGGCGTTGTCGTCATAGACGAACTTGATCTTCTCGCCGCCCGAGCCTTGCAGGATGACCTTCTGGGCCTGTTCCGGCAGATCGCGCCAGGCCTTGTCCATCGAGAAGCCGTAGTGCTCGGCCAGCGACTGCAGGGTCTGGGTGTAGAGCGGCGAGGGGCCGCGCGCCCAGGGGGCGACGGCGCCCTTGTGTAGGGTCTTGTCGCGGTCCGGGATGACCAGATCGGCGTCGAAGGCCAGCTTGACGCCAAGGCCGTCGCAGGTCGGGCAGGCGCCGAAGGGGTTGTTGAACGAGAACAGCCGTGGCTCGATCTCGCTGATGGTGAAGCCGGAAACCGGGCAGGCGAATTTCTCGGAGAAGACGATGCGGCGGGGCTCTTCGCCCTCCGGCGCATTGGCCCATTCAGCGGTGGCGATGCCGTCGGCCAGGTTCAGCGCCGTCTGGATGCTGTCGGCGTAGCGCGGTTCAAGACCTTCTTTGGTAACAATGCGATCCACGACGATGTCGATGTCGTGCTTGAACTTCTTGTCGAGCGTGGGGGCGTCCTCGATGGCGTAGAATTCGCCGTCGATCTTCAGCCGCTGGAAGCCGTTACGCTGCCACTCGGCCATCTCCTTCTTGTACTCGCCCTTGCGGCCGCGAACGACGGGGGCGAGCAGCAGGATGCGCTCGCCGTCGGGCAGGGCGGTCAGCTTGTCGACCATCTGGCTGACGGTCTGGCTCTCGATCGGCAGGCCGGTGGCGGGCGAATAGGGGACGCCGACGCGCGCCCACAACAGGCGCATGTAGTCGTGAATCTCAGTGACCGTGCCGACCGTCGAGCGCGGGTTCTTGGACGTCGTCTTCTGTTCGATAGAGATGGCCGGGGACAGGCCCTCGATCAGGTCCACGTCCGGCTTGCCCATCAGTTCCAGAAACTGACGCGCATAGGCCGACAGGCTCTCGACGTAGCGGCGCTGGCCCTCGGCGTAGATGGTGTCGAACGCCAGCGAAGACTTGCCCGACCCCGACAGCCCGGTCATCACGACCAGCTTCTCGCGCGGGATATCGACGTCCACGCCCTTGAGATTGTGCTCGCGGGCGCCGCGAACGCGGATGAAGTTGTGCTTTTCGGTCATGGGCCCGGAAACGGTAAGCGGGAACGCGGGAGACCCCGAAAACGGTTCGGGGCGACGACGCTATATGGGGATCAATTCGTCCGAAACAGCAAGAACAATATGAGAACTTTTCTCGCGAGGCTTGTGTGGAACTTGCGCGGCCGTAAGGTTCCGTCATCCAGGGAGGTGGGCCATGCATATTCTGAAATGGGGGGCGGTGATCGTCGGCGTCGTCACGCTGGGCGGCTGCAACTTCCACACGACCATGCCGACGTCCGATCCCGCGCTGAACGCCGAGGCTGACGCCCTGTTTGAAGATCTCGTGCTCGGCCGTGACGATGCGCTGATCGCCCGTATGTCGTCGGCCAACAAGGCGGAGGAAATCCGGGCTCAGTTGCCGATGCTTCGTAACATGGTCGGCGAGGCCACTCCGCCTGAACCCACAGTGACTGGGACGCGAAAGACAAGTGGCACGAGCGGCGAGGTCTATGAGGTGCAGCAGGACTACGCCTATCCCGATCGCGTGGTTCACGCCTACACGACCTTGGTCAAGGAAGGCGGCGCCTGGAAGGTTCAGGGCTTCAACGTCAATGCGCAGATGAAGCCGTTGAGCGCCGAGCCGTCCACCTAATCGGTTGGTGTCCAGGCGGGCTCGGGGCGGCGGTAACGCTCGCCGGGGCCGACCAGAACGCCGTTGGCGTTGGCGACGCCCAGTTCCAGGCTCTCGGCGATGCGGCGGGCGCGGACGATGAAGTGGTCGGCGGCGACGGGCGGGCAGAGGTCACGCGCGGTCGCCTCGAATATCTGCAGCCAGCGGTCGAAGTGGCGGGCGTCGATGGGCAGGGGCAGGTGTTTGGGCATGGGGCGGCCCTGATAGACGCCGGTGGACAGGGCGACCGACGACCAGAAGAGCTTCATCTGTTCCAGGTGCGGCCCCCAGTCGTCGATCCGTTCGGCGAAGATCGGTCCGATGACATCGTCATCGCGGACGCGGGCGTAGAAGCCCTCGACCAGGGCGTCGATCAGGGCCTCGTCGATGCCGGTCTCGTCCCGGATTCGCTGGACGGCTGCGGCGCGGCGAGCGGCGGCCTCGGCGCGGTCGGGCAGGGGCTTGTCGATGCGGAAGGCGACGGTTCGGTCAGGCGCGGTCATGGGGTGAAGATAGGGGCTCGGCGCCGCATCGCAAAAGCGTCGCAGGAGAATTGGGGTTGCGCTGCGAAAGATCAGCACCCATCCTTCTATTCAGCCAACGTATTTGACGAGGAGGCACGACGATCATGATCAGCGCTCTGGAAATCGGTTTCGCCCTTTCCGCTCCGCTCTTCGTGCTCGCCTATGTCCTCGCTCAACCCAAGCCCAAGCCCGTCCGCATCCGCGCTCGTGACGCTCACCAGCGTCGCGGCCCGCACGCCTGACGGTCACACCCTATTCGATAATCTGAGCCTCGCCTTCGGGCGCGAGCGCACGGCCGTTGTCGGCCGCAACGGCGTGGGCAAGACCACGCTGCTGCGGCTTGTCGCCGGTCTGGCCGAACCCGTTGAGGGGGCGGTGGCGCGCGCCGGAAGCGTCGGCTGGCTGGCCCAGAACTATGAGCCGGCGTCCGGCGAGACCGTGGCCGAGACCCTGGGGGCGGCGGAGCCTCTGGCCCTGTTGGCGCGGGTGCTGGCGGGCGAGGGCTCGGTCGAGGACATGGCCGAGGCGGACTGGACGCTGGAGACGCGGCTGGACGAGGCGCTGGCCCAGGTGGGGCTGAGCGGGCTGGCGCTGGATCGGCTGACGAACAGCCTGAGCGGCGGCGAGCAGACGCGTCTGCGGCTGGCGGGGCTGATGCTGGCGGCGCCCGAGCTGATCGTGCTGGACGAGCCGACCAACCATCTGGACGCCGAGGCGCGGGCCCTGG
>RCUP01002137.1_pt1 | contig 10757 bp, 11 predicted proteins | sample 2166341 | NCBI WGS metagenome assembly RCUP01 (sample SAMN09932325, study PRJNA488358) | compost metagenome | isolation source: compost soil in succinonitrile-enriched | place: Germany: Experimental Botanical Garden | reverse complement strand
TCTTGGTGGGTGTCGACCTTGGTCGACACGTAGATCCACGCCATGCGTGGATGCTCTTCGAATTCAATTCGGAATCATCGAAATGAATCGAATGGAATTGGAGGAAATCATCCACGCATGGCGTGGATCTACTGGCCACCAGGAAACTGTCGAAGGCGGGGCACTGTGGGTTTGCGGGGTGTGAGCCGCATGGATGCGGCGACCAAGCCCCCATGGATGGGTTTACGGCGTCCCCGCAAACCCACAGTGCCCCGCCATCCCACGGAATGCACGCTGTTGCTGTTGCTTCGGCTGTTGCCGTTGCCTCTGCGGGTGCAGGGCGCAGCCCTGCTGAAGAACCCTCAAATATCTGTGGGAGCCAGCCCGTACTGCTCGGCGAAGCGCTTGCTGAAGCTCGCTGCAGAACGATACCCCGCGCGCGCGGCCACGGTCTTCAGCGGCAGGTCGGTGGTGTACAGCAGCTGCATGCCGTGGGCCAGGCGCGCTTCGGTCAACAGCTGGCGCAGGCTGGTGGCTTCAGCCGCCAACCGCCGCCGCAGGGTCGCACCGCTCAGCGCGAAGTGTGCCTCAACGTCGCGCGACTGCCAGTCGCGTGCCGGTTCGGCGGCGATGCGGTCGCGGATCTGTTCGCCCAGCGTCGGTGCGTGCGGCAACAACAGGTTGCCGTGGCCCTGCCGGCACCACGCCAGCACCAGCGTGGCCAGCGCCAGCCGTGCTTCGCTGTAGCGGCCATCCTGCAACGACTGCCGCCAGCTGCGCAGTGCCGTGGCGTGATCGCTCAACGCTTGCCGTGCCAGCGCTGGTCCGGCCGTCGGCAAGGCTTCGCTCCACAGCGTGCGCGCCGCCGCCAGCACTTCCGTGCACAGCGGCACGATCGCGCTGAGGTAGCGGCCGGTCTGCGGGTCCGGCGTGTTGACCACATCGATGCGGCAACGCTGGGTGATCAGCAGGATGTCGCCCGGGACGAAGGTCAGCGACTGGTGTGCGGTACGCACCTGCTTGCGGCCTTCCAGCAGGATCGCGAACTGCGGCTGCGGTATCTCCACCGAACTGGCGCCATGTTCGCGGCGGGCGGTGATGCAGGCGTAGCCTTCCGCGCGTTGGCAGCCGGCCAGGCTGGCCATCTCCGCCAGCAGGGCGGTGGCGGTGGGGGGCATGCCGGTCATACGACGTGCGCGCCCAGCAGGCGGCCGACCGCCGCTGCAGCCGCCATCGCCAGCGCACCCCAGAACATCACGCGCAGGGCGCCGCGCGTCGGTGATGCGCCACCGGCGCGTGCCGCCATCGCGCCGGTCAGGCACAGGCCGGCCAGCGTGCTGACCGTGGTGGCGGTGGCGACGTTCTGTACCGATGCCAGCAGTGCGGTCAGCACCGGCAGGGCAGCACCACAGGTGAAGGCGCCGGCCGAAGCCAGTGCAGCCTGCAACGGTCGCGCGCGCAGTTCCTCGGTGATGCCCAGTTCGTCGCGCGCATGGGCGCCCAGCGCGTCGTGGGCGGTCAGCTGTTCGGCGACCTGGCGCGCCAGCGCCGGCTCCAGGCCGCGGTGGCGGTAGATCGCGGTCAGCTCGTCCAGTTCGCTGTGCGGGTCTTCGTGCAGCTCGCGCTTTTCCATCGCCAGATCGGCATTCTCGGTATCGGCCTGGGTCTGCACCGACACATACTCGCCGGCGGCCATCGACATCGCACCGGCCACGGTGCCGGCCACGCCGGTGGCCAGGATCGTGCTGGCCGAGGCGCCGCTGGCGGCCACACCGACCACCAGGCCGGCGACCGAGACGATGCCGTCGTTGGCACCCAGCACGGCGGCGCGCAGCCAGCCGACGCGATCGGCGCGATGCAGTTCAGGATGTCGTGAATGGCGGCTCATGGCCCTGAGTGTACGAGGGTCAAGAGGGTGTCGGTAGGATGCTGAAACCCGTCACCGTCGCATGACGTAACGAGCCGCCACGCTATAGTGCGCCCTTGCGATGCAAGGCTCCCAGCCCCACATCCCCTGCCACCGTCCAGCGAGCCACCCCCTTGTCGAGCCCCAGCCACGTCGCCGATACGCCCATTACCGACCGCTCGCAACTGGTGGCGGAGATCGCCTCCGGCGAGAAGCCCCGTTCGCAGTGGCGCATCGGTACCGAGCACGAGAAGTTCGGGTTCCGCCTGGATGACCTGCGTCCGCCGACCTTCGATGGCGATCGCGGCATCGAGGCACTGCTCAACGGCCTGGTCCGTTTCGGCTGGACGCCGGTGCAGGAAAACGGCAATACCATCGCCCTGCTGCGTGATGGCGCCTCGGTGACACTGGAGCCCGCGGGCCAGCTGGAGCTGTCTGGAGCGGCGCTGGAGACCATCCACCAGACCTGCGTGGAAACCGGCACCCACCTCAATGAAGTGGCGCAGGTGGCTGGCGAGCTGCAGCTGGGCTTCCTCGGCATGGGCTTCCAGCCGAAGTGGACGCGCGATGAAATGCCGTGGATGCCCAAGGGCCGCTACAAGATCATGCGTTCGTACATGCCCAAGGTCGGTTCGCTGGGCCTGGACATGATGACCCGCACCTGCACCGTGCAGGTGAACCTGGATTACGCCAGCGAAGCGGACATGGTGAAGAAGTTCCGCGTGTCGCTGGCGCTGCAGCCGATCGCCACCGCCCTGTTCGCTGACTCGCCGTTCACCGAGGGCAAGCCGAACGGCTACCTCAGCTACCGCTCGCACATCTGGACCGACACCGATGCCGACCGTACCGGCATGCTCGACTTCGTGTTCGAGGACGGCTTCGGTTACGAGCGCTATGTCGACTACCTGCTCGACGTGCCGATGTATTTCTCCTACCGCGACGGCATCTACCACGATGCCAGCGGGCAGAGCTTCCGCGATTTCATGCAGGGCAAGCTGCCGGTGTTGCCGGGCCAGCTGCCGACGCTGCGCGACTGGTCGGATCACACCACTACCGCGTTCCCGGAAGTGCGGCTGAAGAAGTACCTGGAAATGCGCGGTGCCGATGGTGGCCCGTGGAGCCGCCTGTGCGCGCTGCCGGCATTCTGGGTGGGCCTGCTCTACGACGACAACGCACTGGATGCAGCGTGGGACCTGGTGCGCGACTTCAGCCTGGTTGAACGCCATGCGCTGCGTGATGGGGTGCCCAAGCATGCGATGAACCTGCCGTTCCGCAATGGCACCGTGCGCGATCTGGCGCGCGAAGCGGTGAAGATTTCCGTGGAAGGCCTCAAGCGTCGTGCGGCGCGCAATGCCGATGGCCAGGATGAAAGCAAGTTCCTGGACGTGCTGCAGGAAATCGTCGAGTCCGGCCTGACCCCGGCCGAGCGCAAGCTGGCGCTGTTCCATGGCCGCTGGCACGGCGATGTGGATCCGGTGTTCCGCGAGTTCGCTTACTGACGCGGGATGGATGACCGCCGGGCATGGCCCGGCGCTACCGTCAGGAATGAAAAAACCCCGGCATTGCCGGGGTTTTTCGTTTCCACATCCGCCTTGGATCAGGCGGCGTTGTTCATCGTCGCCATGTCGATCACGAAGCGGTAGCGCACATCGTTCTTGGCCATGCGTTCCCAGGCTTCGTTGACGTTCTTGATGTCGATCATCTCCACGTCGCTGACGATGCCGTGCTCGGCACAGAAGTCCATCATTTCCTGGGTTTCGGCCATGCCGCCGATCGCCGAGCCGGTCAGGTGCTTGCGACCGAAGATCACGCTGCCACCGGTCAGCGGCGGGTCCAGTTCGGTCAGCACGCCGACCAGGCACATGGTGGCCTCACGCTTGAGCAGGCCCATGTACGGGTTGGTGTCATGGCCGACCGGGATGGTGTTGAGCAGGAAGTCGAAGCTGCCGGCATGTGCCTTCATCTGCGCGGCATCACGCGAGACCAGCACTTCGTCGGCGCCCAGGCGCTTGGCGTCGGCACCCTTTTCCGGGGTGGTGGTGATCATCACCACGTGCGCGCCGAGTGCCTTGGCGAACTTCACGCCCATGTGGCCGAGGCCACCCAGACCGATCACGCCGACCTTCTGGCCCGGGCCGACCTTCCAGTGGCGCAGCGGTGACCAGGTGGTGATGCCCGCGCACAGCAGCGGCGCGGCGGCCTTCAGGTCCAGCGTTTCGGAGACCTTGACCACGAAGCGCTGCTCGACCACCACGTGGTCGGAATAGCCGCCGTAGGTCGGGGCACCGTCGGCGCGTTCACGGCCGTTGTAGGTCCAGGTGGCACCTTCGGCGCAGTACTGCTCCAGATCGTGTTCGCAGGCATCGCAGTGACGACAGGAGTCGACCATGCAGCCGACGCCGGCGTGGTCGCCGACCTTGAAGCGGGTGACCTCGCTGCCGACTTCGGTGACCCGGCCGATGATCTCGTGGCCCGGCACCATCGGGTAGATCGAGCCACCCCAGTCGTCGCGGGCCTGGTGCAGGTCGGAATGGCAGATGCCGCTGTACAGGATCTCGATGCGCACATCGTTCGGGCCGACCGCGCGGCGCTCGAACTCGAAGGGTACCAGCGGGTCGGTATGGGTATGGGCGGCGTAACCACGGGCGAGGGACATGGGGAATCCTTGGCGGGTTTGTCGAAAGGCGTTTTACAATACGCCCCGTACCGCAAGGTAAGAAGCGCATATATCGGCATGATTCATCAAGGCAGACTGCACAATCATGGCCACTGACAACCTGTCCCACCTGGCCGCCTTCGCCGCGGTCGCCCGCCATCGCAGCTTCCGCCGCGCCGGCGCCGAGCTGGCCCTGTCGACCTCGGCGGTGAGCTATGCGATCCGCGCGCTGGAGGAACGGCTGGGGGTGGGCCTGTTCCACCGCACCACCCGCAGCGTGGCCCTGACCGAGGCCGGCCAGCGTCTGCTGGAGCGCCTGCAGCCGGCGCTGGGCCAGGTGCACGATGCGCTGGAGGAAATGAATCACTTCCGCGCCGTTCCGGCCGGCCTGCTGCGGATCAACGCGACGCGGGCGGCGGTGGCAACCCAGTTGGGGCCACGGCTGGCGCGTTTCCTGCACGCGCATCCGGATGTACGGGTGGAGCTGACCGAGAACGATGGCCTGGTCGACATCGTCGCCGAGGGTTACGACGCGGGCGTGCGCCTGCACGAGTTCGTGCCCGAGGACATGGTGGCGGTGCCGATGGGGCCGCCGCTGCGCGGCTTGATCGTCGGCTCGCCCGAGTACCTGCGGCGCCGGCCGGCACCGCAGCATCCGCGCGACCTGGCCGCGCATGAGTGCGTGCGGTTCCGCTTCGCCAGCGGCCATCTGTACAAGTGGCAGTTCGAGCGCGAGGGCCAGACCCTGGAGATCGACGTACCGGGTCGGCTGACGCTGTGCGAGCAGGGCACCGTGGTTGGCGCGGTGCTCGATGGCATCGGCCTGGCCTATGTGCTGGAAGACACCGCGCGCCCGTACCTGGACGATGGGCGACTGGTGGCGGTACTGGAAGACTGGAGCGAACCGTTCGCCGGGTTTGCGTTGTACTACCCGAAGCAGCGGCAGATGCCCGGCGCGTTGCGTGCGTTCGTGGACATGCTGCGCGAGTGAATGGTGGTGGATCGCATCCACGCATGGCGTGGATCTACTGACCATCGCCGCATGCCCATTTTGACCCCGCCCTGTGTGGATGCCGTTGCACACAATAGATCCACGCCATGCGTGGATGAGGCCGGCACGCGCTAAGGTAACCACCCTCATCCAACAAGGACGTCCATGAGCACGCTCGCCGATCTCGAACAGGCCTCCAGCCAAACCTTTCCGCCGCTGTTCCACCAGCTCGTCGCAGGCAACCACTTCAGCTGGGGCGAACAGGGGCCGCGCTGGTACCGTGAGGTGTTCCCACAGCTACAGGCACAGCCGCCGGTGCTGCTGTACGCGAACGAGTACGAACCGATCGAGCCCGGTGAGCTGCGCGCGGCCTGGGAAGACCTGATCGCCGAAGACCACTACAACCCGTTGCGTGAAGACCTGAAGCTGCTGCCGTTCGCACGCACCGGCGCGGGCGACAACTATTGCTTCTGGACCAACGCACCAGGCTTCGCCGAGCCGCCGGTACTGCTGGTCTGGCACGACGATGATCGCGCCGACCTGGTGGCGGCGAACCTCCAGGATTTCCTGTTCCGCAGGATGGCGGAAGCGGTGGTTGAACTGGAGGAAGATGATTCGCTGCTGTCGGAAGGCGATATCGGTGCGAACCTGCAGGCCTGGCTGTCGACTCATCGCGGTTGGTTGCGTGGGGATCAGGTGGCTGCGCTGGAAGCGCTGTTCGCGCGCGTGGATGACATTGCCGGCGGTGGTATCAGTGAAGAGGACGTACAGGCATTGCTGAAGCCGCTGATCGGCTTTGAGCGGATGGACAGCAGAATGCCGTACGTACGGGATTGAGCTGGCGGGTGCACGGCATGGATACCAAGCCACGCATGGCGTGGCTCTACTGCCTGGTCCTTCCTGCGGCGCGATGGATGAGTGTCGACCAACGATCGGCCTCCACCTTCTGCCAGTAAAGCCATGCCATGCGTGGATGGTGCCTGCTACGCAGCCTGCAGCATAGGTTCCATCAGGTGCAGGCAGTCACGCAGATGCGCATCCACCGATGCGTCTTCGGCAACCACACCGATGGCGCGCTCGCGCAGGGGTTCGGCCACGGCCATGGACAGCACCAGGCGCGCCATCCGTTCTGGATCACCGGCGCGCAGCAGGCCACGTTGCTGCTGCCGCCGCAGCCAGTCCGCGAGCAGCGCACGGCCGCGACCGATGCCATTGTCGAGGTAGGCCCGCAGCAGCGCGTCCTTGCCCGGGAAGTCGGTGGTCAACAGGCGGAACACCCGCACTGCCTGCGCTGACAATGCCTGCGCGCACACCGCCTGCAGGATGTCGTGCAGCAAGGGCAGTACGTCTTCGGCGTGGCGGGCATCACGCTGCAGCTGCGGTGCGAAGCCATCGGTCCACTCGCGCACCGCCAGGCCCACCAGCTCGTCGCGGTTGCTGGCATGCCGGTACACCGTCTTCTTGGCCACGCCGGCATGCGCGGCGACCGCCTCAATGGTGGTCGCTTCATAGCCCTGCGCCAGCAGCAGATCCAGCGTCGCCTGCAGCACGGCATGGCGGACGTCGGCCTCTGGCCGTGCAGGGCGACCGCGGCGACGGGGCGGAGCGATCGGATCGGGCGGAGCGGTAGCGGTCATTGCCCGCATTCTAGCGCATTTCCATAATTGTGAAACGTTCAACGTTTCCGTATTGTCCGGGCTTCACCTCCCCAAGGATTCACCATGGACACCGTCGCCAACGCTCACGCCTGGCTGGACCACCACGATCTGCTCGACCCGGCGCCGATGCACCTGGAAACCGGCATCCAGCGCCGCGAAGACGGCACCCTGCTGGTCGCAGTGCGCACCGATCTGCATGGCTGCAAGGGCCGCATGCTGGACTGGTGGTTCACCTTCTTCGAGACCACCCAGCACATCCGCTGGTGGCACCCGATGGACCATGTCGAGCATCGTGGCTGGGACGCGGCCTGGCAGCGCGGGCGCAGCTACCATGGCGCCAGCATCCAGGCCGTCGAGTCGCTGGCCGACATCCCGCCGGTGGCAGCGCGCCTGAAGTTCTACGATCCGCGCACGTTGCTGGCGTCTGAGCGTCTGCAGGCGGCGCAGGAGGCGGGCGATGTCTCGGCGGTGATTGCCGCGCGCATCGGTTTTGGTGAGCACGTTCGGCTGGATGCGCACGGTGATCCCTGCGACGGGCAGATGCTGCACGTCGCCCGCGATACGCCGTTCGGCTGCGTGCTGCGCAGCCGCTTCGTGCTGGGCCTGGACAGTGAAGATCCGCAGCGCGATGCCAACGATGCGATTGGCCTGGGCCTGCTCAAGCACTGCTATACCGAGTTCAGTTTCCTGTCGCGGCTGCTGCCGTCGCTGTACTACGGCGAGCGCGCCAATGGTGAGGCGGTGCCGTTACCGTGGTGAACTCGCGTGCTACGCCAGCAGGGCGTCATAGCCTGCATCGCTGAACTGGATCAGGCAGAAGCCATGGCCGAAGGGATCGGCCAGCACGGCGATCCTTCCCCAGCTGTGTTCGCGCACGGCCTGTTCAAGGATGGCGCCGGCCGCGATCGCGCGTGCAAGCGCAGCGTCGATGTCCGCGACCACCCAGTCCAGGTGCACGGGCGTCCAGTGGCGCTCGTAGTCGCGCACATCGCCGTGCTCGGTCGCTGCGCTGCCGGCATCGCTCTGCAGCAGGTACAGCGGCGTTGGCCCGCCGAGCAGTTCCACGGCGCCCGGGCCGAGTCGGCGGCCGACCCGCAGGCTGAAAGCTTCGGTGTAGAACGCTTCGGCCGCTGCAAGATCGGGGACGTCGAGGTTGACGATGAAGGACATGGTGACGGAGTTCATGGGGACTTTCGTCATGTTGTTGGACGCGGATGTGATGTCTAGGATCGAACTGTAGTTCCAGACCGGGTGCCTCGTCGTTCCGACCGGTGGCCCCGTTGCCAGGGAGGATTCCATGCGGAACCTGGAAGTGGAAGCGCGAGTACGCAAGCTGGAGCAACGGGCAGGCCGATGGCGCTGGCTGCTGGTGGCAGCACCCGTGCTGATGATGTCGATCATGCTGGCCGGTCGTGGTTCTGCCCGGCCGGAGGCCGGCATTGCTGCGGAGATCCGCACCCATCGCCTGATCGTGCTTGACCACCAGGGCCGCAAGCGCGTGGAGATCGGTGAGGACGCGCCGGACCTGGACATCAAGCGCAATGCGCGCGTGGCGGGGTTGATCATCTTCGATGGCAATGAACAGGAACGCGGAGGCATGGTGACTGCCGACGATGGCAGCGCCACGGTTGCTCTCGATGCGCCGCGCGGCGTTGGCTATCGCGTGTCGGATCGGGCCGGGATGAAGGTGGGAGCGGACGGTTCGGCGTTCATCGGTGTCCTGTCCAACGCCGGTGGCTTTGCTGCCAGGCTGGTCGCGCAGGGGGCGGAAGGACAGCTGGAGCTGAACCGGGTGGCTTCTGCTGAAGGCGGAGCCTCCAACCGTGTGATCCACGTGGAAGCCGAGAGCAGGTGACCGACCCATCACAGAGCCAACCAGGGAGTGCACCATGCATGAGCAGGATATGACCGTACGCTTGGAACGACTGGAGCACAGGCTACGGCGCAGGAATCTGCTGGCAGTCTCGATGTTCGTACTGGGCGCATCGTTGGCCCTGGTCGGGACCAGTGTGGCCACGCCCGATGCCGGCGTGGTGCCGGAGATCCGTACCTACAAGTTGACCGTGCTCGACAGTGAAGGGCGCACGCGCGTGCAGATTGCCGAGGATGCGGATGATGTCGCGCGCAACTCGCGCGCAACGGGAATGACGATCTACGATGCGAAAGGCGATGAGCGCGGTGGCATCGGCACCATGGCCAATGGCAGTGCGGTGATGGCGCTGGATGCGCCGGTTGGCGTGGGCTACAAGGTTCGCGATCGGGCGGGCATGAGCGTCGCGCCCGATGGCACCGCCGTGATCACGGCGCTGTCCAACGAGGGCAGCTTTGCCGCCAGCCTGGTGGCGCAGGGCAACCAGGGGCGGCTTGAACTGAGTCGCAAGGATTCAGCGAAGGGGGAGATCAGTACCCGGGTGCTGACCTTTGATTCGGACTCGACCAAGGTGGAGAAAGCACCCTGATGTGCTCGGTGGCGAGGAGCGCACCGCATCCACGCATGGCGTGGATCTACTGTGCGAGCGGGTAGTCGAGGTAGCCTTCGACGCCGCCACCGTAATAGGTGCTGCGGTCGGGCGTGGCCAGCGCGACATCGCGCTGCAGGCGCTCGACCAGATCCGGGTTGGCGATGAACGGCTGGCCAAACGCGGCGAGGTCGATGACGCCGTCCTCGACCAGGCGCAGAGCACGCTCACGGGTGAGGCCACCGGCGAGGATCACGGTGCCGCCGTAGCTCTGCTTGAAGGTCTTCAGGAACGCCTCGCCGATGACGGGCGCGCCGCGCAGGTAGTTGTCGTTCAGATGCACATACGCCAGCCCGCGCTTGCCAAGCTCTTCGGCCAGATAAAGATAGGTGGCTTCGTTCTCTGCATAGGCCGGCATGTCGAAGGTCTGGCTGTTCGGCGCCAGGCGCACGCCAACGCGGTGCGCGCCGATGCGCGAGGCCATCGCATCCACGGTGTCCAGGATCAGCCGTGCGCGGTTGCGTAGTGAACCACCGTAGAGATCCTGCCGATCATTGGTGACCGGGTTGAGGAACTGTTCGAACAGATAGCCGTTGGCGGCATGCAGTTCGATGCCATCGAAGCCGGCAGCGATGGCATTTTCCGCGCCGTGCAGGAAGTCGCTGACGATACCCGGCACTTCGTCGGTGCGCAGCGCGCGCGGCGGCGTCGGATCGGCATGACCACGGCTGCCGTCGTCCAGATACACGAACGAGGTGTTCTTCGGATCGCTCGCCACCGGCCGCGTACCGGCGCTTACCGGCTGGCCGCCGTCGGGCTGCAGCGAGGCGTGTGACATGCGTCCGACGTGCCACAACTGGGCGAAGATCGCGCCCTGCGCGGCGTGTACGGCGTCGGTGACAAGCTTCCAGCCGGCGACCTGTTCAGCGGACCAGATGCCGGGCACGTCGATGTAGCCCTGGCCCTGCGCCGACACCGGCGTGCCTTCGCTGATGATCAGGCCGGCGCTGGCGCGCTGCCGGTAGTACTGCGCGGTCAGTGCGTTGGCGACGGCGCCGGGGTTGCGGGCGCGGGTCATCGGCGCCATCGCGATGCGGTTGTGCAGGGG
>RCUP01002132.1_pt1 | contig 10774 bp, 10 predicted proteins | sample 2166341 | NCBI WGS metagenome assembly RCUP01 (sample SAMN09932325, study PRJNA488358) | compost metagenome | isolation source: compost soil in succinonitrile-enriched | place: Germany: Experimental Botanical Garden | reverse complement strand
CTTTAAACCCTCTAAAAAACTGGTATTATGAATTACGATTATATCATTATTGGCTCCGGTTCCGCAGGAAGCGTGATCGCAGGCCGTTTAACAGAAAATCCGGATATCAATGTATTATTATTGGAAGCAGGAAGTCCGGATAACGACCCGAATATTCATGCTCCTGCAGGTTGGCCCGCAATCTGGCAAAGCGAACGGGATTGGGTTTACATGACCGAACCGCAGAAAAAAGCAGGAAATACTCCGCGTTACTGGCCGCGCGGGAAAACATTGGGAGGAAGCAGCTCCATCAATGGAATGATCTATGTTCGCGGACATCATACGGATTACGATCATTGGGCTTATTTAGGCTGCGACGGATGGGATTACAAAAGCGTTCTTCCCTATTTCAAGAAGTCGGAAAACTATGAAAAAGGCGAAAGTGAAACACATGGTGTTGGCGGGCCTTTACATGTTACAACGATCAAAACCCCGAATCCGATCTCAACGGTTTCATTAGCAGCTTGCGAAGAAATCGGCTTACCACTTTCTGTTGACTGCAACACCGAAATTTGGGGAGCAGGTTTGTGTGAATTAACTGTTACACCGGAAGGAGAGCGTTGTTCTACTGCAAAAGCTTTTTTGGTTCCTGCATTATCCCGTAAAAACCTGACGGTAATTACCAATGCAGCAGCTCAGAAATTAACTTTTGACGGAACAAAATGTACAGGTGTTGTATACAAAAAAGACGGAGAGAATGTAACCGTTAATGCGGCAAAAGAAGTTATTCTTTCAGCGGGAACAGTTGGTTCTGCTCAGTTGTTATTGCTTTCCGGAATCGGGGACGAAGCTGATTTGAAAGAATTGGGAATCGGAGTGGTAAAACACCTTCCCGGAGTTGGTAAAAACCTGCACGACCACTTGCTGGTAAGTGTGATTTTTGAAGCGAAACAGCAAATTCCGGCACCTCAGGCAAATTTACTGGAAGCACAATTGTTCTGGAAAAGCCGTCCGGATATGGTTGTTCCGGATTTACAGCCTTTGTTCATGGGCTTACCGTATTATTCTCCGGGTTTCACAGGTCCGCAAAACGCCTTTACGTTGTGTGCTGGTTTAATTCGTCCGGTGAGTCGGGGAGAAATGAAACTGAAAACAACAGACGCAGCTGATGCGCCATACATCGATCCGAATTATTTGGGAGAAGATGCAGATTTGGATGCATTGTACGAAGCAGTCGAATTGTGCCGCAAATTGGGTTATACCGATGCCATGAAAGATTGGATGAAAGAAGAAGTGTATCCCGGGAAAGGCAAATCAAAAGAAGAAGTCATCGAATACATTCGTGAATCTTGCGGAACCTATCATCACATGGTCGGAACCTGTAAAATGGGAATAGATTCCATGGCGGTTGTTGACCCGCAGTTGAAAGTTCGCGGGGTACAAGGACTACGTGTAGCGGATGCATCGATCATGCCTGCCGTGACTTCCGGAAACACGAATGCTCCGGCAATTATGATCGGGGAAAAAGCTGCGGATATGATTCAGGCAGATTATTAAGAAAAAATAACAGCAATCGTAAAAACTGTCCATTGAATGGGGCAGTTTTTTTGCGTAAATATTCATTACTTGCAATACAGAAACTAGTTATCATGAGTTACTTTAACAAAGACATTGAAACCATCCCTCTCGATAAACTTCGAAAACTGCAAAACGAGCGGTTGCAGCAGCAATTGAAGAAAGTGTATGCGAAAGTGCCTTTCTACAAGCAGTTGTTCGACGAGAAAGGATTGACTCCGGCGGATATCAAAGGTGTGGAAGATTTGTATAAACTACCGTTCACGAAGAAAAGTGCTTTAAGAGACAATTATCCTTTCGGACTTTTTACCGTTCCGGTTTCGGAAACGGCACGTTTGCATTGTTCAAGCGGAACAACCGGGAAACCTATTGTGGTTGGCTATACGAAAAATGATCTCGAGATTTTTTCTGAAGTCATTGCCCGTTCCTTAACTGCGGCAGGTTGCACTCCGGGAATGAAATTGCAGAATGCTTACGGCTACGGATTGTTTACCGGAGGATTGGGCTTGCATTACGGCGCTGAAAAATTGGGAATGACGGTGATTCCGATTTCCGGAGGTGGAACCGAAAAACAAATTATGCTGCTTCAGGATTTCCAAAGTGAAGCGATTTGTTGCACGCCATCTTATGCTCTGACGATTGCAGAAACAATCCAACGAAAAGGAATCGACCTGAAATCCATGAATTTGAAATATGCCATTTTGGGTGCAGAACCCTGGACGGAAAGTGTGCGCATGGAAGTAGAAGCGAAATTGGGAGTTATGGCAACAAATATCTACGGACTTTCCGAAATTATCGGACCGGGAGTTTCTCAGGAAGATTTTGAAGAAAAAGGAACCGGAAGTTACATCTGGGAAGATCATTTCTATCCTGAAATCGTGGATAAAGATACCGGAGAACCGCTTCCCGAAGGTGAAAACGGAGTGTTGGTATTCACTACGCTGACAAAAGAAGCCATGCCGATGATCCGCTATTGGACGAATGATATCACGAGTTTGTATTACGACAAAAGCGCCAAGCGAACACATGTCAAAATGGGACAAATCCTTGGTCGTTCAGACGATATGTTGATCATTCGCGGAGTGAATTTGTTTCACACGCAAGTAGAATCTGTATTGGAGAATTTCGGGGAATTCAGTGCAAATTACCAATTGGTGGTCAAACGTTCCGGAGCAATGGATGAGGTGGAAGTAAATATTGAGATCAATCATGAATTGTTTGAAGGCCTGAAACGGGAAACATCGCAAAGTGATGAAGAAGTGCTACAACACGATAAAATTCAGTTTGCACACAAAGGATTAGGAAAGAAAATCAAAGACGATATCGGTTTGTCGATGAAAATTCACCTGGCTTGTCCGGGAACCATTCCGCGCAGTGAAGGAGGAAAGTTGAACCGCATTTTGGATTTAAGAGAAAAGTAAGATGACAGCACAGGAAGTTTATGATATTATGATCAAACGCGATCAGTTCACCAAATGGCTGGGATTGGAATTTGACGCAATTGATACCGGATATTGCAAATTGCATTACACCGTAAGAGAAGAAATGTTGAATGGATTTGAAAGCATTCATGGCGGAGTGTTGTTTTCTGCCTCCGATTCTGCCTTCGCTTTCGCATGCAATTCTCATGGAATTATCACCGTTGCGTTGGATGTGTCGATCTCGTTCACAAAACCGGCAAAAGCAGGAGATGTGTTGACCGTTGAAGCCAAAGAAGAATATCTGGGAAACAAAACCGGCCTTTACATCATTCGAACCACCAATGAAGCCGGCCAATTGGTCTCCTTGTTTAAAGGAACAGCTTACAGAACCGGGAAAGAAGTAGCGTGAAAAGGTGTGCACAAAAGACAAATGAGAATCCCTTCTGTTAGATCGGAGGGGATTGTATTTTTCACATGAGTGTGTAATAATCACGTCCCAATAATTGCCCGTGAGCCGAACCTTAAATGATGATTTTTGATCAGTAAGTGTGATCGTTTCCTGCAATTAATTCATCAAAACGGATATAAAAATGACTGATTTGATACTTTAAACCAATCTTGAAGGATGTTAAATCCTTAACACGTTCATACTATCGTCATACTATATCCATACTTGAAGGTGGGAGTATCCGTACTTGACCTTAGCTGAAGGTCGAAACAGGTGGTTTTTGCTCCTGAGTTTTCAGAAATACGTTTTCACGAATGTGTAAAGCGGTCGTGAATTGTTCTGTGCATTCAAATAAGATGAATTACGAATTTTGTAATTACTTACTCAGTTTCCCCAAAGTCAATTCAAACATCAGTTTATACGAATACGCAACCGTTTTTGTCCCATGACCAACATCACCTGTCAAACCATTTCGTGCTTCATTGGGCGTATTGAAATCAACGGTATAATCTGTTGTTTTTGGAAGTGAAAACCCGAATTCAAAAGCAAGTGCAATGCGTTTTCCGCTTTTCAAGGTGTAATTTCCTCCTACGGAAGTAACCAAGCGGTCGTACTGTGAAGACTGAATGTTTTGTCTTGAAAAGTTGTAAACCGGATTTTTGTTGTAATTGAAATCCGTGTGAGCACCGCATTGCAGAGCCAATTTCCCGGTAGCCTGAAAATCAAACCCGAACCCGATATTAGTCACAGGTTTGTATTCTTCGCCGTAAGAAAGGAAACCCTGATTTCCGAAAATGGTCGATATCAATGAATCATTGATGATTTCAGGATAATGCTGCGTTTCATTTTGATCGTTGTGAATCAGGTAATATTTTTGTCTGAAAAAGGTTTCCGCGCTGATATATAACCAGCATTTGGGAGTGATTTGTGCACTAATCCCCAAGCTGATGGAAGTCGTTCCCCGATGTTTCACTTTGCTTTTCTGTGCCCGCGAAATAACTGCAAAATCAATCGGAAGAATATCGTCCATGTTTAAAGTCGAAAATTCCCGGTAAAAATTTCCCTTCCCAATAATGTTGATCGAAGGAAGAGTAGCTGTTAAACCCACTCGAAACTTCGGATAGTGAATCAAAACAGAAGGTTTGAAAATCGCTTTGATATCCCAGAAGTTGAAAGACATGGTAGAAGATAAACGTGTGATCTCAGAAGAAGACGTATCGGGAGGAAGTACCGTAAACGAATAATCATTGTAATACTTGGTGTTCTTGTAAATCCCCATGTGTGAAACGCCGAAAGCCAAATGTGGATTTGCTTCATACGATAAACTCAGTCCCGACCAGTATTCACTGTTGTGAATTTCATAGGCGAAAGAAGAAACAAAGCTTTCATCTCCCGGAAGATTGGTGACGTCGTATCGATTGGCATAAAATAAATCCAGTTTATTATTGAAAACACTCTTGGACATGACATTATAACCGATTCTCCATTTGGGGTGTTTTTTAAAAACGAGAATTCCGGCCATCATATTGGGAACCGTCGCAAAATCTGAACTTTCCAGGTCTTGATTGGGCCCAAGAGCATTTTTCTGTTTGAGCGTCCGGTATTGGTATGCGTTAATGGAGAAAGATAAACTTGGGTTTTCGAGCAGGCACATTGCGGCAGCATTGTAATATCCCATCGAATGATCATCTAATCCTGCGGTAACAGCGCCTCCCAATGCGGTTGCTTTGATTCCGAACTGATCAGTCCAATAATGATAATCCTGTCCAAATGAAGGGAAGCCGATCCCACAAGTCAGCAGTAATAAGAGTCTGCATGTTGCTTTCATGTTTCGAAGTTATAAATTATCTTGATTTTAGCTAACTGTCAAATTGACAGAATAATGAGTTCGGACTAGTTGTTGATGAAACGGGGTGTGAATCAGATGAAACAATTTTCGGGAAGGTCTGCGGAAGCCCTTATCTATCCCTTGCTTTTGTTGGGTGTTTGTTGGACCATTTGGCTCCTCGAAAGAACCACCGGAGGCAGTGATTTGATCGAATGGGGAATCCGTCCAAGACATTGGAGCAGCTGGAAGGGGCTCTTCTTTATGCCATTATTACATGATCCGTATAATGTCAAGCATATTTTAAATAACTCACTTCCGACCTATTTGCTGTTGGCAGCAGTCATTTATTACTATCGGGAAATCGCATTACGGGTTTTCCTCATTTCCTGGTTCGGAACCGGATTGATGGTCTGGTGGGTGGCTCAGGATAACGGAGCATACCATATCGGGATGAGTGGTGTGATTTACGCGCTTTTCGGATTCTTGTTCATTTCCGGATTTTTCAGAAGAATCAGAGCACTTCAGGGACTTTCGCTGGCTGTGATTTTTGTCTATGGAAGTATGATTTGGGGAATCTTCCCCACAGAACCATCGATTTCATGGGAAGGGCATTTCGGAGGTTTTGCGGTAGGAGTTTGTTTGGCGGTTGCATACAGAAAACATGGTCCGGCTCGTCCGAAATACCAATACGAGATTGAAAAAGAAATGGGAATCGAACCTCCTGACTTGGAAGGAATGTGGAGACAAAATCAGGAAGAAATTGCTTACCGACAATACTTGGAACAGTTATACCGCGATCAGGCAAATCAATACGGGCCGCATCCTCCGGTACAGATCATTTATCACATTAACCCCGTGAAGAAGTCGGAAGAGGAAGAAAAACCTCCGGGCGATACTGAAAAATAATGACTCCCGTTCCGCTGATCAGATGATCCCACGATTCGAACGGAAAAGTTAAAGAGATCATTTCCGAAGTGCGCAGATGAATGGATTCTCCCGAAAGGTAGCTGGCAAGTTGAGAAATTCCTTCGTTGTGTCCGATAATAGTAACTGTTTGATCGTCTTTCGCCATGTTTTCAATCACATCAAGAATTTGCCCATGGGAACAGAGATACAATTTTTTACTGAACTCAAAACTGAATTGCTCTGCCAGGTGTTGACAAATAATAGATCTGGTTTGCTGCGTTCGGACAGCACTGGAACAAATAATTTTTCCGAGCGTAATATGGTGTGTCTGGAGGTAATTACCGAGAACGTTTGCCTGAGAGACACCTTTGTCGAGTAATGCCCGGTCAAAATCATCACCAGACGGTGAAATCTGATTGGTCTTTGCATGCCGAATAAGGTGTAGTGTTAACATTTTTACGTAATTTCCAACCAATGGTAAAGATATGACGTTATGAATAAAAAACAAGCTTGAAGTTTCAACATTTTATGTTGTTAGTGAACAATTTGAACCCGGGATAAATGCAAGTAACCAAACAGATATTATTGGGATCTGCAGAGAATGATAGACGCTCACAGAAGTTGCTCTACGAGTATTGCTATAGGCAGTTTATTCGTCTGTGCCTGAGATATTATACCAATCATGAAGACGCCAGATATGCTTTGAATAATGGGTTCCTGAAAATTGTGAATGGCTTGCAGAATGTAGATCTGGATGAACTGAATTTTCCAGCCTGGGCGAAGCGGATTATTGTAAATACGCTGATTGATGAGTATCGGAAGAATAAAAATCACAATCAGATCATTGTAGCGAAAGAAACAGAAGGAGAGTTGGCATTTGCGGCAGAAAAAGTCGAAAATGAAGGCGCGTTGGAATTGAGTTATCAGGAAGTTCTTGATTTATTGAAAACCATTCCGCCGATTTCAGCTCATGTGTTTACACTGTATATTATTGACGGGTATAGCCATAAAGAGATTGGCGAACTGCTTGAAATTACGGAGGGAACATCGAAATGGCATCTTTCAACTGCAAGAAAATTGCTCAGAGAACGGCTTGAAATGATGGAAAACAGACATGAAAAACGCTTTGTGATATGAAATATTCAAATCGACATATTAGCGACGACGAACTGGATCAACTGTTCAGAGATGCACATGCTGCCGAAGGACAGGAGTCACTTTTCGTTCCGGAATTCTGGACGGAAATGGAAGCTATGTTGCCGGCTGAAAAGAAAAGGGGTGCATTTATTCCCTGGATTTCAGTTGCAGCTACTGTCTTGCTGGTATTTGGTTTGATTTTCTATCCGATCGGAAAACCCAGAATTTCCCGCCTTGATACGAAACAACCTGTTTTAGCAAAAGATCATTCCGAAAACAAAGACAATACATCTGAAATCATTCAGACTGAACCTGCAATTGAAAATGTTCCTTCAAGGGTTGAATCCTCAGTGCGGACGAATAGAAACAGAGGGAATGCAAGAATCCGTGCAGGAAACAGACCGGTTCAAACCGTTCCAAACCGGGATTTGACAGAAGAACCAAACCCGATCATCGAAAAACAGGAGCCTGCTAAAGACGAACCGTTGGCAAACAATCCGGTTTCTTCGGAAACAAATCCAATGGATTCGACTGTTGAGGATACTGCCTTCGAACCTTTGGGAACGAAAGAATTTGTAGCGGGAAATAGTAAAGACATTGATCCGATTCAGAAAAATAAGAGAAATCAGGATGAAAACTCCTGGTATGTGGAACTTGGGCCAACCATCGGGCAATCTCCTTATTTATCGCCTGATAATAAACGGAATGCTGTTGGCGGAATGGTGCTTGGCGGTGGTTACACCAAAAAGATCGACAGAACATTTGTGAGCTTTGGATTGCAAGCCAGAATGGAAGGTTTCGGAGGCTTGAATTACAGAGAAAGCAATTTTTCTCAGAATATTGTCCGTACCGTTTCTGTAAAGCAATTGTATTCTTTGGAGTTGCCCTTGCGCTTCGGATTGATCTTCAATCGGTCTGAAATATCATTCAGCGCTGTACCAGGTGTGCAGTTGTTTATTCATGGTAAAGAACGGATTACTGAAAACCAGGTGGTTCAACGTCAGGGGAATTATACAGGGAAAGTGGAACATTCCAACTCTATGACGATGGAATTCGGACTTCAGTATTATTACCATTTATCGGTAAAGTATAGTATCGGGGCGAAATTTAATGCAGATGTCTTAAGACCTTTCCATACAGATTATTATCTGGGCAAGTCGACGGGACTTCCTTTGAACGGACAATTTGTAATCAGGAGAACATTCTAGAAGTAAGTTTGCAAAGTATTTCTATATTTGTTGAAACTACTTTAAAATGAAACATTTGCTACTTCCTTTTTTGGCTTTAAGTACTTTTTCTTTTGGCCAGATTACCCTAACTGATCAACATTTTGCCGGACCCGGAGAATCATATGTTTTCAGTACTTTGACTAATCCGACCATTGATTATGCCACAACCGGTACAAATCACACGTGGGATTTCTCTATGTTGGTTCCTCAGGATCAACGAAGTTTGATAACGAATCCAATGAATCAGGTAACAGGACTTTCAGCTTTGATGTTCGGAAGTTTTGCCCCGGCACCCTACAAAGCAAGTTACTTTAATGCAACAACCGATTTACCGATTGCTCAGGCTTCGTCTATTTTGCCGGTTCAGATTGATGAATTGAATCAGTTTTCCAAAAAAACCACTTCGGCAATTACTTCTATTGGTTATGAAATCGTAAGCAGTGGACAGGGAATTGGTTTCCGTTCCGATACAATCGAAACCCGTTATGAACTTCCTTTGACTTACGGAGATAATTACGAATCAAGAGGATATACGAACATTGACCTGAACCCGATTTATGATGCGAAATGGAGACAACATCGTCACCGTGTGAGTAGTGTGGATGGTTGGGGAACAGTAAAAACGCCTTTCGGACAATTTGATGCAATCCGGATTCATCATGTGATTGACGAATTGGATTCGATCTATATTTCGTTCAATGGTTTTTCGATGTGGCTTCCGGTTTCTATTCCGTTAACACATGAGTATGAATGGAGATCAACTTCAGACAAAGAAGCGGTTATGCGGATTCGTACCAACGAAATTGCAGGAAATGAAACAGTAACTGCAATCGAGTACAGAGACAATTTCAATGGATTGGGGCTAACAGAAAGCACTGTTTCCGTTCAGTTTTATCCGAACCCTGTTTCAAATGAATTGCACGTTTCAACAGCAGAATTAGCACAAAACTTCTTTATTGTAGACAATTCCGGGCGTGTTTGGAAACAAATCCCAGCAACTTCAAAAGAGCAAATTTTAGATGTTTCAGAATTGGCATCCGGTTCTTATTCGCTGGTTGTTGTATTTACTTCAGGATATATTGCACAGAAATTCGTTAAATAAGCGTAACTTTGTACCAGCAAGCCGACTGTCGCTTTCCGCTATTTGGCGGGGGGAGGAAAGTCCGGGCAGCATAGAGTAACCGTGCTTCCTAACAGGAAGGATTCGTTCGTCTTTGGCGAACGGGTACAGAAAGTGCAGCAGAAAATAAACCGCCACGATAAATGTCTTTGACTTTGTCGGGGTAAGGGTGAAAAGGTGAGGTAAGAGCTCACCGTTCCGGTGGTGACATTCGGAAGCTAGGTAAACCTCACGGGCTGAAAGATCATGTAAACCAAGCGAGTAGGGCTGCTCGTTCTCTTCCTGACGATTGTGTCAGGATGCTTGGAGGGTAGATCGATAGATGCTGACGGTGACGTCAGTACCAGATAAATGACAGTCAGTTTCGGAAATGAACTTTTCGGAATGTACAGAACCCGGCTTATGCCTTGCTTTTTTGAAGATCTTTTTTGTAAGCTCTTTTGTGTTCCATAATCACCGTTTCGATGGTTCCGCCCTGCATGGGTTTCCCGCACAAAATAGTGTGGTACTGAACTCCGTCAAATTTAAATTTGAGAAAAGTAACCGATAAGCCCAAAAGGGAAAAGGAACGTGCTTTTTTGATGCAGATAAACTCCAGAACAAAAGAACGCTCGGACAAAAGTTTGAGAATTACCACATCGTTTTTAATGTAGCCGGTAGCAAGTGTTACCCGAATGATTTTCACCCAAATGGTAAAAACAATTGCAAGGCAAATGCTCGTCACCAATGGAAATGAAAAATGATTGGTCATTTGGATCGAAATCCCCACAAACAAAGTGCTCAATAACAAGTATAGAATAACAAGCAAACTGAATGTTTGTTTTCTGTTGTCTGGGTTTAGTAGTATTCGATCCGCATTGAGTAGTACGGTAGAATTCATAATAGTAGCGTGAAGTTTGCTTAAATGTAAGATAAAATTAAATTAACAATCAAAATTTTAACAAATTAATTTTAAGACACTTAGTCCAAATCACTGAATTTCAAGTGTGCGGATTAGGAAATTCGGCTGAATGGTTTTGAAGGTTGAAAGCTGATTCCGGTTCGATGCAATCTGATACTGAAAACGACTGTAGAATTCAACGAATTGTTCGGAGGCTACTTTATTTCTGCTGTATTTGTAAAGACTGATAC
>RCUP01002125.1_pt1 | contig 10846 bp, 7 predicted proteins | sample 2166341 | NCBI WGS metagenome assembly RCUP01 (sample SAMN09932325, study PRJNA488358) | compost metagenome | isolation source: compost soil in succinonitrile-enriched | place: Germany: Experimental Botanical Garden | reverse complement strand
ATTAATAATTGTTACCACAAAAAATGGTGGTTGAAATGTCAAAAATTATGATTGCGATATTTTTTACAATGATTAGCTCGTTAGCAAATGCATATGTAAATTTAGTAGTAATTTCCGATTATGGATCTTATGTAGTTGCAAATGGAGTAAATCCTACAAATCTATATTTGAACTGTGATTTAGTTGAAACAAGACAGAATATGTGGGGCTACACAGTTAGTAATGTTGTAGGGAGTTGGAGTTTTGCTCCTGGAATGACAAGAACTTTTAATCTTCCTAAAAATGGGAGTTATTTTAAGTTTGCATGTTACTAATAACTTATAAACTAAAACCACCTTTGGGTGGTTTTTTTAACAATCAGTATCCATTTTTAAGTTATTCTAAATCATATAAAATATGTCTAAATAATAATCGGATTCCATTTGACGTAAGTAAAAAAACGGAGTGTATTAAAAGGATAAGAGCAATAAGGAGATTTAAAATGGCAGAGCCAGTAACCGCAGCAGCTCTAGCTGCAATTGTTGTTGAACAAGCTGCTCAAGAACTAGGAAAACGAATTGGAGGGGCTATTGCAGATAGATTATTTGGAAATGAACTTTCAGAGAATCAGGCATTATTAAAATCTATCTCACGTGACGTAAAAGAAATCTTATCAGATGTCAAAAAAATTTATTCAATTGTTGTTAAAATACCAGACATTGTGCAAGGAGAGATTCTTAGAAATGAATTGTATAAAGCACATATAAATATAAACTCCAATATTGAAACCTTTTTAATTTTAAAATCTTGGAATGGGTCATTAGGTTATGATGCCCTAGTAAATGTACTAAATAGTTGGAAAATAATATGTGACAAAGAAGATGAAGTAGATATGATTTGGGAAATTCCCCGATATGCAGATTTTATAATGATGATTACCAAAAATAGGGCTAAAGAATTAGTTTTATCAGGTTTGGATTATAAAATTGAAGTATTAGAATCAAGGAGAAAAGTAATTTATAATGAATGTTTTTTAAAGATAGTTAAAGATATTGAAAACATATTTACTTCTAGTGAATATATTAATTATGGGCGATTTTTAAGTGAAAACCCTTGGATTGAATTTAATATGAAACCAGATAAAATTAAAACTGTAAGGGTTTGTAAACCGGATGGACCAAAGGAACCAACAATTATTGATGAATCAGAAGTAGTCTTACTTGGTAATTATTTTATTGAAAGAGTTTTTTGTGAATTTGTTGATGTTCCAGATACAGCATGGAATAATCAAAGAAACTCAGTTAATTATTTTTTACAAAATTCAAGTCTACAATTGAATAATATTATTCTAGAAATCAGAACAATTATTGCAACGTTAACACTTTTAATAACCTATAAAGAAAAATTAACAAATGGGATCTCAAATAATGTTAAAGAAGACTCTAAATTAATAAATTCTGATAATCTCTTTAACTTAAATTAATTGTTTTACAATTCAAATTTAAAAATATCGAATTTACTGTTGCAATCAATAAACTTGATTAAAAAACCACCTGTAGGTGGTTTTTTACTTTCTAAGCTGTTAAATTTTAATAATTATTAAAATGGATAACTTTATGAAAAAAATTATTTTGTTAGGGTTAATATTTTTGTCTTCGTCGTCATGGGCAGAACATAAAAACCTCGGTACTTGTGATATTTCAAAAGATAAAATTATTGTGGGTGATGTGGGGTTGGGGAAATTAGTTAAGGAATTAGCATCAAAGGATTATAGAAGGCTTGATCTTGAGAATGGTGTTTTTAACAAAATAGGATCAAAGGAATATCGTGTTTCTATCTTAAATAGGACAGATGATATTTGGTTAGGTAGTCAACCAATCCGTGATTTTAACTTCATAACCTATGATCCAAAAAATTATAAAATTTTGAGTTTTGGATTAAGTCTAAGAATGGATGATTTTCCTGTGGGCAAAGTTAAAGATGCCCTTATAACCTTATATGGTTTACCTAAAGTTGGTTAGAGTTTGACGCAAGAAACTGATCCTAGATACGGTGAAGTCAATGAATATCATTATAAATGTAAGGATTATTTGATAGAAATCTCACAATCTGAATTAGGAACTAGTATGAGAATGTATGATAAAGGTGGATTGAGTTGAAAAGGATTATTCTCATAGGAAGTTGTTTACTCTTGAGTTCGAGTTACGTTGCAGCAAATGAAAATAAGAAGGAAAGCTTTTGTAGAGGGATCTATGATTATGCTGAAATGGTTATGACTAACAGACAAAATGGTGTCTCTATTAAGGTTATGTTTGATTCCTTAGAAAAGACAAGTGCAAGTGAGAGTCAAAAAAATTAAGCAAAAAATATATCTTAGATGCTTATGAACGACCTAAATATAGTACTAAAGAAAATCAACGTGAAGAGATAAATGAATTTTCCAAAGATAAATTCATAAGCTGTATAAATAGTTTGTCTTAGTTTTAACAAACCTAAAACCCCGCATTTGCGGGGTTTTTTATTGCCTGGAGAAAAGTAAAAATGGCACAAGAATCCCGTCTGGTCATTGTTATTGATTCGCAAAATGCTGAACGTAACGCGCGCAATCTAGGCAATGAGCTCAATAGCATAGAAAAAAATGGTGATTTTGCTTCTAAATCAACTGATCGCTTATCTGTAGCAACACGTCAACTTGCTGGTTACATGGCAGGTCTTGTGACCATTGGTGCCGCCGTCTCTAAAATGGATACTTACACTGGTTTGCAAAACAGGTTAAAACTTGTCACATCTTCTCAAGTTGAACTCAATCAGGCCTTAAAGGATACATTTAATATTGCTCAGGCAACTGGGCAGGTGTGGGATAGTACAGCTCAGGTCTATCAACGCTTTGCAGATAACGCTAAAAGACTTGGCATCACATTGCAGCAAACATCTTCTCTGACTGAAACTGTAGCAAAGGCTATTGCAATTTCGGGCGGAAGTGCTGCTAGTGCTGAAGCTGCACTTGTGCAATTTGGACAGGCTCTAGCATCAGGAGTACTTCGTGGTGAAGAATTTAACTCAATTGCTGAGCAAGCTCCAGGTTTATTAAAAGCAATTGCAACGGGACTTGGTACCAATATTGGTCAACTCAGAGCTATGGCAGCAGAAGGACAATTGACTGCCGATGTTGTGGTTAAATCTTTAGAAAAGGCGAAGGTTTCAGTTGATGATCTGTTTAGTAAAACAGACTTTACCATTGGTAATTCCTTGACCATGTTGAACAACGCCATAACGCAGTTCATTGGTGAAGCAGGTAAAGGTTCAGGCGCCGCACAAACTTTGTCTGAGTCTATTCAAGTTTTAGCAAATAATTTGGATTTAATTGCAAATAGTGCTTTTGCTCTCGGTATAGGGTTAATGACGAAAGCAGTCTTAACAAAAACAGTTGCTGTACAAGCTAGCATTGCTGCCTCAGCTCAACAGTTAATTGCCAATATCGCTGAACGAAATGCGAATATTGCAGCAACAAAAGCTGAAGTAGAATCTGCGGTTGCTGAAGCACAAAGCACTCAGGTGACTCTGACTAATATCAAAGCTACTCATGCTCAGATTATGGCTGAAATCGAACTTGAAAAAGTGCGTTTAAAAGCCCAATTCACTGATCAAGGTCGCATGGCCACAACAACACGAATGGCACAGCTTGGAAGATTACAAGTACAAGTTGCGTTAGAGATTGTCGCTGCTGAAACAGCACAATCTGCTTCATCTGCCAGATTATCAGCAGCCTTAACAGCGCAATCAGTTGCTACAAGCCGTTTAGCTTTGGCTAAGTCGGCTCTTATGGCTATATTTAGCCCAATGGGGCTAGCAATTGCAGCAACAGCGGCATCATTCTATTTATTAAGTAACAGTTCAGATGAAGTAAAAGAGTCTCTTGCAACACAGTCTGATTCTGTTGAGACACTAACAAATAAATATCTGGAGCTAAATTCTGTACAAGCACTGGTCGAAGGTGTGCGCTTACGTAAAGAGATTGAGCAGCAAAATGATGCAATTGATGATGCTAGTAGTGCCACCCAACGTTTTGCATATATTCAAAAGGAATTGTTTAAGTTATCAGGCAATGACTATGCTGATTATCAAAAGGCAATTAAGTCCATTGCTACAGGTGCCAGTGATGCTGGTGATCTTTTAAGTAAAATGATTGCTTCTGGCCGTTTTAGTCAAGAACAAATTGATAAACTGGTTGAGTACTCGGGTGCAGTAGCTGAATCAAAAAATAAGATAGAGCAGGGCAATAATGCTCTCAAGCTATTGAACGCCACTTCTGGGCAGCATGTTGAAGTAACGGCTGATTCAATTAAGCAATTAACAATTCAAACAAACTTAACAAAAGTTGCTACTCAAAATTTCACTGACATGAAAACACAAATGCTTGATTCATTACGAGCACAGGTGGAATTCATTAAGTTAAATGGTGGTAGTGAAGAGCAAGTTAAATCGTTGAATAAGGTGATTCAGGCATATTCTTTGAATCAAATGTCAGCAACCGATGCTGTAGGTAAGTTCAATAGCACAGCCAAAGTTCCCGCTGATACTATCAAGGGATTACAGGATTACGCTACTAAAACAGATCAGTCTAAAACTGCTTTGAATCAGGCTAATACTGAATTGAATAAACAGAAAGAGCTTAGAGATTCTTATCTTAAACAGCATCAGTCTGTTTTGGCTGCTCAGCAAGGAGAAACAAATGAAGTAAATAACCAAGTAGCTGCACAAGAAAAGTTAAATAAATTGCGTGAATCCTATGGTCAACGAAACTTAGAGGCTGACTTTATTACCTTAAATACTAAAAGGTTTGGTGGTGATAAAGCTGGCTTGAATAAGGCTACGGCTGTAACGGAATTTTATAAGGAGAATAAAATTCCGATGACGCGAAGTTTAACTGATGATGAATGGAAAATTTTTGAAAAGTTCTATAACAAGCAAGTTGAACTTAAAAAGCTGCAAGATGATATTAACGATACAGAAAAGGAGCGCACTAAGGAACTGGAGAAACAGCAAAAAGTATTGACAGTAAATGCGAAAGTTCAGGCTAATGCAGCTAAGTACGGTTTTGCTGGAATTGAGGCTAAAAATAATCTTCCCTCAGGTACTTTATCTGCAATTCATATGATTGAATCTAAAGGTAATGTAAAAGCATATAACAAAGAAACGGGAGCCACTGGTGGATTCCAATTTCTTGAAGGTACTGCTAAGCAATATGGCGTGAAAGACAGGAATGATCTAGGCCAATCAGCTGAAGGCGCTGGAAAATACATGTCTTATCTTTTAAAGCTCTTTAAGGGCGATTTAGAAAAGGCTGTACGTGCTTACCATGCCGGAGAAGGCAATGTTCAGAAAGGTATGGAACAAGCTCCGCTTTCAGCGTAAGTCAATTACCTTTGATGCAGCACCAGAATCTGAATTACTAGTTTTACGTGATCGTATAGCTGTTGCTGATTATCGCAATGGAATTCATCAAAGCGGTGATGTAATGCAGCAAGATGGCTTAATTCTTACATTGAGCCATGATGTTGATTTTATTGCTGGTAAAAGCTATGTGATTTATTTGCAAATGGGTGATGGTACCGTTGATCTAATTCCTGTTACCGCTGGATCAGCTAAGAACAAGGTGGTTTTAGGACGCTTACCAAATGGAGCTCTTAAGCTCAGTTCAGATGATTTTGTAAATACCATTTATACCGTTGTTAATGACGATACAAAGGACTCCTTACCTTACTTGGTTGCTAAAAAGGATCCAGTTGATAAGTTCTCAAATACCATTACGGCAGTGAATTACGATGTGCGGTATTACCTTAATGATAAGGACTTTATTGATGTGCCAGTTGATGATTCACCGATTTACATCCGTTATGACCAGCTAGATATTAATCTTGCGCGGTTATATCAAATGCAAAGAGGTGACTTACCAACGACTGGAGAAATTAGCTTTATCGTTGAAGCTGGCGCTTTGGTTTCAAGCTCGAGTTCACTCAGAGCTGAAACCCGGATGGTTTATAAGCATACTAATAACACTGAAACTAAAGAGTTTATTGTTCCTGCTGCTCCTGAATTACCAGCAATAGATACAGGAGAATTTCCAGCTGGTCTTGTCGTAAATCTTACGATCAAGGGTTCAGTGGTTGGGCGTGGGGGTGATGGTGGTTTGCGACATGTGGTATTTGGTGCATGGACCAGTGATCCTAATTATAACTTTACCAGAACACGTCGTGATGGATTCCAAGGTGCACCAGGTCTAATGAACCGGCACAGTAAATTGAATCTAATTGTTGACGGAGGAACTTTAGCTCGAGGCGGCTCTGGAGGAGGGGCCACACCAAGCGGTATTTACACAGAATTAGGTTATGGAGTGCAAGGTGTTCCCGGTGGAGCTGGAGCACCATTCGGCAGGGTTATGACAGGGCAGCCCATTTACAATGATACTCAGGATTGGCGCTGGTATCTTGAAGGTGGCTATCTGATGGTTGTAAAAGTCACTGATGCTGATGCAGTTACATCAGGTAAAGGATACCGAACTCAAAATGACCGCTATGGATCTCCTTTATCTGGTGATGGTGGCAGATGGGGACAGCGTGGCACCAAGTCTACAAATAGTGGTACTTGGAACTGGAATTACCACGGAACAACAGAAGGCCAACCAGGTGCTGGTGGATCTGCAATTATTGGAATTACGCCACTGACAACTCAATTGATTAATGGAGGACAAATTTTACAAACCCTTTAATACTTTAAAAGAACTTAGAGCACCCATATGGGTGCTTTTTTATCAGCTATATTTGGTGAGTGACTGTAATTTTTTAAATTAACTCAATCTAAATGTGATATTCGAATAAATGACTTTAACCCTATTAATTTTAATTAAGGTAGCTAAGAATGGATGTTATAGAATCTATCAGTGAATTATTGAATATTCAAAATCCTGTAAATGGTCAAACTGTATATGTGAAATCATACTATACGAGACAAAACCGCGGTGGTGGCCACTTCATTTATGATTTAGCAAAATCTACTCAAAATGATAGTGGAACTATTTTTAATGGATGGATTCGTCAAATAGGTTTTGGTGAGTTGTACCTCAGTTGGTTTGGAGCAAAATTCGATGGCTCTGATGATGCAACCGCTTATCAAGCAGCAATTAATGCTTCAGATAATGAAACAACAATTTTTGCAGATGGCGACTTTACATTTAGCTCTGTTGATTATGGAACAAAAGCTGTAAGTCTCCGAGGCGTACCATCCATTTCTGCTCAAACATTAAAAACAACGACCCGTATAAGTGGTGCAGGTATTCAATGTAATACTCAAAAAGTAAAACTTGCATATATTGATTTTCAATCAACGGGTACCAAAACAGATAATTTAAATATCTGTTTACTTACGAATAGTAAAATTAATGGTGCATGGGTTCATGTTTTAAATTGTCGAGCATCAGGTTTTTCAGGTCATCTAATTTTTGCTAAAGATCTTATTGATTCAAAAATCAGTGGATTTATTCCTAACAGCAATAATATTGTATTTAAGTTTGTAAAAGATAAGTGGGAAAATAATACGACTATTCAACTTGAAAAAGTTTATGCCCAAAATAATACATTGTTATTTGATGCTGATTACTGTACTCAATCTTCAATGATTGATTGTATTTTTGAGTTTAATACTTCAATGGGGCATATCAATAATGGTGTTTGGACAATTATTAATTTATATACAGAGAATAATAGTGCTCCTTTAACTGCAACTAATACACGATTATTAAGAATGTATCATTTTGCTTTTACTGCAAATGATACGATTAATGTTACGCAGCCTAACTTACTTTATATTGATAAAGGGACTAGCTTATTCACTCCACGTGTAGCTGGAGTTTTCGAATTACAAAAGGAATATGAGCGTTTCAAGCGTATTACCCCTTCATTTTCTGGATCTACATGGACCAAATTAGGTACTGCGGCTATAGGCGAGGCTGGAATTCTATGTTTAGAGATCCTTGGAACGAATAGCTATACTCAAGGAAATCCTTCAGCTTCCTCTGCGTTAGGGAAAACAATAGTATTTGCACAATGTAAAAATAACTCAAATGCTGAAAATGCAAATATCCAAGCCACATGGCATCACATAGGAAATGGGGCAGGAATTCAAGAGGTACGTTTCGTACAAACATCTACCAATAGATATGTTTATGACATTTATGTCCTTCAGTCTGCGAATGCATATATTTCATGTGCAGCAGAAATTAGCGGTGGTGATGCATTTGTTTGGGATATCCAACGGTTAGTTACAAAACCGACTGGTGGTGGTTCAGGTGATCTAAACACACCAACAATGCTAATCGCATATCCATATATTAAGCTTCAAGCAGGTTCTGGATACATTGGAGTAGACGAATCTGGCAATCCAATGTTGGGTGGTTTTTCGAGCACTTCCGCAACAGCTGGATCAGCCAATGCCTTACCTGCACAACCAGCAGGTTATCTAACAGTTAATATCAACGGTACTGTTCGGAAAGTTCCATATTATTAATAGTAAACAAAGGTCTTAAGTGAAAACTTAGGACCTTTTTATTTCTTATATAATTTCTTAAAAAATGGTGAGAAAAATGGCTACAGTAAATGCAACAGATGTAATTGATGGTGATAAAAATCAAGCAGAAATAAATACTGAACAAAATAATTTAAACTTGGCGATTAATAATTTTGTTAATCCAAAAATGTTTGGAGCAGTAGGCGATGGTATTGCAGATGATACCCAAGCAATTAAAAATTGCTTTGATCATATGATAGCTAATGGTACTAAGCTATATGACTATTCAGGAAGCGTCTATAAACATATTGAAACCATTATTGTTAATGGAGCAAATAAATTAATAGAGATAGAAGGCAATGTTACATTTGAATCGATTAATGGTGCATTTTCATTTACAGGATCATTAACCTCACTTGGTAATATAGCTAGCGCACCATTATCCAACGATAAACAAATTATTGTCTCTGAAGTACCTAGTACATTGAAACAAGAAGATATTATTGTTATTCATAATCAATTGGATTTCTCATTTAGTGAGTATCGCTCTTACTATAAAGATGGAGAAATTAAACGTGTTGCTAATGTTGAAGGCTCAACTATTAAATTAACAGATGAATTGGAAACTACATATACTGGTATTTCAACGGATAAGGTATTTAAATTAGAACCAATAAAGTTACGGATCATAGGAAATATCAAATTTAAGTCTGATTATCAATATGGTTTGAAAGTTACCTATTGTGCTGACAGTGTATTCAATGAAATGGAAGTACTGTCTCTATCAGGTAAAGTTGGTACATCCTATGCATTCTTATTGGAAAGGTCTTTTAACTGTAGAATTACTGGCGGTAAATATATAAAAAAAGGAGATTCGACTACTGGAACCGATTACGGTATTTGTTTTAGTAACTGTCAAGATATTATTGCTAAACCAAAATATTGTTTTGGGTACAGACATGCTGTAGCCACAGGAGGAGGCAGCCTAAATGGAAGTGTACCTTGCCGCCGTATATACATAGAAGAAGCAATGTTAGAGATTGGGGTAGATACTGGTATTCATTGTGCTGACTTTCATGGTAATACAATTGACTCACATTACAAGCAATGCACCATCAGAGGGATGGTAGGTCTGGGCGGACGTAATAATAAATCTATTGAAAATAAGATCACTATGCACAAGGATGAAGTACGCCCACCAATCTTTGTAACTGAGTGTTCAGGACCAGTTTATTCAATTGGAGATTATATTGTGGACTGCGGGGCTGCAAATGCAATTATGCAATGGGCTTCATCAGGAACAGCAGTTAAAAATACCCGACAATATTCATTCACATTACAAGATGTTCGTATTGGTAAGGGATCTTTAATATGGATTTTGAATATAGCAAACTATAATTCTGCACCATGTAGTTTCATTTTGGATGGATTTGAATTTGTTGAAAGTATTCCACATTCATCATTAACTAGTCTAGTAAATAATGCTATTCAACCAGGAGCTAAAAAACCAAGTCTTATTCAAATTACTAATCCGAAAACAAATGTTAATTACATAACTTATATTTCATCTGATGCAAACAGTACATTAGCTGATGGTACCTCTAAATTAGTATTTGATCGTAGTGGGATTCGAACAGACTCAGCCCCTGGTCATTTTTCTCAACAGGCAGATGGTACAATGATTTGTCGGCACCGTATTAGCGGTACCGTAGCAATTAATACAGCTCATGCAGGTGGGTATAAAACAACTGACTTTAACTGGATATTCCCTAGAGTATTCATTGAACCTCCGACTATAGTTGCAATATCACTTGATAATGTATGTATTTCAGCTAAAGCTCAAACTATCACAGCATCTTCAGCTAACATTTTTGGTTTTGCTTTAAGCTCTTCTACAAGTTCAACAGTTAACATTGATGTAATTGCTATTGGAAGACACCTATATTAATTGAATAAAATTCTTTTTAGTTTTTTATTCCAATATAGCAACTAAATATTCTTCACTTTTGGCCCTTTGCTTAATCGCTTAGGGCTTTTTTATTGTCTAAATTTTCTGGAGATATATAAATGGAACCAGTTTCCACTAGCGGTTTAACAGCACTTTTAAAATTTTATGGTGCAGCAATTATGGTGACTTTAGCAGTCGCGTTAGTTGCAGCAGTTGTATTAATGACGCGTATGCCACGTTCACCACAAGAATGGGCCGTGGGGCTCATTTGTACGGTTGTATCAAGTCTCGCAGGTGGCTCTTTCATTATCGTGAAGTGGGGGCTTCATGAATGGATTACAGATATTTGGGGAATGA
>RCUP01002121.1_pt1 | contig 10891 bp, 12 predicted proteins | sample 2166341 | NCBI WGS metagenome assembly RCUP01 (sample SAMN09932325, study PRJNA488358) | compost metagenome | isolation source: compost soil in succinonitrile-enriched | place: Germany: Experimental Botanical Garden | reverse complement strand
GCCTTGTTTCCTGGAGTTTTCATGAACACCGCCGCATTGCGCGAGCAGATCCAAAAAGCCCAACAACACGAAGCCGAAACCGGACTGCTGACTCGTCAGCTGGAAAGCAAACTGCCTCATTTACACCCGGCGATCCAATTGCCGGAGAACGACGCCAATGGCGTGCTGACGCGTTTTGTCGCCGCTTATATTGATGAAGTTCCTGATCTGCTGGATGCAGCCAATGAAGTCGCCAGGGAAGCGGGTATCGAGTCACAGATCAAACCGGTGCTGAAAATCGCCGAACAGTACTTCCTCCAGCCGCCCGCCATCATGGCCGGGCACGTCGGGCTCGACAGCCTGCTGGACGAAGCCTATCTGGCGCACCGTTTTGTCGAAGAGGTCAACGACCTGTACATCAAGCATTTCGGCCAGCCACTGATCCCCTTGGACATGACTGTCGCCAACCTGATCGCTCACCAGTTGATCGGTGAGGAATTTGCCAACCAACTCGATGAGGTCGTGCATCACGCCTTCGACGAAATGTTGAGCGAGGAGAGTTTCGCGCTGGAGTCGGTGGAAGCCTACCGCGAGAAACTCAGCAGCCCGGACACCGGCGCCGCGTGGAAACGCTGGCCGTGCATGTCGCGCCGTTTGGGCGTGGGTCTGGAGCTGGAACAGCCGGTGGTGTGACGCCACAACATCTGCTTTCTGTAGGAGCAAGGCTTGCCCGCGATGGCGGTATGTCTTCAACATTATGTCGACTGACACACCGCCATCGCGGGCAAGCCTCGCTCCAACAGGTTAGCCTGCCGCGCCTATACCGATATTAGTCCGCACTCGCCCCTCCAACCTGCGCTTCAACCCCCGCGACTCGATCAACAGCTTCGAGCCTTTGGCCGCATTCGCCCGACCCCATTCCTCCAGCAATTCCAGACACGAATGATCGATGTAGCTCAGGTTATTGAGCGGCACATGCACCGTCGTGCCCGGTGCAATGCTGCCCAGTACTTTGGTCAACGCCGGCACTTTGAGAAACGTCGCCGCACCCACCAGACGCAACTCCATCTCGCCGTCCTGGGGTAGATCGATCAGGCTGATTTTCAACCGTGAAGCCTTCAGCGCCAGTTTCACCAGGGTCAGGCCGAAACCGATCAGTACGCCGGTCAACAAGTCAGTGAAGATGATCGCCAAGGCCGTCGCGGCGTAGGTGAACATCGGCATCCGGCCATAGCGACCCAGACCGCGGAAGGCCTTGAGGTCGACCAGTTTGAAACCCGTGTAAACCAGTACACCGGCCAGGCTCGCCACCGGAATGCTTTGCAGCACACTCGACAGCAACAACACGAACGCCAGCAGCCAGAGGCCATGGAAAATCGTCGAGTAGCGGGTGGTGGCACCGGCCTGGACGTTGGCCGAACTGCGCACGATCACCCCGGTCATCGGCAACGCGCCGAGCAAGCCGCAGAGCATGTTGCCCACGCCTTGGGCTGACAGTTCGCGATCAAAGTCAGAACGTTGGCCGCTGTGCATGCGATCCACGGCCGCGGCGGACAGCAAGGTTTCCGCGCTGGCGATGAACGCCACCGCGAATGCAGCGATCAGCAGGCTCGGGTCGGCGAGGTTGAGCAGGTCCGCCGGGCGCAGCCAGTCAATCGCCTCCGCCAGGTTCGCCGGGACCTCAACACGTTTGACCGGCAATGCCAGCACCAGACTGGCGATTGTCGCCAGACCCACCCCAAGCAACGCTCCGGGGACGAAGCGCAATGAATGCGGGCGGAATTTTTCCCACAGCCACATCACGGCAATGGTCGATAGACCGAGCAAACCGGCCTGCCAACCGAACGATGGCAATGCCTGGGCCACCGCACCGGGAAACGCCGTGAGGTTATCCAGGCCGGACGGTTTCGGCGCTGCGTCGAGCATCACATGCACCTGCGAAAGTACGATCAGCACGCCAATTCCGGCGAGCATGCCGTACACCACCGCTGGCGCCGTGACCCGAAACCAGCAACCGAGCTTCAAGCGCCCGGCCACCAGTTGCAGAAAACCCGCCAGCAACAGGATCGGCCCGAGCATGGCCACGCCGTGCTGGCGCACCAGTTCGAACACCAGAACCGCCAAACCCGCCGCGGGCCCGCTGACTTGCAGCGGAGAACCCGCCAACCAGCCCACGACCAAACCCCCGACGATCCCGGTGATCAGGCCTTTGGCTGGCGGTAGTCCTGAGGCGATGGCAATGCCCATGCACAAGGGCAGGGCGACCAGAAACACCACCACCGAAGCCAACAGCTCCCGTGGCAGAACAGCTTTGAGTTGCGCAGCACGCATGATGATTCTCCCGAAGTTTTCTTCAGGCATGGCAAAGCCGGACTGCCTGTTCGGCAGCCACGGCTTATCCACACAAATGTTTAGGAGTTTTTAGAAGCGCGCTTTGGGCGTCGCCACCGGAATGGGCAGGCTGCCATTGAGTGGCAGGAAACAACCCTGGTCGGCGTCGTAGGCTTTTATTTCGCTGGTCTCGATGTCGTAGACCCAGCCATGGATGAACAGATGACCGTTCGCCATGCGCGAGGCTACCGAGGGATGGGTGCGCAAGTGCTGCAATTGAGCGATGACATTCTCCTCAGTGAGGATATGCATGGTCTCGTTTTCATCGGCGCAATTGCAGTTGTCGTGCACCATGGTTTTAGCGACTTCCGCATGCCGTAGCCAGGCTTTGACCGTGGGCATTTTTTCCAGGCTGTCGGGGTTGAGCACCGCCCGCATCGCGCCGCAATCGGAATGACCGCAGATGATGATGTGCTGCACACCCAGCGCTAGCACCGCATACTCGATGGCGGTGGAAACGCCACCATTCATCTGCCCGTAAGGCGGTACGACGTTGCCGACATTGCGGGTCACGAACAGGTCGCCAGGCGAGCTGTGGGTGATCAGTTCAGGCACGATGCGCGAATCGGCGCAGGTAATGAACATCGCCCTTGGCTGTTGCGCCGTGGCGAGTTTTTTGAAGAGTTCTTCCTGCTGCGGAAAGATCTCATGATGAAAATGCAAGAAGCCGTCAACGATATGCTTCAACGCTGCATCGGCGGTTTCCGCCTCGGGTTGGGCAGAAGCCGACGCAGCCAACGGCTGTTTATCCTTGTCACTCATGATTCATCCTCTTTGGCGGAGTCAGGGAATTTTCCGTGAAGTCCGGTGTGAAGCCAGTGGCTGTACAAAAAACATCCAGGTCGAAGACCTCGACCCGTCAGTCACTCGATGAACAAGGTAGCGGCCGAATCTTAACTCAAACTGAATAAAACGCTCTAGGACGTGTGTTCCAGGTCACAAAAAACGTGACCAGCCTAATCCTTGAGCGCGTTCTCCAGTACTCAACCATAGGCCAATTGTCCTCAAATCAACGACATTTGGCGACCCGGCGGACAAAAGGCGTCGCAGTCCAGGTTGAAGCCTTCCCGACGATTGAGCCCCAGCCGCTTGATGGTCTTGGCAAAGCGCTGCGCCAGCAGGTCGGCAAACGGTCCTTCACCGCGCATCCGTGCGCCAAAGCGACTGTCGTAGAGCTCGCCGCCACGGCTCTGGCGAATCAGGCTCAGGACATGCGCCGCCCGTTGCGGATAGTGGGCGGCCAGCCATTCTTCAAACAGAGGCGCCACTTCCAATGGCAAGCGCAACATCATGTAGGCAGCGCTTTTCGCCCCGGCCGCCTGGGCTTCGGTCAGCAGGCTTTCGAGTTCGCTGTCGTTGATCATGGGAATCATCGGCGAGCACAGCACCCCCACCGGAATGCCCGCCTCGCGCATGACCCTGATCGCCCGCAGCCGGGCTTTGGGCGCGGCGGCGCGGGGTTCGAGGATGCGTTTGAGCTCGTCGTCCAGAGTGGTCAGGCTGATCATCACCGCCACCAGCCTTTGTTCGGCGAGCTCCGCCAACAGGTCGAGATCACGAAGGATCAGCGACCCTTTGGTGACGATGGTCACCGGATGTCTGTAGCGCAACAGCACTTCGAGGGTTTGCCGCGTGATCTTGTATTCGCGCTCGATCGGCTGATACGGGTCGGTGTTGGAGCCGAGGTTGATCGGCGCACATTGGTAGCCGCGTTTGGACAGCTGCTGCTCCAGCACATCCACAGCGTTGGTTTTGGCGATCAGCTTGGTCTCGAAATCCAGCCCCGGCGACATGTCCCAGTAAGCGTGGCTTGGTCGCGCGTAGCAATAAATACATCCGTGTTCGCAACCGCGATAAGGATTGATCGAACGATCGAAGGGCAGGTCCGGTGAATTGTTTTTGGTAATGATGGTTTTCGCCGTCTCGATGCGCACTTCGGTGCCTTGAGTAACCGGTGCTTCCTGATACCAGCCGTCATCCTCGGCCACCGTGCGGCTCGGAGCAAAGCGGTTGTGCGGGTTGGCGGCAGTGCCGCGACCGCGGGGAGGCAGAGGAGTGGCCATAGACGGAGTCCTTGATCTGTATATCCATACAGTAACCGAGGCTGCGCGTGTCGACCAGTACCGTTCAGCCTTTGATTGGCTGGCGTACCCTCCACGCCAAACTTCCATGTTAACTAGTAAATTGACGAAACAAATAGTGCATAGTCGAATTTAAAGTTAACTCGTATATTCGAGCCTCCAAGTAACACCCACTACATTAAAAAATAAAAGGATTTATTTATGTCGTTCTTTAATCAGCGCGGTATCTTTCTTCAACTCATGCTGCCGAGTGCGTCGGAGCCTGATACTGTCGTTTCGCTGCAACTTGCCCAGAAAGTAGAAAGTTGGGATGCGGAGAATGAAAAAGTAGTCGAGTCTCTGGTTGATTCGGTTTTTTTTACAGCTACCTCCACAGACCTTGGTAACTCTTTCACTATTAGCACCGTTGGCAAGGATGTGGACGGTGACGGCATCATCGGTGCCGATGACAAAGCCAAGTTACAGGCGCTGGCCAAGGCCTACGCCAGTATCGTCAATCCCTGATCCCTGCCTTTCTGATCACTGGAAAGCGCCATTGCTGAATGCATGTGAACTCCCCATGCATTCAACTCAGCCACGAGGATAAAAATGTCCACTCCCATAAAGACCGGTGTTTATTTACGCCAAATAGAGACATTCGAAGATGTGCAGGTAGTTGTCAAACTCATAAGGGCAGGTGAGTATCCGGACAAGACAATGGATCAATTCACCGATGTTCTTGCGATTGCCCCCTCCGTGACACTTCATATAGAAGATAATGGCGGGACTTCCAGGCTCGATTTTGACCCATGGTCCAATATCAATGTCATTCCAGACAACAGCATCGACGAAAACGACATTGCCGTCCTTACACAACTTGCACTCGCATTTTATGATCAGCTAGTAATTGCTTCAGACGGAATAGTGTACCTCTATCGTCTTCCCGCTGAACCACCCGAGCTTCGAGTGGCTGTTGAGGAGTTCGACATTGATGAGGATGATCACCAACTGTATAGCCAGCGCGTGTACGAGACCAAAGCTGCGGATTCCGGCTCGCCATTTGAAGTTAGGGGGCGCAACCCTGTAACTGGAAATTTGTTTGACTATGGGACCGCACTGAACGGGTTGCTTCAAGCCTTCATCAAACTGAAACTGTAATCCGGGCTACGGCTTCACGATTCTTTGACAGACAACTCACAGGCCTTTGACCGCTCTAGGGGGATGCTCGCAGGTAACTTCCCGTCCCTTCCTGAACGGTCAACCCAGCATGTCCCTACCGCGTTTTATCCCAGCGATGTGCCTGTCGCTGGTCGCACTGTTCAACCTTATGCCTGCACGGGCTGACGACGGCACTTCGCCGCGCCCGGCAGAGTGGGCTCAATCGGTCGAGGTGCAATACAACCTCTACCAAATGTCCCCGACGCTCTATCGAAGCGCCATGCCGGACCAGGGAGCGGTGCCTTTACTGAAACGACTCAAGGTGGGGACAGATATCACGTTTCTGCCCGAATCGGATTCGCGCTGGCTGAGTACGCCTGATATCACCCAAGTACAACTGCCCTATCGCACCAACCATGTAGATGACGCAGACATACTCAAGGCCCTGCGCACCATTCAAACCGCCGAAGCCAACGGCCCGGTGCTGATGCACTGCAAGCACGGCTCTGACCGCACCGGCCTGATCGCGGCCATGTACAGGGTGGTGGTGCAAGGTTGGAGCAAGGAGGACGCGCTGAGCGAAATGACTCAGGGTGGCTTTGGTGACAGCACCCATTTCAAGGACGGGGTTCGTTACATGATGCAGGCGGATGTCGACAAGTTGCGCGAGGCGTTGGTCAACGGCGATTGCAGTACGACCCCGTTCGCGGCGTGTTCAATGAAAAACTGGTTCCAGTCGGCTCATCTTCAGTAGCAACGCCTTCCCCTGCATTGCGCAGAGGAAGGCGTTTTTCTGATCAATGCTGTTCGTCAGTTTTCTTTTTCAGCTTCGGGTTCGGGAAAAACTGCACAGCCTGAACCTTGGTGTCCGGTGCTTTCAGGGCGGACGTGTTGACCCGGGTGCCCAACTCCTTGGGCACCGACAGACCTTGTTCATTCAGCGTATCGGAATAGCCGCAGGCCACACACTCGCGATGCGGCACGCTGTCTTCATTCCACATCATCAACTTGTCCGGCTCGCTGCAAGCCGGGCAGACCGCGCCGGCGATAAAGCGTCGTTTGGTAATCACAGGACCCTCACTCATGCTGCCGCGTCCTCACTCAGGCCGCTGTGGCGCAAGAGTGCGTCAATCGATGGCTCACGGCCACGGAAGTCGACGAACAGCACCATCGGCTCCTGGGAACCACCGCGCGCGAGAATCGCTTCCCGGAACGCACGACCGGTGGCCGCGTTGAGCACGCCTTCTTCTTCAAACTTCGAGAACGCGTCGGCGGACAGCACTTCAGCCCATTTGTAGCTGTAGTAACCTGCGGCATAACCGCCAGCGAAGATGTGGGCGAAGCTGTTAGGGAAGCGGTTATAGGCCGGCGGACGCATGACCGAAACTTCCTCGCGCACGCCTTCGAGCACTTGCAGCACACTGCGGCCGTCGCCATGGGTGGCGTGCAGTTCGAAGTCGAACAGCGAGAACTCCAACTGGCGAACCATCATCAGGCCGGACTGGAAGTTTTTCGCCGCGAGCATTTTCTGCAGCAGATCCTGCGGCAGTGGCTCACCGCTTTCATAGTGACCGGAAATCAGCGCCAGGCCTTCCGGTTCCCAGCACCAGTTTTCCATGAACTGGCTCGGCAACTCGACCGCATCCCAGGCCACGCCGTTGATACCGGAGACACCGGCATGCTCGACGCGGGTCAGCAAGTGATGCAGGCCGTGACCGAACTCGTGGAACAGGGTGGTCACTTCATCGTGGGTCAGCAGCGCAGGCTTGCCGCTGTCGGCCGGGGTGAAGTTGCACACCAGGTTGGCCACCGGGCTTTGCAGCACACCGCCAGCGGTGCGGCGGCGGTCGCGGGCTCCGTCCATCCACGCGCCGCCACGCTTGTTGGCGCGGGCGTAGAGGTCGAAGAAGAAGCGGCCGACGTGCTGGCCGTTTTCCTTGATTTCGAACAGGCGAACATCCGGGTGCCAGGTGTCGAAGCCTTTCTGCTCGGCGATCTCGATGCCGTACAGACGTTGCACGATGGCGAACAGGCCGCCCAGCACTTTATCGATCGGGAAATAGGCGCGCAGGGCTTCCTGGGCAACGCTGTAACGCTGCTCGCGGAGTTTTTCACCGTAGAAACCGCTGTCCCAGCTTTGCAGGTCCGGGCAACCTTGTTCGGCGGCGTAAGCCTTGAGCTGTTGCAGATCCTGCGCGGCGAACGGTTTGCTGCGCTGGGCCAGGTCGCGCAGGAAACTCAGCACCTGATCGCTGGATTCGGCCATTTTGGTGGCCAGGCTCAACTCGGAGAAACTGCCGAAGCCCAAGAGTTTTGCCAGTTCCTGACGCAGGTCGAGAATTTCTTCCATGACCGGGCCGTTATCGTTCTGTCCGGCATTCGGGCCTTGGTCCGACGCGCGGGTGCAGTAGGCGGCGTAGACTTCTTCGCGCAGGGCACGGTCGTGGGCGTAGGTCATCACCGCGTAGTAGCTCGGGAATTCCAGGGTGATCAGCCAGCCGTCCAGGTCCTTGGCCTGTGCCGCGGCAGCCATTTGCGCCTTGGCCGAATCGGTCAGGCCGGCGAGGGCGGCTTCATCGGTGATGTGCTTGGTCCAGGCCTGGGTCGCGTCGAGCAACTGATTGGAGAAACGGCTGCCCAGCTCCGACAGCTTGCTCTGCACTTCGGCGTAGCGTTTTTGCTCCGCTTCCGGCAGGTCGATACCCGACAGACGGAAATCACGCAGGGCGTGTTCCAGGATAGTTTTCTGCGCCACATCGAAACCGGCGGCTTCCGGGCTGTTGGCCAGGGCTTCATAGGCCTGGAACAGTTCACGGTTCTGGCCCATTTCGGTGGAGTAGGCGCTCAAGGCTGGCAGGCACGACTCGTAGGCTTCACGCAGTTCGGCGCTGTTGCACACGGCATTCAAATGGCTGACCGGGCTCCAGGCGGCGCCCAGGCGATCGTTGAGTTCGTCCATCGCCAGCACCAGGCCGGCCCAGGTCGGTTGTTTGCCCTGGGTCTTGAGGATCTCGATAATGGCAGCGCGATTGTCAGCCAGGATCTGTTCAATGGCCGGTTGCACATGCTCGGCACGGATCGCGGAGAACGGCGGCAGGTCGTAGGACTGCAAAAGAGGGTTGTTCACGCTCACGGTTGGCACCTTGGCTGGAAGAAACATGCAGCCATCTTAATTACAATCGACGTTCACCGCAGCTATCAGCAACAGAGAGAAACCCTATCGTGAACCTTCGCAAGTATCAGAACCACACGCCGCTGCTGGGCAAAGGCGCTTTTGTCGACCGTTCGGCGGTGGTGATCGGCGACGTCGAGATCGGCGAAGACAGCTCGGTGTGGCCATTGACGGTGATCCGCGGCGACATGCACCGCATCCGCATCGGTGCGCGCACCAGCGTGCAGGACGGCTGCGTGCTGCACATTACCCATGCCGGGCCGTTCAACCCTGACGGTTTCCCGTTGCTGATCGGTGATGACGTGACCATCGCCCACAAGGTCATGCTGCATGGCTGCACCGTCGGCAGTCGGGTTTTGATCGGCATGGGCAGCATCGTGATGGACGGCGCAGTGGTCGCCGACGATGTGATCATTGGCGCTGGCAGTCTGGTGCCACCGGGCAAGCGCCTGGAAAGCGGGTTCCTGTATGTCGGTAGCCCGGTGAAACAGATCCGGCCACTGACTGACAAGGAACAAGCCTTTTTCACCTACAGCGCGGCGAACTACGTGAAGCTCAAGGATCTGCATCTGGCCGAAGGCTACGATCAGGTCTGAAACGTCTCGCTATTGCCCAGGAATTTTCATGCATTACCAAACCGTTCTGTTCGACCTCGATGGCACCCTCACCGACCCGCGTGAAGGCATCACCCGTTCGATTCAGTTTGCCTTGAGCAAGCTCGGCATCGATGAACCCGACCTGACCAAGCTCGAACACTTTATCGGCCCGCCGTTGTTGCAGGCGTTCATGCAGTTTTATGACTTCGATGAGCCGAAAGCCTGGGAAGCGGTGAATTTCTATCGCGAGCGTTTCAAGGTCACCGGCCTGTACGAAAACCGCGTGTTCGATGGCGTCACGCCGCTGCTCGAAACCCTTGGCGGACAAGGGCGACAGCTGTACATCGCCACCTCCAAGCCATGGGTTTTCGCCCGGGAAATCGCCCGGCATTTCGACTTCGCCAAACACTTCAAAGTGATCTACGGCAGCGAACTGGACGGCACCCGGACCAACAAGGTCGAATTGATCGCGCACCTGATTGCGGAAGAAGGCCTGGACCCGGCCAATACCCTGATGATCGGCGACCGCAAGCACGACTTGATCGGTGCGCGCAGCAATGGGTTGGATGCGGCGGCGGTGGGGTATGGGTTTGGCAGTCGGGAAGAGCTGAGTGCCGAAGCCCCGGCCTTCCATTTTGAAACGCTGGACGAGATGCATCAGGCGTTTTTGCGGCATTAATTAAATCGCCATCGCGGGCAAGCCTTGCTCCTACGGATTAATGTCGTTCACAACATTGTGGTTCGACCTTACCTCCTGTAGGAGCAAGGCTTGCCCGCGATAGCGTCCTCCCATACACATCCTGAACAATTGTCATGACTCCAATCTTCCTATGTCGATCTAGCCTGAAGACTCAGGCCGCGATCATGGAGGATCATCTATGCCAAGCCAGAACCACGCCCATCGACTGCGCACCGGACGTTACTCGGAAGAAGGGCAAATCTATTTACTGACGGTCGCGGTGTTAAATCGTCAGCCTGTTTTTTCCAGTTTCAGTGCGGGTCGATTGGTTGTCGATGCGTTTCGAAAAGCTCAGCAAGAGCAATTTGCCAACTCTCTGGCCTGGGTTGTTATGCCCGATCATTTTCATTGGCTAGTTGAACTGCAAAGTATCCCCCTGCGAACTCTGATGGCACGCACCAAGTCTCGGACAACTGTGACGCTCAACCGCGAGCTACAGAGAGCAGGTTCATTGTGGCAGCCTGGATTTCACGATCGTGCCATTCGTAGAGAAGAGGATTTACAGGCCGTCGCTCGTTACATCGTTGCCAATCCATTGCGGGCGGGATTGGTGGGGAAGGTTGGGGATTATCCGTTGTGGGACGCGATCTGGTTGTGAGTCTGGTTTAGCGAACACTCAAGGGCGCCATCGCGGGCAAGCCTTGCTCCTACAGGTTTGTGTTGAGCGCAAATGCTTTGAACGACAACAAGTCTGTAGGAGCAAGGCTTGCCCGCGATGACGTCAGCCCAGCCACATCAACCGTCAGAACCTGCCAAAGTCTTCAATGCAGCTTTACGCTGATCAACTGGCAGCGCG
>RCUP01002119.1_pt1 | contig 10895 bp, 6 predicted proteins | sample 2166341 | NCBI WGS metagenome assembly RCUP01 (sample SAMN09932325, study PRJNA488358) | compost metagenome | isolation source: compost soil in succinonitrile-enriched | place: Germany: Experimental Botanical Garden | reverse complement strand
CATCTACCATTTGTGCCGGTTCGGCAACTACGTTTACGATTTCCGGAACACCTAATGCTACTGTGACTTACTCAAACGGAACAACGAATTCGAACGTGACCTTGAATGCGGCAGGAAATGCGACAGTTAATACGGGAATTCTGAATGTAACAACTACTTATTCGTTGGTTTCAGTTCAATCTGCTGCTCCGGCTTCTTGCAGTAATACTTTAACCGGATCAATTACGATTACTGTTAACCCGATTCCGGTTATGAATCCGGTTGCAAATGTGCTTGTTTGTCCGAATGACAATGTGGCGATTCCATCTTTTACTTCAACTCCGGCAGGAGCAACATATGCATGGACGAACAGTAATACTTCAATCGGGCTTGGAGCGAATGGAACAGGCGATATTCCTGCTTTCAACGGAACAAATTCAGGCACAACGCCAATCAGCGGAACAGTGACGGTTATACCGACTTTGAACGGCTGTGCGGGATCGAGTGTTACATTTACGATTGGAGTAAGCAATAATCCGCTTGCGAATGCAGGAGCAGATATTAGTCTTTGTATCAATTCGACAACAGGAAATCAGATCGGTTCAACTCCGGTTGCAGGAAATACCTATTCATGGAATCCAACTACGGGATTGAATGATGCAACAATTTCCAATCCGCGGGTAAATGCTTCAACAGCCGGAACGAATGTGTATACGGTTACAGTAACAAATCCACTTGGATGTACTGCAACAGATGCTGTTTCTGTTACGGTGAATCCTTTACCGATCGTTTCAATGACAAGCAATGCAATCAGTGGTTGTGCTCCGGTTTCGATCTCCTTTACAAATACAAGTCCGGGAACATCTGTAAATTGTCTCTGGACCTTTGAAGGTGGCGGAACACAAGTTGGATGTGGAACTGTTACGCAGCAATTCAATACAGCAGGAACTTTTGATGTGACGCTCACAATTACGGACGGGAACGGCTGTGTGAATTCGCTGACAGATGCCAATATGGTTACCATTTATCCGGAAGTGGATGCGTCTTTCGGAGTGAATGTTATTGAACAATCCATTTTGAATCCGGTGTTCAACTTCGATAATAATTCGACAAACGCAACAACATATCTTTGGGAATTCGGAGATGGGGCGACTTCAACTCAGACTAATCCGACTCATCAATATGCAGAAACTCCCGGAGTTTATCATGTGATTTTGTATGCTTCCAATCCTGCAGGGTGTAATGACAGCGCCGTTCTGGTTGTTTCGGTAATAGACGAATTGATCTTCTACGTTCCGAATACTTTTACTCCTGATGGAGACGAGCACAACAATGTTTTCTTCCCGGTATTCAGTTCAGGTTTTGACGGACAGAATTATACGCTTTTAATCTTCGACCGCTGGGGCGAAATTTTATTCGAGTCGCATGATGTTGCTTTTGGCTGGGATGGAACCTACATCGGGCAATTGTGTAAAGAAGGGGTTTATACCTGGAAAATCGTTATCAAAGAAAGAAACAAGGACAAGCACCACGAATATGTGGGACATGTGAACTTGCTAAAATAATATACCACAACTGAAACCTAGTGAAAGGCCGATCTATAAAAATGGATCGGCCTTTTTTGTTGTGTAGCAGCAGGTATTAAAGCAGTAATTGAAAATTATTTTCCTCTTTCCAGATGGAAGAAACCTTGTCCTTCATGAAGTTTGTCAGAACTATCGGTGATTTTGTATTTGTAGTAGTAAACCCCACTTGGAGCATGTTCTCCATCCCAGGTATCTGTTGATTTTTCCAGTTTAGCCATGGTGTTTCCCCAACGATTAAAAATTTCAACAGATACCGTTTTTGAATTCGTTGTCCCGATATAAAATTCATCATTTACATGATCGCCGTTCGGAGTAAAAACATTCGGAACATGGATCAGGAAATCAGTTGTTGTAGTTACTATACTAAGCTGAAAAGTGTCTGAACAAATTCCGTTACTGGCGATCAAAACAACCTGATAATTTCCTGCATCACTGAATAGTGCAGAAACACCAGGATTCGATGAGGTGCTGAATTGACCATTTCCGAAGTTCCACGCATAACTGTTTGCATTGATGGAGGTGTTTTCAAAGACAACTTCCAATGGAGCTTCGCCCGTAGTTACTGAAGGAATAAAATCAGCAACAGGTTCAGGTAAAACAGTCACGATTACAGTTCCTGTTCCCATGCATCCGGAGGATGAAATTCCTGTGACAATGTAAGTGGTTGTGATTGATGGAGAAGCTGTAACTGTTGAACCGTTCGTTGTGTTCAAACCGTTTGGTGGTGACCAGGTATAAGAAACCGCTCCCGACGCAGTTAGAGAAACGAATTCTCCCGGACAGATACTGCTGTTTCCGGGCAAAATTGTGATGGGAAGTGTTGAATTTACGTTCACAGTGATGCTGATCGGATTACCTGTGCAAGTTCCTGAAGTAGGGACGATAGTGTATACGACATTTCCTCCGTTGCTTGAAGTTAATACTTGATTGATTTCATTACCGACTCCATTTGCAGCTCCTGATACATTTGTAGAAACAACAGTCCAGATGAAGGTCGTGCCGGAAATGTTAGAACTTAAATCAATATCGGTTGTGTCTCCGGTGCAGAGATTTTGTCCTTGAGCACTTGCAACAGGTAGCGTATTGATTACAATTTCCATTGTAGCGGAACTAGCTGTACATAATCCTGAGCCGGATGACGGAGTAAAAGTATACGTAGTTGTTTGTGCATTGTTGATAGCTGGAGACCAGGTTCCGTTGATTCCTTCCAAAGAAGTTGCCGGAAGCGTAAAGTTCTGTCCAGAACACAAAGGTCCGGGATTATTAAAAGTTGGTGTAATCTGGTTGTTTATTGCAACAGTCATAGTTGTTGCATTCATACATTGTCCCGACGCCGGAGTGAAAGTATAAGTGGTCGTCTGTGAATTATTGACAGCAGGTGACCAAGTTCCGTTGATTCCTTCCAGTGAAGTTGTGGGAAGCGTGAAGTTTTGACCGGAACACAAAGGCCCGGGATTATTAAAGTTTGGTGTAATTTGATTGTTTATTGTAACAGTCATGGTAGCTGTACTTGCACACGATCCGGCTGCCGGAGTAAAGGTATACGAGGTGGTTTGTGAGTTGTTAATTGCCGGCGACCATGTTCCGTTGATTCCTTCCAAAGAAGTAGTGGAAAGCGTGAAGCTCTGTCCCGCACAAACTATTCCTAATTGATTAAAAGTAGGAGTGTTTCCATTGGATACGGTGATTGAAAAATCATATTCACTGGATGAGGGACAAAAGAGTGTGCCACCCGAAGTTGATCCGGAAGATTCCACGTGGTAATTATAGGTTCCCGGAATTCCCGGAGGAGTGATTGTAATGGAAGAACCGGAAGTTGCGCTCAAACCGTTATCTCCCGACCAGATATAAGGATTGGAGCCACCGCTGACAGTTGCTGTTATACTTTCGCCCGCACAGATTGTTGTTTCACTGAGATTGACAGATAAACCGGTACTCACTCCCGAAGTTGCAACGAAAGAGTAAGCGCAATTTTGGCTTGAATAACCATCAATCAGAATATAATAGGTTTCTCCGGGTATGAGGTTGTTGATTGTAACATTGTGCGGAGTACTTTGCTGGTTCATTTGTTTGTTACAGTACTTCACGTCAACCGGACCATTTCCGCAATTGGCAGCAGAAAAAACAGCCAGCTGAATCGCTTTTGTTGTTACCGGTTTGATACAATCATAGACATATACGTCAAATGAGATACTGGTCGATCCGGCAACAAATTTTAAATAGCTGTCGTTATTGATGTCCAATTGATCCCAGCCATTGGAACTACAAGTAATGATAGCACTTTGCAAAGCAGGCCATGCGTCGATCGTATAGGAGGAAAGCGTGCGTCCGCAATATCCGTTGAGATCGCAGATCGGAGTTGCCAGGCAAGCACTTTCTCCGGGAGCTGTACTTGGTGCGCAAGGTGGCATTCCCGCCGGTTGAGAAAAAGATGATTCATTCAGGAAGGTGGTGAAAAGGACAATCAGGAAAATGGTGCGTAGAATGAAAGCAGGAGAAATGTTCATGTGTTGATTTTTAGTTGTTTTAGAAGATGGATTAAATGAGGGAATTAAACCTTCGATCATCGGATGATATTCAAATGACCGACATATGCCTCTTTATCGTCATTGCGTTTCAGTTTTAAAGTAATTTTCCAGGTGTAAATCCCGTCCTGTGCTATTTTTTCGGCGTATGTTCCGTCCCAACCTACATCTGCATTTTTGGAGATGAAAACACATTCTCCCCATCTGTTGTAGATCTCCATTTGATAATTAAATGGATCGTAGCCTGAAGTCATGACGGGTTTGAAAACGTTGTTGTGCTCATCACCGTCAGGCGTGAATGTATTCGGGACATAAAAAACAAGATCTTCTTCGATGCTGATGACTTTATGAGTTGTGTCACTACAACCTGCGTCATTGGTTGCAATGAGTACGATGGTATAATCTGAAGAACTTTCATTGGGGAATTGATGCGTTGCATGTTGGGTATATTCCCTTGTTGAATTGTCTCCGAAGTTCCATTCATAATTTGTTGCCCCGGTACTTGTATTGGTCATCGAGTAAATGCCATTGTTTCCTGAGCTGATTGAGAACGATGCAGTTGGTTTGGGATAAACACACAGATAATCGGGAAACAAAGTGTTTCCGCTTAAGCAGCCTCCGGCAGTGCTTCCGCTGATCGTGATATCATAACACCCGGGAGTGTTTGCATTAAATCCGGGATAATTCGCAAAGTCAATGACGGAAGAGTTTTGACCGGATGTGATTGTAACAGGAGTTTCTTCGTTTAAAGTATAGGTAAAGGTATATGGCGCTGTGCCTCCGATAGCTTTGATGATAACTGTAGGAATTTCTTCTCCCTGGCAAATGCTACCGTCGCCGGATAAAGTGATTTCAAATCCCGGATTAACAACAACGGTCATAGTTGCAGAAGATGCACATCCTACATTATCAGGTGTAAATGTATAAGTTGTTGTCGTACTGTTATTAATAGCCGGAGACCATGTTCCTGTGATTCCGTTATTTGAAACCGGAGGTAAATTAAAAATAGCTCCGGAGCAAAGAGGTCCCGGATTGGTAAATGCAGGAATGACCTGATTGCTGACCAAAACAGTCATGGTAATGGAAGAGGAACATCCCGCATTATCGGGTGTAAACGTATAAGTTGTGGATTGCGTATTGTCGATAGCGGGCGACCAGGTTCCTGTAATGCCGTTGTTCGAAGTGCTTGGTAAAGTGTACAAAGTTCCCGCACAAATTGGCCCCGGGTTGTTGAATACCGGTGTTGTTTCAGGATTTACAACAACGGTCATTTGCACATTGGGAGCGCATTGTCCTCCGTTGGGAGTGAAAGTGTACGTTGTTGTGGAGTTGGTATTAATCGCTGGTGACCAGGTTCCGGTGATTCCTTCAGTTGAGTTTGCAGGTAACACAAAAGTTGTTCCTTGGCAAACTGGTCCCGGGTTTGTAAATGTGGGTGTTGCTGTGTTTACGATAACGGTAATTTGATCCGTTGTGATGCAATTGTTTACTGTGTCCGTCACCGTTACGGTGTAGACAGTAGTGCTTGGTGGAGTTGCAGTTGGATTGGGAATATTCGGATTGCTTAAATTGGTAGTGGGAGTCCATGAATAAGTATAATTTCCACCGGATCCAGAACCTGAACCGGATATTTTCACCCCATAATCCTCTATTTCCGAAGAGAACCAATACATTCCTGTCTGATTTCCGGTGTATCCGGCATAAGGAGCGATGATTCCCTGAGGATTGTCGTAGGTACATGCATCGTCAGAAGGAACAAAAGGAGCATTGTCTTTGGCACGGATTCTCATTCTGAAAATTCCGGATTGCTGACCGGCAGGAACAGTGATTGGAATGGTGTTAAAAGAAACCGGATTGGAATTGGTGAGAACAGTGGTGTGTACCAACTCGCTTCCCTGAATGTTATCAAAAGTTCCGTCATTGTTCCAGTCTATCCAGATTCTGAAAGAATAGGGAGCATTGTTGTAAAGGGACGGTCCGGAAACGGTTAAATAAAAGGTGCCTCCGGGTGTGGATTCTACGATTTGGGAAGTATAATTGCTATACCAAACGCTTTGCCATGCATTCGGTCCCATCGGATCAATTCCTCCGATCAAGGTGTTTAAGTTGGATAAGTTATTTCCGTTAATTCCTCCTGTTGTGGAGACATTATTGATGTAAACTCCTCCTCCTTGAGTTAATTGACCGGGAGTGGTGCAGCTTGGAGCCATCGGACTCGTGTTTGGAGGAGTGGGTGTTTCTCCGATAGTTGCGCTTCCTCCGCACGGAATAGTCACATCTGCTCCGGCATTGACAGGAATTGGCGGGTTGCAAAGCGTTTGGGATTTTAATTGATTCTGAAATGAGATGAAAATCAATGTTAAAGCACCGAATAAATACGTTTGTAATTCCGGTTTTATCCGCATAAGTTTTTTCATAGCATAGGTTCTTTACTTCGCTGTATCAAAGTGATAAACAGCTGTTAAGCTAGCCCATTTTTTTCATGCCGGAGTAAAAAAGCAGGGATGTAGAAAGCTTATTTGATGTAGGTCAAAAAATTATGGAATTTGAGCTGCCTTTTAAGGTCCAAAACCGTATATTCGATCGCAATCGGAAATTTTTTTATTTAATTGACTAAATTTTAAACATGACAGATCCTGAGTTAGTTAAAGAAGCGTTTAAAGGTTATTTGACTATAAGTGATGAGCTTTCTGTGGAACTCTCTAAAATATCGGAGGTCTGTAATTTTAGTAAGAACGAAAAAATTTATACGAGAGGATCTGTCGTAAATTCAGTGGGAATTGTAAGGGAAGGATTAGTTCGCTCGTTTATCCTGAGCGGAGACAAAGAAATGACGATCTGGTTTGGTGAAGTAGGGGATTTTATCACATCGTTTTATTCCTTTTTTACAGAAAAAGAAGGGCTTGAAACAATCGATTGCATTGAGGATACCTCTGTTTTAATGATTCCGGTTGCAGAAATCAAGGCATTGATGAAAGATAACAGGGAAATGCTATTCCTCTATTCCGTCATTCTGGAAAAAAGTTACATGTATTGGGAAGACAGATATACCGTTAACCAGATTTACGAATCAGAAGAACGGTATGCCCATTTTTACAATCGGGGTAAAAGTACCATCCTGAAAATACCATTGAAAATATTGTCCAGTTATCTGAACATCAGACAGGAAACGTTGAGCCGAATCAGGAAAAGATGGCTAAAACAGGACGGCTCAGTATGAATGATTAAACTACGTAATCTTTGCGTTTAAAGATGAGGTTGATTTAATAAACGCTAAGACGCAAAGGATTTTAAAACGGTCTTCTAAAATCTTGGAAGAGATATTTCTACAAACGGATCTTTTTTGATTTTCCGGAAGAAATTTTGAATCTGCCCCAAGCGATGAATCCTGCAAAAAGAGCAAAGAAAATATTCACTCCGATTTGCTCCGTCTCGCCTCTGGAAATATGAAAAATACCTGCCGCAATCATTAGTAAGATGATTCCAATGGCGCTCAGAGGAATTAAGATCGGTTTGAAACGGAGAAGAGCAGGCAATACTAATCCGAAAGCACCGATCAAATCCAAAACTCCTGTCAGTTTCACGAAACCCGGAGAAACTTCTCCTACCCAGGGCCACATGGCTTTTAATTCTTCAATCGCTTGAAACAATTTCATACTTCCCGACCAAAGTAAACTTCCCGAAAGAAGAATCTGTGCAATCCATAATAGAATGTTCCATGTTTTTGGAGTTGTTGTTTGCTTTTTCATACGTTTAAAATGTTGAATCCGGAATCAAAAGTATGTACATTCGCTTTCCGATCGAAAGCACTTTCCCTTTGGATAGCGCTATCCGAAATGGTAGTAACGTTAAAAATCAAGGAGATGCTGGCTGAAGGAGGTTGCCCTAAAAATATTTTGTCGATCAAAGATGCTCTGGAAGCTGTTGAAGGCCGATGGAAATTATTGATCTTGTTTTCATTGTCGGCAGGACCGAGAAGATTCAAAGAGCTATCCCGCGAAGTGAATGGAATTACGGATAAAACCTTGTCGAAGGAGTTGAAATTACTGGAATCAAATAAATTGATCACCAGAGAAGTTTACGATACCTTTCCACCAACGGTAGAATATACCATTACGGAACACGGAAAATCGCTTGAAAAAGTAATTGAAGAATTACATTATTGGGGCTTGGCACACCGGAAAGAGGTGCTGGGGAAATAGTTGAAATAAAAAAAGTCGGGGTGAATCCCGTATGTGCGGGACACTCCGACTTTTTTTATTTCGTGATAATTCTATTCCTATTCGAAGATCACATTCATTTCTACACGTCTGTTTTTCTGACGTCCTTCCGGCGTTACATTCGTAGCAATTGGTTTTGTTTGACCATACCATTCTGCTTTCAAACGAGTTGCATCCACACCTTTACTAGCTAAGTACTTCTTAACAGCTTCAGCACGGTTTTTAGAAAGAGTCATGTTTTTCTTAGCATCACCTTTGTTATCCGTGTGACCTGCAATTTGCAACTTCCACTCCGGTTTCTTGATTAACAAGGCAGCCAAGTCATCCAACGATTTGAATGAAGTTGCAAGGATTACTGATTTACCAGATGCGAACTCTAAGTTCTCAAATGCAGTATTCAGGATTTCCTGCTCTTCTTTTTCAATTCTAGGACAACCACGGTTATCGATCGGACCAGGAATTGTCGGACAAGCATCATCGCGGTCATACAATCCGTCTTTATCTGTATCCGGCCAAGGACAACCTTCATTCTCTATTGAACCGTATTCTGTAGGACACTTATCAACGTTGTCGAACAATCCGTCATTATCCGTATCCGGACATCCTTTATTTGCCAATGGGCCAGGAAGATCCGGACAATCATCTTCAGAATCCTGTAATCCGTCACCATCGCGGTCAGGACAACCGTTGAATGCAACCAATCCTTTCACCGTCGGACAGCTATCCTGCGGATCAATGATTCCATCCTCATCCGTATCCGGACATCCTCTGTATGCCGGAATTCCAGCTAAATCAGGACAAGCATCGTCTTTATCCGGAATTTTATCACCGTCACGGTCAGGACAACCCTGGAATTCAGCTAACCCTGGTGTTTCAGGACAAAGGTCTTCCGTATCCTTGATTCCGTCACCATCCGTGTCCGGACATCCTTTGAATGACCAGATTCCAGGGATATCGACACATTCGTCTTTCTTGTCTGAAACTTTATCTCCGTCGCGGTCATCCGGTTTAGAGTAAAGAATCGGAACGCGAAGTCCCAGGTAGAATTCCGTACCGCGAACTTTTCCTGTAGCGAAAAGAGAGCGGAAATCCACTACTCCAACGGTAATAGGTCCTAAACGCGAAGCAATACCCGCTTTCCATCCGGAATAAGTATTTACCGAAACCGGAACGTATAATCCGAACCACGCATAATCGAAGCTTGGAGTAATTGCGAATTGATGCGGTGTTTTCACACGGGAAGGATTTTTCCTCCCGATCACGTTGATGTTACCTGTTGCATTGATATAGAACCATTTCCAGATATGATAATCCAACTGAATGTTAATAGCAGTCGGTGTATTCATATAATAAGATTGTCCCACGCCCTGATTGGAATTCCAACCGGCATCATTGGTGATCAAACTGTCAATAATCGAGTCGAAAGAAGCAAATGATTTTGCTTTATCGAAGATGCGTAAATCCAAAGTGGTTGTATTTACAGAGAAATCACGGCTGTGACCACCTTTGGTAAACTTCATTCCACCGATATCGATAATGGAAACACCTGCACGCAATTCGTATTTGTTTTCGTTCCGCATCCAAAGATCCGTTTCACCGTCCATTTCATATTTGAACTGCTTGTATTTCGGTCTCCATTCGTAAACAACTCCCAAATCCAATCCGAAACCAATTTTGGAAGCAGATTTGAAGAATGTTTTAGCATTGATGTTTTTCAGATCGTCGAAATTATTGGAGTAACCATATTTGAAGTTCCCGACCAAGGTCGTTGCGGTGTCTTTGTTCAAAAGCTCGTAATCCAATTCATCCGTATACGCATAAGCAGAAGCCAATCCCTGAAGTAATTTCACACGTCCACCGACTTTCAGGAAATGCTGACCTTTATCCAATACTACCTGACCATAATTGATCCCGTATTCGTTCCAAGCCATCATATTCGTGGTCACCAGTTTGTCATTCAGTTTCAAATTCCACAAGGCGGCAAAATCCAATCCCTCTTCTGCCAGTTTCGACAATTTCGGATCGATATCATCCACATTGGTGATCATTCTGCTTTTTGCGGAAAATCCAACGGCAATTTTTGGATTGATGTGAAACGCAAAGTTTAAGATGTCGACCTGGTAATTCAGGTAAACACCCCGAGGTTTGATTCCCGGTTTGTCGTAGTCATACAAATTGAAAATGGAGCGTTGGTACAAAGTACTGTCCGGTTTCATCCACATCGTATCCTTTTTAAAGGATTTAAGCCACCATTTCGGCATCACATCCGTATCGAAATACTTCGCATTCTGCCAGGCTCCAACATTTGCACTTCCCAGGTTTACGTCGACAATAAATCGTCCGTCAACGAAACTCGCAGGTTGTGCATCCAATCCCATAACTCCGACGTAATTACTACTATGAACACCCAAATAATTTTGAGAAAATACAGTAATAGTAGAAAAACATGAAAGAGCTAAGAAAGTTAATTTGCGTAACTGTTTCTTCATAAGTAGTTTATTAATAGTTCAATGGATAGCGAATCAAATAACCATTTGCTTGCGAAACTAATAAAATGGTTCCGTCTGATTGCTTTTGGAACGCAA
>RCUP01002113.1_pt1 | contig 10910 bp, 8 predicted proteins | sample 2166341 | NCBI WGS metagenome assembly RCUP01 (sample SAMN09932325, study PRJNA488358) | compost metagenome | isolation source: compost soil in succinonitrile-enriched | place: Germany: Experimental Botanical Garden | reverse complement strand
CCGGCGCCTTCGTGCATCTCTCCGGCGTGCTGAAGCGCGTCGCCGTGAAGCTGTCGAAAACCTGCAACGACCTTCGCCTGCTCTCTTCCGGCCCGCGCGCCGGGATCGGCGAAATCACCCTGCCTTCGGTTCAGGCCGGTTCCAGCATCATGCCCGGCAAGATCAATCCGGTCATTCCCGAAGTGGTCAATCAGGTGGCCTATGCGGTGATCGGCAACGACATCACCATCACCATGGCCGCCGAAGCCGGGCAGCTGCAGCTGAACGCCTTCGAGCCGATCATCGTGCGCGCACTTTCACAGAGCATCAGCCAGCTCAGCGCCGCCTGCCGCACCTTGGCGGAACGCTGCGTCGACGGCATCGTAGCCAATCCGGCCATCATGGCGCAGCGCGTGGAAGAATCGATCGGTCTTGCCACCGCGCTCAACCCGCTAATCGGTTATTATGCGGCAACGGAAGTAGCCAAGGAAGCGCTTGCCAGCGGCCGCACGGTGCCACAGGTGGTTCTGGAGCGCGGTTATCTCACCGATGCGCAATTGCAGCAGGCGCTGAGCCCGCGGCACCTTGCCAACCTGCCTGCCGTCACGGCTGGCGAAGCCGATCTTCGCCAATGATCGTCGTCACCACCTGCTTCACCTGCCCAAGGTGAAGCTCCATCGCCTCCCGCGCCTCTGGCGCTGAACCACGCCGGATCGCCTCGACGATCCGGCGGTGCTCGAAATTCGACGCGACGCGGCGGCCGGCCATCAGGTTCACCATCTCGGATTGCTGGGATAGGGCTTCGCGCGCATCGGCCACCACCTTGGCGAACAGCCTGTTGGCCGAAGCTTCCGCAATGGCGCAATGAAACTGCCCATCCAGCAGCACCCAGGGATGCGGCCTTTCTTCGGCTTCCATCCGATCACAGAGGTCAAGCAAGACCTCCAGCTGGGCATCGGTCCGCCTCAACGCCGCCCAACCGGCCGCCGGCACCTCGATGAAGGGGCGGGCCTCGATCAGATCGCGGGCGGAATAGGCGCCGTAATTTAATTCGGAAGGTGGCGTCGGCGTCATCACATATGTGCCGCTTCCGGTGCGGGTCTGCGTCAACCCCAGGGTCTGGAGCGAGCGCAGCGCCTCGCGAATGATCGGCCGGCTGACGCCATATCGCGCTGCCAGATGGGCTTCCGAAGGCAGCCGGATGCCGACCGCAAGCTGCCCCGAGGTGATGGCGGAACGGATATCATCGAACACCGCTTCTGCGGCATTCTTGCGATTGATCGGCTGCCCATCCGCAAGCCAATCCGACAACCCGCCCATCTTTAAACCCTCCGCACTCTCAATATGTCCGCAATATCAACGCAAAACCAGACAACCGTCCAAACGCAAAAGGACGGCCGCCGCTCTCGCAGCTAAGCCGACCTTCCTAACATTATCCTGACCGCGGGAACAACGACGGTGGATATTTTTGTTGGAGCGAGGGGACAACGACGCCGTACCCTCGCCCCGCACCGATGTCACGCCTTGATTTCTGTTCCCTCCGGCTTGTCATCCTCACGCGGAATGCGGAACCAAGCGACATAGAGCGCGGGGAGGAAAAGCAGCGTGAGCGCCGTACCCACCACGATGCCGCCCATCATCGCATAGGCCATCGGACCCCAGAATATCTCCCGGGAGATGGGGATGAGGGCAAGGGTGGCGGCCGCCGCCGTCAGCATGATCGGCCGCATGCGGTGCTCGGTCGCCTCGATGACGGCATGCCATGCCGAGACCCCTTCGCTTCTCAGATGCTCGATCTGCACCACCAGAATGACCGAGTTGCGGATCAGGATACCGATCAGCGCCAGCACGCCGAGAATGGCAACGAAGCCCATCGGCGCATTGGAGAAGAGCAGCGCCACCACGACGCCGATCAAGGCCGTCGGCGCGACGGCGAAGACCAGGAACAGCCGGCTGAAGCTTTGCAGCTGAACCATCAGGATCGTCGCCATCGCAAACAGCATCAAGGGCACCACGGCAACGATCGGAGCCTGCGAATCCGCGCTGGATTCCACGGAGCCACCGACTTCCATCTTGTAACCGACGGGAAGCGTTTTCTCGAAAGCCTCGAGTTTCGGCTTCAGCTGCTCCACGATCGTGGCTGGCTGTGTTGGGCCGATAATCGCGGCCTTGACGGTGACTGTCGGGATCCTGTCACGACGCCAGATGGTCGGCTGCTCCAGTTCGTAGCGGAAATTGGCAATCGCCGAGAGCGGCACGGCCTTGCCGTTTGTCGCCGGCAGTTGCAGGTTCTGTAATGTCTCGATGGACCCCCGCTCTGCCAGTTGCGCGCGCGCCACCACGTTGACGAGGTAAATATCGTCCCTGACCTGGGTCACGGTAGAACCCTCGACAATGCTGTTCATGGCATTGGCGATATCTTCCGAGGAGACGCCGAGCTGCCGGGCCTTGTCCTGGATGACATCGACCTTCACCACGCGCGTCGGCTCGTTCCAGTCCATCACGAGGTTCGAGAGCAGCTGATGTTCACCGACGATACCGGACAATTGCTGACCGAGTTCGCGGACCTTCTGGATATCAGGACCGCTCAGGCGATATTGGACCGGTTTCCCGACGGGAGGACCGATATCGAGCAATTTCACGAAGGCGTCGGTGCCGATGAATGTCCGGTCCAGATAATCCTGCAGCTCGGCACGCACCTTGTCGCGCACATCCAGCCCCTTGGTGACGATGACCGTCTGGCCGAAGGTGACGTCAGGTGTCTGCACGTCGAAGGACAGGATGAAACGCGGTGCGCCTTCGCCGACATAGGTCGTCCAATGGTCGATATCCGTATTTTTCGCCAGCATTTCCTGCTCGAACTGCGCCATCTGCCGGTTGGTTTCGGCAATCGAGCTGTTCTGCGGCAGGTTCCAGTCGACGATCAACTCCACACGGTCGGATGACGGGAAGAACTGCTGCTGCACGAGGCTCATGCCGCCGACGGAAAGGCCGAAGAGGGCAATGGTGAGGATGATCGTCACCCAGCGCCAGCGCAGCGCCCGCCCGAGGAGCCAGGAAAAGGCGGAGGCGAACCGGCCCTTCTTTTCATGGTGCGATTTCATCGTCTTCGGCAGGATCGTGACGCCGAGAAGCGGCGTGAAAAGGACGGCGACGATCCACGATACGATGAGCGAAACGGCGATCACCACAAAAAGCGTGAAGGTGAATTCACCCGCCGCGGAGTTGTTGAGACCGACCGGAATGAAGCCTGCCACGGTGACCAGCGTGCCCGTCAGCATCGGGAAAGCGGTGGAGGTGTAAACATAGGTCGCCGCTTTTCTGAGATCGTCTCCGACCTCGAGCCGCGCGACCATCATCTCGACGGCAATCATCGCATCGTCGACGAGAAGCCCGAGCGCAATGATAAGGGCGCCGAGCGAGATACGTTGCAGCGAAATGCCTGTGTATTCCATGTAGACGAAGGTGATCGCCAGCACGAGCGGAATGGAAACGGCAACCACCATGCCGGCTCTGAGGCCAAGGCTGATGAAGCTTATGACGAGAACGATTGCAATCGCCTCGAACAGCGCCGAAGTGAAGCCGGAGACCGCTTCATCGACCACGGCCGGCTGATCGGACACACGATGCACATCGACACCAACAGGCAGATCCGCCACCACACGCTTCATCTGTGCATCCAGCGCCTCGCCGAAATGCAGCAGGTTCGCGCCGGTTTTCATGCCGATCGCAAGGCCGATAGCCGGCTGGCCGTTAAAACGGAACAGCGATGATGGCGGATCGACATAACCGCGCCTGATCGTCGCCACTTCCGTCAGTGGGAAGAACCGGTTGTTGACCCGGAGATTGATGGACCGCAGGCTGTCTTCAGAGGTGAACTGGCCGCTGACGCGTAGCGCCACACGCTCAGGCCCGGCATTAACGAAGCCGGATTGCGTGACGGCGTTCTGGGATTGCAGCGTCTTGATGATCGACTGTTGATCGATGCCGAGGGCTGCGATCTGCCGCGTGGAGAACTCCAGATAGATCGTCTCGTCCTGCGCGCCGATGACATCGACCTTGCCGATATTGTCGACGGTCAGCACCTTTGCACGGGCATCCTCCACCAAGTCGCGCAATTGCCGCTGGCTGAGACCATCGCTGGTGAAGGCGTAGATATTGCCATAGACGTCGCCGAAACGGTCATTGAAGAAGGGGCCGACCACGCCGGAGGGAAACTCCCCCTTGATGTCGCCGATCATGTTGCGCACCCGCACCCAGGTCGGTTCGACATTGCGTGCCTTGGTTTCCGGCACCAGTTCCACGAAGATTGTGGTGCGGCCAGCCACCGTCTGGCTGCGCAGATGGTCGAGATTGTCGAGCTCCTCGAGCTTCTTCTCGATCCGGTCGGTCACCTGCCGGGCCACTTCCTCCGCGGAAGCGCCGGGCCATTGCGCGCTGATCACCATCGTCTTGATGGTGAAGTTCGGATCTTCCTCACGGCCGAGGTTGAGATAGGAGAAAACGCCGGCGAGAACGAAGACCAGCATGAAGTACCAGACGAGCGAACGGTGTTCGAGCGCCCAGTCGGAGAGATTGAATTTCTTCACTGACGGACCTCCTGATCGATCCTGATGGCCTGTCCATCCTTGAGCTTGTGAACACCGGCGCTAGCGACGCGCTCGCCGGGCTTGACGCCGTCGGTGATACGCACGCTGCCGCCCTCAGTCGGCTCACCTTCTATCGTGACAGGGCGCAACGTCACCGTTGCCTTGTCGGCATTGACGATCCAGACACCCCACCCACTATCTGTTTTCAGCAGGGCTGATGCGGGAAGCATGATCTGCGGTTCGGATGCGGCAAGCACCGAGGCCGTGACGACGGAACCCAGCCTGAATGCCGGCGGCGCATCCTGCAGGCTGATCTTCGTGCGGCGCGTGCGCGTTGCCGTTTCGGCTTCCGGAGCGATCTCGCGCACCACGCCGGTGGTGCGGATTTTCGGATCAAGCTGCAGGGCGATCTCGAAGGCGGAACCGATCTCCAGCCGCTGCGCCGCAAATTGCGGAACATCGACCACCACATCGCGCACTTCCGGCCGGGCAATCGTCACGACCGTTTGGCCGGCCGAAACAACCTGACCGATTTCGCCTGAGGTTGCCGTCACCACGCCGTCAAATTCCGCATGCAGCTGCGCATAACCCAGCTGCTCCTCGGCCTTGTCCAGATTGGCGCGGGCCTTGGCGACGGCGGCGTTGGCGGTGCGTGTTGCCTGTTCGGCTTCTTCCAGTGCGGCTTCCGTGCCGCTGCGGGCTTCAGCCAGCACGCGCTGACGCTGTTCCGTCGTGACCGCGTTGGCCAGCTGCGCTTCCGCATTGGAAAGATCGGATTGCGCACTCTTCACCGCAAGCTCGAGCGCCAGCGGATCGATCGACGCGACCACATCGCCTTTCTTGACCAGATCGGCCACATCGACATTGCGGGCGATGATCCGACCGAGAACACGAAAACCGAGATCGGTCTGAATACGCGATTCCACCGTGCCGGTCAGCCGCAGCGCATCGGCGGGCTTCTCTTCCACGACGACGGAAAGCACCGGACGCGGCGCCTCGGCGGCGGCTTCCTGCTTCTCCTCGCAGGAGGAGACCGCAATCGCCACAGCCACCAAAAACAAGCTTCTGTATATACTGGACATTATTGTGCCTGCCCCTTTTCATAGGCGACTTTTTCACCGGTGCGGAGAAATTTGGTCCCGACGGTGACGACGAGATCGCCGGGATTAAGTCCTTGCGCGATGACGAATTGACCGGTCTCGTAGTCAGCGACCTCGACGCGCCGCATGGCGATTTCCGAGGATTGCGGATCGACCACCCAGACGGCGGGAAAGCCGTCCTGCGACGTCATCGCCGACCACGGAAGCTCAATCGCATCGACCTGCTTGAAGCGGAAATGGCCGGATACAGGCGCCCCGAGCGGCATGGTCAGATCACCGTTCAGACCCACCTTGACCCTGATCGTTCCATTGTCGGGGTCGATCGTCGGAGAAATCTCCCGCACCGGCGCCGCAACGCTGCGGGCGGGATCCGACAGGAGGCTGACATTGACGAGATTGTCGATGTCGCGCTCGAGAAACAGGGATTCATAGACATCGAAGACCGCATCGCGCGGTCCGTCATGCGCCAGCGTGAAGACAAGCTGGGCGGCCTGCGCCACCTGGCCGACTTCGACATTGCGCGCCGTGATCACGCCGTCCGCATCCGCCCTGAGTTCGGTGTAGGACAGGGCATCCCGTGCCGTGTCGAGCTGCGCCTGCGCCGATCTCACCGCGCCCTGCGTGGTGAGCAGGGTTTCCTGGGCCTTGTCGACCGCTGAACGCGAGGTCACCTGCGTCCTGAACAGGCTTTGCTGACGGTCGAACGTCAATTGCGCCTGCGTCTGCTGCGCTTCTGCGGATTGCAGGTTGGCGAGCGCAACATCGAGATCGGCCTTTTGCTCTTCAGGATCCATGCGGGCAAGCAATTGCCCGGTCTTGACCCGTGTACCCACATCCACCAGCCGCTCGGTGATCTTGCCGCTGACCCGGAAAGACAGGTCCGTCTGGACCCTTGCCCTCACTTCACCCGTTATGACGCTGCCGCGATCGACGGGCTTCTTCTCAGCCGCGACCACGCCGACGGTGCGCAGCGGCTTTTCCGCAGGCGGCTCTTCATTGCTGCAGGACGACAGGGCGAAAATGCCGCCAAGCGCCGCCGCGATAAGGATGGTTTTCATGGTGACCTCTTGATCTTCGCCTCATCCTATAATATTTGACTGACTGAATAGTCAATGAAATTCTTATGCCGCCGATCGGGGATATGTCCGGAACATCGGGCCAGCCTCCCGAATGATCATTCCACTTCGTCCGGCATATCCTTGCGGGCGCGTCGGCAATGTTCCGGCATATTGAAGCATGCGCGCCTTCACAAAAATCCATTCCGGTTTTTGCGCCGGTGCTATAGGCAAACCATCTCTCATTTCCGCCTATCGCGACGGACAGAAGGGCACGCGCCGAAAAAACAAAGGGATCCGGGGCCATGGCGAAAGCAAAACTGACACGTGCTGAACAGAAGATACAACGTCCGTTGCAAATTCTCGATGCCGCATTCGAGGAATTCACCAAAAGGGGATTTACCGCGACACGGGTAGAAGACATCGCGGAACGGGTGGGTGTGACGAAAGGGACGGTTTACGTCTATTTCGAAACCAAGGAGGCGCTCTTCGAGGCAATGGTCAAGCACGCCTCCCAGCCATTCCAGGAAGCGTTCAAGGCCTATGCGCATACATCCGACGACCCCGTCGAGGAGCTGCGCCTGTTACTGGAATTCATGTTCGACGCACTCGTCGACAACAAGAAAATGCGGGAACTGTTCCGCCTCATCCTTGCGGAAGGCGCAAAATTCCCCGACCTCATCGACCAGCATCATGACACGTTGATGGCGCCGGTCTTCGAGCGCATCAATACGATCCTCGAGGAAGGCGTGGCGAAAAAAAGGTTCAGGGCCAATCCCCCCGAACTCGCCAAGGTCGTGATGTCGCCCATGGTTGGAACATTGGTGTTTCGGCTGATTTTCAACGACCGGCGCATTTTAGACAGGCAGGCCGTTCTGAAGATTCATCTCGAACTGATCATGCGCGGGCTGCTGGCATAGGCATCACTGCACGCGGCCGCAGACCTCTATTCCTGACTTTCAAGCCGGTATCGGGAACCGGGATAGAGCAGCCGCACGGACGTGACGGCACGGCTCGACGACCAGGTTCTGCGGCGCACGAGAAGGCAGGGCTCGTTTCGGCTGATGGCCATCAGCTTGCATTCCCAGGGCTGGGGCGACGCCGCCTCGATGAACTGCTCGGTCCGGGAAATAGGTGCCGCCGCCGTCAGATAGGCATTCGGCGTGAGCGTATTGAAATCCTGCATCAGATAATCCGGAGCGATCTCCGCATTGACGAAGCGATCTTCGAGCTGGATCGGCACGTCATCTTCATGGTGCACGATGATGGAGTGAAAAACTTTCGCTCCCACGGCGATCTCGAGCGCCGTTGCGAGATCCGGACCGCAAACTTCCGTCTGGGCGAGGATCAGGCTTGGCCGATGGGTTGAACCGCGCTCCTTGATCTCGTCGGCGATGTTACGCACGCCCATCATCCCGGCGCTTCGCTTTTTAGGAGCGACGAAAGACCCGCGCCCCTGCACGCGAACAATCACCCCCTCGGTTGCCAGCTCCCGCAAGGCGCGGTTTGCCGTCATGCGGCTGACACCCAGCATGTCGACCATCTCGTTTTCTGAGGGTATCCTGTGGTTCGTCAACCACTCTCCGCTGGCGATCTTTTCCTTGATCTGTTCTTTCACCCGCTCATACAGCGGCAGGGAGGAGCGATCGCCCGAGACAGAAAACTCGCTTTCGATGACGGGCAGCATTAAAACTCCTAAAAATCGGGCGACTGCACAAAACGCAGCCAGAATCCGCGCAAGCACAAAATTATCACATCCTATCTTGCTTGTCTTTCGCAAATGTGTGAAGTTACATATACAACTTGAGGGGAAAATAATGGCGAGCGAAGACTCGATCTCTGGCAGCCGCAAGTCTCCCGCCGACGGTCGGGGCGATATTCAAATGCCCGCTCAGCGCAAGGGCAGCAGCTGCCATGCCGGAGCTAAAGCTGTATTTGAAGGCTCGCTTGGGCAATATGCGCTGAAAGCTCATCCTTTTCGGAACCTGCCAGCCGCAGGCGCGTTCGACCCAAAGTCGCCGATACGCGCACCCCATACGAATTTCCCAAAGTTGTATAGTGAACTTCCGGCACGCCGCTTCGAGGTGAACATCGAATTCCATATTGATTCGACGAGCGCCCGGCCGCCGATTTCGACGGGATATGAAATGCATCAATGACCACCGGGCTCAGGGGCAAACACCTGCCCAGGGCGCGCCCGGTTCACGCATGCCAGCAAATTGCCAATCATCAAACCAAAAGGGGAATGCAATGCTGAATTCAAAACTGAAAATCGCGCTGGCCACCACCGCGCTCATCATGGGAGCGTCCGCAGGCGCGGCCAAGGCGGAAGGCTATTGCAGCGCAGGAAAGACCATCACCTTCGCCGGCATCGACTGGGAAAGCGGCGCTTTCATCACCGAAGTCATGAAGGAAATCCTTTCCAAGGGCTATGATTGCAAGGTCGATTCCATTCCCGGCAACTCCGTGACGCTGGAACAGGCAACCGCCAATAATGACGTGCAGATCTTCGCTGAAGAATGGATCGGCCGCTCCGACGTCTGGAACAAGGCTGCGGAAGCAGGCCAGGTCACGTCAGTTGGCAAGACCTTCGTCGGCGCCGCCGAAGGCTGGTTCGTGCCGGAATATCTGATCAAGGGCGACCCCGCAAAAGGCATCGAAGCCAAGGCTCCGGACCTGAAGAGCGTCGACCAGCTTTCCGATCCGAAGATCGTCGAACTGTTCAAGGACCCGGAAGAGCCTACCAAGGGCCGCTTCCTCAATTGCCCGTCGGGCTGGACCTGCGAAGGCGTCAACACCGCTAAGCTGCAGGCCTACAAGCTCGAAGCAAACTATGTGAACTTCCGCCCCGGCACCGGCACCGCGCTCGACGCCGCAATTGCCGCCGCCTATCTCCAGGGCGAGCCGATGCTGTTCTACTACTGGAGCCCCACGGCAATCATGGGCAAATACAAGCTCGTCCAGCTGCAGGAGCCGGCCTATAGCGACGCCTGCTGGAAGGAACTGACAAGCGCGGATGGAAAGCGCGACGCCGGTTGCGCCTTCCCCTCCGTCGAGGTGGCCTATGGCGTGAACAGCACCTTTGCCAAGGAAGCGCCTGAGATCATCGCTATCCTTGAAAAGGCAACCTTCCCGCTGACGGAAATCAACGCCAGCCTCGCCTACATGACCGACAAGCAGGTCGATGCGACAGCCGCCGCCAAGACCTTCCTTCAGACCAAGGCCGATATCTGGAGCAGCTGGGTTTCTGCGGACGCCAAGGCGCGTATCGAAGCCGCCGTCAAGTAAACATCGCAGGCGCGCCGGTCTTCCGGCGCGCATTTTCCCGTCAGGACAGGGGCCGGCTCCCGGAAATGGGGTCGGCAGGCGCGAGGACTACACCAATGTTTCCTGAAGTTTTCCATATTTCCATCCGCGGCCCGATCAATGAGATCGTGCGTTCGCTGGTGGTGAACTACGGCTACCTTTTCAAGGCGATCTCACAGACGATCCTGCAGGCGATCCTCTTCGTGGAATGGGCGCTGCGCGGTCTGCCGTGGTGGGTCATTTTTCTGGTCTTCCTGGTGCTCGCCTGGTTCGCGGCGAAAAAGATTTCGCTCGTCATCATGGTGGCGGTGATGCTTTTCATCGTCGGTGCGCTCGGTCTCTGGGACCTGACGATGCAGACGCTGGCGCTGATGCTGATTGCCAGCCTCATCTCCATCGTCATCGGCGTGCCAATGGGTATCCTGCTTGCCAAAAGCGAATGGGCCCGGCGTATCACCCTGCCGATCCTCGATGTGATGCAGACCATGCCGAGCTTCGTGTATCTCATCCCCGCCATCATGCTGTTCGGCCTCGGCAAGGTTCCGGCCGTACTTGCCACCATCGTTTATGCCGTGCCGCCGTTGATCCGCCTGACCGATCTCGGCATCCGGCAGGTGGACCGGGAAGTGGTGGAGGCGGCGACCGCCTTTGGCGGCAGCCCGAGACAGATCCTTTTCGGCGTCGAATTGCCGCTTGCCACACCCACGATCATGGCCGGTCTCAACCAGACGATCATGATGGCGCTTTCCATGGTCGTCGTCGCCTCGATGATCGGTGCGCGCGGTCTTGGCGAACAGGTGCTGAACGGCATCCAGACGCTTGATGTCGGCAAGGGCCTCGAAGCGGGTCTCGGCATCGTTATTCTCGCAATCGTGCTCGAT
>RCUP01002109.1_pt1 | contig 10931 bp, 10 predicted proteins | sample 2166341 | NCBI WGS metagenome assembly RCUP01 (sample SAMN09932325, study PRJNA488358) | compost metagenome | isolation source: compost soil in succinonitrile-enriched | place: Germany: Experimental Botanical Garden | reverse complement strand
CCGACAAACAGCGCTTCGCCAATGCCCTCGACAAATGGCTGCTCAAGGGCAAGCTCAGCTGATGCCTCTCCCCGGCTTGCCGCAGGGGAGGCTCATTCATTCCCTTTTCGCTTAATTTTTTCTTAAGGCTTGTGGACTAACCTTGTGGCTGTTGACCCAACCACCCCAAGGAGCACACATGAAACTGACCCCTCTGTTGTTACTGATCCCCCTGCTGAGCGGCGCCGCTCTGGCCGACCCCCAGTGTACCCAGACCGACAAGAGCAAGTGGCTGAGCGAAGCAGATGCCCAACAGCAGATCAAGGCGATGGGCTACGACATCAAGAAGTTCAAGGTGACCAAGACCAGTTGCTACGAGATCTACGGCTGGGACAAGGACAAACGCAAGGTCGAGATCTACTTCGACCCGACCGATCTGAAGAAAGTGAAAGAAGAGATTGACGAATAACCCTGCCATGGGCTCGTCTGTCGCCGACCCCTTTGATGGAACCTTGCCATGACAACCCCGTCTGAAGTGAGAGTCTGGGATCCCCTTATCCGGGTGTTTCACTGGGCGACCGTGCTCCTCTGCCTACTCAACTTCTTCATCCTGGAAGAGGGCAGCAAGCCCCACAAATATGCCGGCTACGCGGTGGGCATCCTGCTCATCATCCGCCTGCTGTGGGGCATGGTCGGCCCCCATTACGCCCGCTTCGGCCAGTGGTGGCCGACGCCAGCCCGCATTCGTTATTACCTGCGCCAGCTGGCACAAGGTCGCCACCCCTATTACCTGGGCCACAACCCGGTCGGGGCTCTGATGATCTGGCTGCTGCTGCTGTCGCTGGTCGGTACCGTCGTCACAGGCTGGCTCACCACCTGGGATGCCTTCTGGGGTGAGGATTGGCTGGAGGAGTTGCACGGAACCATTGCCAACACCCTGATGGCCGCCGTCGGCGTCCATGCGGCTGTGGTGATCCTGACCGATCGTCTCACCCGCAGCGACCTGGTGCGCGCCATGGTACTGGGCAAAAAACGGGTACCCGCCGATGCCAAGGTGGAAGATCCGCGCAGCGAATGACCGGGCCGCCCCCGGCCCCGGTTTTTTGCTGCAATGGCCCGCGACACAGGAAAGATGCGCCGCCATGCCCCCGTGCTGACCATCACGACAGCCCCAAGGTACCTGCTGTTGCCCGTCACCAGCCCCTGATCCCCCACACATTCCTGCTGGCGCCGGCCCTTGGCCGACGCCAGCCCGTGACAACCCATACCCACAACACCCACAACGCCGGTCCGCGCCCCGCTGCAAGCCGGGGGCAAGGATGCACTCATTATTGGCCCCCTCAGCCACCGGTCGGGAGACAGGCCCACTTTCGCCAGCCTAGGGTTGTTCTGGCCCCTCAAGCACCGCGACCGGCGGCCGGGTCGTCCCAAAAAACAAACCCCTGCCGAGGCAGGGGCTTGTCGTGGTGATGGAGAGGCGCGATCAGATCATCACACCGGCGATCACGGCGGAGAGCAGGCTCACCAGGGTGGAGCCGTACACCAGCTTCAGACCGAAGCGGGAGACCATGTTGCCCTTCTCTTCATTCAGTGCCTTCACCGCACCGGCGATGATGCCGATGGAGCTGAAGTTGGCGAACGACACCATGAAGATGGAGAGGATGCCGACGGTGCGCGGGGAGAGCTCGGCAGCGATCTTGCCCAGATCCATCATGGCCACGAACTCGTTGGTCACCAGCTTGGTCGCCATGATGGAGCCGGCTTGCAGCGCTTCACCGCTCGGAATACCCAGGATCCAGGCGATCGGATAGAAGAGGTAACCCATGACGTACTGGAAGTTGACGCCAAACGCCAGCTCGAACAGGTAGTTGACCAGGGCGATCAGGGCGATGAACCCCACCAGCATGGCCGCCACTATCACGGCCACGGAGAAACCGGCCATGATGTACTCCCCCAGCATCTCGAAGAAGTTCTCCTTCTTCGGAGTGTGGTGCTCGTCACCCTCGGCCAGCGCCTTGGCGTCGGTCACTGTATTGTCCGGCTCGTACGGGTTGATCAGGGACAGCACGATAAAGGTGCTGAACATGTTGAGCACCAGCGCGGCCACCACGTAACGGGGCTCGATCAGCTGCATGTAGGCACCGACGATGGACATGGAGACGGTGGACATGGCCGTCGCCGCCAGGGTGTACATCTGCTTCTCGTTCAGGTGCGGCAAGGTGTTCTTGAGCGCGATGAAGTTCTCGGACTGGCCGACGATCATCGAACTGATGGCGTTGAAGGACTCCAGCTTGCCCATGCCGTTGATCTTCGCCAGCACGGTACCGATGCCACGAATGACGATGGGCAGCAGGCGGATGTACTGCAGGATGCCGATCAGCACCGAGATGAAGACGATGGGCATCAGCACCATCAGGAAGAAGGAGAAGGCCCCTTCGTTGACCAGGCCACCGAACACGAAGTCGGTACCCTGTTTGGCAAACTCCATCAACTTGGTGAAGCCGGCGGCGAAGCCACCCACCACAGCCAGACCCACTTCGGAGTTCAGCATGAACCAGGCCAACGCCAGTTCGACCACCAGCAGTTGGCCGATATAGCGCAGTTTAATCTGTTTCCAGTTGTGGCGGTTTGCCAGCAACGCCAGCGCGAGGACCATCACGAGTCCAAGCACAAAGTGAACGTATTCCATACCAGTAGCACCCAGTGAATTGTTATTTTTGACCGGCGCCATCATAAAGAATCGTATATTTAAAAATCAGATAGCCATCACAATCCGACTCAATAATATGTATGCGAGATAATACAAACGTTTTTAAATTAATTAAGCGGAAACGGGTTATTAATCGCGCAACGAAAAATCAAAATAACCTTAAAAAACATTAATTTATGTTTATTTCGGTTGCGGCAGCAGTGCCGATCAATATTTCATTATCACTCCCGCAACATTCGCATTCAAATATTACTCATGTTTCAGCCATGATATTTAATCAACCAGAACAGAAAACGTTTACCCTTGATAAATAATTACCTGGATACCGTAAACATTCACCTCGAGCCATCCCCGTGGCACCTCTCTGTCGCCATGGCGACGGATGAGCCCACGTTGAGGTTGCGCTGGGTCAACCGTTCAAAAATCCGCCACATCCGGTGTCACATTCTGGTATGATGCGCGGCCTTAGCGTTCGCGCATCCCCGTTTTCTCCGAAATAGAGTCCTTTTGTGAACAACAGCGAATTTAGCAGCCTCAATCTCTCCCCCGCCCTGCAAGAGAACCTCACCAGCCTGGGCTATCTGCAGATGACCCCGATCCAGGCTCAGAGCCTGCCCCTGGTACTCGAAGGCAAAGACCTGATTGCCAAGGCAAAAACCGGCAGCGGCAAGACCGCCGCCTTCGCCCTCGGCCTGCTCTCCCGCCTCAACATCAACCGTGTCGACGTACAGGCCCTGGTGCTCTGTCCGACCCGCGAGCTGGCGGATCAGGTGGCCCAGGAGATCCGTCGTCTGGCCCGCGCCCTGCCGAACGTCAAGCTGGTGACCCTGTGTGGCGGCACCCCGACCGCACCGCAATCTGCCACCCTGGGCTTCGGTGCCCACATCGCCGTCGGCACTCCGGGCCGCATTCTCAAGCACCTGGAGCAGGGCACCCTGGAACTCTCCAGCCTGGAGACCCTGGTGCTGGACGAAGCGGATCGCATGCTGGACATGGGCTTTGGCGAAGACATCAACAGGGTCATCAGCTATGCGCCCGAGCGCCGTCAGACCCTGCTGTTCTCCGCCACCTATCCGGAGGGGATCGCCCAGATGAGCCGCGGCGTGCAGCGCAACCCGGTCGAGGTGAGCGTGGAGTCTCTGCACGAGGGCAGTGCCATCGAACAGAAGCTGTATGAAGTGCCGGCCGGTCAGCGCCTCGACGCCCTCACCTGGCTGCTGAGCCACTATCAGCCGGGCTCCTGCGTGGTGTTCTGCAACACCAAGCGCGCCTGCAACGACGTGGCCGATCACCTGGCCGCCAAGGGCTTCTCGGCCCTGGCGCTGAACGGCGATCTGGAACAACGGGAACGGGATCAGGTGCTGGTACGCTTCGCCAACGGCAGCGCCACCATCCTGGTCGCGACCGACGTGGCAGCCCGTGGCCTCGACATCAAGGAGCTGGGCGCCGTCATCAACTACGAGCTGACCTATGACCCCGAGGTGCATGTGCACCGCATCGGCCGTACCGGTCGTGCCGGCCAGCAGGGCCTGGCCCTGAGCCTGTATCAGCCCAGCGAAGCGCAACGCGTCAACCTGATCGAGGAGTACCAGCAGGCCCCGATGCCGCTGGGTGATCTCGACAGCATAGGTCGCGAGATCAAGCCGATTGCACCGCAGATGGTGACTCTCTCCATCGATGCGGGCCGCAAGACCAAGGTGCGGGCCGGTGACATCCTGGGTGCGCTGACCGGCGAAGGCGGCATTGCCGGTGCCGACGTGGGCAAGATCCAGATCTCCGAGCAGTACTCCTACGTGGCGGTCAAGCGTCAGGTGGCGAGCGCCGCCCTCAAGCGACTGCAGGAAGGCAAGATCAAGGGGCGCAGCTACCGTGCCCGCAAACTGGGCTAAGGTTCTTTACAAGCCATTGGCCAGACCACAGGCGCCTGACAGGCGCCTGTTTCATATATTTGGATGCCGCCATGCGGCAAGACAGGCACCATGACCCAAGCAATCCAAACCGATGTGAGCTGCCAGAACTGCGAAGCCTGCTGCTGCCGTCTCGAAGTGATGCTCTTTACCGACACCGGCGTGCCGGATCGCTATGTGCTCGATCGGGAAGGGGAGATCCCCGTGATGCGCCGGCTGGAAGATGGCTGGTGTGCGGCGCTCGACCGCAACACCATGATGTGCCGCATCTATGAGGTACGACCGCTGATCTGCCGTGAATTCGAGATGGGCGAGCCCGACTGCGTCGACGAACGGGACAAGTGGTTTATCAAGCTGGAATGAGACTGGCAGACAGAACAGCCCCGGGCTGTCGGGTCAGCTCACCGGTGTGACGTCGCCGCCGAGCCGCTCCCCCAACCAGTGGATGGCCGCAGCCTCCTGCTCGAAGTAACGCACCGCCCTGAACGGCAGATCGCTGAAGACCTGATCCGCCAGATAGCGTTTGAACCCACCCACCGCCACCACCGCCAGAAAGGCGCAGCCATTGGCGGTACACCAGCCAAACTGACGACGAAACCGCGCCAGCACCTCGGGACCGGCGGCTTCGAACTCGGTCGCCACCTCGACAATACCCCAGGGCGCATCGCGCAATCCTGCGATCTGCTGGCTGAACGCCGCCTCATAGGCCATGGCGCCCGCCAGATTGAAAGGGCCGCTCGGGCGGCAAATCAGCACCTGCCCCTGTCGCTGCATCTCGAAATGACCGTGTGGTTGCAAGTGCACGCCCCCTCCTCCCATGCGTTTTTCGCCGCGCCGGCGCCGCCTGATGTTGCAACAAGGTAAGGATTTATCTACAGAAAGTCCATGCCACCCCGCATGGCCAAGCCCTTGCTCCACCACCGAATCGCCCATGACTGGCCTGGCGACCACGCCAGTATGGATTGGTCTCCCCTCCCGCCATGTTCTGTTGCAGTTAATAAAACGTTGCTGCTATCATCCGCGCCGCCACCAACATTCCACCAACTGAAACGTTGGTCATTGACACAAGGATCAGAGATGAAAAACCGGGACTCGAGTCACTACCAGCGGATCTGGCGCTGGCATTTCTATGCCGGTCTCTTCGTCGCCCCCTTTCTGATCCTGCTCTCTCTCACCGGCATCCTGTATCTGTACAAACCCCAGCTCGACAACCTGCTGTACCCTGAGCTGATGAAGGTAACCCCCGCCACCCAGACCCTGAGCGCCGATCAACTGCTGGCCAAGGCGACGATCGCCATGCCCGATGCCAGCCTGCGCAAATACCTGCCCCCCGTGGCCACCGACGCGAGCGCCCAGCTCATCGTCAATCAGGGCGAGCGCGAGCTGACCCTCTTCATGGATCCCGCCAGCGGCGCCCTGCTCGGCACCATGGACAACAAGTGGAACCTGCAGGCGGTGGCCCGCGCCCTGCATGCGGAACTGCTGCTCGGCACCACGGGGGATCGCCTGATCGAGCTGGCCGCCGGTTGGGGAATCGTGCTGCTCGTCAGCGGACTCTACCTGTGGTGGCCCCGCAAGGGGCCCGGTGTGGGTGGCATCCTCTGGCCCAGAATGCACCAGCGCGGCCGCCTCTGGTGGCGGGATCTGCACGCCGTGGTCGGCTTCTGGGGCGCGGGTTTCCTGCTGTTGCTGCTGCTGAGCGGCATGACCTGGACCGGTTTCTGGGGCGATCAGTTTGCCAATGTCTGGAACCGCTTCCCGGCCGCCATGTGGAACGAGGTGCCGAAATCCGCTCCTCTCGCCCGCACCCTCAACCATGCCCATGAACAGACTGTGCCCTGGGCCGTCGAGAGCACTCCCATGCCGAGCTCGCAGCCGGTTCCGGAAAGTCATGATCACAGCGCCATGAACCATGGCGGAGAGCACGACGGCATGGTCATGGCCAGCCACCGCATCCCCCTGCAACGGGTGGTGGAGATCGCCACCGAACGTCGGGTTCATCCGGGTTACAGCATCACGCCGCCGGCCGGTGACACCGGCGTCTACACCATAGCCCTGTTCGCCGACGATCCGCGCAACGACGCCACCCTGCACATCGATCAATACAGCGGCAAGGTGCTGGCCGACGTGCGCTGGCAGGATTACGGTCCGGTCGCCAAGACGGTGGAAACCGGCGTCATGCTGCACACCGGCAAGCTCTACGGCTGGCCCCACCAGCTCGTCATGCTGCTCATCTGCCTGATGGTGCTGGCCAGCTCGGTGAGCGGGCTCTGGATCTGGTGGAGCCGCCGTCCCCGGGGCAGGCTCGCCGCCCCGCCGCTGCCTGCCAAGCTGCCTCCCATGCGCGGTGCCATCGCCGTGCTGGTGCTGCTCGGGATCTGCTTCCCGCTGGTGGGCGCCTCCATGCTGGTCATCTGGTTGCTGGACTGCCTCTTCTTCGCTCGCCGCACGGCCGTGGCACCCGCCAACTGAGATCACTCCCCTGCGGGCGGCAAACAACCAGAAGGGCTCCTCATCAGGAGCCCTTCTGGTCTCTTCCCCGCCCTATCTCATCGCCTCGACCAGTGCGATGATCTTCCGTGCCTTCTCGAAGTGGTCGAGTCTGTGGGTCTGGATCCACCAGGTCGCCGCCTCCATCAGCAGCTCGGGGTCGTCGTTCCTGTTGGCGAAAAAGGCATAGAAGGAGACACCCACCCCCTCCCCCTTCCGGGCAATTTTCTGGTGGCAGACCTGGATGATTTTCTGCTTGAGCGAGTCGCGCATGGTGACGTTCCTGCCTGATGAGTGAAATGGCGGACAGCATACCTCAGCCTGCAAAAAGGGCTCCCATTCGGGAGCCCTTTGCATGACCGATAGCATGCCACTGGGTCAGGAGAGGGCCAGCCCCGCTGAGAGCAGCAGGCTGAACAGGAAGGCGCTGATGGCGGTCTTCTTGAGGGCGCCGGTCAACACCTCGCCATCGAAGCTCTCGCGCAGGGTGCGGGCGGCATCGGTGAGGGGCTTGATGGCGGGCAGGAAGATCCAGGGCCAGATACTCATGGGCTGGGTCAGCAGGAAGGCGATGGTGGCCAGCAGCGCCGCCCCCAGCAGCACCCAGTGGTAGGCGATGGCGCGGTGGCGGCCAAGCCGCACCGCCAGGGTGATCTTGCCGCTGGCGGCGTCCGTCTCGATGTCCCGCACGTTGTTGATGTTGAGCACGGCGGTCGCCAGCAGGCCACAGGCGGTGGCAGGCAGCAACAGGTCCCACTCCAGGCTATGGGTGAACAGGTAGTAGGAGCCGAGCACCCCCAGCAGGCCGAAGAACAGGAATACCGAGATGTCCCCGAACCCCCGATAGCCATAAGGAGTCTTGCCCACCGTGTAGGTGATGGCCGCGACGATGGCCGCGCCCCCCAGCAGGATGAACGTCAGGATCTGCTGCCAGGCCTCCCCGAAGGCGCAGACCAGCAGGGAGAGCCCGCTCACCACGGCCGCCAGCGCGGTCAATCCCATGGCCACGCACATCTGGTGCCTGGTGATGAGGCCGGAGACCACGGCGCGCTGGGGCCCGATCCGCTCCCCGTTGTCGGCACCGGAGACCGCATCACCATAGTCATTGGCCAGGTTGGAGAGGATCTGCAGCAGGATGGCGGTCAACAGGGAGAGACCCATGATGGCGCCGTCGAAGGCCCCCCGGCTGGCTGCGAGCCCCGAGCCCAGCAAAATGGAGGAGCACGCCAGAGGCAGTGTTCGCAAACGCGCCGCCAGCAACCAAACAGAGAAGGTATTTGTCATATTGTGATGGCCAAACAATCAGATATTGATCGTGTTAAGGGTTATCGAACCGGATTTCGGTATACTTGGCCCCTAGGGAGGTAGCTCCCCGGGCGATTTACATGGAAGAATGGGCAGATAATATATAGGAAATCATCGCCCTTTGGCATCAACCTGCGCCATCCTCCCCCGGAGCGATTGCGACTATCCGGCTCAGACAAGACATCCATGTTGGCTCAGACCCATCTCAAGCAACAACTGGACGCCCTGCGTCACAGCACTGTCAGCGGTTTCGTGCGGCTGCGCGTGGCGGCCAACGTCGACCTCTTCCCGGGCTGGCTGGCGGCGCAGACCCTCTACCCCCGCATCTATTGGCAGGCCCGTGGCCCCAAGAGCCCGGAGTATGTGGCGCTCGGCGCCATCCACGAGCTGACCCGGCCAGAGGATATCCAGCGAGTCTGCGATCTCGCCAATACGAGCAGTGAAGACAGCCCCCGCTACTACGGTGGCCTGGCGTTCGATCCGGCACAGCCCGGTTGGCAGGGGTTCGGTCCCTGCCGCTTCGTGCTGCCCCGTATCGAGCTGGTACGCCGTGGGGAGTGCATCAGTCTCTGCCTCAATCTCTGGTTGCCCGCCCAGGATAAGGTGCACGAGTTCGATGCCGAGCTGCAGGCGGCCGAGGCTGCCCTCGACGCCCTGCAACCGGAAGCGCCCCTGCACTCACTGCAAAAACGGTCGTGGCAGCGCCGGGATGTCCCGGGCCCGGCCCAGTGGCAAACCCTGGTAGAGCGGGTGACGGACCCCGCCTTTCAGGCCCACACCCCCAAGGTGGTGCTGTCGCGGGAGAGCCTGCTCGAAAGCGAGGAGAGCATTCCCCCCCTCTGCCCCTGGTCCCTGCTGACCCAGTGGGCCCGTCACGCCCAGGAGTGCTTCCACTTCGGCTTCCAGTTCTCCCCCGAGCAGAGCTTCATCGCCTGCTCCCCCGAGCGCCTCTATCGCCGGGAGCAGTGCCACCTCTTCACCGAAGCACTGGCGGGCACCATTCGCCGTTCCGGGGACGAGGCGACCGACGCGGCCCTGGCCGCCGAGCTGCTGGCAGACAGCAAGAACCGGCTGGAAAACCGGCTGGTACACGCCGACATCCTCAGCCGACTGGCGCCGCTCACCACGGACGCCACCCTGACCGAGCCGCGCATCCTGAAACTGCGGCTGCTGCAGCACCTCAAGTGCGACATCGAGGCCGAGCTCAAACCCGGCGTGTGCGACTGGCAACTGCTGGCCGCCCTGCACCCGACCCCGGCGGTGGGCGGTGCCCCCCGCGAGGCGGCGCTCGCCTTTATCCGCGAGAGCGAACCCTATGATCGCGGCTGGTACGCTGGCGCCTGCGGCATGCTGAGCCGGGAGACCTCGGAGTTCTCGGTCGCCATCCGCAGCGCCCGCATCACGGCGCAGGGCATCAGCCTGTTTGCCGGCGCCGGCATAGTGGCAGGCTCGGAGCCCGCCGCCGAATGGGCCGAACTCGACAACAAGATCGCCAACGTGCTCTCCCTGCTGGGATAGCGTTTTTCATCGACCCCTCACCGCGAGAGCCTTATGCCCGCCAGCCAATTGCCTGAGCACCGAGCGTTTGCCAGCCAGCATGCCACCTTCAATCACGTCTGGTCTTCCCTCCTGCTGGAAGAGCTCCATCGCCTCGGCGTGCGCGACATAGCGCTGGCCTCCGGCTCCCGCTCGGCCCCGCTCACCATGGCTGCTGCCGCCCACCCCGGCTTTCGCCGTCATCTCCACTTCGACGAGCGCGGCCTCGGGTTCATGGCGCTGGGGCTGGCCAAGGGAAGCGGTCGACCGGTGGCGGTGATCATGACCTCGGGCACCGCGGTGGCGAACCTCTGGCCCGCCGTGGCCGAGGCGCAGCTGACCGGTGTGCCGCTCATCATCCTCTCCGCCGACAGGCCCCCCGAACTCATCGACAACGGCGCCAACCAGGCCATCGATCAGCAGGGGATCTTCGGGCGCTACCCCGTCCATCAGCAGAATCTGCCGAGCCCCACCCCCAGTATTCCGGCCGCCTTCGTGCTGAGCTCGGTGGATCAGGCGCTGGCCAAGCAGGCACTGACCCCCGGGCCGGTGCACTTCAACTGCATGTATCCCGAGCCCCTCTATCCCGGCGAGGCGTACCTGGACTTTTCCGACTACCTGGCGCCGCTCGGTGACTGGCTGCATTCAAGCGAGCCCTGGAGCCCCTGGCTACAGGGCGAACAACACTGCCCACACCAGCCCGACTGGGACGAGCTGCAGGGCAAACGCGGCGTCATCATCGCCGGCCGCATTCAGGATCCGGCCGAAGCGCATAGGGTGATCCAGCTGGCCGAGCGCCTCGGCTGGCCGTTGCTGGCGGACTTGCAGAGCCAGATCCGCTTCGACAGCCGCAATCTCATCCACATGGATCTCGCCCTGCAAAACAGCGGCTTCGTGACCGAGCTGGCCCGGGCCGAGGTGCTGTTGCAGTTCGGTGCCCGCCTCATCTCAAAGCGGCTCGGGCAGTTCATCAAGCAGCACCCCTGGCAGGATTACTGGCTGGT
>RCUP01002108.1_pt1 | contig 10935 bp, 8 predicted proteins | sample 2166341 | NCBI WGS metagenome assembly RCUP01 (sample SAMN09932325, study PRJNA488358) | compost metagenome | isolation source: compost soil in succinonitrile-enriched | place: Germany: Experimental Botanical Garden | reverse complement strand
ATGGCCGTGGACGAGATCGCGCGCCGCTGGCGCTTCGGTCCCGAGCGGGCCAAGTATCAGTCCATCATCAGCGAGGGTGAGATCGAGGGGACCAAGGTCCTGTTGATGAAGCCCCAGACCTATATGAACGAGAGCGGCCGGGCCGTCGGCGAGGCGGCGCGCTTCTACAAGGTGAAGCCCGAGCACGTCATCGTCTTCCATGACGAGATCGATCTGGCCCCCGGCCGCTTCCGCATGAAGACCGGCGGCGGCGCCGCGGGCCAGAACGGCATCCGCAGCCTGATCAGCCATCTGGGCGCCGACTTCCGTCGCGGCCGCATGGGCGTCGGCCATCCGGGCGAGAGCCACCTGGTCATGCCCCACGTCCTGGGCGACTTCCACAAAGCCGAGAAGCCCTGGCTGGACGCCCTGCTGCAAGCCTGCGCCGACGCCCTGCCCTTCGCCGTGGCGGGCGACGACGAACGCTATCAGGGCGAGGTCATGCGCTTGGCCCCGGCGCCCAAGTTCAGCCCCAGGCAGGCGGCGCGGGGGGAGTAGGCGCCAAGTCACCCTCTCCCGATGGGAGAGGGCTTGAGCCTCCAAGAGCGTAGCGATTGGTAAGGCAAAAGGGTGAGGGTTGACGGTCGATGTCGGCTGAAAGCCGTTACTGACTGCGGCTGCGCCGACTGAAGCCGCGAACCCTCACCCTTTCGCGCAGCCGATCGCCTTCGGCTCTCGGGCGCTCAAGCCCTCTCCCATCGGGAGAGGGAAGCCATTGATCAATCCGTCGTGGTCCAGGCCGCCGCCAGCGTCGCCGCGCCGTTGGCGGGCACGGTCAGGGTCCAGACAGGATAGCCGGTGTCGTCCACCCGGCTGCGGGTCGACTGGCTGCGGATGCGGAAGCCGCGCGACATGGCGGCGTCAGCCACCAGTTCGACCGTCACGGGTTCCGAGCGGGCGTTTGTCACCGTGGTCTCGATTTCCGAGCGGTCCGTCGTCACCGCCCCGCGCGTGGAGCTGCTCGACTTCACCAGCCGCGTCTGCACCCGCACGTCGGGCGACTGACCAAAGGTCAGCCGCACCGGCAGACCCACACCCTTGTCAACGAACCGATCCTGACCGGCCAGCAGGACGCCGCCCGCGCCGTCCGGCTGCATCACCGCCACCGATCCGCCCGGCAGGGCCACGCCGAGGCCGGCGGCTTCCTCATTCTTCAGCTTCAGGATGATCTCGCTCGGACGCGCTTCATCGTCATCGTTCAGCACGTTCGCGCGATAGACCCGCTCATAGGCCACGCCCTCACGCTCCAGGAACCGCACCTGCTTGGTCTGGCGCGCGGCCACCGTGGTCGGTTCCGGCAAGGTGTAGATCTTGTAGTCGCCCAGTTCGCCCTGACGCGCGATGCGACTACCGGTGACGACGACTTCTTCCATAACCCTTAGTGCCGGCGGGGCGGGCATTGGCGGGCCGCTGTACTCGATCCGATCTTCTTTCAGGGCTGCTCCTATATACGCATTGCTGTAGTCCTGACCCGACCCCAAGGTCGTCGTCCCCTGCGGCCAGCACTGGTTCTGCTGATAGCGAACCATCGGCTCGACCGGCACGGTGCCCGCATCCTTACGCAGCGTCCCGGCCACCACCTGCACCGGTGCATCGGGGAAGCCCGTCCCGCCAAAATTGGCCAGCGTCACCCAGCCCGTCAGGTCCAGCGTCCCGTCCGACGGGTCCAGACGCGCCACATAGTCCGCCGACCACTGCAGCCCCGTCGCCAGATAAGCCAGGGTCACGGTGTGCCGTCCGGCCCGCTCGGCCCGGGTCCGCACCGACAGCACCGGCTGGTCGCCCAGCCCCTCGGGCACGCGGTCGAAGATGACCCGCTCGGTCTGGCCGGAACAGTCCAGGGCCTCGAACCGCCCGTCGATCTCCAGCACCGTGCCCTGCGCCCCCGCGCGGATCACGGCGGCTTTTTCGACCTGTTCGCCGGTCGCGGGATTGGTGCGGACGACACGCACCACCTCACCCACCGACTTCTCCATCAAGCTGGCGGGCGACAGCAGGTCGAAGTCGGCGTTGCGCTCGACCACATGGGCGGGCAGGCCCTCCAGCACCGCGCTCTGCGGCACGACGCCGGTGGCCAGACCCCGAAAGCGGATGATCCCTTCACCCGCCGGCAGGTCAACCGTCCGCGTCTCGACGATCAGGGCCAGGCCCTCGTGGTCCAACCGGCTCCACGGCTGGCGCGACTGTTCCATCAAAGCGACCGTATCGACCGGCTGGTCGCGATAGATGACCACGGTCGCCGTGTCGGGGCGCGCGGACACGCTTTCCGTCTGCGCCCATACAGCGGGCGCCAGAACGGTCAGGGCCGTGGTGATCGCCAACAGGCGGCGCATGGATCAGCCGCCCGTGGTGATGGTCGCGGTCAGCTTGGTCTCGCCATTGGCCGGCACGGCCACGCGCCAGACCACGGTGCGGGCGTCGCGCATCTCGCCCTCGATGCTCTGGTCCGTCAGTTCCGTGTCGCGGCCCAGACCGCGCTGGCGCACCTCGACCGTCACCGGCTCGGGGCGGGCGTTACGGACCGTGTATTCCATCGCGTAGCGGGTGCGGAAATAGTCCACCAGCCGCTTCGACGTGCGCTCCGACGAGACCAGACGCGGCTGCACCGTCACGTCAAAGGCGTCGCCGGTCGTGACCACGATCTCGGACCCGGCGGGGGAGTGATCGACCTGATCCTCGCCGATGAAGCGCGGCTCGCCCGCCTCGTCCTTCACATAGACGCGCATGACCCCCGCCGGCAGGGCGCGGGCGGCGTTCCCGGAACCGTTGGCGAAGATGACCCCGACCTCGGCCGCCACCGGCTCCTCGGCGGTGTAGAATCCGTCGATGACGTTCAGATAGCGCTTGGTCGCGGGAACCCCGGCCGCGTCTATCAGGCCGACCTGCTTGGTCTGGTTGTTGGCGACGGTGACGGCTTCCGGCAGCGGATAGACATAGACGTCGGCCAGCGCCCCCTGCCCGCCCGTCTGCGTGCCGTTGCCGCGCGTCGGACGCGATGGCTGGCCATAGGGATTATAGCCGCCCTGATTGATCAGGTTGACGTCGCCCGCCACCACCCGCGTCTGGGCGTTGCTGAAGGTCGCGCCCGAGTTGTTGGTGATGGTCACCCACCCGGTCAGGTCCAGCTTGCCCGCCTTCTCGTCGAAGCGGGCGACATAGTCGGCCTTCCACGCCAGACCCGTCGTCAAATAGCTGAGCGTCGTCTCGCGACGGCCCGCCCCCTCGGCGTCCAGGGTGACGCTGAGCGTCGGACGCGGGCGCAGATTCTCCGGCACCCGGTCGAAAATGACTCGCGTCGGCACACCGTCGTCGCGCAGCACCTCGATGCGGTTGCCGATCTGCAGCACCACGCCCTGATTCGCCGCCAGCACACGCGCCCGCTCGGTCGTCTGGGCGCCCGAACCGGGATTGGTGCGGACGATGCCGATGTCGCCGCCGACGGCGCTTTCCATCAGCTTGCCCGGCGTCAGCAGGTCATAGTCGAAGTTCTGCTCCACCACCGACAGGCCGCGCCCCGACAGGCCGACCGTCTCGGGCCGGATGCTGGCGGAAACGCCCGGAAACTCCTGACGCGAGCGCCCGGCGGGCACGGTCAGGGTCCGCACGTCCTCCACCAGGGCGATGTTCTGATTATAGACGGTCAGGGAGACGCGGTCGGGACCGCCCGGCCCCTCCTCCACCTGTTGCGCCATAGCGGGCGCGGCCAGCAGCATGGCGACGGCGAAGGGTCCGAGAGCGCGGATCATAGGAGTTTCCCTGAGCTTGTCCGACGGCCACGCTGGCACGGCGAAACCGATGTTGTCGAGGGCGCGCGGCGTCCGGTCGCTATAGCTTCACATTGCGGGAAGGTTTAAGCCCCGGCTCGTGACCCGGTCCCAGAGTGAAAACTGGTCGATTGCGCGTTCGCTGGCCTTCCTGGCCGCGACGTTCGCCATCGTGATCGGAACCCTGCTGCCGTTCGCGGCCCTGGCGGCCTCGGTTCCGGGCCAGCCCGTCGTCATCTGCTCGGCCGAGGGGCCGCAGACGATCCAGTCTGGCGGCGTCGACGGACCGATCAACAAGCATGTCGGAGCCAAGTGCGCCGCCTGCGTCATGCCGCTGCTGGCCGCCCTGCCCGAACCGCCCGCGCCCGCTCCGGCTCCGGTCGTCCGCATGGTCGCCCCGGTCGCCTATGCGCCCTTCCGCGTCAGCCCGCCGCCGCCGGCCCGGGCGCCGCCGCGCCCGCCGTCCACCGCGCCTCCCCACGCCTGAAAACCAGAACCTCTGCCGCCTCGCGCGCGTCCAGGAACGACGCCCGCGACTGCACCTCTGTTTTCAGGATTTGACCTTCCATGTCTTTCAAGACCACCGCGGCGCCGTGCGCGCTGCTCATCGGCGCCTGCCTGACGCCCGCCCTTGCTCATGCCTCCGAGGCTGAAACGCCCACCACCGTCGTCGACAGCATCATCGTCACCGGCCGCCGCAACGCCGAAGACCCCGCCGTCGTGGCCGAGGCGCGCGACCGCCTCAGCCGCACCCCCGGCGCCGTGGCCGTCGTCTCGGCCGAGAGCTACGCCGACCGCTTCGCCCAGGGCTTTTCCGACACCCTAAGGAACGTCCCCGGCGTCCTGGCTCAGAAGCGTTATGGCGAGGAAAGCCGCCTCTCCATTCGCGGTTCGGGCATCGCCCAGGGTTTTCACCAGCGCGGCGTCCTGCTGGCCCAGGACGGCGTGCCCTTCGCCGACGCCGACGGCTTTTCCGACTTCCAGGGTGTGGACGTCCTGAGCGCCCGCTACATCGAGGTGTGGAAGGGCTCAAACACGCTTCGCTTCGGCGGGGCGCAGCTGGGCGGGGCGATCAACCTGGTCACGCCGACCGGCCGCACCGCCCGACAGGAGAACCTGTGGCAGCTGGAGGGCGGCAGTTTCGGCGCCATGCGCGGCCACGCCGCCGTGGCCCGCACCCAGGGCGACTGGGACGTCTATGCCGCCGCCTCCGCCATGCAGAGCGACGGCTGGCGCGACCATAGCCAACAGTCGCAAGCCCGCCTGACCGTCAATGCCCGGCGTTCGTTCGGCGAGGACCGCGAGGTTCGCCTGATCGCCCAGGCGGCGGACATCAAACAGGACATCCCCGGCTCGCTGACCCTGGACCAGGCGCTGAAAACGCCCCGCATGGCCTCGACCTCGGCGCTGACGGGGGATCAGGCCCGCGACCTGACGGTGAAGCGGCTGACGCTGCAGACCCGCTGGCGCTTCAATGAAACCACCCTGTTCGAGGGCGCGGTCTGGGGCTGGGAGAAGTCGCTCTATCACCCGATCTTCCAGGTCATGGATCAGGACAGCGCCACGCGCGGCGCCTTCGGTCGCATCGACTGGACCGGTCAGGTCGCGGGCCTGCGCGCCGACGCCTTCTACGGCTTCTCTTGGCGAGACGGAGAGGTGGAGGCCCTGCGCTACGTCAATCTGAGCGGTCTGCGCGGGGCCAAGACCGCCGACGCGCGACAGGAGGCTTCGGGTCTGGACGTCTTCGCCGAGGGGCGGCTGTTCCTCACCGACCGGCTGGCCCTGGTCGCGGGCGGGTCCTGGGGCCGGGCCACGCGCGACTACGCCGACCGGCTGAACCCGGCCAATGACGACAGCATCGACTACGACTGGTTCTCGCCGCGCCTGGGTCTGTTGTGGGAGGCCGAAAGCGGATCGCAGGTCTTCGCCAATGTCACCCGCTCGGTCGAACCCCCGGCCTATGGCGCCCTGGTGCAGGCCCCGCTGACCGGCTTCACCCCGGTTCAGGTTCAGGACGCCTGGACCGCCGAGATCGGCACGCGCGGGCGGCGCGGCGCCTTCGCCTGGGACCTGACCGCCTATCGCAGCCAGATCGACGGCGAGATGCTGAACTTCATCACCGGCCCGGACATCCCCGCCGCCACCTTCAACGCCGACAAGACGATCCACCAGGGGATTGAGGCGGGCCTGGACTGGACCTTGCCGGTCGAGATCGCGGACGGCTCACTCCTATTACGCCAAACCTACACCTGGAGCGACTTCCGCTTCGACGGCGACGCGCGCTGGGGCGACAACCGCCTGCCGGTCGTGCCCGAGCATCAATACCGGGCCGAGCTGACCTGGCGCCATCCGTCCGGCGTCTTCATCACCCCCTCGGTCGAGTGGCGGATAAGCCAGCCCTACGTCGACTACGCCAACACCATGAAGGCCCCCGACTACGCCCTGATGGGCCTGACGGCGGGCTTTGACGTGCGCGACGGCCTGTCAGTCTATGTCGATGCGCGAAACCTGACGAACGAGCGTTACGTCGGCGAGTTCTCAGCCGTGACCGACGCCCGCACGGTCTCCACCGCAGTCTTCTCCCCCGGCGAAGGCCGGTCCGTTTTCGCCGGCCTACGCCTCGCGTACTGAGAAATCGGCCTATTAAGGAACCCATGATGACCAAACACACCCTGATCCTCAGCGCCCTCGGCGCTCTCGCCCTGACCGCCTGCGGCCAGCCCGCCGACAAGGCCGCCGAGACCGCCGCCGCGCCCGGAACCGTCACGGTCGCCGACGCCTGGTGCCGCCCGACGCCCAACGGCGCCAAGGTCGGCGGCTGCTACGTCACCCTGACCGCCGGGTCCGACGACCGCCTGCTCAGCGTCTCTACCGCCCTGGCCGAAAGCGCCCAGATCCATGAGATGAAGATGGAGAACGGCGTCATGAGCATGGGCGAGCTGAAGGACGGCCTGCCCCTGCCCGCCGGTCAGAAGATCGAGCTGAAGCCCGGGTCGACGCACGTCATGCTGATGGGTCTGCGTGATCCTCTGGTCGACGGCGGCGTCGCCTCCTTCACCCTGACGTTTGAGAAGGCCCCGGCCATCGGCGTCCACGCGGCGATCAAGCAGCCGCCGGTGGTCGATTCCGAGGAATAGTCCGGCCACATCTTTCCTCCCCACTCGTGGGGAGGGGGACCACGAAGTGGTGGAGGGGGCGGCGCAGACATCAGCCGTCGAGACGCCCCCTCCGTCACGTCGGCTGCGCCGCCGCGCCACCTCCCCATCGAATGGGGAGGAAAGCTCGATATGCCCCCGCACCTGACAAACAGCCCCGAACCCGCTAAAGGCTCGCGCTCACGAGGAATCCCATGGCTCTTAAAGTCGCGATCGTCGGCCTGCCCAACGTCGGCAAGTCCACCCTGTTCAACGCCCTGACCAAGACGGCGGCGGCCCAGGCCGCCAACTATCCGTTCTGCACCATCGAACCGAACACCGGCGACGTGGCGGTGCCGGAAGCCCGTCTGAACACCCTGGCGGAGATCGCCGGGTCGAAGGAAATCATCCCCGCGCGGATCACCTTCGTCGACGTGGCCGGTCTGGTGCGCGGCGCGTCCAAGGGCGAGGGTCTGGGCAACCAGTTCCTGGCCAACATCCGCGACTGCGACGCCGTGGCCTTCGTCGCCCGCTGCTTCGTCGACGACGACATCACCCACGTCGAGAACCGCATCGACCCGATCTCTGACCTCGAGATCATCGAGACCGAACTGATGCTGGCCGACCTTGAAAGCTTGGAGCGCCGTCGCGTTCAGGTCGAGAAGCGCGCCAAGGGCGGCGACAAGGAATCCCAGCTGACGCTGAAGCTGATCGACGCCGCACTCGAGAAGCTGCGCGACGGCAAGCCCGCGCGTCTGGCCGAGGTGTCCAAGGAGGACAAGAAGGCCTGGGACATGCTGCAACTGCTGACCGCCCTGCCCGCCCTCTATGTCGCCAACGTCGAGGAAGCCTCGGCCGACAAGGGCAACGACCTGTCGGACCTGGTGGCCAAGCGCGCCGCCGAGGACAACGCCAACTCGGTGGTCATCTCGGCCCAGATCGAGTCCGAAATCGCCGTCCTGGACGACGAGGAGCAAAAGGAGTTCCTCGAGACCCTGGGTCTGGAAGAGCCCGGCCTGAACCGCCTGATCCGCGAAGCCTACAAGCTGCTGGGCCTGCAGACCTACTTCACGGTCGGCCCCAAGGAAGCCCGCGCCTGGACCATCCCCGTCGGCGCCACCGGCCCGCAAGCCGCCGGCGTGATCCACACCGACTTCGAAAAGGGCTACATCCGCGCCGAAACCATCGCCTTCGATGACTTCGTCGCCCTGAAGGGCGAAGCGGGCGCCAAGGAAGCCGGCAAGATGCGCGCCGAAGGCAAGGCCTACGTCGTCAAGGACGGCGACGTGATGCACTTCCTGTTCAACAACTGATGCCGACGCGGCAGCCGGTTAGAAAATCTGACCGGCTCCGCAGAAAATCTGAAATCCCATTGCTGTTTTGGGTTTGCTAGCCTCGGGGAATGAAGGCGCGGTTCACGCGTCAAACTCCCCGGGGAAACGCATGAAGTTCGACACCCTTGCCGTCCACGCTGGCTATTCGCCCGACCCGACGACCAGGTCGGTCGCGGTGCCCATCTATCAGACCACCAGCTACGCCTTCGACGACACCCAGCACGGGGCCGACCTGTTCGACCTGAAGGTGGCGGGCAATATCTACACCCGCATCATGAACCCGACCTCGGATGTGCTGGAGCAGCGTCTGGCGGCGCTGGAGGGGGGCATCGCGGCCCTGACGGTGGCCTCGGGCCAGGCGGCCATCACCTACGCCATCCTGACCATCGCAGAGGCCGGCGACAACATCATCGCCACCTCGACCCTGTACGGCGGCACCTACAACCTGTTCGCCCACACCCTGCCCCAGTACGGCATCGAGGTGCGCTTCATCGACGCCGACGACATCGCCGCCGTCGCCGCCAACACCGATGAGCGGACCAAGGCGGTCTTCTGCGAGTCCATCGGCAATCCGCTGGGCAATGTGGTGGACTTCGCCGCCCTGGCGGATGCGGCCCACGCCCAGGGCCTGCCGCTGATCGTCGACAACACCGTGCCGACCCCCTACCTGACCCGCCCGATCGAGCACGGCGCCGACATCGTGGTGCAATCGCTGACCAAGTATATCGGCGGCCACGGCACCAGCATCGGCGGGGCCATCATCGACAGCGGCAAATTTCCCTGGGCCGAGCACAAGGCGCGCTTCCGCCGCCTGAACGAGCCCGAGGTCTCCTATCACGGCGTGGTCTATACCGAGGCGCTTGGCCCGGCGGCCTATATCGGCCGGGTGCGGACCGTGCTGCTGCGGAACACCGGCGCGGCCATCTCGCCGTTCAACAGCTTCCTAATCCTGCAAGGGCTGGAGACCCTGGCACTGCGGATGGACCGGCACGTCGAGAACGCCGTCGCCGTGGCTGAGTATCTGAAGAGCCACCCCAAGGTGAAGTGGGTCAACTACGCCGGCCTGGCAGAACATCCCTCCAACCCGCTGATCCAGAAGTATTTCGGCGGCAAGGCCTCGGGTCTGCTGACCTTTGGCGTGGAGGGCGGGCGCGAGGCCGGCGGGCGGTTCCAGGACGCGGTCAAGCTGTTCACCCGCCTGGTCAACATCGGCGACGCCAAGTCCCTGGTCTGCCACCCCGCCTCGACCACCCACCGCCAGCTGTCGCCGGACGAGCTGAAGAAGGCGGGCGTGACCGAGGACACCGTGCGCCTGTCGGTCGGCATCGAGCATATCGACGACCTGATCGCGGACCTGGACCAGGCCCTGGCGGCAGTCTGACCGTCAGTACGCCAGGGTCGTGCACCGCAGCAGCCGCACCGGGCGGTCGCTGCGGTCCATCCAGGTGATGGCCAGGGTCTGGGCCGTGGCGGCGAAGCGCACCCGTTCGTAACGCGCCTGCCCCTCGGACTCGCACTTCAGCGCCGCCTCATAGCCGGTGCTGATCTCGGTGATGCGCTGGATCTCGCAGCGGTTCTCATAGCCGCGCAGTTCCGTCGTGGTGATCTCGATGGGCACGCGATCGCCGCGCGGATTGAAGCACCAATCCGCCTCGGCCGCCCATCGTCCGACAAAGCTGGCTGGCCCCGCCCCCGGAAGCATGGATTCGGCGCCGGGCGGCCGCTCGCTCGGCGGAGCGGCGGTCGCCGCTCCCTGAATGGGCTGAGCGGGTTCCGTCGGCGGATTGACCCCGCCGTCCCGATCACACCCTGCCAAGACGAGGGCGACGACACAGGTCGCGACAAGACATCTCATGACGACGAAACGTCCGCTGCGGCGGCCCGGTTTCACCGCAACGCCACAATTGAGGTTGATTCTGATAATCGTTCGCAGTAATTGCGCACCCCTCTCCAACCGGGGCCGTAACCATGCGCTCGTTTCTGATGTTCTCCGCCGGGCTGACCGCCCTTTCGGCCGCCGCCTTCCCCGCCTTCGCCGAGGAGGTCGCGGACCTGGAACAGGCCGTCCCGGTCGCGCCGATCACCGTCGTCGGCACGCGCACCCAGCGCCGGGTGGACGACGTCCCGGCCAGCGTCAGCGTCATCACTGCCGAGGCCATCGAGAACAATCTGGTCACCGACATCAAGGACCTGATCCGGTTCGAGCCGGGCGTCAGCGTCCCCACCAGCCCCGCCCGCTTCTCGGCCGCCCTCTCGGGCGCGGGTCGCGACGGCAACTCAGGCTTCACCATTCGCGGCATGGGCGGCAACCGGGTCCTGATCATCCAGGACGGCGTGCGCGTGCCGGACGGCTTCGCCTTCGGCGCCCAGAGCGTCGGACGGGGCGGCTACAACGACCTAGACCTGGTCAAGTCGGTCGAGATCCTGCGCGGCCCGGCCTCGGCCCTCTACGGCTCGGACGGCATCGCCGGCGCGGTCAGCTTCACCTCCAAGGACCCGTCCGACTTTATCGCCAGCGGTGAGAACTTCGGCGCTCGCGCCCGCGTCGGCTACAGCTCCGCCGACGAAGGCTGGACCGAGGGTCTGGCCCTGGCGGGCCGCGCCGGGACCCTGTCCGGCCTGCTGGCCTACACCCGCCGCGACGCCCATGAGACCGAGAACATG
>RCUP01002101.1_pt1 | contig 10967 bp, 10 predicted proteins | sample 2166341 | NCBI WGS metagenome assembly RCUP01 (sample SAMN09932325, study PRJNA488358) | compost metagenome | isolation source: compost soil in succinonitrile-enriched | place: Germany: Experimental Botanical Garden | reverse complement strand
CCGCCGATGCCGGCGATGGGGTTGATGATGAGCCCTAATCGAAACATGTTTTCCTCCCGTTGGATGGCTGCCATTTTTATCTTTTCGCGCTACTGGGACAAGCCATAACCCCCTGCTAGAATGCGCTGCTTCAAATTTTTCAACCAAGGTTCAATCATGCTGGAATGGATTGCTGACCCCTCAGCCTGGGTGGCGCTCGCCACCCTGACCCTGCTCGAGATCGTGCTGGGCATCGACAACATCATCTTTATCTCCATCCTGGTGGGGCGACTGCCGGAGGCTCAACGCCAGAAGGCGCGGATCCTGGGGCTGGGGCTTGCCATGGGCACCCGCATCCTGCTGCTGCTCTCCCTGGCCTGGGTGATGCGCCTCACCGAGCCGCTGTTCAGCGTGCTGAATGAAGCCATCTCCGGCCGGGATCTGATCCTGCTGGTGGGGGGCCTGTTCCTCATCGCCAAGAGCACCCACGAGATCCACCAGAGCCTGGAGGGCGCCGCCGAGGAGCCCGGCATGGTGAGCAAGACCGCCGGCTTCATGTCGACACTGGTGCAGATCGCCATCCTCGACATCATCTTCAGCCTGGACTCCGTCATCACAGCGGTCGGCATGGCGGATCACGTGCCCGTCATGGTGCTGGCCATCGTCATCGCCGTCGGCGTCATGATGTTTGCCGCCAAGGCCATCGGTGACTTCGTCGACACCCACCCCACCATCAAGATGCTGGCCCTCTCCTTCCTGATCCTGGTCGGGGTCGCCCTGATGGCCGAGGGGTTGGACTTGCACATTCCGAAGGGTTACATCTACTTCGCCATGGCCTTCTCGCTGGTGGTGGAGATGATCAACATCCGCCTCCGTGGTCATCAGGAGCGGGCCAAGTAAGCCCCTCTTTGAGCCAACAAAAAGCGCGACCCTGGGGTCGCGCTTTTTTATTGCCGTGAGCGGGGCATCCCCCCGGCCTCAGAGTGCGTTGCGGGTGGCGACCGCATCGGCCAGATTGCGCAGCAGCACCTCGGTATCGGCCCAGCCGATGCAGGCATCCGTGATGCTCTGACCGAAGGTGAGCTCGCACCCTTCCACCAGATCCTGACGGCCTTCCACCAGGTGGCTCTCCACCATGACGCCAAACACCGCCTTGCTGCCGGCGCGCAGCTGACCTGCCACGTCCTCGGCCACCAGCATCTGGTTCTTGAACTGCTTGCTGCTGTTGGCGTGGCTGAAGTCGATCATCACCTTCTGGGGCAGACCGGCCTTGTCCAGCCCCTTCACCACCTCATCCACGTGGGCGGCGCTGTAGTTCGGCTCGCGGCCGCCGCGCAAGATGATGTGGCAATCCGGGTTGCCGGCGGTCGAGACGATGGCGGAGTGACCGTACTTGGTCACCGACAGGAAGTGGTGCGGGGCGCTGGCGGCGCCGATGGCATCGATGGCCACCTTGATGGTGCCGTCGGTGCCGTTCTTGAAGCCCACCGGGCAGGAGAGACCGGAGGCCAGCTCGCGGTGCACCTGGGATTCGGTGGTACGGGCTCCGATGGCGCCCCAGCTCATCAGATCCGCCACGTATTGCGGGGTGATCATGTCGAGGAACTCGGAGGCGGTCGGCAGCCCCATGTCGTTGAGATCCAGCAGCAGCTTGCGACCAATGCGCAGGCCGTCGTTGATCTGGCAGCTGTTGTCGAGGTAGGGATCGTTGATCAGCCCCTTCCAGCCGACCGTGGTGCGCGGCTTCTCGAAGTAGACCCGCATCACGATCTCCAGCTGGCCCTTGAGCTCGTCGCGTAGGGTCTTGAGGCGCTTGCCGTATTCCAGGGCGGCGACCGGATCGTGGATGGAGCAGGGACCTATCACCACCAGCAGGCGCTGATCGTCACCGGCCAGGATGTTGTGGATGGCCTGACGGGATTCAAAGACGGTATTTGATGCGGTCTCGGTCGCCGGAAACTTCTCAAGCACCGCAACCGGGGGCAATAACTCTTTGATTTCACTGATACGAACGTCGTCGGTTTGATGCTGCATGACCAAGTTTCCTGCTAAATGACTGCGATGAAGAAACTTCAATCTAGCCCGCGACCGGGACGGTGTAAATAGAAAATTACATTCTTTGGCAAGGAATATTATCAGCACACCTTGCAAGTTTGGATAATGCTGCTAAAGGGCGTTGGCAAACCGGGAAGAAGACGGGAGGCAGAAACGAACGGGCCCGCACAAGGCGGGCCCGACGGACTCAGGCCTGGCTGATGCTGGCCAGCTTGGTGAAGTAGTCCGGGAAGGTCTTGGAGGTACAACCCGGATCATTGATGGTGACCGCGGTATCGGACAGCGCCACCAGGGAGAAGCACATGGCGATGCGGTGATCGTTGTAGGTATCGATCTCGGCGTGCTTGAGCTGCTCCGGCGGGGTGACGGCGATGAAGTCGTGCCCCTCCTCCACTTCCACGCCCAGCTTGCGCAGCTCGGTCGCCATGGCATGCAGACGGTCGGTCTCCTTCACGCGCCAGTTGTAGATGTTGCGAATGGCGGTGGGTCCCTTAGCAAACAGCGCCGCCACGGCGATGGTCATGGCCGCATCCGGGATGTGGTTCATGTCCATGTCGACGCCGTGCAGGGGAGCCTGCTCGGCCTCGATGAAGTCGTCACCCCAGGTGATGCGGGCGCCCATCTTCTCCAGCACGTCGGCGAAGTGGATGTCCCCCTGGATGCTGTGCTTGCCGATGCCGGTGACCCGCACCTTGCCCTTGATGGCGCCCGCCGCGAGGAAGTAGGAGGCACTGGAGGCGTCCCCTTCCACCAGGAAGTCACCGGGGCTGACATAGGTCTGGTTGCCCTTGATGTAGAACACCTTGTAGTCGTCGTGCTCGATGACCACCCCGAACTGCTTCATGATGTGCAGGGTGATGTCGATGTAGGGCTTGGAGACCAGCTCCCCCTTGATGTGGATGCGGGTGTCGCCGGCCGCCATGGGGGCCGCCATCAAAAACGCCGTCAGGAACTGGCTGGAGACGGAGCCGTCGACGTGCACGTCGCCGCCCCACAGACCCTTGGCATCCACCACCAGGGGCGGATAGCCATCTTTTTTCAGGTACTGGATATGGGCACCCGCTTCGCGCAGGGCATCCACCAGATGGCCGATGGGGCGCTCTTCCATGCGTGGCTCGCCCCCCAGCATGTATTCACCGGAGCCCAGACAGAGCGCCGCACAGAGCGGGCGCATGGCGGTGCCGGCATTGCCGAGGAAGAGGTTGACCGGCGCCGATACCGCAAAGCTGCGGCCCAGGCCATGCACGGTGCACTCCGTCTTGTCGGCGGAGAGCTTGTACTTGACCCCGAGCTGGGTCAGCGCCGCCAGCATGTGGCGGATGTCATCGCTGTCGAGCAGGTTGGTGAGCCGGGTGGTGCCCCGTGCCAGGGCTGCCAGCAGCAGGGCACGGTTAGAGACACTTTTGGAGCCAGGCAGATTGACCACCCCGGCCACGCTAGAAATGGGTTCCAAACGCAACGAATTCATAGACTTCCCGTACGATCTCAAGTAAATCACCTGACCGGACGTTAACAGCCCGCGCCCCGCGCGGCAAGACCGTCTGTGGCACAAAACCGGGGCAACTGGGCTGGCGGTCAGGATCTTCTGGAAAAACAGACGCCGGGGAGCCCCCGGCGTCATTGCTATTGGGGGAACACGCCTCAGCCGTGACGCTTGGCAAAACCATCCATGAAGCTGACCAGCGCCTTGACCCCTTCCAGCGGCATGGCGTTGTAGAGGCTGGCGCGCATGCCGCCGACGATGCGGTGCCCCTTGAGCGCCAGCAGACCGGCGGCTTCCGACTCGGCCAGGAACTGCTTGTCCAGGGCCTCATTTTTCAGCTGGAACGGCACGTTCATGCGGGAGCGGCAGGCCGCGTCCACCTTGTTGCCGTAGAAGCTGGAGTCGTCGAGGTAGCCGTAGAGGAAGTCGGCCTTCGCCTTGTTGCGCGCCTCCATCGCCTCGAGCCCGCCCTGCTCTTTGAGCCACTCGAACACCAGGCCGGCCAGATACCAGGCGTAGGTGGGCGGGGTGTTGAACATGGAGTCGTTCTTGGCGGTGAGCTGGTAGTCGAAGATCGAGGGCACGTCGGCTCTCGCCTGGTTCAGCAGGTCGTCCCGCACGATGGCGATGGCCAGGCCCGACGGGCCTATGTTCTTCTGGGCACCGGCGTAGAGGATGCCGAAGCGGCTCACGTCGATGGGACGGGAGAGGATGGTGGAGGAGAGATCCGCCACCAGGGGGACATCGCCGGTGGCCGGGATGTCGAACATCTCGATGCCATCTATGGTTTCGTTCGGGCAGTAGTGGACATAGGCCGCGTCGGCACGAAACGCCGGGGTCGGCAACAGGTGGCTTATCCCCTGCTCGTTCTTGGCGACCCCCTGGAAGGTCTGGATGTCCCCGTATTTCTGGGCCTCATCCACGGCGCTCTGGGCCCAGACGCCGGTCACCAGGTAATCCGCCTTCTTGTTGGCGCCACCCAGCAGGTTCATGGGCACGGCAGAGAACTGGCCGCGACCGCCGCCGTGCATGAACAACACCTTGTAGTTGTCCGGTACCGCCAGCAGCTCGCGCAGATCCGCTTCGGCCTTCTCGGCGACCGCCATATAGGGCTTGCCGCGATGGGACAGCTCCATGACCGAGGCTCCCAGCCCCTGGAAATTACAAAATTCGCGCTGGGCGCGCTCCATGACTTCAACCGGCAACATGGCGGGGCCGGCGCAGAAGTTGTAAATCTGTTTGCTCATGACGCTTTCCGTGAGTGGATGAGAGTGATCGATGACTCGAACGTTTTTACACGACAGGCCCCCGTCGGGGCAAAGGCTTTTTGGGATCCAGCGCAACCTTTTGCCCCCATGGCCGACGCCCCCGCCATGGAAAAAGCCCTGAACGGGCCAGGGCTTGCAGCGAACATGCATGGAAACGGGGGCGAGACAGCACAGACGGCTTTCTGCGCCCCTTTTTGGCACATTTACAGCTTGGCGGTGAGCTCCGGCAGCAGGGTGAAGAGATCCCCCACCAGGCCGTAATCCGCCACCTGGAAGATGGGGGCTTCCGAGTCCTTGTTGATGGCGACGATCACCTTGGACTCCTTCATCCCCGCCAGGTGTTGAATGGCCCCCGAGATGCCGATGGCGATGTAGAGCTCCGGGGCCACTACCTTGCCGGTCTGGCCCACCTGCAGATCGTTGGCCACAAAGCCTGCGTCCACCGCGGCCCGCGAGGCACCCACAGCCCCGCCGAGCTTGTCGGCCAGCGCCTCGATGAGGGCAAACTGCGCCTTGGAGCCGAGCGCCCGCCCGCCCGAGACCACCACCCGCGCCGCGCCGAGCTCGGGCCGTGCGGATCGCACCGCACGCCGCTCGATGAGCCGGGTCCGGCACGCCAGCTCGGGGACGGGAAGGTGCTCTACCCTGGCCTCAGGCCCATTGCTCTCGGCGCAAGGGAAAGCCGATGCCCGTATGCTGAGCACCTTGACGGGCGCCGCATTCGCCACCCTGGCGATGGCGTTGCCCGCATAGAGGGGGCGCAGGAAGGTATCGGGCCCCTCGATGCCCGTCACCTCGGAGATCATCTCCACCCCCAGCCTGGCCGCCACCCTCGGCAGCAGATCCTTGCCGTGACTGCTCGCAGCCATCAGGCAGTGCTGGTAATCCCGCACCACGGGGGCCAGCAGTCGATCGAGCCCGTCATTGAGCCCTTCCGCCAGCATGGGGTGCTCGGCCAGCAGCACCCGGTTGACCCCGTGCAAGGAGGCCGCCTGCTCCCCCGCTTCCGCCAGACCCTGACCCAGCAGCAGCAGGTGAACCTCGGCGCCCAGCTGAGTCGCCGCCGTGACCAGACGGGCGGCGCTGTCCGCCAGCTGGCCCTGATGATGTTCGGCAATGATGAGTACGCTCATGGCAGCACCTTGATGTCGTCCGTTGATGTTCCTGTCCGTTCGCCAACGCACTCGCTGGCGGCAACCAGTTGGCCCGCGGGATAGGCCGTGCCCCTCAATGCGCTCATGGGATCACCTTGGCTTCGTGCTTGAGTTTGTCCAGCAGCTCGTCCACCGAGCCCACCCTGACGCCGGCGCGCCGGGGGGCAGGTGCCATTACCCCGAGCAACCGGGTCTGACCGGCCGGCTCAACGCCAAGGGCGGCGAAGGGCGCGCTCTCGAGCGGCTTGCGCTTGGCCTTCATGATGTTGGGCAGCGAGGCAAAACGCGGTTCGTTGAGGCGCAGGTCCACGGTCACCACGGCGGGCAGCGCCATGCCGAGGGTCTCGAGACCGCCGTCTATCTCGCGGGTCACTTGCAACTCTCCCTCCACCAGCCTGACGGCGGAGGCGAAGGTGGCGAGCGGCCAGTCGCACAGGGCCGAGAGCATCTGACCGACCTGGTTGTTGTCAGAGTCGATGGACTGCTTGCCGAGCAGCACCAGGCTGGGCTGCTCCTGCTCGCACACCTTTTGCAGGGCGCGGGCCACGGTGAGTGGGGTCAAAGTCTCATCGGTAACATAGTGCAGCGCCCGATCCGCCCCCAGCGCCAGGGCGTGACGCAGCTGTTCGGCCGCGGCCTCCGGGCCAAAGGTCACCACCACCAGCTCGCTCGCCACCCCGGCTTCGCGCAGCCTGACCCCCTCCTCCACCGCGATTTCACAAAACGGGTTCATGCCCATCTTCACATTGGCGAGCTCCACATCGGAGCCATCGCTCTTGACCCGGATCCTGACGTTGTAATCAACGACCCGTTTGACTGCGACCAGCAGCTTCATGGCGGTCATCCCTCGTATCGGTTGAGTGAATCCATTTTGCACTCTCACACTTTTATGCTGACAAAATGGTTTACGTTTACGTAAACTACCAGCACTACCCTAGGCCAAGTCGAGCGCAGAGGCAAGATGGAACGCGAAGCAATGGAATTTGATGTCGTCATCGTCGGTGGCGGCCCGGCTGGCCTCAGTGCCGCCATCGCATTGAAGCAACAGGCCCCGGATCTCTCGGTCTGCTTGCTGGAAAAGGGGGCGGAAGTGGGCGCCCATCTGCTCTCCGGCGCCCTGCTCGATCCCGTCGCCCTCAAGGAGCTGTTGCCGGATCGCTGGCAAGAGGCGCCGCTCGGCGTCCCGGTCACGGATGATCAGGTCCATCTGCTGCAAAGCGACAACCGCGCCCTGCAACTGCCCAACTGGGCGGTGCCACCGCGCATGCACAACGACGGCTGCCACATCATCAGCCTCGGCAACCTCTGCCGCTGGCTCGCCCGGGAGGCCGAGGCGCTCGGGGTCGAGATCTACCCCGGCTTCGCGGCGAGCGAGCTCATCGTGGAAGCGAACAGGATAAGAGGGGTGCTGACCGGCGATCTGGGTCTCGACAAAGCGGGCAATCCCAAGGCGGATCACGTGCCCGGCATGGCACTGTATGGCCGCTACACCCTGTTTGCCGAGGGGGCCCGCGGCCACCTCGGCAAACAGTTGATCGCCCTGTTCACGCTGGAAAACGCCGCCCAACCGCAACGCCAACCTCAGCACTATGCCATCGGCTTCAAGGAGCTGTGGCAGGTGCCGGCTGGCCAGTCTCATCCCGGCCGGGTGCTGCACGGCAGCGGCTGGCCGCTCGGTGAGCAGCGGGGCAGCAAGAGTCAGGGGGGGTTTTATCTCTATCATCTGGCAGAGGATCAGGTGGCGGTCGGCCTCATCGTCGATCTCAACTACCAGAATCCCTGGCTCAGTCCGTTCGACGAGTTCCAGCGCCTCAAGCACCACCCTCTCATCGCCCAGACCCTGCAGGGGGGCGAGCGCATCAGTTACGGCGCCAGGGCCATCACCAAGGGGGGCTGGCACTCCCTGCCCCGCATGCATTTCCCCGGCGGCCTGCTCATCGGCTGCGATGCGGGCACCCTGGATTTCTCCCGCATCAAGGGCATTCACACCGCCATGAAGTCCGGCATGCTGGCGGCCAGCACGGTCGCCATGAGCCTGCGCGGCGGCGATGAGGGGGGCCGGGATCTGGCCGAGTATCAGGACGCGCTGCAACAGAGCTGGCTGGCGCAGGAGCTGCAAACCGCCCGCAACTTCGGCGCGGCGTTGCACCGCTTCGGCCCCTGGCTTGGCGGCGCCTTCAACTGGCTGGAGCAACGGCTGTTCCCCCGCGCCTCTCCTTTTACCCTGCTGGACAAGGAGCCGGACTATCGCCAACTGCGCCTGGCCAGCCGCTGCCAGCCCATCCACTACCCCAAGCCGGACGGGCGGCTCAGCTTTGACAAGCTCTCTTCGGTGTACCTGGCCAACACCAGCCACGACGAGGATCAGCCCTGCCACCTCAAGTTGCAGGACGAGCGCATCCCGGTGACGGTCAACCTGCCCACCTGGGCGGAGCCCGCCCAGCGCTACTGCCCGGCCGGCGTCTTTGAGATAATAGAGGCCGAAACCCCGGAGGCGGAGAGTCAGCCTCGCTTGCAGATCAACGCGGCCAACTGCATTCACTGCAAGACCTGTGACATCAAGGATCCCAGCCAGAACATCGTCTGGACGCCGCCTCAGGGAGGCTCGGGGCCGAACTATCCAAATATGTGAGATAGGCAAACCGGCTGGTGACATCAAGGATGCTCAGCCCCAGAACATCGCCTGGACCCCGCCCCAGGGAGGATCCGGCCCCAACTATCCCAATATGTGACCGCTGCGATTCAGGCTGGGGCTTGACCTCAAGAGGTTCACCCGAACAAGCACCCATGCCCTGGCTATCCCACCCAGGTCATGGGGATGTGAACAGCTGCTCCGACCTCGCCGTTTTTTTGAGCGAACAGGCTGAACCCCCGATGAATAGCCCCTGACAAGCGGGGCCCGCCCCTGTATAGTTCGCCGCATTCAGGTTGTCCATCGGCCTCGTTATGCTATTTCATGGAATCGCTTTCTGTGCGATCTAAGGCCGCATGAACCTGTGCAACCATCCCTGATTACCCATGACTTCTTAAGGGGGGACAGATGATCACCGCCTACATTCTCAACAACAAGGTGCTGGACATAGTCACGCTCGGGCCGGACGACATCGTCCCCGACAACACCGTCTGGCTGGATGCCTACAAGCCGGACACGGCGGAGCGAGAATGGTTGACGGGCCTCTTCCTGGAAGAGGTGCCCGACAAGGAAGAGCTGGACGACATCGAGGCCTCCGCCCGTTTCTACTGGGACACAGATGGTCTGCACATCCACTCCCTGTTCCCCCAGCGGATCGGCCGCGACACCAAGGGTGTCCACGTCTCCTTTACCCTGCGCAACAACCTGCTGATCAGCATTCGCGAGGATGACATCGGCCTGGTGCGCCTGCTGCGCCACTACATGCGCCAGGACAGGCTGGAGGTGGAGAACGCCCTCGACATCCTGCTGGAGGTGCAGAACCTCAAGGTGGAGTACCTCTCGGATCTCATCGAGGATGGCTACAAGACCCTGGAGAACACCGCCGATCAGATCTTCGAGCCGGATCAGATCAACTCCATGCTCAAGGAGCTGATGGCCCAGGAAGAGGCCAACGGCCAGATCCGTCTCTCCCTGCACGATACCCGCCGTGCCCTGCGCTTCCTCAAACGCAGCCTGCGCCAGCGCATGACAGGGGAGCAGAACAAGTGGATCGACGAGATGCTGCACGACGTGGAGTCCCTCTTGCCCCACACCCAGTTCCTGTTCGACAAGATCAACTTCCAGCTGGAGGCCTCCATGGGGGTGACCAATCTGGAGCAGAACAAGGTGATCAAGATCTTCTCGGTGGCCGCGGTGATCTTCCTGCCCCCCACCCTGATCGCCAGCATCTACGGCATGAACTTCGGCCGCATGCCGGAGCTCGCCTGGGAATATGGCTATCAGATGTCGCTGGTGCTGATGGTGATGTCGTCGCTCGGCACCGGCCTCTTCTTCAAGCGCAAGGGCTGGCTGTAACCTCTTTCGGCGTCAGACAAGCTGCACAGAGATTGGGGGGCATGGCCCCCCGATTAATTCCCCCGCCTTGCAAAGGGCCGCCCCCCGCCCCATATCCCCTGCATCAATAGTTCAACCCCGGAACGGGCCTTATGACCCTCTACCCCGAACATCGCTATGACGATCACGGCCAACTGCGCCCACCGCTCTGGTTCTGGCCCATCGCCCTCTTGCTGACCCGCTCGGTCTGGCTGTTTCTGATGGCCGGCGTCACCCGGGAGAGCGGCAGCGCCATCCTGACCCTCTTCTACCCGGACAAGATGAGCCTCTATCTCGGCCTGCTGACGGACGTGCCCGCCATGCTGGCGCTGCTCGCCTGCGGCGGCACCTATCAGCAGACCCAGGGCATTCGCGCCAGACTCAGGCGCCACAGCCGGGGCCTGTTGCTCTGCTCTACCGCGAGCGGTCTGGTGATGCAGCTGCACAGCCTCAATCTGCAAGCGTGGTCGTTCAGCTGGCCCACCGCCCTGGTGCTGGTCGCCAGCCTCTGGGCGCTCTGGTATCTGCTCAAGAGCCGTCAGTTACGGGACTACACCCGGGATCAACCCCATTAACAGGCACCGTCGGCCGCCTCATTGACGCATGACCCGGATCTGCAGGGTCTGGCGCTCGCTCCCGCTCGCCACCCCGAGCTGTGACGGATTGGATAGCGCGGCCCCCTGACCCTCCTGACTGGTGGAGAGCTCCCCCACCGTTAGCCACTCCCCGGGGGGGCCGCTCACCTCGGTGGCGCTCTGCCCGGTCTTGATGTCGCCCCGCTCAAGCCTGGCCTGCTCGCTGCTGAGCGCAATCTGCACCCTGTCCCCTATCAGGGTGGCGGTGGCGTAGAGGCCGCTTATCAGCGGCATCATGCCCACCACCCGGCCTCCCTGCCAGCGATAGAAGGTGACCGGCTGATAGGAGCCCATCTGCAGCAGCACGGGCCGCCCCGAGAGGCCGCGCACCTGCCAGTTGTCCTGCTGGGTGCGCTGGTAATCCTCGGCCCCCCCCTCCACCAGCCA
>RCUP01002098.1_pt1 | contig 10975 bp, 9 predicted proteins | sample 2166341 | NCBI WGS metagenome assembly RCUP01 (sample SAMN09932325, study PRJNA488358) | compost metagenome | isolation source: compost soil in succinonitrile-enriched | place: Germany: Experimental Botanical Garden | reverse complement strand
TTGTATAACAGTCCCGAATCTTTTTTAAGTAAACTTCCCAATTCCAACGAAACCTATTTGTTGCCAGGTTTGTCCAATGGAGAAATCAAAGCTTTCATTCCAAACACTGATTCCAAAACCTATGAACTCCCTATGACCGTTGGAAATTACAATTACCGGTTTTTCTCCGGATCGAACTATGCTTACAAGGAAAACTACGGTCAGGTTTACTCCAAAGCCATTGTTCAATTAAATGATCGTTGGAGTATGGAAGCCGGATTGCGGGTTGAACATACGCACACGCAAATTACAGTCGATACCGTTTTGTATGATAACGATAAATTGTATCTGGCGAATGTATATGAAACAGGAAATGGAGAATATGAGTTGGTTTCGGTAGAAAATGATCCTTACTCGGGGAAACTGACTCCTGTTGTGAGTAATACGGTGGCTTATCCAATCGAAAAACTAACGAGAAATACGAAATACAGTGCTTTTCTTCCAATGATTAATTTCAAATTTGACGCTACCAAAAAAACAGTGTTTCGTGCGTCGATTGCCCGTTCCTATAGAAGACCGGTATTTGAAGAATTGAAACCCGGCCAGCCCGTTATTGATTACAATCAATTGGAATATACGTTGGGAAATCCGAATCTGAAACCGGCATATGCCTGGAATGTGGATTTTACAAGTAGTACTTATTTACCGCATGAGCAACTGATCGAATTCGGGGTATTCGCCAAGCGGATTGATCAGTTGATTTTCAAGACCGTTTCTTACAATGTGGATCAGGTGATGGGAATCCGGACCAAATCGTATCAGAACAGTTTAACACCTGCTTATCTGGTAGGAGCAGAATTCAATTTCCGGAAATTGTTTTCCTTTTTGCCGGGCATTTGGGAAGATTTGGGAATAGAAGTGAATGGAGCGGCAACGTATTCCAGATTTCAGGTTCCGGGAAAAACATTTAAACAGGCACTTCCGAATCAACCCAATTTCCTGAGTAATATCCAGTTGTTTTTCGACGGACATGAATCCGGGATTTTTGTTTTGGTCAGCGCAAGTTACACCGGAGATTATACGACAGAAATTAATACGGCAGCTGTTTCAGACGGAACTCAAAACAAGCACTTGCTTCATGCTTCCAACCGGGATTACGATCAGTTTATTCGTCACAGATGGGAAGGTTCTTTTTATGGGGAATATACCTTTAAAAAAGGAATGTCTTTTTACATTGCAGTGAACAATATTTTCAATAGTCCGCACCAAACGTATCGTGGAAACGAGCAAAGAATGATCACTTCATCTTATGATGGTGTGAGTGTTCGGGGTGGTTTGAAATACCAGTTTTATCAGAAAAAGAAATGACTTGTCCGAGAATTTAGTTGACATATTATTTTTTCCCGCAGATGGCGCGGATTACGCAGATATTAAACAAGCTCATATTCTGTGTCTTGACAGAATCGTCCGGATCTGCGTTATCAGCGAGCCCTAAAAAATCACCTATATTCTCGTACAAAGCCAAAAGAAAAAGTCCCGATCCCGTACGTACGGGATCGGGACTTTTTCTTTTAACCGGAATGCGTTTAAGCTGCCTCAACAGGCAATCCTAAAATGGATTCCAGTTCAACCAATGAATCTATAATGTAATCGGGGTTTGCCAGTGCCAACTCTTCTTTAGGCTGAGCGCCGGAAGTAATTCCAATGGAATAAATGCAACCCGCTGCTTTTCCTTCTTCAATATCAATACACGAATCACCTACTTTTACTACTTGTTTCGGATCTGTGATTTTGCCTTTATGCATTGCAAGTTGAATCATATCCGGATTCGGACGTCCTAAAACCACATCGTCTGCAGTGACCAGGAAATCATAATCAACGCCTTCAGTCCAATTTAATTTGGATAACAATCCTGTCGCTGTTACGCGATCATAACCTGTATTCAAAACAATTTGAATGGAAGCACTTCTAAGCTTTTGAAAAACTTCGAGTGTACGATCAAACGTTTTCACTTCCATTTCCCGGTAAGCGGTTTTCAATTCCGACTTGAAATAGTCAAAAATGGTGTCGACGTGAATCGGGTTGATATCCTTTCCTTCCAGATTCGTGAGAATATCAATAATAGCGGTTCTTTTTTCCTTTCCTGCGCAATAAGTCAGGACCTGATCCAGGGTAAAAATGTGATCGTAATGTGCAAGTGCTTTTTGAATTGTTTTATAGACAACGTTATCCTCATCTACTGTTGTTCCTGCCATGTCAAAAACGACCATTCGAACTTGTGAATTCATTCAGTTTGTATTTATTAGACTTAAAATTAAAATAGCTTCGTTTGTGGGGTTTCGATGACTTTTCGAATCCGGTATTTCCACTTCTACAAAGATAGTGAAGTTTCTTATTGGTAAACAAAAACTTCCCTTTATGCAAATATTTAATAATTGAATAACAAAACCATAACGAACATTATCATCAATAATAGCGCCTTATTATCGATTTTTGTGCTTTGAATTGAAAATTAAAATGTTTAATTATAGTAAACAAATGTCGCGCTTACTGGAACGAAAATCAATCCTTTTCGTTTTTTGGTGTTTTATAGCCAGTTTTGGTGCTTACTTCACGATGTATGCCTTTCGCAAGCCATTCAATGCAGCCGAGTATTCCGGATTTAGTGCATTTGGAATGTCTCTGAAAACAGTACTGATTTTATCTCAGGTTTCGGGCTACATGCTTTCCAAGTTTTTAGGTGTAAAGGTTATTTCTGAATTAAAAGCGAACAAGCGGGTGGTTCTTATTATTGGGTTAATCGTTTTTGCTCAATTGGCACTAATCGGCTTCAGTATTGTTCCTATTCCATTGAAATTTGCGTGTCTCATTTTGAATGGACTTCCTCTGGGAATGGTTTGGGGAATTATTTTTAGTTTTCTGGAAGGAAGAAAATTGACGGAATTGATCGCTACAGGACTTTCGGTAAGTGCTATCGTATCTTCCGGATCACTCAAATCGCTTGGTCGCATGCTGATCGAAAATTACGGAATCAGTGACTTTTGGATGCCTGCTTTGATTGGATTTTTCTTTTTACCTCTTTTCCTGCTGTTTGTTTGGATGCTGAGTGTCATTCCTGCTCCAAATGAAAAAGATGTTGCCCGGAAATCGAAACGTTTACCGATGACAAAGGAAGGGCGCCGGAAGGTGTTTTTAACCTATGGAATAGCCGTTCTCACCCTTGTGTTAACGTATACGATGCTTTGCATTTACCGCGATTTCAGAGATAATTTTGCGGTAGAAATCTGGCATGAACTGGATTCAAAAGGAGATACTTCCGTCTTTACGGCAACAGAAATTCCCATTGCATTAGCGGTGATCCTGATCACTTCCACACTGGCATTTTTCAAGAGTAATTTCAAAGGCTTGTTCTTCACATTCACCCTTATTTTCATCGGATTATTATTGATCGGATTCTCCAATTTCTTATTCACAATTCATGCGCTTTCCCCAATTGTCTGGATGACCTTAAACGGATTGGGATTGTACATGGCTTACGTACCTTTTCAAATAGTGGTATACGAACGTTTTGTTGCTTTATTCAAGATAAACGGCAATGCAGGTTACTTCATGTATTTGTCGGATAGTGTGGGATATTTGGGAAGTATCCTGGTACTGGTTTACAAGGAATTCTTTGTTTCCAAGACAAACTGGCTGGCTTTCTTTCAATCGCTCAGTTACAGCATTATGATTTTGGGATTCATTTTGCTACTTGCAGCAAGTCTTTGGATCGCTCGTAAATATCTGACTCAAAGGAAGTCTGAATACAAAGAGGAGGGAAGTCAGTCGGTGCTGCTTGTAGATTAAACACCGAAGGAGAAGACCTGCAGAACTAGTTGCTTCGCTTTTCTGGTGGATCGACAACAAATGGGGAATATGTCGGGCAAATAAGATTTGGTATGCATCATTAGCAACTTCGTTGTATTTTTGTTTCAGAATCTTAAACCAGTTAGATCATGTTCAAACGACTAATAATTTGTCTTTTTGTTACAATTGGCTTTGTTTCCTTTTCCCAGGAAAAATCGAAGCTGATGAATGAAGGAGAAGAGCTCTTCGCCAAAGGTGATTATAAGAAAGCACTGAATGTATTCAATAAAGAAGCAAAGCAGAATAATTCTGTTGAAGTGCGGTTTTGGATCGCGAGTTGTAATTTTCAGCTGAATAAGTTTGAGGTCGCTAAGAAAGGATTTCTGGAAATCGTACGTCGTGGGATAAATGATGAGGAACAGGAATTGTCTATGATGAACCTGGCGAGTTGTTATCTGAATCTGGAGAAGAACGACAGTGCGTTGTATTATTACGAGCAGACAATCGAAAATTTCCCCAAGGCTGCGAACGCCTACTACTATAAAGGGATTATCCTATACGAACAGACAAAGTTTAAAGAAGCAAAAGAAATTTATGATCAGGCAATTGCGATTGATTCTACGGATTGGCGGTTTTATATCAGGCGACAAGATGTATCTTATGCGTTGAATGAATTTGGCGATGCACTGGCAGATTTACTGAAAGCCCGAGAATTGAATCCGACCCTGAACATCAGCATCAATATCGCTTATTGTTATTCCATGCTGGAAAAATACCGCGAAGCCGACTTGATTTACAAACAAATCTACAACGAGAATGATTTTCGTTTGCTGAACAATTATGGCTTAATCAAACACAAGCTGGGTTTTTCGAAAGAAGGAGAAGAACTCATACGGAAATCCTTGAAGCTGGAACCCAAAAATTCTTATGCTTACCGGAATCTCGCGATTATTGCGATCGATAATAAGGACCTGACAAATGCGTGTATCTATCTGAAAAAAGCACAAGAGTTTGAATTCTTCACTAAATATGGATCTGAAGTCGATAATCTGATTTTAGAGCATTGTAAATAGACCGTTTGCCCAAATCAATTCCGTAAAACAACCACATTTTCATTAAAGATGCCTTTCGGTGTACTTATCCGGATCAAATAAACTCCATTCGGCATTTCATCGAAACGAATCTGCTTGTTTGGAAGGTCAATCGGGATATTTCCGACAACTTTCCCTTCGGAGTTCATAACACTTATTCCGGTTATGGTTTCTTCTGTGAAGATCGTTACGGTGTTTTTTGCCGGATTGGGGTAAATGCGGAGATCAATTCCCGCTGTTTGGCAGTTTTCCAGATAAACAATATTGTGAGTGGTTATTACAGCGCTATTGTCTGTTTGAGATAGACGGTAATACGCATTTCTGGCAGCAGCTGTGGAATTTGTCCAGGAGTAATTTGTTTGCATAGAGGAAGTTCCGACAGCATCAACAGTTGTAACGGTTTCCCAGTTGAAGGCGTCAAAACTGCTTTCGAGAGTAAAAAAGTCATTGTTAAACTCGCTGGTAGTGCTCCAGCGAAGAATTACCTGTTCATTTTCACAATGGGCAGTAAATGACAGGAATTCTGCCGGCAAAGGATTCATTGGCGTGGTAGAAGCCAGGGTGAAAGGACTAAATGTGGTAACTGGCGCTGTGGAAATAATTGTTCCGGAAACAGTCGTGCCACTTGTTCCGCCATTTCCCTTGTCTGTCCATTGTGAACCGTCCCATCGGGCAATGCGCAGATCGCCAGTGAGTGTGATTCCGCAACTGCGAGGAGTATCCCAACTTAGCGTTACGGACACATCCGAAGAACCTGTTGTACGATCCAGCATCCAGTATTCACACTCTGACACATGATGAAGTGTAGGTTCGAGACTCCAGGTAATGTAAGGAACGGTGTTTGGTGATACCTGGAAATATTCTGCTGTGAATTGGTCTGTGACAACTGCCGGTGCAGAAATAGCAATTGGTGCATAAACCACGTTTTTTCCTACCGGGAAGACAAAGGCCGAATTTCCGGCTTTGATTGCGGGTCCGAAAACAAAACTGTTGTTGCTTGCTCCGGTAACAGCTGAAGTGGAGGTGAGTGTAAGAATATTTGCAGCCGTTGTGTTGAGGTATCCGTCTGTAAAAGTCAATGTTCCGCGTACGTTTAATGCTTGTGCTAGTGTAATGCCGTTTGTACTGCTGTTATTCAGGCGGAGATTTTTTAAGGTTGTTACCACACTGCCTCCAATGGTTTGCAAACTGGAGCCGGCTAATGTAATCAGTGTCCCCGAATCGGCGATTGTACCATTATTGGTTACATCGCCGTAAATAGTCACATTCGCTCCTGTAAATGTCCGGAGGTTCCCCGAATTGGTTAATTGCGCGCCAACTTCCTCAGACCAGGCGAGAATTACTAAAGTAATGATGATGAACTTTTTCATGATACTCCGGTTTTATTCCATGGAAAGATTCAGCGTTTGAACAGTCATGTTTGTGGTTGCTGACTGGTTTTCTACCCATACTTCAACATAATCACCGGGAGCGAGTGTTGCCCAGGCGGAAATGGTCAGAGAGACTTGATCCGTACTGTTTACAACTTTAACATCCTGCCGGGATTCCGGGATAATCACCCCGTTCTTTGCAATATAGAATGAAAAGTAACGGTTGGAACTCGGTTGTGTGATGCTCAGTGAACTGGAGATAAGAAACGAACGTGTTTTGCTTCCTGTATAAGTGAGTCGGTTATTGGTCGGATGTGTCATCCGGTACAGGTTTGCTGAAGCGGTTGTTCCCAATACTTTTACCGGTGTGTTGGCAAGAGCAAATGTCGTGGCAACCGGTACGGTGATATACATGTTTCCGCCGGCAACACCATCTTTTTGTGTGTTTAAACCGGTAGCTTCAACCTCCCATGCATTGGTGAATGTTCCGGTTACATACGTCCCCGTACCTACAAACATGATCACTTTGGCAGATCCTGCGTTAATACTTGTGATTCCACTGATGTGAAGCGCAGTTGCCGAGTTTACCGAACTTGTGAGCCGGTCTCCGCCCAGTAGCTGAACGACATTGAAAGTACCGATAAAACGTTCGTAAATATTGAAATTGGATGCGTCCCAAAGCATATTGTTCAGTACGACGTTGTTGTCATTTTGAAAAGTGATTCCATTCGTATTGGAAAAATAAGCGACAGTTGAGAAGAAAACTGTTCCGCCTACTCCGGTAATTGTTCCGACACTGTTAGATCCCAGAATGAAGCAATTTTGCACAAGCATGTTTTGGGCCGTTGCCAGTGCGTTGATATTGAAGACACTTCCGGATGCTGCTGTCAGGGTAAGGTAACGCAGATTTCCTGTTTTATCACCGGTAAACAGAGCACCAGCGCCGGTATAGATGAGTTTGTCGTTGGAAGAATCGTCGCCCTTTACAGTGCAACCATTGAGGTTGATTGGTGTTGTCAGAGTAATCGTTCCGTTAATCTCGTATTCGATGCCACTGACTAATGTTATGACGCCTGCAACGGGAGCCGGGAAATCTGCTACAGTTTTTACGAGTACATGATTGTCCCGTGCTATCCGGAGCATGACCCATCTGGTCGAATTCCAATAGTAATATCCGTCGGGAAGCGTTCCTCCGTCACTGTAAACCAATGTTCCTTCGGCAATAGTCGCTGTCATTGGTGCCGTACTTGTGAGATTGTTCAACGGAACTCTTGGAGGTAAAAAGCCCTTGTTGGTGCTTTCCAGCTCAAGCATGGAATTGGCGTTGATGGTATTGGGATTATCTCCGATCTTCACCTGGGCTGCTAATTGAGCAATGCTGCTAACAGCGATAGTAATCAAAAGAAATAGCTTTTTCATAACTCTGATGTTTTATGACATGATAAACATTTACCAGATACAGGCTTACGCATGCGAGTTATGAAGTGAAGCGATAGCGAATTCTACCCAAGTTACAAAAGTGATTTATCAAATCCAAAAAATCTTGCGATTGCCGGAGACCAGAATTTGAGGTGTAAACTATTAGATTTCTCCTCGTCTGAAAAAGAAGGGAATTAAGCCGAAAGAAAACTTTTCCGTACTTTTAAATCGTGAAATACTTAGTCACCTTGTTGTTGTGTTGCTCATTCCTGACGATTTTTGGTCAGCGGAATCGTCAGCAGATTTCTTCTGCGGATCTGATCTATGGCTTCCGCACGTTGCATCGACCGATGTTCGGGGAAGGAGTGAAGCAGAAATACAGTACTTTTTCCGATTTTCAATGGTCTCAGCCTCTTCAGTTTGTGGGAGCGGGTCTTACCGTTTTGGGAGATTCTCTCGACACCGGAGGAAAGTTTTTCATCGGGAACGTACAAATTGCAGCTTATTTACCGCAACGGATTTCAATAAATGATAGTTTGACTGCTAAATCCGGAGGATTCAATTTCGGACTGACCTTTTTAGGTTTGGATGCTTTTCCAAAGAGTAAGCATTTTGACCTGATCTTCAATTTCGGATTTGATGCAGGACGTATTTTATTGAAAAATCCCGGACTTCATCAGCGGAATCTTTATTTTGCCCCGAAAATTTCCCTGCAGCCGAAAGTGAGAATGGGACCTGTTGCTTTATCGATCGTTGCAGAATATGGATATGATTTCACAAAAGATAAGTGGCGGAAAACCTGGTTCGGACCCGGAAATCAAAACAATCTGACGCCGTATTCGAATAAGATGGGAGGACTTTCAGGACTTTCCTGGTTTGTTACTTTGGGGTACGTATTATAAGGAAAACCGCATCCCAGCTGGGCAAATAGATGCATGTCTATCCGTCTTTTTGAGTATGTTTTATTAGAATAATCAGCATCTGTTCCAAGCAAAATCCGGAAGCTTTTCTGGTTTGTTACTTTGGGTTATATATTATAAGGAAACCCTCATTCCAACTGGGCAAATAGACACATGTCTATCCGTCTTTTGATCGCTTGTTTTTATAAGAATCAACCGGAATCAATTCAACGGAATCGTCTTACTTTCTTTCTGAAATGTCACAACAATATTTTCCCGTTTGATCGATTTTACCGTCAAACCATCGAATAACTCCTCGTTCGGATAAATCTTGTACATGATTCCGTCAACAGAGATCAAAGCCCGTGGTTTTTTAGAACTGGTTCTTTGCACAATTCCGAAGTATTTGATAGCCGGCCAGTAAACAATCGGTTTTTCCTTTTTTGGAGGTGGTGGCTTCGGGATATTCTCATTGGAAGCATTGAAATTGGGCGATTGCGGAGTGGCGCTCATTCCTGAGTTTTTCAAAAACGGATCGGGATAATTTGCTCTTAAATGAAAATCTTTCTTGGGTTTAATGTTGTCTACCTGAAGTTTATCTGTAAGCGGAGCAGGAATGCCCGAATCATCCGTAATGTTGGAACTGATCCGCACAAACAGTTTGAAGTAGATAAAACCTACAACCGCAATTAAGACATATGTAAAACGTTTGTTTTTCACTGAATGATGACGCTGAAATAAGTAGTTGGTGTCGCACCCTGATTTCCGGCTACGTCACTTACAATCACACGCCAGTAATAAGTTCCGCTTCCATTAGAGAATTGTACATTGGCAGAGTTTGTCGTAAGATTGGAAACGGTTTGAACAATGTTCGTAAAAGCCGGATCCGTTGCGATCTGAATGGCAGATGTTCTCGGAGACTGAATAGTGCCCTGATCAGCTGGAACCGTCCAGGAAAAAGCAGAACCGTTGATGACGGTTGAATTATTTGCAGGAGCGGTAGGAGCGGCAAATCCGGGAGGAACGGTTTTGTCAATATAGAAAATGCGCTTGGAAAAATTGACTTCGCTTCCGTCAGTAAGGAATGCTTTTACTCCCCAGCAGTAAACTCCATCCGGAAGCTGAGTACCATCTAATGACTGAACTTCAACAGAGTTGAGTTGGGGGGCATTGTCCAGTTGTTGCCCGGCAAACGTAGCTGTTTTGTGTAATTCGAACGTGAAGCTGGAAACATTTCCGGAATTTGGAGGTCCCCATTCAAACTTACCATCAAAATCTTCATTGAAATATTCTCCGGCCAAAGGATTGATCAGCGGAATTTGTGAATTGGAATTTCCCGCTGAAGTTCCTACCCAGAAACGCTTAATAGAAGATGGCTTTGAAGAAAATCCGGCATTTACTGCTGTGATACGAATCTCATATTGCGCGGAATCCAGCCCGAAGTAGAAATTGGTTCCGGAAACAACAGAATCCAATGGATAGCTTTGAATATTTGAGAATGTAGGACTCACAACTTCAATGCGGTATTTGGTTGCTCCTTCCAGTTCTTCCCATTTGATATGAACAGGATTGGCCCCGATCGTATCCTGGTTGGCAGGAAGAATCAATACCGGAGTTTCATCCGAAATATTTTTCTCAATAAAATCCTTGCATCCGAAAAGACTGAGAGAAATGAAAAGCAGCAATAGCTTATTGATATACTTTCTGGACATAATTCTGAATTAATAAGGTTGTTGTTAAATCTGTTTTATTCGTAACAAGGTCTTTTTCCGAATTCATTTCAAAATGAATCAGACGGGCATCATCGAAAGACTTTTCCAGTTCATGGATAAACTTCAAAACCGAAATGAAATCTCCCTGCAATTCAATCTTAAAGGTATTGATTTTAAAATCAGGATGCTCAAAACCATATACTTCGTCGATTTGTTTGACTTCTATTCTGGAAGATTTACGTGCCAGAAAATTGAGGAACCCTTGTTGTACTTCTTCTACCGAAACGTTTTCTTTTCCGAGTAATTTGTTGAGTTGGGAAACATTTTTCTGGAGTTGTCGAATTTCTTTTTGGGAATTCAAAGCCTCCTGTTTCTTGATCTCCAGTTCGTTGATATACGTATTGGTTTCGATGGTTTTACTGAATGCCCGTTTGTAGGATACGGCAAACAATAACACCGCGATCACCAGTAGCGCGAAGTTCTTTTGTTTATAGCTGTATTTTTCAAATAAGGTCATTGCCGTATGTGTATGATAATGTGAAAGAGTGAATTTTTGTCATTCAATCTGGAATAATTGATAACCTCAACACTTTGAATCCATTCTTTTTGTTCCAGATCTTCCATCCAGTCATCCAGCACTTTGCTATTCGCAGTAATAC
>RCUP01002083.1_pt1 | contig 11050 bp, 17 predicted proteins | sample 2166341 | NCBI WGS metagenome assembly RCUP01 (sample SAMN09932325, study PRJNA488358) | compost metagenome | isolation source: compost soil in succinonitrile-enriched | place: Germany: Experimental Botanical Garden | reverse complement strand
GCGTTGAGTAAACTGGTAGAACGTTAATCGACGAAACTCAGCGCGTACTAAAAAAGAAGATCGAACGAATCGATCTTCTTGATAGTTACTACAGATTACATACGACATCGAGGAAAAGAAAACAAACATCAACATGCTCGACGCTTACTTCTTGCAAGAAGCTTTCAGCTAACTCTCTACGTTCTTCTGGAACGCAGCTCAATAATTCTCCATACCAAATAATATTTTCTTCGTATCCGTCATCATAAGAGTTGCGTTCTTTATGAAAGTTTCTCAATTTCTCATATAGTTCGTTCATTTCGATCGTCTCGCTTTCTTGTTCTTATTTACTTTCTATCTATATTATAACTTATTAACTCAAGGAAATCAACAACTTTATTTCAAAGAAAAACGTTGATTTATTCTCAATAATCAGTTATAATAAATATAGAAAGTAAATAAATTATTAGGAGTTGTTATTAATGAGATTGTTAGATGATAGCGAAAAGAAAGTGCTTATCGAAACGCACGCTAGATTAGATGAGTTAGTATCTATCTACGAATCGCAACATGCTATGACGCAAGAAGAGTATAACGATACGCAAAACGAAATACTATCAATTAGAACGTTGCAGAACGAATTAGCGTACTTAGCTGTAGCTAATATCGAAACGTTAGCCGATTGCGAAGAAGCTTACGAAAAGTTCGTTGCTGACTTAAAGAGCGATGATATGGAAACGACACCAATACAGTTTACGAACGTTGCTTTCAATTCGCCGGATGCTTATAAGATTCAGATAGAAACTATCAGAGAGTTTCTAACGTTCAAAGAATACGCAACTGAAGAAATAGAAGAAGAGATCAATTGGTATCTAACTAACGAAAGATAAACGGCGATAGAATAGATAGGAGCTCAACTCGAGAGAGCTCCTATCTATTCTTTCTCTATATAGTGTCCACCGCTAACACGTTAATCGACGACACTGGCCGCTACTGTAACTTGAGAAACACCCGTTGCCATCTCAACAAGACTGTAGTATAATTAAATTATAAATAACGAGGAGGTAATAAATTATGGAGTATAACAAAAAACTTAATACAGTAAACGGGGAGCCGGTAGGCCCCTTAGGCCTAGCGTACGAGTTTGGTACCTTGGAGTATACATTAGCGTATTTCGCGTTTAACCTGTTATTCGAGCACTTGGAGAAACACCCCGCAGCCGTGGAGGAGTTGGTGGAGCGCTTTGGTGTACCCGAGGAACGGGTTTGGAGTTTAGCCGAGGACTTGTTTACCGATAATGCCGACCCCGACTCCGTGGAGTAACGTACTAAACCCTGCCTTAATTGGTGGGGTTATTTATTTGTAATCAACCGTTGACTTCTTCCCTCATATAGGTTATAATAAATATATAAGAAGAAGAGGAGATGGTTGTAGTGGTGATGGTTAAATTTGTAGGTAAAGGTAAAGAGTTAATGGAGTACTTGAATAAACTAATTGAGGAACAAGAAAAGGGGTTGAAGTAAATGATGAACATAGAATTGATCATTGAGGTTCTTGAGTCCTTCTTAATCATTAATGGTGACGACGATGTCTTAGAGGAAGACTACAAGGAACAAGTCCAAGAACAGATTGACATCCTAAAGGGATCCCTGTAAAGGGGTCCTGGGTTCCCACAGTAACGGATAGATGCCAACGTTGCTTAGGCTCGCGGCAGTGATATGTCTACAGAATAAAATACTTGTTGACTTTCTTTCTCAGATATGTTATAATAAATATATACAAGTAAGAGAGGAGATGATTACGCCATGTTGATATTCGTAGCGATACACATAGCCCTCGCTATCTACTTGATAGGTAGTTCTGATAAGACTGTTACTGATGTAGGGTTTGACCACTAAGAAGGAGTTGGTGATAATGATAGAGTTGAAGAAGAAGCCTATGATACTAGAAGAGGACCTGCGGGAGGCTTCACGGTTAACGTATCAAGATAAACTAATAAGGGACTATGGTACCTTCATGGCCATTAGTTCCAAAGAGAGTGACATCACCCCTCAGATGTTCTGTCTAGGACATCTGTCTAGGGTTTATGTCGAGCGGAGAGTAACATATGATGACTACACCGAGATAGCTACGTTCCTGACGCGCTTCTATACCCAGTTGACAGTCGCTAACTTTATGAAAGAGTTCCGCGAAATGTTCTATCATCTCGTATCATAAGGAACGTTCAAATAGGGAGTAACGAAATGTACAATCGCTACTCCCAAGAACCGTTTCCCGGAATAAAGCAGGACCCGGGTCCCGGGCGATATACGGGGGGTCGTAGGGATATTGCCATCTTTTCACCCAATTCTACCAAAACATGATCCCATCCCGGAAACTGCCAAAAAGAAGACTGCAGAGTTCTATACCTAGGTACCTAGAACCCTACAGTCTTTTTACGCATCAAACAAGGAGTAAGCAACATCAGGTAAGCATCGCGGTCGCGCTAACCTTCCAGAGGCAATATGCCTAGGACATCGCGGAAGCATAGTTGCCACCGGATAGGCAATATGCCTCAAGCATCGCGGAGTCTAGGCTTCGCTACCAACCCACCACCTGGTACGACTAGTGAACTGGCTTGCTGTCGAACTGCTGACCACTACCTGGAGCATCATGTACGTCACCCGTCACATGCAATGTAGGATTACCATTGTTTGTAACTTCGCGTACTGCTCTAGGGTCAGGCAATACTTCTGGGGGCATAAGACGTTGCTCGCCCATTTCAAATCTCGCTTTAATCGCAAACTCGCCTGCTGCTTGGATGCGACGAACCATCTCGCCACCTACTTGACCAACTTCGAGCGTCGTGAGCCCCTTATAGGACCCGTCCTCGGATACTTTGCTAAAAAGCCCCAAGTCTTTGAGAACCTCGATCTTGAAAGCCTCCATAGCACGCTCAGCACCTTTAACCAGTACATAATGTCTACCTCCACGCCTCGGCATAAAGCCCAACAACTCCTTTTTGTTTAGATTTGTATTACTTTATTATTATTACTCTAAATGCTAAATTTTATACCAAAGATCAAAAACTATTTTTAAAAATATCAAATGCGGCTAGAGTACTAGATTGAGATACTCGACAGCCACCACACCAAAACCCAACAGGAAGAATGAGAAGAAGAAAGATGATAACAAGTGTGTATCCTGGAAGAGTTGCCGTCGGGTTCAGTCGAGCTTAAAAAATATTGAAAATTCGTGTCTCTCCCGTGTGCAATTAGATCACCGCGCTTATATTATATAAATATAAGGAGTGGTTCACCGCCCACCTCGATAGCCCTTCTGCGTGTGCTGGGGATACAATATCTGACAATTAAGGCGGAACCTCTCCGAAATTTATTTTAGGGTAGGTGAGAGACTTGAGCACGGATTTAACAGTGTCCTTCAACGAGGGATCGTTTGAATTTTATAGGAAACTTGGAAATCTGGTGCAGTATTTTCAAGTTAATCTGCCGTCAAACGCCCACGGCATTCCGTTGCAGTTGATTGATCCTTCCGTGTTAGCGGAGAAATTGATCGATTATGAGACATCTGATGACGTGCCTACGGATGTGGTTAACGCCGCTACGTGGGATATCATATTGGAAGAAGGCATGCCCCTTGTAGAAGGAGTACCGATTTGGGAAAGATTAGATGGCGAGTCAGTTGCCTACTATAATCTGTTCAAAGCTTATCGTGAGGCCCTTTATTTAGAGGGTGCACGCGCTATTGCCAAGCTTGCAGCTTCAACCAGTATCCAGACTCGCAATTTGACCATGCTTTCGCGTTCATATCACTGGGCTTTACGCTGTAAGGCTTATGATTTGCACAAGAAAATACAGGCTCAGCGCATGAAGGAGATTGAAATTCAGAAGCTGGAGAGTAAGCATGCCAGGACGGCTGACAAGCTTCTTGAGATGTCTATGGCTTACTTGGAAGAGCATGAGCAGCAGTTATCACCTAAAATAGCCGTACAGCTACTACAAGTAGCAGCTAAAATGGGACGTTTGGCCGTAGGTTTACAGGCAGACAAGCCTGGAACTGAAAGTGGAGGAAGCACCAGCATTAACATAAACCAAGTTGCTGGCGGTGCAAGTGAAGTAGTGCAGACAACGACACCGGGTGGTGGAGCTGATACTGCTGAGGACATTTCACACCTACAGTCCATTTTGCATATTCTTGACAAATCCGGTGCTTTTCCCAGGGGAACTGTGGTAGAGGCCGATTTTGAGGTCATCCCAGATGACCCTGCATAAAAGTACCTGATTTGCACTCCTAGTATTCCTCCACTACCAGGAAAGGTGTACTGGGTAAGTTACCTGCCCTTTCTTGGGCTTTTTCCGAAAAGACGTTTAAAAGGGGTTGTTTGCTATGTCATCACTAGGGCAGATCGACTTGGCGTCACTACCTCGGAGTGAGCGTGAGCAGCTCTTGAAGATGCTTACACCTAAGATGACGGAGTATATCATCCATAAGCCTTATCCTAAACAAGCGGCATTCATGTTGCTAGAAGGGAAAGAGGGCTTTTACGGTGGAGCAGCAGGTGGTGGTAAGTCGGATGCATTACTTATGTGCGCTTTACAGCACGTTGATGTGCCGGGTTACAGCGCAATTATCTTCCGTAAATCGTATGCTGACTTAGTTAAGCCGGGAGCATTGATCGACCGTGCATTGACTTGGCTAGCACCGTGGATTGCCAATAAAACCATTAAGTGGGTTGACAAGGAAAAGAAACTTGTGTTTCCTTCCGGCGCTACGGTACAGTTCGGTTTCATGGAAACTTATAAAGACCGCCTGAACTACCAGGGTGGTGAGTATCAATTCATTGGCTTCGATGAAGTAACACATATACTCGAAGGTTGCTATACTTATATGTTCTCCCGTTTACGGAGACTTAAGACAGCAATGAACATTCCTTTGCGCGTCAGAGCGGCTTCTAACCCGCCTGATGATGGGGACGATGCTGAGTGGGTTTACGACCGTTTCGTTAATCCCGAAACGAAGAAAGCGCACGTAGTATTTATTTCTGCTGGCATGGATGATAATCCGTTCCTGGATAAAGATTCCTATGTGGAGAACCTTGAAGAGTTGGATCCTGTTACACGTGCGCGTTTGCGTGACGGTATCTGGACACTCGTACGTAAAGGTAATATGTTTAAGGGTGAATGGTTCGAAGAAGTGCCTGCGCCTCCTAATTCAGGACGATTTATTCGTTTCTGGGACTGTGCTGCTACTGAGGTAGATGCCGTTAAGAAGCGTAGAGGTAAAACGCCTGACTGGACTGCCGGTCTTAAGATGAGTGAGTATAAGGGTACTTACTATATCTGGGATATAGAACATGTTCAGAAGAGTGCCATGAATGTAGCAGACCTGCAGAAGCGGTTAGCTACATCAGATGGAACAAGCGTTAAGATCAGGGAAGAGGAAGAAGGCGGAAGTTCGGGTAAATATACCATCGAACATAAACGTAAGGAACTCTTTGCTGGCTACGCCTATGAAGGGGTTAGAAGCACGGGGGGTAAGATCGAAAGAGCTACGCCCGCCTCTGCTGCAGCTGAACGCAGACAGATTAAGATTGTCGCAGGCTGTAGAAACAAAGATAAGCTGATCGCTGAGTTAGAATCGTTCCCGGGAACGGGACATGATGACATAGTGGATGCTTTTTCTGGTGCCTTTAATGCCTTAGGTATTGTTCCAATAGCCTATGCGCCAGAAGATCTAGCCCCTGAGGGTAATGATGGTTCTTACTGGCAGCAAGAGAGTCTTGATGCTTCGGATTACTATTCGGGGTCAGGATTAGATTCCGGCTTTAGTAGCTGGTCACTGTAAGGAGGTGAGATAATTGGAGCAAGATAAAGGAGAACTGTCTCAATCGGACATCGCCATTGCAAAGTATGGGGCGGAATTTTCCGAGTTAGGTGTTTCCGGTCTTAATCGACTGGGTGGTGGTGTCTATGAGGAGTTTCTAACTCAATTGCTATACCCTCGAGCAGCGGCTATCTATAAAGAGATGGCGGATAACGATCCTACGATCGGAGCCATCCTATACATGATGGAGCAGCTTATTAAGAAGGCCGGATGGACAGTTAAACCCGGAGGAGATTCGGCTGGGGATATTGCAGCTAGTGACTTCCTTAAGGAGTGCATGGACGATATGCGTATGTCGTGGGATAACACGATATCGGAGATCCTGTCGATGTTCACTTACGGATTTAGCTTCCATGAGGTTGTCTTTAAAGTGCGTAAAGGCCCAGATCAAAGCAATCCTAAGTTCCGAAGTAAGCATACCGATGGCCGTATTGGATGGGCTGGTTTTCCAGTACGTTCACAAAGCAGCATGTCGGGATGGGATTTCGACGAACAAGGATATGTTAAGGCCTTTGAACAGAGTGCGCCTCCTAACTGGGGAAAGACGTTAATTCCTTTAAGTAAGGGATTATTGTTCCGTACGAAAGTTTCAAGGGATAACCCAGAAGGTCGATCTTTGCTGCGTAACGCCTATCGTCCTTGGTACTTCAAGAAACGTATTGAAGAGATCGAGGGTATTGGTATTGAGCGCGACCTCGCCGGTTTACCTATGCTAACTGCTCCACCCGATGTAAACATCTGGGATGCAACCGATATAGATGCTTCACGGTTAAGAGCTAAAGCAGAAACACTCGTACGTAACGTACGCCGAGATCGAACTGAAGGACTTTTACTTCCTAATGGCTGGGAATTTAAGTTAGCCACTACCGGTGGTTCTAGACAGTTCGACACAAATGCCATTGTTAATCGTTATGATAACCGAATAGCAATTACGATGCTAGCGGATATCGTGATGATGGGCGGGGATAAAGTTGGTTCCTTCGCTCTTGGTGAGGTTAAGAAGAGCTTGTTAGCAGCGTCTCTTGAAGCACACATTCAAAACATTGCCGACATCCTTAATACTTATGCCGTACCTAAACTGTTCAAGTTTAACTATTTCCCAGGAATGACTGATATTCCAAAGATCGTTCCAGGTGAAGTAGAGACGCCGGACATTAAAGAGCTAGCATTCCTACTCAAGTCTGCTGGATTGCGTCCTGCTAATGACTTACCTCTGATGAACTTGCTACGCCGCCTAGTAAGTCTTGAGCCTCTTACAAAGGAGGAGCTAGATGAGTGGTATGCAGTTCCGATTGAGGAAGAAAATAACACAGATACGCTGTCTAGTGACGTAGATCCGGTTGGTCATTCAATGGATGACAACAGCCAGAACTACGTAGACAAGTAGAGGAGGTGATAAAAATTGCCTTATGCGGAGCTTTATTTCTACCAGACGCACACGGAGCTGCATCCTATGCCGGGTGAAAACTTCCAAGCTTTCTCTGCCAGATGTAGTACAGGGTTAAAAATCCTGAAACCTGACGCTACCGACGAATCAGTTGAGCAGGTTGTCTGCGATGCCTGGAACAGTTACCTAGTGTCGAACGCAACTGAGATCACGTTAACGTTGAAAAAAGACGTTAACATGGAATCAATTTACGATTACAGGTATATGGACTGGAAGATCGCGGAAGTATTATCGGCCAAGCTACCTTCGGTATCGTTTTCTTCCGTGGAGAAAGCCAAAGCGGGTTCCGGCGACACGTTCAAAATAGCTAAGACCGCTCCAGACAAACAGCTTGTATTTGGTTGGGCGAACGTAGCTAAGGAAGCTGATGGCTCATATCCGCTAGATTGGGATGGGGACGTTACGCAACCTGAGGAACTTGAGAAGGCCGCTTACAACTTCGTACTTAAATACAGGGAAACAGGCGAAGTCCACCAGGGCGAAGCCGTTGGGACTCTTGTAGAAAGTATGATGTTCACGAAAGAGAAGCAGGCTGCGCTAGGAATTCCTGATGGTATCATTCCAGAAGCTTGGTGGGTCGGCTTTTATGTGCCTGACACAGAAGTCTTTGCTAAGATTAAGAAGGGAGAATACGAAATGTTCTCCGTTCAAGGCAAAGCTCGCCGAACTCCCACAGGACAGTGAGAGGAGGTGAATTTAGATGGGCGACCAATTGATGCCTTGGCACCTTAATTACATGGATAACATCGATTACAATCGTGTTGACCTTGTAAAGGAAGGCGCTAATTCGAAGGCACATATCAAAATTATTAAGCAAAGAGGAGGCATTACAATGGATTTAGATAAAATTCTTGCGGCTCTACAACCTGAGCACCGCTCGGTAGTTGAAAAAGCTCTAAAGGACAAAGATGCTGCAGCAACAGCAGAGGCTGATAAGGCTAAGAAAGCTGAAGAAGAGGCAGCTGCAGCTAAGGAAGAAGTTGAAAAGCTGAAATCCGCAGCTCCACTACCTGCCGGTCAGTCCGAGGAAGAAATCGTTAAATCGATTAAAGACCCGGCTGTACGCGCTTTGATGGAAAGTCAGATCGCTAAAACCAAAGTAGCTGAGGCTCAAGTACTTAAAGCACGTGAAGCTGCCCTGGAAGGTGAAGCAATTTCGAAAGCTAAGGAAGTACCGGGTATTGGTGCTGAGGAAGCTACCCTTGCTAGTGTTTACAAGAAGCTCAAAGCTGTTGATGAGCAACTGTGCACAGACGTATTCGGTATCTTCAAGGCAGCTAGCAACTTGGTAACTGAAGGTTCCGGTGCATTCACTGAGACAGGTTCCGTTGCGCGCGGTACCGGCGTTTCTAAGAGCTCTGATGCTATTTGGGCAGAGATCGAATCAATCGGTAAGAGCATCAAGGGTGACGATGCCAAGATGACCCTTACGTCCGCTGTTTCCAAAGCTTTGGAGCAAAATCCACAGCTGTATGCACAATATGTTGCAGCACAAGAAGCCGGCCTGTAAGTTTTAACTATTCTGCGTAACAAATAAGAGGAGGTAACAATCCATGGCTAGACCTGCATTCGAACAACCCTGGAAGAATATTACTGGTAACCCTGCCATCGACTTCACAACTAAGCGTTACACATTCGTTAACTACAATGCGAATGGCGATGTAACTACTGCCGCGGCAGCTGGAACTGCTATCGGTATTATCCAAGAGCCAAACAAAATTAACGAACCTGCACAAGTAATGGTGCACGGCGTGTCGTTTGTCGTTCTTGGAGGTACTGTAGCCGGTGGTGAAGAAGTCGAAATTGGCGCTGACGGTAAGATGGTTAAGTTGGCCGCTGGTAAAGCTGTAGGTATCTGCGCTGTTGGTGGCGTGTCTGGTGATATCGGTTCTGTATTGTTGAAATAATAAATCCTATAAAACGAAAAGGGGCTGAATAACTTGCCTACAAGACAACAAATTCACGTAGATAAGCCACTAACTAACCTGTCCGTTCAATACGCACAGGACGCTAGTGTATTTATCGCCGATAAAGTATTCCCTATCATCGGAGTACAAAAACAATCGGATACTTACTTCACATACGACCGCGATGACTTCTTCAGAGACGAAGCTGGTCTGCGCGCCAAGGGTACTGAATCCGATGGCGGCGACTACAACGTTGATATCGCGGATCCGTACTTCTGCCGGAAGTACGCATTCCACGTTGACGTTACTGAAGAAGACCGCGTAAACTCTGATACTCCACTTCGTCCTAACGAAGATGCTACTGAGATCGTTACTCACAAGCTTCTGTTGAAACGTGAGAACCTTTGGGCTCAGAAGTTCTTCAAATCAGGCGTGTGGGCTACTGAGATTCAAGGTGTAGCTTCTGGTACTACAGTGGATGACACTAAGGTACTTCAATTTGACGATCCTGCAGCGGACCCAGTTCGCTTCATGGCGAAGATTGGTACTCGTATGATCGAAGCTACAGGTAAGAAACCTAATACCTTGGTATTAAGCCCATGGGTATACAATGCCTTGGTCAGCAACGAGGATATCCTGGACCGTATCAAATACACTGAAAAGGGTATTGTTGCTATGGACCTGTTGGCTGCATTGTTCGAAGTGGATCGCGTATATATTCCTTACGCAATTCAAAACACTGCACCGAAGGGCAAAGATGGTCAATATTCCTTCATCATGGGCAAAAATGCCTTGCTGATGTATGTTGAACCTAAGCCAGGTCTTAAGAAAGCATCTGCTGGTTATACTTTCGCATGGACCGGTTTGATGGGTGGAGAAGCTATGGGCAGCCGGGTAGTCCGCATCCCAATGCCTTGGTTGGGTAAAGATACAGAGCGTATCGAAGCTGAGATGGCTTTCGACCACAAAGTGGTTGGTAAGGATCTTGGTATCTTCCTGAAAGACCTCGTTAAGTAATGTCCCAAATCTACATTGTGGCTAGACCCTTCAGATCTATGGGAAGGTTCTTCGCCGTAGGAACCATCATCGAGGATCTTTCCGAGGTAAAACTTGGAAGGATCAAGATGAAGGAACGTAAGATTATTCCGGTACCTGACGACGATAACGAATACACCAAGCTGAAGGATTATCTAGCCCATCGTAGGGGCGTTGATTTAGAGCAGATCCTAGACGACTATGATGCAACTTCCGCTGAGGAGGAAGCAGATGAGCCAAAAGAGCCGGTAACGACTCCAGAGGCTCCGAGCGTCGCGGAACCCAGCGCTAAAGCGGATTCAACACCCCCACCTGGTACGCCAGACCCTGAGGTAGAGCCTGCGGCACCTGAGGCACCTAAGGTCACAACAACTACCGTCAAAACCACAGTTACACCAGTAATCAAGGCTCCTACAAAGAAAGCCTAGGAGGTGCCTTATGACTTGGACGTATAGTGGAGATCCTACAAGTTCAGATTTGGATGAGGTTCGATTTCTTTCCGGGGACATAGTGGAAGCATATTCCTTTGTGTCCAACGAGGAAATTGCTTATGCTCTTACGCGTTCTGGTTCAACTCGTGCTGCTGCCATTAAAGTCTGCCGTGCAATCCTGCGAAAGCTGGCTATGCAGGTAGATTACACAATTGGCCCAGAAACAGTTAAAGCTAGTCAACGCTTAGAGCACTTCAAGCTGATACTGAAGGATTTATTATCTGATGTTTCCGAATCTGACGCCATACCGACGATGCAAAACTCCGGTGAGGGATGTATCTTTGATGTAGGCATGCACGATAATAGGG
>RCUP01002082.1_pt1 | contig 11050 bp, 10 predicted proteins | sample 2166341 | NCBI WGS metagenome assembly RCUP01 (sample SAMN09932325, study PRJNA488358) | compost metagenome | isolation source: compost soil in succinonitrile-enriched | place: Germany: Experimental Botanical Garden | reverse complement strand
GCGCTCGTGCAGGCCGGCTACCGCAGCCGCTTCGGCCACCCCGCGCCCGAGGTGGTGGCGCGCTATGTCGAACGCGGCGTGCGGGTGATCGACAGTCCCCGCTGCGGCGCCGCCCACTGGGCGAGCCCGGCGCCGGCCGAGGTGAAGTGTGAACGCGCGCACGACCTGCGCTACTGGCGCCACCGCATGCCATGACGGTCCGAAACGCGAAATGCCCTCGCATCGGGCCCAAACCTAGGGCTTCTACTGGCCTCGAACTTGCTAAGCTATGGCTCAAGGAGATTGGTCGTTCCATGCACAAATTCGACGAGATGTATGAGCAGCTCCCCTATGCGGGCGCTGCAATCCGACAGCACTACAAGCGCTACGACCAATGGCTTGCGAAGCAACCCGGTGAGGTGATGCGATCGCGGCGTGAAGAGGCGGAAATGATTTTCCGCCGGGTCGGCATCACCTTCGCGGTGTACGGCGCCAAGGACGAGGACGGCTCCGGCACCGAGCGGCTGATCCCGTTCGACCTGCTGCCCCGGATCATTCCCTCCCACGAGTGGGAGAGCATGGAAAAGGGGTTGGTGCAACGCGTCACGGCGCTCAACCGCTTCCTGTACGACGTGTACCACGACCAGGAAATCATCAAGGCCGGCATCATCCCGGCCGAGCAGATCCTGAACAACGCCCAGTTCCGTCCCGAGATGATGGGCGTGAACGTGCCGCACAACGTCTACTCGAACATCTCGGGCATCGACATCGTGCGCGCCCCCGATGCCCAGGGCAACGGCGAGTACTACGTGCTCGAAGACAACCTGCGCGTGCCCAGCGGCGTGAGCTACATGCTCGAAAACCGCAAGATGATGATGCGGCTCTTCCCGGAGCTCTTCAACCAGAACCGCATCGCGCCGGTCGCCCACTACCCCGACCTGCTGCTCGAAACCCTGCGCGCCAGCGCGCCGCCGGCCACGGCCGAGCCCACGGTGGTGGTGCTCACGCCCGGCATGTACAACAGCGCCTACTTCGAGCACGCCTTCCTGGCCCAGCAGATGGGCGTGGAGCTGGTCGAGGGACAAGACCTGTTCGTCAAGGACGACTTCGTCTACATGCGCACCACGCGCGGCCCGGTGCGGGTCGACGTGATCTACCGCCGCGTCGACGACGACTTCCTCGACCCCGAGGTGTTCCGCCCGACCTCCACCCTCGGCTGCGCGGGCCTCATGCGTGCCTACCGCCAGGGCAACGTCGTGATCTGCAATGCCGTGGGCACCGGCGTGGCCGACGACAAGTCGATCTACCCCTACGTGCCGAAGATGGTCGAGTTCTACCTCGGCGAGAAGCCGATCCTGAAGAACGTGCCCACCTACATGTGCCGCAACAAGGACGAGCTGCAGTACACGCTCGACAACATGAAGGACCTGGTCGTCAAGGAGGTGCACGGCGCCGGCGGCTACGGCATGCTCATCGGCCCGGCCGCCACGCAGGCCGAGATCGAAGACTTCAAGAAGGCCGTCATCGCCAAGCCCGACGGCTACATCGCCCAGCCCACGCTGAGCCTGTCGACCTCGCCGACCTTCGTCGACGCCGGCATTGCGCCGCGCCACATCGACCTGCGCCCCTTCGTGCTCTCGGGCAGCGAGGTGCAGATGGTGCCCGGCGGCCTCACGCGCGTGGCGCTCAAGGAAGGGTCGCTGGTGGTCAACTCGTCGCAGGGCGGCGGCACCAAGGACACCTGGATTCTCGAAGCGGACCGCACGGCCAAGCCGAAGGCGGCCACGCAGTCGCAAAGCCAATCGCAGTAGGAGCACCCACGATGCTGTCCCGCACCGCAGACCACCTCTACTGGATGTCGCGCTACACCGAGCGTGCCGAGAACACGGCGCGCATGCTCGACGTCAACTACCAGACCTCGCTGCTGCCGCAGTCGGCCGAGGTTGCCAAGTACGGCTGGCAGGGCGTGCTCTCGATCAGCGAATTGCTGCCCTGGTACAGCAAGAAGTACGACCAGATCACGCCCAACGAAGTCATGGAGTTCATGGTCAAGGACGAGAGCAATCCGTCGTCGATCGTCTCCTGCCTGAAGGCCGCGCGCGAGAACGCGCGTGCCGTGCGCGGCGCGCTCACCACCGAGGCCTGGGAAACGCAGAACACCACCTGGCTCGAAGTGAACCGCATGCTGCGCGCCGGCGACTTCGAGCGCGACCCGGGCCAGTTCTTCGAGTGGGTCAAGTTCCGCTCGCACCTGTCGCGCGGCGTCACGCTGGGCACCATGCTCCAGGATGAGGCGTTCTACTTCTCGCGCCTGGGCACCTTTTTGGAGCGTGCCGACAACACGGCGCGCCTGGTCGACGTGAAGTTCCACGCGCTCAACAGCGAGTTCTTCGGCGCCGCCACCGAGGAAGACCAGGAGTACGACTTCTATCACTGGAGTGCGATCCTGCGCAGCGTCTCGGCCTTCGAGGTCTACCGCAAGGTGTACCGCGACGTGATCAAGCCCGAGCGCGTGGCCGAGCTGCTCATTCTTCGCGCCGACATGCCGCGCTCGCTGCACGCCAGCCTGGTCGAGGTGGTCAACAACCTCGCGAAGGTGCAGAACGAGCAGAGCGCCGAAACCCAACGCCGCGCCGGCAAGCTGCTGGCCGACCTGCAGTACGCACGCGTCGACGAGATCCTGGCGACGGGCCTGCACGCCTACCTCACGCAGTTCCTCGACCGGGTGAACGAGCTGGGCGGGCGCATCAGCCAGGACTTCCTGGTGCCGGCGCACTGACGGTGCATTGAATCGACGTCCTGCGGGCCCAGGCCGGCCCCGGGACCTCGCACCCCCGGCGGTAGCATTCGAGTTCGATCTCGATCCAAGTTGCTGACCGCAGGGAGTTCTCATGAAGAAATCAATGCTTGCCCGTGATGGCAAGTGGAAGGCCGCCGCCTTGGCGGCTGTCGCGTTGCTCGCCGGCTGCGACCAGGCCGCCTCACCGAAAGAACAAGCCTCCGCGCAGGCATCGACGGCCGTCGTCGTCGATGCCGCCACGGGATTGCGCTGGCTGCGCTGCGCGCTGGGGCAGACCTGGCAGGGTGGTCGTTGCGTCGGCGAGGCCGAAGCCCTGAGCCTGATGGACGCGCAGGAACGCGTGCAGGCGCTCAACACCAAGGGCCACGAAGGCATCTCGCAATGGCGGCTGCCGACCATCGTGGAGCTGGCGGCGCTGCGGCGTTGCGACCATGGCCTGGTCGACGAGACCTTCACGCTCGAGCTGAGTCCCGAACGGGAGCCCGTCACCGTGCCCCGGTGGTGCGCCCGCGAAACCTCCGTTCCCACCATCGACAGCGCACGCTTTCCCGATACGCCGCTGCGCAAGTTCTGGTCGGGCTCGGGCAGCGAGGCCGCGCAGCACTTCTATGCCGTGGACTTCAGCAATGCGTGGATCGGCCAGAACGAGGCGGCCGAGGCCACCCACGCCGTGCGGCCGGTGGCCGATCGCTGACCTCCCGCTACTTCGAGAACGACTCCACCACCACCGGAATCTCCGGCGCCTGCCACCGGTAGCTGTCGCCCAGCACATTGCGCTCGGCCTTCTGCCCGCTCCAGCGGATGCCCAGCAGGTCCATCAGGCTCCAGCCGGCCCAGTCCGCGCGGAAGGGCTGCTGCGTGGCGGCGCCGGTGGGCAGCGGCTCGCGGTTGCGCCAGACGACGGCCGGGATGCGGTAGCCCGAGGCGGTGGCGGGGCTGTGGCCTGCGCGGTTGCTGCCGTGGCCGACTTCCTGGCCGTGGTCCGACAGGTACATCCAGGCGCGGTAGTCGTCCGGCTTGCCGGTGCTGCGGGTCTGCTGCAGCAGCTCCGACACCACGAAGTCGTGGTACAGCAGGGCCGCGTCGTACTCCTGGCGGAAGTGGCGCACCCAGGCCGAGCGGCCGTCCTTCACGAGGCCGTTCTCGACCGCGTCGACGCTGTCGTCGAAGGGATTGGCGTTCTCGGGAAAGCGCAGGCTGTAGTGCGGGTGCGCGCCCATCAGGTGGACCACGATGAGCTTGCGCTCGGTGCTGGTGTCGGCAAAGGCCTCCTGCACGCAGTCGAGGATCTCGCCGTCGAGCGAGGCGCTGGCGCGGCCCGGCGTGCGGTTCACCATGTCGACCACGTCGGCGTAGCGCGCGTGCTGCTGCTCGATGGCCAGGTCGTCGTGGTTGCTGATCCACCAGACCTTGTAGCCGGCGGCGCGCGCCAGGGCCAGCAGGTGGGGCGGGCTGTCGCCGTTCCCGTTGTTTCCGTCGTTTCCATTCGCGGGCTGGCCGAAATGGAACATGTTGCGCAGCGCGGGCAGGGTGCTCGCGTCCACCGACCACGCGTTGCGCAGCACGGCCATGCGGTCGCCTTCCTGCGCCTTGTGCGCCTGCAGGCGCGGCGTGGTCGGGCGGCCGTAGCCGTACAGGCCCATGTTGTCGCGGTTGATGCTGTCGGTGATGACGAGCACGACCGTGGACGGTCCCTCGCGCGTGATCACCGGTGCGATCTGCCGGGCCTGGGCCATCTGCGCATCGCGGGTTTTTTCCTGGTCGGCCCAGGCGGCGCGCTGGTCCTGCAGCGACTGCGACCACTGGGTCCAGAAGACGACCGGGTGCAGCCGGCGCCAGGGCTTGCTCACGTAGGCGACACAGGCGGCCAGCAGGATGAGCAGCAGCAGCGAGCGCACCCAGAACGGCCGACGCGCACGCGGCGCCGTGGCACCGCGTCGCGCGAACAGGCCCGCCAGCAGGCCCGCCGCCACGAGCGCGGCCGACCAGACGACGGCGGAGCGCCAGTGCATGCGCAGGTACTCGGCGCTTTCGCGTGCGTTGGTGTTGGCCGCCGCGCCCAGCACCATGGCGCTGTCGGGCGCGGCCTGGTAGGTGTCGAGCAGGTAGGCGCGGACCACGGCGTCCAGGCCGAAGCCCATGACCCAGAGCCACACGAGCGCCGTGCGCCAGCGCCGCAGGCGCGCGCTGTGCAGCGGCCACAGCAGCCAGAGCACGGGCGGCGCGGCGAGCACCGCGAGCTGGGCGATGCGGCGGCCGTCGTGGCCCAGCGCGATCAGCGCCAGCAGCGTCGCGCCGACCACGCCACAGGCCAGCAGGGCGCTGGAGGGAGGACGCGGGGCGTCGATGGCGGGATGTGTCAAGCGCGGCGCGGGGAGTCGAGGGCGGGCGAATTCTGCCCCGCACCCTGCGGCGACACGGCCAGTGTCCCGACCCTTGCGGGGTCTTTGGAGTGCGGCTCAGGGATATCCCCGCGGAACTTATCGGCGCTCAGCGTCCCAGAGGGGGCTTCGACCGGCATTTGCCGGACCTCCCGTGTCTTCTCGAAAGGAACCCTCGCCCCATGGCCCGATTCAGCCGCCGACTGCCCGCGCTCCTGCTCGCATTCTTCTTCTCGTGGATGGTGCTGCCGTCCGCCTTTGCCGCGCAGCCGCAGATGGTCAGTGTCGCGGTCAAGACCCTGAACATGCGCACCGCCCCCAGCCAGCGCGCCGAGGCGCACTGGACCGTGAGCCGGGGCTATCCGCTGCGCGTGATCGGCCGCAAGGGCGACTGGCTGCGGGTCACCGACTTCGAGAACGACAAGGCCTGGGTCTTCCGTTCGATGACGAGCAAGACGCCGCACCACGTCGTGAAGGCGAAGACCGCGCAGCTGCGCCGCGCGCCCGGCGCGCGCAGCCCGGTCGTGAAGAAGGCCGTGTACGGCGACGTGCTGCGCACCCTCGAGCGCCGCGGCGACTGGGTGAAGGTGCGCCACGAAGGCGGCGCCACCGGCTGGGTGCTGAAGCGCTCCCTCTGGGGCTGGTAAGCCCGCGCCCGCTCAGGTCGCGGTCGCCTGGCGCACCGCGCGCTCCCAGCGCGCCATCGATTCCTCGGCCTGCGCGCGGCCCATGGTCGGCATGAAGCGGCGCTCCACCTTCCACAGCTTCGAGAGCTGGCGCGCGTCGGTGTAGACGCCGGTCGACAGTCCCGCGAGGTAGGCCGCGCCCAGCGCGGTGGTCTCGACCACCTCGGGCCGCACCACGGGAATGCCCAGCAGGTCGGCCTGGAACTGCATCAGCAGGTCGTTCACGCTCGCGCCGCCATCCACGCGCAGCTCGGCCACGGGCTTGCCGCCCGCGGCCACCGCGTCGCGGCTCATGGCCTGCAGCAGCGCGGCACTTTGGTACGCGATGCTTTCCAGCGCGGCGCGCGCGATGTGCGCGACCGTGGTGCCGCGCGTGAGGCCGGTGATCGTGCCGCGCGCGTCCGCGTCCCAGTAGGGCGCGCCCAGGCCGGTGAAGGCCGGCACCATCATCACGCCGCCGGCGTCGGGCACGCTCTCGGCGAGCGACTGCACCTCGGCGCTGCCCTTGATGGCCTTGAGGCCGTCGCGCAGCCACTGCACCACGGCGCCGCCGACGAACACGCTGCCTTCCATCGCGTACTGCGGGGTCGCGTCGACCTGCGCGGCGCTGGTCACGAGCAGGCCGTTGTGCGAGGGCTGGAACGCGCCGCCCGTGTGCATCAGCAAAAAGCAGCCGGTGCCGTAGGTGTTCTTGGCCATGCCGGCCTCGAAGCAGGCCTGGCCGAAGAGGGCGCTCTGCTGGTCGCCGGCCACGCCGCCGATGGGCAGCGCGTGGCCCAGCAGCGCGGCGTCGGTGTCGGCAAAGTGCGAACTGGACGGCTGCACCTTCGGCATCAGCGCGGCGGGGATGTCCAGCGCCTTCAGCAGGTCGGCGTCCCAGTCGTTCGTGTGCACGTTGAAGAGCATGGTGCGCGAGGCGTTGCTCACGTCGGTCACGTGCACCTTGCCGCCGGTGAGCTGCCACATGAGCCAGCTGTCGACCGTGCCGAAGGCGAGTTCGCCGCGTTCGGCCTGGGCGCGCGCGCCGGGCACGTTGTCGAGCAGCCAGCGCAGCTTGGTGCCCGAGAAATACGCGTCGATCACCAGCCCGGTCTTCTCGCGGATGGTGTCGCTCAGGCCCTGCTCGCGCAGCTGCGCGCACAGCGGCTCGGCGCGGCGGTCCTGCCAGACGATGGCGTGGTGCACCGGCTGGCCGGTGGTGCGGTTCCACAGCACGGTGGTCTCGCGCTGGTTGGTGATGCCGATGGCGTGGATGTCGGCGGGCTGCAGCTTCGCCTTGGCCAGCACCTCGCGCGCGGTGGCCAGCTGGCTGCGCCAGATTTCCATCGGGTCGTGCTCGACCCAGCCCGGCTGCGGGTAGATCTGCGTGAGCTCCTTCTGGGCGATGGCGACGATGCGGCCTTCGCGGTCGAACACGATGCTGCGCGAGCTGGAGGTGCCCTGGTCCAGGGCAAGCAGGTAGGTGGTCATTCGATGAGTCTGATGGGGTTCAGTTGTCGCGCGCGATCTCGAGGCGCACCTGCGCGGCATGCAGCAGGTCGGGGAAGGGCGGCGGCGGCGCGGCGTCGGTGAACAGGCGGTCGATCTGCGAGAGCGTGCCCAGCTGGATCATGGCCGGCCGGTTGAACTTGCTCGCGTCGGCCGCCAGCCACACCTCGCGCGCCTGGGCAATGATGGTCTGCGCGACCTTCACCTCGCGCAGGTCGAAGTCGCGCAGCGAGCCGTCGGCCTCGATGCTCGACACGCCGATGAGCGCGATGTCGACCTTGAACTGGCGGATGAAGTCGATGGTGGCCTCGCCCACCACGGCGCGGTCGCGCGGGCGCACCGAGCCGCCGGCCACGATCACCTCGCAGGCCGTGTTGCCACTCAGGATGGTCGCCACGTTCAGGTTGTTGGTGATCACGCGCAGGCCCGTGTGGCGCATCAGCGCCTTGGCGATGGCCTCGGTGGTGGTGCCGATGTTCAGGATGAGCGAACAGTCGTTGGGCACCAGCTCGGCCACGCGGCGCGCAATGCGCGCTTTTCCGTCGGCGTTGAGCGTTTCGCGCTGCTGGTAGCCGATGTTCTCGGTGGTCGAACTGGGCACGCGCACGCCGCCGTGGAAACGCGTGAGCAAGCCCGCATCGGCCAGCCGCTGCACGTCGCGCCGCACGGTCTGCAGCGTGACGCCCAGCATGTCGGCGAGCTGTTCGACGGTGACCGAACCGCGCGCGCGCACGGTGTCGAGGAGGTTGATCTGGCGCGGGTTGGAGTTCACAGAGGCGTCGTGGAAAGCGGAAAGACTGGGGTCGAGGGTACAGGCCGCGTCACTTTAAAACGAAAGAAAACGAAGCCGAGTAAGGGAAAACTCGGAGGAAAATCGCGCCAAAAGGAATCCAAATGAAAAAACGCGAAAATACAATCTCGGCCTTTGCTGACAAAAGTCACGAACCTACGGACCTCCAGCCTGTGACCGATTTCTCCTCTCCAGCGGCCGAGCCCGCCACCGATTGCGATGTGCTGATCGTCGGCGGTGGCATCAACGGCTGCGGCATTGCGCGCGACCTCGCCGGCCGGGGCTGGCGCGTGGTCCTGTGCGAGAAGGACGACCTGGCCTCGCACACCTCGTCGTCTTCCACCAAGCTGATCCACGGCGGGCTGCGCTACCTCGAGTACTACGAGTTCTCGCTGGTGCGCAAGGCGCTGCAGGAGCGCGAGGTGCTGCTCAAGAGCGCGCCGCACATCATGTGGCCGCTGCGCTTCGTGATGCCGCACGACCCCTCGATGCGCCCGGCCTGGATGATCCGCATCGGCCTGTTCATGTACGACCACCTCGCCAAGCGCGAGGTGCTGCCGCCGTCGCGCGGCATCGACCTGCGCCAGCACCCGGCCGGCGCGCCGCTCAAGGCGCAGTACAGGCGCGGCTTCGTGTACTCCGACGGCTGGGTCGACGACGCGCGGCTGGTGGTGCTCAACGCCATCGACGCGCGTTCGAAGGGCGCCGAAGTGCTCACGCGCACGCGCTGCATCCATGCGCAGCGCGGCGCCGACGGCTGGGTCGCCACGCTCGAAGGCCCCGATGGCGCGCACCGCACCGTGCGCGCGCGCGCCGTGGTGAACGCGGCCGGCCCGTGGGCCGAATCCTTCCTGCGCGGCGTGGCCCAGTCGGCGCGCGGCGAGGCGCTGGCCACCAAGAGCCTGCGGCTCGTGAAGGGCAGCCACATCATCGTGCCGCGCCTGTTCGACCACGACCACGCCTACATCTTCCAGAACCCCGACAAGCGGATCATCTTCGCCATCCCCTACCAGGGCGCGTTCACGCTGATCGGCACCACCGACATCGAGATCAGCGGCGACGACCCCGGCGCCGCGCGCATCGCGCAGGAAGAAATCGACTACCTGTGCACCCAGGCCAGCCGCTACTTCGACAAGGCCATCGTGCCGGCCGACGTGGTCTGGACCTACTCGGGCGTGCGCCCGCTGCTGGACGACGCCTCGGGCGACCCCTCGGCCGTCACGCGCGACTACCTGCTCGAGTCGAACACCACCGCCGCGCCGCTGCTGTCGGTGTGGGGCGGCAAGATCACCACCTTCCGCAAGCTGGCCGAGGACGCGGCCGACGAGGTCGGCAAGATGCTCGGCCAGTCGAACGCCCAGCGCCCGGCCTGGACCGACGGCGCCTTCCTGGCCGGCGGCGACCTGTCGGCCTGGATCGGCGCGCCCAAGCGCCCCGACGACGACTTCGCCCGCTTCGTGGCCGCCGTGCAGGCGAAGTACCCCTGGCTCGATGCCCAGGTCGCGCTGCGGCTGGCGCGCGGCTACGGCGCGCGCGTGGCCGAACTGGTCGGCGAGGCGCAATCGCTGGCCGACATGGGCGCCGAGGTGGCGCCCGGCCTGTACGAGCGCGAGCTGCGCTTCCTGCAGGCGCGCGAATGGGCCGTGAGCTCGGACGACGTGCTCTGGCGCCGCACCAAGCTCGGCCTGCACTACACGCCCGCCGAGCGCGAGCAGGTGGCGATCTGGCTGCAGGCCAACGCAAAGAACAACAACGACACCGTGGAAGTGGAGGTGAGCTGATGCAGCTGACTCTGGAGCGCGTCACCAAGAAGGTCGGCGCGCAAACCTGGCTCTACGAGCAGAGCATTGCGCCGAAAAGCGGCGCGGTGACCGTGCTGCTCGGCGCCACGCAGGCCGGCAAGACCAGCCTGATGCGCCTCATGGCCGGGCTCGACACGCCGAGCACCGGGCGTGTGCTGGTGGACGGCAAGGACGTCACCGGCACGCCGGTGCGCGAGCGCAATGTCGCGATGGTCTACCAGCAGTTCATCAACTACCCCTCGCTCAAGGTGGCCGACAACATCGCCTCGCCGCTGAAGCTGCGCGGCGAGTCGAACATCGACGCGCGGGTGAAGGCGCTGGCCGACAAGCTGCACATCGGCATGTTCCTCGACCGCTACCCGCAGGAGCTGTCGGGCGGCCAGCAGCAGCGCGTGGCGCTGGCGCGCGCGCTCGCCAAGAACGCACCGCTCATGCTGCTCGACGAGCCGCTGGTCAACCTCGACTACAAGCTGCGCGAAGGCCTGCGCGAAGAACTCACGCAGCTCTTCGCCACCGGCGACTCGACCGTCATCTACGCCACCACCGAGCCCGGCGAAGCGCTGCTGCTGGGCGGCTACACGGCCGTGATGGACGCCGGCGAGCTGCTGCAGTACGGCCCGACCGCCGAGGTGTTCCATGCGCCGCAGTCGCTGCGCGTGGCGCGCGCCTTCAGCGATCCGCCGATGAACCTGCTGGCGGGCACGGCCGCGGCCGGCCGCGTGCAGCTCGCGGGCGGGCCCGCGCTCACGCTGGCCCTGCCTGACAGCGTGTCGGGCGCGGTCACCGTCGGCCTGCGCGCGAGTGCCTTGAACGTGAACGCGGGGGAGGGCGACATCGCCTTGCCCGGCAAGGTGGAGCTGGCCGAAATTTCGGGCTCCGACACCTTCGTGCACGTCGACACGGCGGTGGGAGAACTGGTGGCGCAGCTCACCGGCGTGCACCGCTTCGAGCTGGGCGCTTCGATCACGCTGTACTTCAGCGCGTCGCAAGCCTATGTGTTCGATGCCGGCGAAAAGCTGGCACTGGCGCCGGCATGGCGCAAAGGAAGCTAGTCATGGCACGCATCGACCTCGACCTGGCCCACGCCTACCGCGCCAACCCCACGCAGGACAGCGACTACGCGC
>RCUP01002081.1_pt1 | contig 11053 bp, 9 predicted proteins | sample 2166341 | NCBI WGS metagenome assembly RCUP01 (sample SAMN09932325, study PRJNA488358) | compost metagenome | isolation source: compost soil in succinonitrile-enriched | place: Germany: Experimental Botanical Garden | reverse complement strand
GCTACGGCCTGGTCGTGGGCCTGGACGGCAGCGGCGACCAGGTGCGCCAGACGCCTTTCACCCAGCAAAGCCTGACCAACATGCTGTCGCAGCTGGGCATTACCGTGCCCGCCGGCAGCAACATGCAATTGAAGAACGTGGCGGCCGTCATGGTGACGACCACGCTGCCGGCGTTCGCCCGGCCCGGCCAGACGCTGGACGTGGTGGTGTCGTCCATGGGTAACGCCAAGAGCCTGCGCGGCGGCACCTTGCTGATGACGCCCTTGAAGGGCGCCGACAGCCAGGTCTACGCCATTGCCCAGGGCAACATCCTGGTGGGCGGCGCGGGTGCGTCGGCCGGCGGTTCCAGCGTGCAGATCAACCAATTGAACGGCGGCCGCATCAGCGCGGGCGCCATCGTCGAGCGCGGCGTGCCCACCACGTTCTCGCGCGACGGCTATATCCACATCGAACTGAACAACACGGACTTCGGCACGGCGCAGAACGTGGCGGTGGCCTTGAACCGCAAGTTCGGCCAGGGCACGGCCACCGCGCTGGATGGCCGCGTGGTGCAGGTGCGCACGCCCATGGAGCAGTCCTCGCAGGCGCGCTTCCTGTCGCAGGTGGAAGACTTGCAGGTGACGCGCGCGCCCACGGTCGCCAAGGTCATCATCAACGCCCGTACCGGCTCGGTCGTCATGAACCGCACGGTCATGATCGAAGAGGCCGCCGTGGCGCACGGCAATCTGTCCGTCATCATCAATCGCCAGAACGAGGTCTTCCAGCCGGATACCCCGTTCACGCAAGGGCAGACGGTGGTCGTGCCGAATACCCAGATCGAGGTGCGCCAGGACAACGGCTCGCTGCAGCGCGTGAATACCAGCGCCAATCTGGCCGATGTGGTCAAGGGCCTGAACGCGCTGGGCGCCACGCCCCAGGACCTGCTGGCTATCCTGCAGGCGATGAAGACCGCGGGCGCCCTGCGCGCCGAACTGGAAATCATCTGACGGCCATGGCTTACACCAATGATGCGGCTCGCGGCGCCACTCGGCAGGATTCGGTCTTCGACATGGGCCGCCTGTCCGACCTGAGGCGCGACGTCAAGAAAGACCCGGCGGGCACCGAACAGCAGAAGCAGGTGGCCAAGCAGTTCGAGGCCCTGTTCCTGCAGATGATGGTCAAGCGCATGCGCGAGGCCACGCCCAAGGAAGGGCTGTTCGACTCGCAGCAGACCCAGATGCTGCAATCCATGGCCGACGAGCAGCTTGCGCTGCATCTGGCCTCGCCGGGCATCGGGCTGTCGCAATCCATCCTGGCGCAGATGCAGCAAGGCAAGCCCGGCGATGTCTCCGCCGACGCCGTGAAGAGCATCGGGCAGGGCGGCGACCTGGATTTCCGCACGGGCGGCTCGCGCGAAGTCTCGGCGCTGCTCAATGTCATGCGCAACAACCGCCCCAGCGACCGCGCGCTCGCGGCGGCCGAAGGAGCCCCGGACCACGTGGTCAGCTTCGTATCCAGGATGTCGCGCGCCGCGAACCTGGCTTCGCAGCAGAGCGGCGTGCCGGCGCGGCTGATCATGGGCCAGGCGGCGCTGGAGTCGGGCTGGGGGCAGCGCGAGATCAAGCACGAAGATGGCCGTACCAGCTACAACCTGTTCGGCATCAAGGCGGGCTCCAGCTGGAAGGGCAAGGTCGTCAACGTGCTCACCACCGAATACGAAGACGGCGTCGCTAAAAAGGTGACGCAACCTTTCCGGGCCTATGCCTCGTACGAGGAATCGTTCGCGGACTACGCCCGCCTGATCGGTAACAGCCCGCGCTACGAAAGCGTGACGCAGGCCCGCAACGAGATCGACGCGGCGCGCCGGATCCAGGACGCCGGCTACGCGACCGACCCGCGCTACGCGCAGAAACTGATCGGCATCATGGGCCAGCTGCGCGGCGCGGCATCCAGCGTGGAAAATTCTCGCCAGATGCTGGAAGGACTCTAAATTTGGGTGGGCTCCTGCCGTAAACGGAGTATCCAGAGATATCAGCTGCGGTTACATACGGGGTTGTCAGCATGAATTTGTACAAAACGGCATTGGGTGGGTTGAACGCGGCACAGGCAGGTCTGGCGACCACTGGCCACAACATCAACAATGCCACCACTGTGGGCTACAACCGCCAACGCGTGATGACCTCGACCGCGGGCGCGCAAGCCACCACCAACGGTTACATCGGCCGCGGCGTCCAGGTCGACACGGTCGAGCGCAGCTACGACAGCTTTCTGTACAAGCAGCTTGTCGGCGCGAACGGCAGCGGCGCCCAGTTGCAGGCGCAGTTGGACCAGGTCTCGAAGATCAACAACCTGTTCTCCGATCGCACCGTCGGCATCGCGCCGGGCCTGACCAATTTCTTCACCAGCATGAACACGGTGGCCAGCAAGCCCGCCGATCCCGCCGCGCGCGCCGATCTGCTGGGTCAAGCCAATAGCCTGACCACCCAGATCCGCTCGGCCTACCAGGAAATGCAGAATCAGCGCGAAGGCCTGAATACGCAGATCACCACCACGGTCGACCAGGTCAACAGCTACCTGTCCCGCATCGACGACCTGAACCAGCAGATCTCGCTGGCTTCCGGCAAGGCCGGCGGCAGCCCCCCCAACGATCTGCTCGACCAGCGCGATCAGGCCGTGATGGAACTGAACCAGTTGATCGGCGTCACCACCTACGAGCAGGGCGACAAGATCAGCGTCTCGCTGACCAAGGGCGGCCAATCCCTGCTGTCGGGCACCACCATCTATCCGCTGCAAGCCGTTTCCTCGGCGGCGGACACCAGCCGCACCGTTCTGGCGTACACGCTGCCGGCGGGCTCGGGCAAGACCATCGCCGTCGAAATGAGCGACAGCGAAGTCACCGGCGGCAAGCTGGGCGGTCTGTTGCAGTTCCGCGCCTCGTCGTTGGACGTGCTGCAGAACCAGCTTGGTCAGATGGCTGTCGGGCTGGCGATGTCCTTCAACGAGCAGCACAAGCTGGGCCTGGACCAGAGCGGCAACCCGGGCACGGATTTCTTCAGCATCGGATCGCCGCAGGGCGTTCCGAACGCACAGAACAAGAGCAACGCGCAGATCTCCGGCGAATTCACGAACCTGGCGAACGTCAACGCCAAGGATTACGAGATCTCGTTCGACGGCACCAACTACCAGGTGCTGCGCATGCCGGAAGGCGCGCAGATCTACAACGGTCCGGCCACCGGCACGCCTCCTACCGCCACGTTGAACCTTGAAGGCGAGATGGGCGTCACGTTGACCATCAACGCGCCGCCCCAGGCGGGCGACAAGTGGTCGCTGTCGCCCACGCGCGATGCCGCGCGCGATATCAACGTCCTGATCACCGATCCGGAAAAGGTCGCGGCGGCCGATGCCGAGGGCGGTGACGCCAACGGCAAGAACGCCCTGAAGCTGGCGCAGTTGCAGAACGGCAAGCTTCTGGCGCACGGCACCATGAGCATCAACGACATGTTCGCCCAGGTGGTGAACACGGTGGGCGTGCAAACGCAACAGGTCAAGACGGCGGCCACGGCGCAGGTCAACCTGATCAAGCAGACCACGGCGGCCCAGCAGGCGGTGTCGGGCGTCAACCTGAACGAAGAGTACGTCAGCCTGTCGCTGTACCAGGAACAATATCAGGCCAGCGCTCGCATCATCGACGTGGCCAGCACGATTTTTGACACGCTGTTGGGCCTGCGCGGCTGATCGGCTCGTTGAACTGTGATTACTAAAAAGATTTTCGGAGTTGCACCATGCGCCTGAGCACCACGATGATGTACACGAACGGTCTGAGCGGTGTTCTTGCTCAGGAATCCGACATGAATCGCCTGGTCGAGCAGGTCGGTAGCGGACGCAAGTTTCTGAGCCCGGCGGATGATCCGCTGTCGGCGTCCCTGTCGATCGGCGTCGCGCAGACGCAGAGCATGAACAGCACGTATGGCCTGAACCGGAATACCGCAAAGACCAATCTGGGCCAGGAAAGCAACATCCTGGATTCGGTCACGACCGCCTTGCAGGACGTGCGTACCCGCGTGGTTCAAGCCGGTAACGGCACCTTCGCCGACAGCGATCGCCAAGCCCTGTCGACCGCGCTCAAGAGCGCCCGCGATGCGCTGCTGGGCCTGGCGAACAGCACCGATGGCAACGGCCAATACCTGTTCTCGGGTTATCAAGGCGGCGTGGTGCCTTACGCCCAGGACGCCACGGGCAAGATCGTCTACAGCGGCGCCACCGGCGAACGCACGGTGCAGGTCGACCAGTCGCGCCAGTTGTCCACCAGCGACCTCGGCAGCGACATCTTCAATCGCGCCAATCCGGGCTCGCAGGCGTATGTCAGCACCGCCGCGCCCGGCAATACGGGTACGGCCCAGTTCAGCACCGTGTCGGTCACGCCGGGCAGCCCCAACATCGGCAAGAATTTCAGCCTGCAGTTCGAATCGGATCCCGCCACGGGCAACATGGGCTATCGCGTCATCACGACGGACCCCAATGCGACCCCGCCCGTGCCGCCGGTGATCACGCCCGCGCCTCCCGCCACCCCCACGGTCTACACCCCGGATTCCAGCATCGATTTCGGCGGCGTCGCGGTGGTGATCAAGGGTACGCCCCAGAACGGCGACGTGATCAACGTCGAGAGCATCCAGTCCGCCGACGTGGACATGTTCAACACGCTCGACAACCTGATCAAGGTCCTGGATTCGCCTATTGCCGGCGATGAAAAGGCACTGGCCAAGTTGAACAACGAACTGGCCACCGCGAACAAGAAGCTGTCGTCCAACTACGACAACGTCCTGACGGTGGCCGCTTCGGTGGGTGCGCGCCTGAACGAACTGGATGCGCTTGACGCAACCGGTACGCAAAAGGGCCTGTCGTATTCCAAGTCCTTGTCGGATCTCGAAGACCTGGACTACTACGCCGGCGCCAGCCAGCTCGCATTGCGCCAAGTGGCATTGCAGGCGGCTTCGGCGGCTTTCATGACCATTCAAGGGTCCAGTCTGTTCAGCCGCAAGTAATGCGGTAGGCCTCAAGACCGCGTTCCACGGGGCGCGGCAAGTTGCGCATTTGCGGACGCTGCTGGCAAAAGCCGGGGCGTCCGTGGTTGCGTGTAGGGTAGGAAGTGTTGTTTCACGCTGCTTAACGTTCGCTCGGATATTTCATGCTTGGTAATTTGAAAGTTCGCACCTGTATCGTTCTGGTGCTGTTGCTCTTCACGGGCGCCATGTTCATATCCAATGGCGTGGCGTGGATGGGTTTGAACTCCAGCAATGAAAAGCTGGAGCGTGTGAACGACGCCTACTCCAATCAGGCGACGCAGCTCAATCGCGCCTACATGGCCTTCCTGCGGGGCCGGCTGCTGCTTGCCACGTCGCTGATGGACATGCAGCAGGGCAAGACCGAACAGGCCGCGTCGCAGACCAAGCGGGCCGAAGCCCTCATGCAGGAAGGCGGCAAGTCGCTGGATGCCTTCCGCAAGGCGCCGCGCATGGCCGGTTCTGAAGCGCTGGTGGAAAAGCTGGAAGCCGCCTACAGGCAGTTCGACGACGTCTACAAGCGCCAGGCGGCCGCGCTGTCGACCATGGCCATTCAGCAGTACCTGGATCTGAACGACGCGGGCAGCGCGGCCAACACCGCCTTCCGCGAAGCCGTCAACGGCGTGCTGCAGTTCGTGGACGAACGCACCAACGAACTTGTGGTCCAGGCAGAGGCCGACCACCGCATCTCGCGCACCGTGACCATCGTGCTGCTGGCGATCGCGCTGATGCTGGCCGTGGGCTGCTGGCTGTTCATCAATCGCACCGTGCTGCGTCCGCTACACGAGGCGGGCGATCACTTCGACAAGATTTCGGGCGGCGATTTCACGGGCCGCATCGAGGTCCGCAGCACCAATGAAATCGGCCATTTGTTTGGCGCGATCAAACGCATGCAGGAAAGCCTGACCCGCACGGTGGCATCGGTGCGCCGCGGCGTGGACGAGATCAATGTCGGTTCGCGTGAAATCTCCGCGGGCAACACGGACCTGTCCAGCCGCACGGAACAGCAGGCGGCCTCGCTCGAGGAAACCGCGGCCTCGATGGAACAGCTTGCCTCCACCGTGAAGCAGAACGCCGACAACGCACGCCAGGCCAATCAGTTGGCGGCCAGCGCGTCGGACGTGGCGGAGCGCGGCGGTTCGGCGGTGTCGGAAGTGGTCAGCACGATGCAGGGCATTTCGGCCAGCTCGCGCAAGATCTCCGAAATCGTGTCGGTGATCGACGGAATCGCCTTCCAGACGAACATCCTGGCGCTGAACGCGGCGGTGGAAGCGGCGCGCGCGGGCGAGCAGGGCAAGGGCTTCGCGGTGGTGGCGGGCGAAGTGCGCTCGCTGGCGCAGCGCAGCGCGCAGGCGGCCAAGGAAATCAAGGGCCTGATCGAAGACTCCGTGACGAAGGTCGGCGCGGGTTCGCAGCAGGTCGAACGCGCGGGCGCGACGATGCAAGAGATCGTGGCGTCGGTCAAGCGCGTGACGGACATCATGGGCGAGATCTCGGCGGCGTCCGAGGAGCAGTCCAGCGGTATCGACCAGGTGAATCGCGCCGTGTCGCAGATGGACGAAGTGACGCAGCAGAACGCGGCACTGGTGGAAGAAGCGGCTGCCGCCGCCGGTTCGCTGCAAGACCAGGCGCAACGCCTGGCCGAAGCGGTGGCCGTGTTCAAGATCAACGCGGGCGAAGTGATCGAAGTGCCCGCGCATCAACTGGGCGGCTATTCCACACCCACGCTGAACTAAGCGTCACGCTCCGGGCCGCGCCCGATTCCGCCTTGGCGGAGTCGGGCGCGGCCTTTTGCATTCAGGAAGAAAATGGCCGTGCAAAAGCGCGGCCATTTTCTATATGCATTTCAGATATAAGTGATGGATCAAAAGTCATAAGCACGTTAAGTTCCGGTGAATATGACCGTTAATAATAATAGCGCCCGATTTTGGGCGATAAACAGTGTTCGATGGCTGCGCGCGTCAGCGCGGGGACCAGCCAGACGGAACGGGCGGACGGAACGATGCGGGGCGTCGGGAGGTTTATGCGCCGTTATTCAATCGCTGTCGTATATGTTGTAACCGGAGACAAGCCGTGCGCGTCAACCTACCCGCCACTGATGTGGAAACCAAGCTGCGCGAAGATCAATACCTGATTTCGCGCACCGACAGCAAGGGCCGCATCGTTTATGCGAACCCCGCTTTCATCGAGGTCAGCGGCTTTTCGCGGGACGAACTCATCGGCAAGCCGCACAACATCGTGCGCCATCCCGACATGCCGGCCGAAGCGTACGCGGATCTCTGGGAGACCCTGGAAGCCGGGGAGTCGTGGCTGGGCGTGGTCAAGAACCGGCGCAAGGATGGCGGTTACTACTGGGTGCTGGCCAACGCCACGCCCATCATCGAGAACGGCGAGGTCGTGGCCTATTCCTCGGTACGCGTGTGCCCCTCCGAAGAACAGATCGAAATGGCCGAGGAGCTGTACGCGCGCATTCGCGAGGGCCGGGCCAAGGGCGTGCGCATCTGGCGCGGGCGGCCTGTGCGGGCAGGGTGGCGCCGCAGTGTAGACGTGCTGGCGTTTCCTTTCGGGCGCGGCGTGCGCAGCCGCATGCTGCGTCATGCGTCGCTGTCAGCCGGGATCGTGGCTGCCGCCGGCGCCTATGGCTTGCACGCCAACTGGCCGAACCTGGATACGTGGGGCGCCGCGCTGGGCTGCGGCGCGATTGCCGTGGGCGTCGTGGCGATCTTCTACATGGGATGGAGCCTGTCGCGTTCCCTGCTGGAGCCGATGCTGGACGCCGCGAACATGGCGCGGCAGGTGGCCGCGGGCAACCTGACCACGCAGATCGTGGCGGAGTCCGACGACGAAGTGGGCAGCCTGAAGTTCTCGCTCGACGTCATGCGCAAGAGCCTGATCGGCATCGCCCAGGACGTCTACCGGGGCATCGAAGGCACGACGCATGCGGCCGTGCACATCGCGCGCGGCAACCAGGAGCTGGCCGGCCGGACGGAAGGGCAGGCCGCCTCGCTTCAGCAGACCGCGGCCAGCATGGAACAGCTTACGTCCACGGTGCGCCAGAATGCCGATAATGCGCGGCAGGCTAACCAGTTGGCGGCCAGCAGCATGGACGTTGCGCGGCGCGGCGGCGTGGCGGTCGGGCAGGTCGTCGATACCATGCACGGCATCTCCGACAGTTCGCGCAAGATCGCGGACATCGTCACCATCATCGAAGGCATCGCCTTTCAGACGAACATCCTGGCATTGAACGCCGCGGTGGAGGCTGCGCGCGCGGGCGAGTCGGGCAAGGGATTCGCCGTGGTGGCGGGCGAGGTGCGCAGCCTGGCCCAGAAGAGCGCGCAGGCCGCCAAAGAGGTCAAGACCCTGATCGAGGATTCGGTACAGCGCGTCACGGAAGGTTCCGCGCAAGCCGAGCAGGCGGGCGCGACGATGCAGGAGATCGTGGCGGCGGTGCATCGGGTCACCGACATCATCGGCGAGATCTCTCAGGCTTCGCAGGAGCAATCCAGCGGTATCGAGCAAGTGGATACCGCCGTGTCGCAAATGGACGTGATGACGGTGCAGAACACGGCGCTGGTGCAGGAGCTGGGCGGCGCGGTGAAGCAATTGGGCAACCAGTCGGGCGCGTTGCGGGAAACCATCCGCGTGTTCCGCGTGGTCGGGCAGTCCTAGCTACCGGCCGGCAAGCGCGTCCACGACGCGGCTCATGGCCGACAGGCCCGATTCGAACAGCGATTCCAGAAACGGCCCGGCATGCGGTAGCACGACGGTCAGGACGGCCACCCCGATGATCAGCGTCACGGGGAAGCCGACCGAAAACACTGACAGCTGCTGGGCCGCGCGATTCAGGATGCCCATCGCCAGATTGATGGTCAGCAGGGCGCAGATCAGCGGCAGCGCCAGCAGCAGGCCCGATACAAAGATGGTCTTGCCCCATTCCACCACCGCGCCCCAGCCATTCTGATGCAGCTGGATCATGGCGATGGGCAGGGTGTCGAAGGAGCGCACCAGCGCGGCCAGGACCAGCAGATGCCCGTCCAGCGCCAGGAAGGTCAGCATCGCGACGATGTTGAACAGCCGCGACAACACGGCCGTGTTGGCGCCGGCGCTGGGGTCGAAGAACGAGGCGAACGACAGGCCCATCTGCAAGCCGACGAACTCACCCGCCGTCTGCACGGCGGCGAACACCATGCGCATGGTGAAGCCCATCGCGATACCGATCAGCACTTGCTGCATCACCATCCAAAGTCCGGCGAACGAACCGGGCGAGATGGGCGGCATGGGGTCCAGCGCGGGACTGATGGCAACGGCCAGGACGAACGACAGGCCGACCTTGACCTTGATCGGTATCAGCGATTCGGAGAACAGGGGCGCGGTGCCCACCAGGGCCAGGATGCGCACGAACGGCCAGAGAAACTGGCCTATCCAGCCATTGAGCTGTTCGAGCGTGAAGGCGATCATGGCGGGAGGCCGGGCGTCCTGCGGCGGGCGCCGCTCAGGACACCAGCATGGGGATCTGGCTGATAAGCTGCCGGATGTAGTCCACCATGACGCCGATCAGCCACGGACCCAGCAGCACCAGCACGCCGCACATGGCCAGCAGCTTCGGAATGAACGACAGCGTCATTTCGTTGATCTGCGTGGCGGCCTGGAAAATGCTGATGACCAGACCGACGACCAGGGTGACGAGCAGGAGCGGGCCGGCCATCGCCAGGACGATCTTCATCGCCTGGTAGGTCATGGTCATGACGGTTTCCGCGGTCATGGCGATTCTCCTTCAGGCGTTACTGGTAGAAGCTCTGGGCCAGCGAGCCCATGAGCAGGTTCCAGCCATCGGCCAGCACGAACAGCATCAGCTTGAAGGGCAGGGCCACGGTCACGGGCGGCACCATCATCATGCCCAGGGCCATCAGGACGCTGGCGACGACCAGGTCGATGATCAGGAACGGGATGAAAATGGTGAAGCCGATCTGGAAGGCCGTCTTCAGTTCGCTGGTGATGAAGGCGGGCACCAGGATGCGCATGGGCACCTGCGATGGATCTTCCAGGGCGGGCTGCTTGGCCAGGTTCGCGAACAGCGACAGGTCGTTCTCGCGGGTCTGATGCAGCATGAACGTGCGCAGCGGCCCCGCGGCGCGTTCCACCGCCGTTTCGAATTGGATCGTTCCCTCGGACAAGGGCTTGTAGGCGTCGGCGTAGATCTTGTCGAACACCGGCGACATCGTATAGAAGGTCAGGAACAGCGCCAGGCCGATCAGGACGTGATTGGGCGGCGACATGGCAGTGCCCATGGCGCTGCGCAGCAGGCCCAGCACGATGATGATGCGCGTGAAGCCCGTCATCATCAGCAGCGCGGCCGGCAGGAACGACAGCGACGTCATCAGCAGCATGGTCTGCATGCTGAGCGAATACGTTTGCGAACCGTCCGCCCCGGGCGTGGCGGTCAGCGCGGGCAGCGTGGCCTGCGCAACGACACCGGCCGGAAAGAATGCCAAGCCCACGACCGCCGCGGCGGCCAGCAGGGGCAGCGCGCGTTGGCGGGCGCTGGCGGATGTCGTGCTTGTGAGCAAACTCATGGGTGTCGCTTGAATCGCGCCGCGGCGGGAGGCCCTATCGGCGCTTGAGTGCCTGGCCCAGCTTGGCGGCGAAGGCGGCAGTGGGCAGAGGCGAACCCTCCGGCATTTGGCCGGCGGGCAGGGTATGCAGGGTGGTGAGCTGGTTCGGGCCTACGCCCACCACCAGCCAGGTGTCTTCGATTTCAACGACGACGATGCTTTGGCGCGGGCCGACCGGCAGGCTGGCGACCTGGCGGAGCAGGTTGCCGCCGCCGCGCTGCATCAGTCCGGCGCGCTTGGCCAGCCACGCCGAAACCAGAATGGCGGCCACCACCAGCACGAGGCCGACGATGACGCGCAGCAGGGCGGGTTCGGTCATGGCGCCAGGCGTCAACGACGGTTGTTCAAGCGGTTGATCCGCTCGGACGGGGTGATGATGTCGGTCAGGCGGATGCCGTACTT
>RCUP01002080.1_pt1 | contig 11055 bp, 11 predicted proteins | sample 2166341 | NCBI WGS metagenome assembly RCUP01 (sample SAMN09932325, study PRJNA488358) | compost metagenome | isolation source: compost soil in succinonitrile-enriched | place: Germany: Experimental Botanical Garden | reverse complement strand
GCGAGGCTGGCGATGATCACGAGCGCGTAGATCGCGATGATCATGCCCATGGCCGGCACGCCGATGCTCGGCAGGCCGCCGAGCAGCACGCCGAAGGCGAGGTTGGCGCCCAGGATGAACACCACTTGCTTCCAGGCCCACTTGCCGATTTTTTCGCCATCGGTCGTTTCAACGGTGAGCCCGCTGAACATGATGCCCAGGCCGATCAGCGCCATCAGGATGCCCAGCATGAGCGGGAAGTAACCCGGACCCATGCGGGCGCCGCTGCCCACGCTGTAGGTGGTGGCGCCCCATGCGAACGCCACGCCCACGACGGTGAACATCAGTCCCGAGAAAAAGTCTTTCTGACTTTTGATTTTCACGAACAGTCTCCTCGAACAATTTCGATGCGGGATTGTCGAGTCAGCCTCCGGTCAGGCCGATGTGGATTCCACTAACCGAAGGGGTAGGGATAACCCGAAATGACTCATGCCTCGTCAGACCCGAGGCACCTGTTTCTACTCGAGAGGAGGCGTTGCGCTGAGCACTTCTTCGATGGTCGTCACGCCCTCGGCCACGCGCAGCGCGCCGGCCAGGCGCAGCGGCCGCATGCCGTCGATCACGGCCTGGCGCCGCAGGCCCGTGAGGTTGGGTTCCTTGGTGACCTGGTCCTTGAACGGCTCGGTCACGCTCAGCAGTTCGTACAGGCCCATGCGGCCCATGTAGCCGGTCATGCGGCAATCGACGCAGCCCACCGGCTTGTAGGCGCGCACCGGACCGGTGATCTGCCACGGCTTGACGATGGCCTCGAGGCTCTCGCGCGTGACCGCGTCGTCGGGCTGCTTGCAATGCGGGCACAGCGTGCGCACGAGGCGCTGCGCGAGCACGCCCAGCATCACGGCGGTGATGAGGTACGAGGGCACGCCCAGTTCCATCATCCGCGTGATGGCGCTGGGCGCATCGTTGGTGTGCAGCGTGCTGAACACGAGGTGGCCGGTGAGCGCGGCCTGCACCGCCATCTCGGCGGTGGCGAGGTCGCGGATTTCGCCGACCATGATGATGTCCGGGTCCTGCCGCATGAGCGCGCGCAGCCCCTCGGTGAAGCCGAAGTCCAGCTGCGGCTGCACCTGCGTCTGGTTGAACGAAGGCTCGATCATTTCGATCGGGTCTTCGACCGTGCTCACGTTGACCTCTTCGGTCGCCACGCGCTTGAGCGTGGAGTACAGCGTGGTGGTCTTGCCCGAGCCCGTGGGCCCGGTCACCAGGATGATGCCGTTGGGCCGCGTGACCAGCTGCTCCCAGCGCTGCGCGTCGTGCTGCGCGAAGCCCAGCGCGTCGAGGTCCTTCACCGCGGTGTCGGGGTCGAAGATGCGCATCACCATCTTCTCGCCGAAGGCGGTCGGCAAGGTCGACAGGCGCATTTCGATTTCGTCGCCGCGCATGTTGCGGGTCTTGATGCGGCCGTCGAGCGGGCGGCGCTTTTCGACCACGTCCATGCGGCCCAGCAGCTTGATGCGCGCGACCATCGCGTTCATCACGCCCATGGGCATCTGGTAGGCGGGGTGCAGGATGCCGTCGATGCGAAAGCGGATCACGCCCTGCTCGCGGCGCGGCTCCAGGTGGATGTCGCTGGCGCGCTGGTCGAAGGCGTACTGCCACAGCCAGTCGACCACCTGCACCACGCTCTGGTCGTTGGCGTCGAGCTGCTTGTTGCTCTTGCCGAGTTCGACCAGCTGCTCGAAGCTCGCGCCGCCGGTGTTGCCGCCGGCCTTCTGCGCGGCGCGCACCGACTTGGCGAGCGCGAAGAACTCGGCCGTGTAGCGCTGGATGTCCGACGGGTTGGCCACCACGCGGCGCACGGTGCGCTTGGACTGGCGCTCGACCTCGGCGATCCAGTCGATGAGGAACGGTTCGGCCGTGGCCACCACCACCTCGTTCGGCAGCACCTGCACGGGCAGCACCTTGTGGCGCTCGGCATACCCGGCGCTCATGGTGTCGGCCACCTTGCCCACGTCGACCTTGAGCGGATCGATGCGCAGGTAGGCCAGGCCGGCGCGGCCGGCGAGCCATTGCGTGAGCGCCTCGAGGTCGAGCGGCTTGCCGTCGGCCTCGCGCGTCATGGCCACGTTGGCCAGGCGCACCAGCGGCGCCTGCCGGCTCTCGGCCTGGGCGCAGCGCGCGATGGTGCGCTTGGCCTCCATCGGCGAGATCACGCCGTCGGTGGCGAGCCATTCGATCAGGCGACGCAGGTCGAGCGGACCTTCGTGGCGGGCAGCAGAGGCGGAAGCGGCGGCGGGTACAGCGCTCATGAACCGGAGGTCAGGTGATCAGGTGGTGAGGGAAAGCGTCATCGGCTTGAACACCCGCAGCCATTTCGGCGCGGGCAGGCCCCAGCGAGTCTGGATGGTTTGGGCGCGCTCGGCAAGCACCTCGCGCTTCGGGCGCGACGCCGTGCGCTGGGCCAGCACCACCGTGTTGCCTTCGCGCGTCGGCTTGAAGGCCCAGACCGCGTCGGCGCCGAAAGCGGCGGCGATTTTCTCGAGGCTGCGCTCGTAGCTCGACGAGCGGCCGAAGAGGTTGACCGTCATGCAGCCGTCTTCGGTGAGCAGCGCGCGGCAGTCGGCATAGAAGGCTTCGCTGTCGAGCACCGGCGCGGCGGCCTCGTGGTCGTACAGGTCGACCTGCAGCGCGTCGACCGTGCCCTGCCATTCGGGCTTGCGGATTTCCTCGGCCGCGTCGGCGATCACCACGCGCAGCTTCAGGTCGTCGGCCGGCAGCTTGAACCAGCCGCGGCAGGCCGACACCACCTGCGGGTTCAGCTCGACCGCGGTGGTGCGCATGCGCAGCGTCTTGCGGCTGAACTTGGTGAGCGTGGCCGCGCCCAGGCCCAGCTGCATCGCGTGGCGGTTGCCCACGCCCTTGCTGTCGACGAACAGCAGCCAGGCCATCATGCGCTGCACGTACTCGAGCTCGATCTCGAAGGGCGCGTCGAGCTTCATCGAGCCCTGGACCCATTCGGTGCCCAGGTGCAGGTAGCGGATGTCGCCCCAGTCGGAAAAATTGACTTCGGGCAGGACGAGGGTTTTCTTGGAAGAAGCGGAAGAAGCCATCAGAGAAGGTGGTGGGCAACGAAGACCTCGCGCCAGGCCGCGAGCTTGCGCTCGAAGGACCACGACGCGTTGGCGGGGCTGGTGGAGGGCAGCGAATACACCGGCACCCCGAGGGTGCGCGTGTGGCGTGCGTGCTTGAAGCTCTCGCCGCCGTTGTGGGCGATGGCGGCGAGCTTCGGCAGTTGCAGGCCGGCGATGTCGTTCACGACCGGCGAGCGGATCGCGGTGTCGAGGCTGCCCTCGCGCTCGCAGGCGCCGTACACGTCCCACACGCCGAGGCCGCGATCGAGCAGCCAGTCGCAGCGCGCGCGGTAGCTGTCTGCGCCCGTCGGAAGCAGGGGGTCGGGCCAGAGGGCTTGCAAGATCTTCCAGAACTGATTTTGGGGATGCGCATAGTACTGCTGCCGCTCGAGCGACTTGACGCCCGGGAAGCTGCCGAGGATGAGCACACGTGTGTTCGGCGAGACGATGGGCGCAAGGCCGGTCAGCACCGTGCCGGCGGTGGCGGCAACGGTCGGGGACGGGACGGCGGTCGGTTTCATGGGCGGTATCTTGGCATTGCCGCGCGGTGTGCCTGAACGCCCATGAAAAAACCCGCCGAAGCGGGTTCTTTCGTCAAGCACGGGCCGAAGCCCGGTGCATGGAAGTTACGGCTTCTTGGCCGCTTCGTTCTCGGCCGTGCCCGGCACCTTCTCGCCGATCGCCTTGCCGGCGCTGCGCATGCCGTCGGCCGTCTTGTGGCCGGCCGTTTCCACGGCGTCGCCGGTCTTCACGGCCGCCTTCTTGGTGGCGGTGGTGGCCTTCTTGGTGGTGTTCTTGGTCGCGTTCCAGGCCTTCTTGGTGCCGCGCTCGGTGGCGTTGGCTGCCTTCTTGGTGCCGCTCTTGGTGGCATCCCAGGCCTTTTCGGCGCCGCTCTCGGTCGCGTTCACGGCCTTCTTGGTCGTGCTCTTGGTGGCGTCCCAGGCCTTTTCGGTGCCGCGTGCGGTCGCATCGACGGCGTCCTTGCCGGCTTCCTTCACCTTCTCGGTGGTCGTGGGCTCGGCCGCGGTGGTCTGCGCGATGGCCGACACACCGATGGAGGCCAGCGCCAGTGCGAGCGCGACGGGCAGGGTACGAACAAAAGATGTGGTCATGAAAGACTCCTTTTTTGAGTGAAGTGCGGAGTGACGACAGTGCCACTGGACAACCAACGTCACTTCGAACTTCAAGGATGACAGCAAAAAGGGCCCGATGACCTGCGCTGGCGCAACTCGGGAACTTGGCCTACGCGGCGGGCGGACGCCCCTCCGACACGTTCAGCAGACTTTGGAGCTTCGGCAGGGCTGCCACCGCATTGCGCGTGGTGTTTTCGGCCAGCGACGCGATGTCGATGCCCCGCAGCTGCGCGACCACTTCGGCGATGCGCGGCAGCTCGCCGGGCTCGTTGCGGCCCTGCGCCTGGCCCGCGTCGCGCTGCGCCTGCGTGCGGTACAGCCAGTGCGGCTGGATGTCGGGCGCGTCGGTTTCCATCACCAGCGCGTCCATCGGCAAGGTGGCCGCGAGGCGGCGCAGCTGCAGCGCGCGCTCGAAGGTCACGGCGCCGCCGAAGCCCAGCTTCAGGCCGATCTCGATGCAGGCCTGCGCCTGCTGCTCGCTGCCGTTGAACGCGTGGGCGATGCCGTGCCAGGGCCGCCCGCCCGCGGTCTGGCGCAGGTGCTTGAGCACCTTGTCGACCGAGCGCCGCACATGGATGAGCACGGGCAGCCCGTGCTTGCGCGCCAGTTGCAACTGAGTGTGAAAGAAGCGTTCCTGTCTATCGGCGTCCAGGCCTTCGACGAAGTAGTCGAGCCCGATCTCGCCGACCGCCACCAGGCGCGGATCGTCGCGCCGCGCGTGCAGCTCGTCGTCGAGCGTCTGCAGGTCGGCATCGCTCGCCTGCCCCGTGCACAGCGGGTGGATGCCCAGCGCGTAGGCGTCGCCCTGCGCGTGGGCCAGCTCGCGCACGGTGGCGAAGTTGAAGGCCGCCACCGCCGGAATGACGCACAGCACCACGCCCTGCGCCGCCGCGCGGGCGCGGATGACGGGCATCTCGGCACCGAATTCGGGCGCATCAAGGTGACAGTGGGTATCGACAAACGCAGCCATCGCGCGATGATGCCCGAAGGGATGCACAGGCGCGGAAAGCGTGCTACTGTGAACTCCTTCACGCGTCCTTTTTTGCCGGAGGTGCTCCGATGCGCAGGCCCGCTTTCTACAGCCGCTCGCCCCGCACGCTGCCGCCGGCCGCAGCACCGGCGGCCGGGTCGCCGGCGGATGCCGCGGCTGTGGCCGAGGCCGACGCCGTGCAAGCCCCACCGCCTCGCGCACGCTGGCAGCCGGGCCGCCGCGCCTTCGCACTGCTCACCGTCGGCTGCATCGCCATCGCCGCCGGCGGCGCCTTCTGGGCACCGCGCCAGGGCGCCAAGGCGCTCACGCAGAAAGACATCGACGCCGCCGTGCTGCGCACGCTGCAGACCGCCACCCTGCCCTCGCCCGCGGCCAAGGCCGCCGACATCGTGCGGCCCTCGGTGGTGCGCGTGGTCGGCTACGGCCCCGAGAAGGCCACGCCCGAAGCCAAGACCCAGAAGCGCGGCCGCAACATGGCCAAGGGCAAGCCGCCCGAGGCGCCCGCCGACGGCGGCACGCCGGGCGAGGTCGAGCGCGGCGTGGGCACGGGCGTGGTGATCGTCGACAAGGGCGTGATCCTCACCAACCTGCACGTGGTCGCCGGCGCCGAGAAGATCAAGGTCACCTTCGCCGACGGCCTGGAGGCCATCGCCGTCATCACCGGCGTGCAGCCCGAGAACGACCTGGCCGTGCTGCAGGCGCAGAAGATCCCCGACGACCTGATCCCCGCCGTGATGCGCTCCACCGCCGACCTGCGCTCCGGCGACCAGGTGGCGGCCGTGGGCTTTCCGTTCGGCATCGGGCCTTCGGTGTCGGCCGGCGTGGTGTCGGGCCTGAAGCGCTCCTTCCGTTCGCCCGAGGGCAAGCAGGAGCTGGGTAACCTGATCCAGTTCGACGCCGCCGCCAACCCCGGCAACTCGGGCGGCCCGCTCATCAACATGGACGGCGAGGTGCTGGGCATCGTCACCGCCATCCTCAACCCGACGCAGCAGCGCACCTTCATCGGCATCGGCTTCGCGGTGCCGATCGAGAACGCCGCTTCGGCGGCCGGCTCGCCGCCTTTCTGATTTCTTCGAAAGCCCTTCGCATGAGCACAGAAAACCCGACCTCGTCGACCTTTGCAACAGCCCCCGCCACCGCCGAGCTGATGGAGCAGATCCTCTACGAGGTGAAGCGCGTGGTCGTGGGGCAGGACCGCTTTCTCGAGCGCGTGATGGTCGCGATGCTCGCAGGCGGCCACCTGCTGGTCGAAGGCGTGCCGGGGCTGGCCAAGACGCTCACCATCAAGACGCTGGCCGACACCGTGCGCGGCCAGTTCAAGCGCATCCAGTTCACGCCCGACCTGGTGCCGGCCGACCTGGTGGGCACGCGCATCTACAACCAGAAGACGGGCGAGTTCAGCACCTCGCTGGGCCCGGTGTTCGCCAACCTGCTGCTGGCCGACGAAATCAACCGCGCGCCGGCCAAGGTGCAAAGCGCGCTGCTCGAGGTGATGCAGGAGCGCCAGGTCACCATCGCCGGCGAGACGCACAAGGTGCCGCGCCCCTTTCTCGTGATGGCCACGCAGAACCCCATCGAGACCGAGGGCACCTACCCGCTGCCCGAGGCGCAGGTCGACCGCTTCATGATGAAGGTGATGGTCGACTACCCGAGCGACGAGGAAGAGTTCGTGATCGTGCAGCGCGTGATCGGCCCGGTGGTCACGGCCACGCCGGTCGCCACCACCGAACAGCTGGCCGAGCTGCAGGCCGAGGCGCGGCGCGTGTACGTCGACCCTTCGCTGATCCAGTACGCCGTGAAGCTCGTGTCGGCCACGCGCACGCCCGAGAAGCACGGCCTGAAGGACCTGCGCCGCTTCATCACCTTCGGCGCCAGCCCGCGCGCCAGCATCAGCCTCACCGAAGGCGCGCGCGCCCTGGCGCTGCTGCGCGGTCGCAGCTACGCGCTGCCCGAAGACATGAGCGCGCTGGTGCCCGACGTGCTGCGCCACCGCGTGACGCTGTCCTACGAAGGCCTGTCCGAAGGGCTCACGCCCGACGGGCTGATCGAGAAGATCATGAAGGCCGTCCCCGCTCCTCCCAAGCCCCTCGAACATGAAAAGCTGGTGGCGTAAGGCCCCCGAGGCCGCGAACGACGACCGGCTCGCGATCGAAGCCGGCGGGGCCGAACGCGCGCTGCGCCGGCTCGAATGGACCGTGATCCGCCGCCTCGACGGCCTGCTGCAGGGCGACTACCGCACGCTGATGCGCGGCACCGGCCTGGACCTGGCCGACCTGCGCGAGTACCAGCACCACGACGACGTGCGCCACATCGACTGGAACGTCACCGCGCGGCTGCAGACGCCGCACGTGCGCGTGTTCACCGAAGACCGCGAGATGGCCGCGTGGTTCGTGCTCGACCTGAGCCGCTCGGTCGATTTCGGCTCGGGCCTGAAGGCCAAGCGCGAGATCTCGGCCGGCTTCGTCGGCGTGCTCGCGCGGCTGCTCACGCGGCACGGCAACCGGGTCGGCGCGCTGGTCTACGGCCGCGACCTCGAGGCCGTGATCCCGCCGCGCACCGGCCGCCGCCATGTGCTGCACCTGCTGCACGCGATGGAAAAGCGCGCGAACCAGGCCGAGGCCGCGCCCGCCCAGAAGGGCATGACGCGCCTGGCCGACCTGCTGACCTCCGCCGCCGCGCTCATGCCGCGCCGCTCCACCGTGTTCGTGGTGTCCGACTTTCTCAGCGAGCCCGGCTGGGAGCGCCCGCTGGGCCAGCTGGTGCAGCGGCACGAAGTGATTGCCGTGCGCCTGTTCGATCCGCTCGAGCTCGAGCTGCCCGACCTCGGCCTGGTGCCGCTGCGCGACGCCGAGACCGGCGAGCAGCTGTGGGTCGACACCCATGACGCGGGGTTCCGCAAACGCTTCGCGCGGCTGGCCGCCGAACGCGAGACCACCCTGCGCGAGTCGCTGGCCCGGGCCGGCGTCGACGCCCTCGAACTCTCGACCAACGACGATCTGGTCGAAGCCATCGTGCGATTCGCGGACCTGCGCAAGCGCCGGGTCCGCGGTGTTGCAGCGGGTGGCGGGAAGGCGGTGGTGGCGGCATGACATTCCTCTGGCCTCAATTCCTCTGGCTGCTGGCGGCCTTGCCGCTGCTGGTGCTCCTGTATGTCTGGCTGATCCGCCGCAAGAAGAAGATGGCGGTGCGCTACGCCAGCCTGTCGATCGTGCGCGAGGCGATGGGCCCGGGCCAGAGCCTGCGGCGCCACATTCCGCCGCTGCTGTTCCTGGTGGCCATCACCGCGATGCTCGTGGCGGCGGCGCGGCCGATGGCGGTGGTGGTGCTGCCGTCGAACCAGCAGACCATCATCCTGGCGATGGACGTGTCGGGCAGCATGCGCGCGGCCGACGTGCAGCCCAACCGGCTGGTGGCGGCGCAGGAGGCGGCCAAGAGCTTCATCAAGGACCTGCCGCGCCACGTGAAGGTGGGCATCGTCGCCTTCGCGGGCAGCGCGCAGGTGGCGCAGCTTCCCACCACCAACCACGACGACCTCGTGACGGCCATCGACAGCTTCCAGCTGCAGCGCGCCACGGCCACGGGCAACGCCATCGTGGTGTCGCTGGCCACGCTGTTCCCCGACGCGGGCATCGACATCTCGCAGTTCAGCGCCCCCAGCCGCCAGCGCGGCATCCCGATCGACCAGAACGAGAAGCAGCTCAAGGAGTTCACGCCCGTGGCGCCCGGCTCGTTCACCTCGGCCGCGATCATCATGCTGACCGACGGCCAGCGCACCACCGGCGTCGACCCGCTGGACGCCGCCAAGGCCGCGGCCGACCGCGGCGTGCGCATCTACACGGTGGGCGTGGGCACGGTCGACGGCGAAACCATCGGCTTCGAAGGCTGGTCGATGCGCGTGCGGCTGGACGAAGAAACGCTCAAGGCCATCGCCAACAAGACCAGCGCCGAGTACTTCTACGCCGGCACCGCGAGCGACCTGAAGAAGGTCTACGAGACGCTGAGCTCCAAGCTCACCGTCGAGAAGAAGGAAACCGAGATCTCGGCGCTGTTCGCGCTGGGCGCGGCGGTGCTCACGCTGCTGTCGGCGGGGCTCTCGCTGCTCTGGTTCAACCGGATCCTTTAGCGCGCAGAGCGCGAGGCTTGGGCGCGGCCTCGAGGCCGGCGAGCACCTCGCGCAGGATTTCTTCCGACAGCGCCTCGTCGTCCACCGCGCGGGCCATCACCACGCCGCCGTACATCGATGCCAGCGTGCGGATCGCATCGCCTCGTGCGTTCTTTTTCGAGCGCCATGGAAAGCGGCGGGTGAAGCGGTCGATGACGAGTTTCAGGTACGCCGTCAACGACGCATTCACGCCTTCGCCGTTGCCCGCCTGGCCTGCGAACGCCGCCACCAGGCAGCCCTCGGCACGCGCGTCGCGGTGCTCGTGGCTCAGGTAGGCCTGCACGTAGGCGCGCATGCCTTCGGGCGTTTGGCCGGCCGCGTCGAGATCGGCGAGCGCGGACACCGCGGAGTGCGTGATGCACTCGGCCATCAGCGCCTCCTTCGAATCGAAGTGGTTGTAGAAGGGCCCGTGCGTGAGGCCGGTGGCTTTCATGACCTCGCTCACGCTCACGCCGAAGCCGCGCTCCTTGAACAGGCGCGACGCTTCCTCGAGGATCTTCTGGTGCTTTTCGGCGGTTTCTGCTGCGGGGTAGCGCATGTGACCTCTTTCTGCTGCGGGGTACTTCGATCCCCCGTTTGACGCTATTCATGATAGTCGTCATGCTTCGCCACCTCAAACATGATGATCATCATGCTTGCAGTGCAAACGGCTTTCCCGACCCACCCCCTACCCTTTGAACGGATTCCAGATGAGCGATCAAGCACCCCCCGGCACCGCCGTCGTCACCGGCGCCTCGGCCGGCCTCGGCAAGATCTATGCGGACCGCCTGGCCCGCCGCGGCCACGACTTGCTGCTGGTGGCACGGCGCGCCGAGCTGCTCGAAGAAGTCGCGGCCGAGCTGCGCGCCCGGTACGGCGTGAAGGTGCAGACGCTGGCCGCCGACCTGGCCAGCGCCGACGACCTGGGGCGCGTGGCCCAGGCCGTGGCCGCCGACCCGTCGGTCACGCTGCTGGTCAACAACGCCGGGCTTTCCACGCTCGCGCCCGTCGCGCAGACCACGCCCGCGCAGTTGCAAAGCATGCTCGACGTGAACATCAACGCGCTCGCGCACCTGAGCCGCGCCGCGTTGACCGCCTTCAAATCGCGCAACCGCGGCACGCTGGTGAACGTGGGCTCGGTGCTGGGCTTCCACACGCTGCCGATCAGCAGCATCTACAGCGGCACCAAGGCCTTCGTGGTCGCGTTCACGCGCGGACTGCAGGACGAAGTGGCGGGCACCGGCGTGAAGGTGCAGCTGGTGCTGCCGGCGGCCACGGCCACCGACATCTGGGAGCTGTCGGGCGTGCCGATGTCGACGCTGGCCGAAGGCACGATCATGGCCGCCGAAGACTGCGTGGATGCCGCACTGGCCGGGCTCGACCTGGGAGAGCCGATCACCCTGCCCTCGGTGAACGAGGCGAAGCTGCTCGCGGCGTTCACCGAAGCGGGCGCCACGCTGTTCAGCGCGTCGCAGACCGGCAAGCCGGCACCGCGCTACCTAGCCACGGCCTGATCGGCGCCGGCGGGGGTCGCCGCGGGGTCCGGCAGCTTCACCGCCCCCACCCCGCCCAAAAACAGGTCGGCCACGATCGGCGCGATGGCCGCGTGGTCGAGCCGGCCGCCTGGCTTCATCCAGGTGAACATCCAGTTGATCATGCCGAACAGCAGCATGGTCAGCG
>RCUP01002078.1_pt1 | contig 11064 bp, 10 predicted proteins | sample 2166341 | NCBI WGS metagenome assembly RCUP01 (sample SAMN09932325, study PRJNA488358) | compost metagenome | isolation source: compost soil in succinonitrile-enriched | place: Germany: Experimental Botanical Garden | reverse complement strand
TGCCCTCGCGCTGCCGCATGCGCCACTCTCCGACGAAGTAGTCGGCGCGAAACTTCAACCGTTCGATCACGGCTTCGCGGGTCGGCTGCTGCGCAATCACCAGCACGCACCGCGGCTCGTTGCCCTCGCGAAGTTCCGCCTTGCCCGAACAGGCGCCTTCGGCGGATTGCTGCAGTTCGAGCCAGCAACTCCACCCGTCGGGCAGATCGAGATCGATGCGTGTGGCGGCCATGGCGACCGGAGGATAAGTCGGCGCGGCGCATCCACTCAATACCCTGGCATTGACCCTGTTGGCCGTGGGTGGGATGACGCGGTCACGCGCGCAATGTCGGCGTCGACCGACATCGCTGCGCGCCGTCTGTCCTCAAAGCCGATCCGTCGCGCGATCTAGGCTGACGCTCACGAGACGAAGGCGCTGCGTCGTGCATGACGGCGCACGCGGCCCTCTCCTTCAAACACTCCCGACCCCGCACGACCACCCCAAGGACATCAGCCCGTTGACGACCGCCACCGCCCCCGTTCCCGCCGGCCTTCCCGGCACCCACTCGCCAGGCCCGACACCGCACCGCTGGCAGTTCATCCGTGCGGGCGGCGTGGACCAGGTGGTGTTCCGCAGCGGCGAGGACATCGCACGCATCGCCGAGCTCGACCAGAAACTGTGGGTCGCACTCGCCTGCCCCACGCGCGGCATCGACTTCGATGCGCGCACGCTCGACCTCATCGACACCGACGGCGACGGCCGCGTGCGACCGCCCGAGGTCATCGCGGCCTGCCAGTGGGCCTGCGAGCGGCTGCGCAGCGCCGACGTGCTGCTCGCGGGCGGCGGCACGCTGTCGCTGGACGACCTCGACGACACGCGCGCGCCGGGCGCCGACCTCGCGAAGGAAGGCCGGCGCATCCTCGACCTGCTCGGCAAGCAGGACACGCACACGCTGACCCTCGCCGACATCGCCGATCGCGGCGAATGGCTGGCCGCGATGCGCTTCAACGGCGACGGCGTGGTCACGCCGGCCACGGCCGGCACCGACGACGCGCTGCGCGCCACCATCGAGGAAGCGATGCGCACCCACGGCAGCACGCCCGACCGGCACGAGCAGACGCCCGGCCTCGATCGCGCACGTGCCGAGGCCTTCATGGCCGAAGCGCAAGCGGTCCGCGACTGGCATGCGCAGGGCGACGCAGAGGCGCTGCTCCCGCTGGGCGCACGCACGCTGGCCGCGGCCGAGGCCCTGCGCGCGGTCGCGGCCAAGGTCGACGACTTCTTCGCGCGCTGCCGCGTGGCCGCCTACGACGTGCAGGCGGTGGCGGCGCTCAACCCCTCGCCCGAGGCCTACGACGCGCTCGCGGGGCACACCTTCGATGCGAGCGTGCAGCCGGTGGCCGAGTTGCCGCTGGCGCCGGTGACGCCCCATCGCGCATTGCCGCTGGGCGGTGCGAGCCTCAATCCCGCCTGGGCCGAGGCCATGGCCGCGTTCGCGCGCGACGCAGTGGCGCCGTTGCTCGGCGAACGCGACACGCTCGAAGAAGCCCAGTGGCAAGTGCTGCGCGAGCGGCTCGCGCCTTGCGACGCGTGGATCGCCGCGCGCCCTGACAACGCGCTCGCGGGCCTGCCGCGTGAACGCATCGATGCCCTGCTCGCGACACGCGACGCGTTGCTCGCACTCATTGCCGAAGACGAGGCCGCCGAGCACCACAACCGGTTGCTGACCGACCTCGAGAAGCTGCTGCGGCTGCAGCGCGACCTGCGCGTGCTGCTGCACAACTTCGTGTCGTTCAAGGCGTTCTACCGGCGCGAGGGCGCGATCTTCCAGGCGGGCACGCTCTACCTCGACGGGCGCAGCTGCGAGCTCACGGTGCAGGTGCAGGACACCGCGCGCCACGCCGCGCTGGCCGGCCTGGCGAAGACCTGCCTCGCGTACTGCGACTGCACGCGCCAGGGAGAGAAGATGAGCATCGTCGCCGCCTTCACGGCCGGCGACGTCGACTTCCTTTTCGCCGGACGCAACGGCGTGTTCTACGACCGCCAGGGCCGCGACTGGGACGCCACCGTCACCAAGCTGATCGAGAACCCCACGAGCGTGGCGCAGGCCTTCTTCGCGCCGTACAAGAAGTTCGTGCGGCTGATCGAGGAGCAGGTGGCGAAACGCGCGGCGGCCAGCGAGGCCGGCTCGCAGAGCGCGTTGCAGACGCTGGCCGGACGCGTCGCCACCGCCGACCAACCGACCGACGCAGCGGCCTCGTCAACGAAGACGCCGGCCAAGCCGGGACCGATCCTTCCCACCGCCAGCCGCATCGACGTCGGCACCGTGGCCGCCATCGGCGTGGCGCTGGGCAGCATCAGTGCGGTGCTGGTCGGCATCTTCGGCAAGTTCGTCGACCTGGGGCAATGGATACCGGTGGCGCTCGTCGGCATCGTGATCGCGATCTCGGGACCGAGCATGCTGATCGCGTGGCTGAAGCTGCGCCAGCGCAGCCTGGGTCCGATCCTCGATGCGAGCGGATGGGCCATCAATGGCCGCATGAAGGTCAACGTGCGCCTGGGCGGCATGCTGTCGCAGACGGCGCGCGTGCCACCGGGTGCCCAGCGCATCGCGCCCGATCCGTACCGCCAGCGGCACGGCCTCGCGGGCGCGCTGGCCGTCACCTGCGTGGTCGGCGCGGTGCTGCTGCTGGCGTGGCGCATGGACTGGCTCGACCCTCGGTTGCCGCCGCGGTTGCAGCATGATCGGGCGACTGCAACCACACCGGGCGCATGACACACATGACCATCGACTGGCACCTCGAACGCTTCGTGGCGGCGCAAGAGCCCGTCTACGCCCAGGTCTGCGCGGAACTCGCGGCGGGACGCAAGCGCACGCACTGGATGTGGTTCGTGTTTCCGCAACTGAAGGCGCTGGGCCGCAGTGCGACCGCGCAGTTCTTCGGCCTCGACGGTGCCGCCGAGGCGACGGCGTACTGGCAGCACGCTGTGCTCGGTGAGCGACTGCGCCACTGCGCAGGGCTGGTGCGCGCCCTGCCCGGCACCGATGCGCATCAGGTCTTCGGCTCGCCGGACGACCTCAAGCTGCGCTCCTGCATGACGCTGTTCGAGATCGTGGCGCCTGAAGCCCCCGTGTTCGGCGACGTGCTCGTGCAGTACTTCAACGGCGCGCGGGACGACGCGACGATCGCACTCGTCCGAGCTGCGTGATCAGAGCCGGCCCTGGCCGTCGCCCGTGCGGTCATGCGCCCAGCGAATGGCTTGCTGCTCGGCGTGGCGCAGCGCCTCGGCCTCGCTGCCGTACGCGACGTTGTCCGTGTCAGGCGGCAAGCGCTGCTCCGCGCCTTCGACGTCACCGCCCCCAGAGGCGCGGCAGAAGGCCACGGGCCTGAAGGTCTGACCGTCCACTCGCTGCGCGGCGCACGAAAACCACCAGCCGAGGTAGCTGAAAGTGAGAAGGCGCTCGCCAACGCCGTCCGCAACTTCCGTCGCGGACGGCGCACTGGGCATAACTAGCGCGTGGCTGTCACCGGTCATGGTGAAAGGCATCCCGAGGTGCCGGCCGGTCAGGCCTTGGCGCTGCGGAATTGATCGCGCAGGCCCTTGATCTGGTCGTGGTTGGCTTGCGCACCGTCGGCCTGGCGCTGCACCAGCATGCGCACCTCGGCCGGCAGGTCGGTCTTGAGGGCCTTGCGGTAACGCGCGAGTGCCGCATCTTCGCCGCGCTCGCATTCCTCAAGCATCGACAGCGGGCTGTTCGCGCCAACCGCGCCCTTCACATGCACCCAGCCGCGATGCACGGCACCGCTGACCGTGCCGCCGTCGTCGGGTTTGCCGCCGAGTTGGCGGATGAGTGCGACGAGTTCGGACGCCGCGCTGGCGCATTGCGAAGCGCGGCTTTCGAACACCGGCTTCAGTTGCGCCGAGTCGACTTCCTTCGCGCAGGCGCGAAAGCCGTACTCGCCGTCGCGCGTGTTCTCCAGAAGGTCGTTCAGAACGTCGATCACCTGATCGTTGGACACCGCGTCCGCGGTGATTGCCTGGGTATCGTTGGCCATGGGTGGTTGCTCCTTGAAGGCCGGTCGCCGAAGCGAGGGCCGGGTTGAGAAAGAAAGACTGCAATGAGCCTTCATGGTCGACACGGTGCGGCAAGCGCCCTGTCGTCTCGACCCGACGACGCGTGTAAGCCGTGTCCGAGGCCACGGCCGCGTACCGCCATGCGCCGACAGCCTCAGGGGAATTGCGATGCCATGCGAGGCGGGCCTCGGCTGACGCGCTCGCGCGCACCGCCGCGGCAGCATCGCCCCGACTGGAGGACACGCGCATGGAGCGACTCTTTGATTCCTTCGCCAACACCGTCGCACGCTGGACGGGCAGCCCGGCGGCCTTCCTGGTCTGCGTGGTCGTCGTCGTGGCCTGGGCAGTCGCGGGGCCGTTCTTCGGCTTTTCGGAAACGTGGCAGCTGGTGATCAACACCGGCACCACCATCGTCACCTTCCTCATGGTGTTCCTGATCCAGAACACGCAGAACCGCGACAGCGTCGCCCTGCAGACCAAGCTCGACGAGCTGATCCGCACCTCCGACGCGGAGGATGACTTCATCGGCATCGAGAAGCTCACGGACAAGGAGCTGATCGCACTGCACGCGCGCTGCGAGGCGGCGGCCAAGCAGAGCCAGGCGACGCTGGCGAAGACGCGGGCCGAACGCAGGCGCCGCGGGCATGACGACATCAACGGGGATCGGGCCGGATAGCGGGAACGTGATTCCCCAAACACGGCGCCAGAATGCAAAAAGCCCAACCTCGGAAGGTCGGGCTTTTTGACTGAATTTGGTGGCCTGGGGCGGAATCGAACCACCGACACGCGGATTTTCAATCCGCTGCTCTACCAACTGAGCTACCGGGCCATTGTGTGCAGCCTTAAATTATACAGCGCTTCTGCGGCCTCGGGAAAGATCCACACCCAATTGTTTGAGTTTTCTGTACAGGTGGGTGCGCTCGAGGCCGGTTTTCTCGGCCACGCGGGTCATCGAACCGTTCTCCATCGCCAGATGGAACTCGAAGTAGGCCTTCTCGAAACCGTCGCGCGCGTCGCGCAGCGGGCGGTCCAGGTCGAAGCTCTGGGTCGACTGCGGACCCGCGTCGGCCACCGGCACGGCCGCGAGTGACGCCATCAGCAGGCTGTCGCCCGTGGTCGTGATGGCGGCCGCCTGGTGGGCGCCCGTGGGCGGCGGCACCACGCCGGCGGCGGTGCGGCGGGCGCTCTCGCGCGCCAGCCCCTGCTCCACCGCCTTGAGCAGCTTCTGCAGCGTGATGGGTTTTTCGAGGAACGCGAAGGCGCCGATGCGCGTGGCATCGACCGCGGTGTCGATGGTGGCGTGCCCGCTCATCATGATGACCGGCATGCTCAGCAGGCCCGCGGTGGACCACTCCTTGAGCAAGGTGACGCCGTCGGTGTCCGGCATCCAGATGTCGAGCAGCACGAGATCGGGCCGGGCGCGTTGTCGGGCCGCGCGGGCTTCGGCGGCGTTTTCCGCGAGCTCCACGTTGTGGCCTTCGTCATTGAGAATTTCGAAGAGCAGGTCCCTGATGCCCAGCTCGTCATCGACCACGAGAATGTTTGCCATGAGTGCTGCTTGTTGTATGCGCTGGTGTGTATTGATCCGCTCCCGATCCAGCCCCTATGCGCTGGATTCGCCGGTACTCAGGCGGACGAAGATTTCGAATCTTCGGTGTGAGCGACCGCTGCCCGCGGTTCGCCTGCCAGCGCGAATGATAGCGAGACTTGCGCCCCCGCCACAGCCCCGTCGACGACACGGTTGGAAAGCTCGATGCGCGCGCCGTGTTCGTCGGCGATCTTCTTGACGACGGCCAGGCCCAAACCGGTACCTTTTGTTTTCGTGGTGACGTAGGGCTCGAAGGCGCGCTTGAGGATGTTTTCGGCAAAGCCGGGCCCGCTGTCCTGCACGGTGAGGCGCACGCGCTGGCCCGAATCGCCCAGCCGGGTGCGGATGACGACCTCGCCCACCCGGCCCGTGCCGCTGGCGGCGGCCTCGGCGGCGTCCTGCGCGTTCTGCAACAGGTTGTGCACGACCTGGCGGATCTGCTGTTCATCGCCGCGCACGGGCGGGCAGCGCTCGTCGAGCTCCGAGCGCAGCGTGATCGGCAGGTTCTCGGCGTGATACAGCTGCAGCACGTCGGCCAGCAGCGCATTGAGGTCGACCGGCTTGAGGTCGGCCGCGGGCAGTCGCGCGTAGTCGCGGAATTCGTTCACCAGCCGCTTCATCGCATCGACCTGGTCGACGATGGTCTTGACCGACTTCACCAAGATGGCCTGCTCGGGCGGCTCGACCTTGCCCGAGAGCTTCATCTCGAGCCGCTCGGCCGACAGCTGGATCGGCGTGAGCGGGTTCTTGATCTCGTGCGCCAGGCGCCGCGCCACCTCGCCCCAAGCCTGCGCGCGCTGGGCCGAGACGATTTCCGAGATGTCGTCGAACACCAGCAGCCGCGCATCGCCCGGCAACTCGGCGCCGCGCGCCACGATGTTGATGGCGTCGTCCTGCTGCGGCAGGTCGTGGCCCGTGGCGTGCAGCTCGAAGGCGTGCTGCCAATGGTCCAGGCCGTGCTGCATGCGCTCGACCAGGAACTCGTCGAACTGCTGCTGCACCTTGGCGCCGAAATCGGCCAGCCCCGGCACATCGACCAGCGCCTTGCCTTCATAGGCGGCGAGCGGCGCGCGCAGCACGCGGGTGGCGCCCGGGTTGGTGGACAGCACGGTGCCCTTGGCGTCGAGCACGATCACGCCCGAGGTCAGGTTGTCCAGGATGGTCTGCAGGTTGCCGCGGGCGGCGTCGAGCTGGTCCATGGTCTTCTCGACCGCGCCGCGCGCGTCGGCCAGCTGCTGGGTCATGACGGCGAACGAGCGCGTGAGGCCGCCCAGCTCGTCCTTGCCCTGCAGCACGGCGGTGGGCCGCAGGTCGCCGGCGGCCACCTGGCGCACGCCGTCGGCCAGCACGAGCAGCGGCCGTGCGAGCTGGTTGCCGAACAGCACGGCCAGCAGCACCGCGCCGAACACGGCGAGGAACAGGCTCAGCGTGAGCGTGCCGATGTACATGCGCCGCAGCCCCTCGCGCGCCAGCGCGCGCTCCTGGTATTCGCGGTTGGCTTCCTGCACGGCCAGCGCGTTGGCGACCACGGCCGGCGGCAGCGGCCGCGTGACCTGCAGGTAGCGCGGCGCGGTGTCGAAGTCGAAGCCCGGGCGCTGCACCATGGCCAGCGCGCGCACGCTGGCGCTCGACGGCGTGGCGCTGGGCAAGGCGGTTTCCTCCAGGCCCTCGACGTGCGCGACGGCGCGGTCGGGTCGCACCTGGCGGAACTGCTGCGCCGTCGGCCGCTCGGGGTTGAGCTGGAAGCGCGACGCGCCCGCGCTGGCCACCAGCTGGCCCGAACCGGTCCAGAGGATCACGTCGCTGGCTTCGAGCTGGTCGCGGATGCGCTCCAGCAGCAGCCCCGCGCTCGCGTCGGGCACCTGCGACAGCTGGGCGCTGGCGGTGCGGGTCTTGGCGGCGAGGTCGTCGGACAGCGAATCGAGCGTGGCCCGGCCCAGGTTCAGGCCGGCATCGAGCGCGCCCTCGACCTTGACGTCGAACCAGCTCTCGATCGAGCGCGCGACGAACTGGTAGGACACCACGTAGACCAGCGCCCCCGGCACCACCCCCACGAGCGCGAAGATGGCCGCGAGCTTGATCAGCAGCCGGCTGCCGAACTTGCCCTGGCGCAGCCGCCGCAGCAGCCGGAACGCGACCCAGCCGATCACCAGCACCAGCAGCACGGCCACCACCACGTTGATGCCGAACAGGCGCACGTAGTAGCGCTCGTACAGCGCGCGGTTGTTGGTGGCCTGGGCCAGCAGGAACATCAGCACCAGGCCGATGGCCGTGACCATCGCGGCGCCGACGCCCACGGCCCAGCGCAGCGCGCGCGAGCGGCGGGCGGCAGGCGTGGCCGCGGCGCCGCTGCGCGGCTTGCTGCTCACCGCTGCTTCTCCAGCGGCAGCCGGGCGGTGCGCTCGGCGGCGATGTTCCACTCGGCCTGCCCGACCATGCCGATCTGGAAAGGACGCGGCAGCTGCGAAGTGTCGAGCCGGAAACGGAAGGTGACCTGGTGCAGCGGCTCGTCGCCGATCTCGGCGGCGTCGCCCAGCCGCAGCCGGCCGATGCGCTTGATGGCCTCGAGCGCGTCGCCGAGGCTGTCGAAGTTCTGGTTCAGCGAGATGCCGAAGCCGGCGGCGCCGGTGATCGGCACCGGCGACACATTCAGCCGCCAGCGGCGCGTGAGGGGCTGGTAGGCCAGCCGCATGTGGCGCGCCACCTGGGCGACCTTGCGGTCGGTCCAGTACCAGCGCTCCTGGAAGACCTCGGCCTCGGCCACGAAATAGATGGCGATGCCCTTGTCGAGCACGTCTTCCACCAGCGTGGGCAGTTCGAACTGCACGGCGGCACTCAGGTAGACGCCGTCGTCGGCCTGCTCCAGGCGCATCTGGGTGATGGTGGCGCCGCCGGGCCTGCCCTGGGCGGTGGCGGCGGCCGGGAACAGGGCCATCCACAGGGCCCAGGCCAGCCACAGGCCGGCCAGCAGGATCGACCGGCGGCCGTCAGTGCGGCGCGGGTTTTTCAAGCAGGGCGTAGAAGAAGCCGTCGTGGTCACCAGAGGGATTGTCCGGGACGCCACGGGCATTCGCCCCACTTTGAGGCAGCAAGTGTCCCGGGGACGGCAGCAAACGGGCGTCGGTGTTGCGTACAAGAAACGCATCAATTTGTTGCGAGCCTTCTTCGCGGAACACGGAACAGGTGCAGTAAAGCAGTCGGCCGCCGGGCCGCACGAGCGGCCACAGCGCGGCCAGCAGCATCGCCTGCTGGGTCGCCAGCTGGGCCGTGTCGCTCTCGCGGCGCAGCCAGCGCACGTCGGGATGGCGCCGCACGATGCCCGAAGCGGTGCACGGGGCGTCCAGCAGGATGGCGTCGAACAGGGCGCCGTCCCACCAGTCGGCGGTGCGGCCGGCATCGGCCACCACCACCTTGGCCTTCAGGCCGAGGCGCGCGAGCGTCTCGTCGATGCGGCGGCTGCGCACGGCGTCGACCTCCAGCGCGGTCACCTCGACGGCGCCGGGGCCGGCCCGTTCGATCAGGTGCGCGGTCTTGCCGCCGGGGGCGGCGCAGGCGTCGAGCACGCGCAGCGGCGCGGCGCCGGGCGTGGCCGGCAGCAGGCCGTCGAGCAGCAAGGGGGCCGCGAGCTGCGCGGCGGCGTCCTGCACCGAGCAGGCGCCGTCGGCGAAACCGGGCAGCTGCTGCACCGGGCGGGCCCGGGCCAGCTGCAGGCCGTCGGCGCCGACGCGCGTGGCCGCGAGGCCCACCGCTTCCAGTTCCAGCAGGTAGGCGGCCGGCGTCGATTGCAGCGCGTTGACGCGCAAGGTCATCGGCGCCTGGGCGTTGTCGGCCGACAGCACGCGCTGCCAGTCGCGCGGGTGGTCGCGCTTGAGGCGTTCGATCCACCAGCGCGGGTGGTTCCACTGCGCGACCGGTTCGGTGTCGGTGGCGGCCACGAGCTCGTCGCGCTCGCGCAGGAAGCGGCGCAGGCAGGCGTTGATGAAGCTGGCCTGCGCCCGCGTGGCCGGGTTGCGCTTGGCGGCTTCCACGGCCTGGTCGACCAGCGTGAAGGGTTCGTAGGGGGCGTGGTCGCTGTGCCAGGCCAGCGCGAGCGCGGTGCACAGCAAGGCGTCGGGCAGCGGCGGCGGCGTGCGCTTGGCCAGGTGGCGGCGCAGCGCCTCGGCGCGGCCGAGCCAGCGCAGCACCTGGAAGCCGAGCGCCTGCACGCCGGGGCGCAGCGCGGGCTCGACCGCCTCGAACGCGACGGTGCCCGAGGTGCCGGCGCGAATCGACGCCAGCGCCCCTGCGGTCAGTTGCAGTTGGCGCCAGAGCGGCGGTTGTTGCGGCGCCGAGGAGGCGCTGCCCGAAGAGGGGTCGGAGGAAAGATCTGCTGGCAAGTTGGGGCCGATGGTAACGGGCGAGAAAGACAGCACGCCGCGCGGTGGGAATGGAAACGAAGGCGCTGCCCGCCTGTCGTCGGGTCGGGTCAGGTCAAAGCAGCGGGGCCGCGGGCCGCAGTCGCACGATCCAGGCCACCAGCAGCGCCGGGAACTGGGCGATGCCCGCGTTGTACTGCGCCACGGCCTGGTTGAACTGGCCGCGTGCGATTTCCGCCGCCGCCGACGGCTCGGGCCAGGCGATGGGCGCGGCCGGATCGGACGCGCCGCCCAGGCCCGGCATCAGCGGCGCAGGCCGCGACAGCGTGCCGTCCGCGTCGAACACGGTGACCGCGCCCGGGTACTGGCGCCGCCATGCCGCAATGAGCACCTGCAGCGCGGTGGCCAGCGCCGCCATGCTGCCCGGGTCGAGCGGGCGCACCCGCGTCGCGCCGAGCAGGGTCGCGAGCTGCGTCGTGGCGGCCTGCAGCGGCGCCACGGTGGGCGCGCCTTCGGGGGGCGACTCGGGCCGGGGCGCGGCGGTGATGCTGGCCTGGACGAAATCGAGCTGCTTGCGCAGCGCCACGTCGAGCACGGCGTAGGCCTGCAGCACGGCCGCGCGCAGTCGCACCAGCCGGTTGTAGGCGCCCACGAACCAGAACAGCAGCAGCGCGGCAACGAGCCAGCCGGCCAGCGAATCGGGCAGGACGCTCATCGGAAACAGAACCTCTTGGTCATCGGTCGGAACCCTGCGAACACAAAGAAAAACGCCCCCCGACCGGAGCGGTCGGAGGGCGTGGGCAACCGGTCATGCCGGTGATGCTAACCAGTTATTCGGTCGCGGCGCCTTCGTTGGCGTCCACCGTGCTGGTCGCTGCATCGCTGTCGCCGGAGCCGGCCAGTTCGGCGGCTTCCGACTCGGCGATGGCGCGGCGCTCGGCCTCGTCCATGGCGTCCTTGACCTTGCGGGCCTGGTGGTACGCCATGCCGGTGCCTGCGGGAATCAGGCGGCCGACGATGACGTTTTCCTTCAGACCGCGCAGCTCGTCGCGCTTGCCCATGAT
>RCUP01002077.1_pt1 | contig 11067 bp, 14 predicted proteins | sample 2166341 | NCBI WGS metagenome assembly RCUP01 (sample SAMN09932325, study PRJNA488358) | compost metagenome | isolation source: compost soil in succinonitrile-enriched | place: Germany: Experimental Botanical Garden | reverse complement strand
ACTTTGTAATCGCTGAGATCACCGAGACGGGTTCGGACAAGTTCCTGATCCGTATGGAGGTGACACTCGATCACGAGGGTTGCTGTGGGTCGCGTATGTACGCACGTGATCCTGTGATCATACACGCCAACCCAGATGACCCGTGTCAGAAACGCATGGGTCAAATGTTCCTCAAGAAGGCCCTGATGCCTTTCACTCAGTTCGTCTATTACGCAGTGGGGATCAAGGGATGAGTTTGATTGTCCGTCAACTGAAGCAGTACCACACCAATCGCACCGAGGCTTTCATTGGCACTCGCTGCTTTCTGTTGGAAGCACCAGTCAACCTGAACCTGAAGTACTTCGAGATTGCGGTAGGTCAGAACATCAACGACTACTGCTTCTACGTTTCGATTGGTGGGGACGCACCTACAATCAAGCGTGAGATCAAACGCATCGGTATCGACACGTTCGTTAAGATCCACGAACAGTCCTGTACGCGCTGGAATACTTTCAGCACTACCGAGATGGATTGGTCGAATCCTCCGAAAGAGCCAAAGATGGCCATTCTGGTTCAGGTGATTCGTGGAGTTCCTGACTTCACGTCTCCGGCGTTGTTCATGTACGTACCGAAGGCACTGCGTCCTCGTCGTGCCAAGCTTAAGCCACTGCCAAAAGGCACTGGTCCAATTCCGTATCGCCTTTAAGAAAAGGAAGTAGTAAATGAAAGTTGCAAGCACCAACAAGCAAGTCAAACGTCACATCAAGCGTTCGATTGCTGCGAACAAGTTTGCCATCCTCAGTGTGAACGGTGTTCCACAAATGGGTGGTGGTCACGGCCTGAACTATTCCTACACTGTAGGTCTGTCGCGTCTGGGTCTACCAGAACTGTTCGTCTGTGGGGCGATTCCTAACGACGTCATGGGTGGTCTGCTGAAACGTCAAGCCAACCTGTGGATCACTGAAGGCAAAGCGTCGCACGAAGTCCGTACCGACGTTGTACTGCGTGGTGATGCCAAGACCGACATCCTGATGCGTAGCCAGACCATGTTGGTCAACGTTACCCAGGCGCTGAACACCTACTGCGAACAACTGCGTCAACGCGGTGGTCCTAATCTCCAGATCGCTCAGTTCTGCTACCCAGATCCTCAGAACCTGTTGCCGGGTGAGGAAGGCTACGATGAACGTTACCGTCAACCACGTCTGACCCCGGCGCTCCCAGTATGAAGAAGTTGGAAGTAGTTCTGTTTGTACTGGCCTTCTGGTGGGACTGGCTTAAACGGGAAGGTAGTAACATCGGTATTGCTGTAATGATGTTGGGTGTCATTGGGGGCGCTTACTACGGTGCCCACATGATGCACGAAGTGGGTCAGGAACACGAGATCGATGCTACGTGGCTGGAATCGCAGTACCTGGGTGAGAAGCGTAAGTTTGCCCGCAACTGTCTACAAGAAGCTCGCGGGTTCCTGTCCAAAGGTGTCGAGATGTCGCCGGAGACTGTTGAGGCGTGTGAGAACATGGCTACGGCTATGTATCCTGACAAAGACTTCTCCAAGGTCGCTATGCTCAACTGGGAACGTCAACAGTTGGGTATTGTTATCTACGAATCTGACGAGGATCGCTAACGTGTCCGATAAATCCGAAAACGAACTGATGGTTCAGCAACAAACTCAACTGGCGACTATCGAACTCCAGATCGCTGAACGCCAAGCTGAACTGGCTCGACTGGAAGTGCGTGCTGAAGAAGCTCGCACCGAACGTTCCAACAACCAAGCGATTGTAGCCACCGTGGGTTTGGTTGCTATCCTCGCTGCTGTGTCGCGTCCTCGTCCTAAGAAACGATCCCTCATGGATCGAATCTTCGGTTGAGTGAGAGGGGGTTCGCCCCCTCTTTTTTTTTTCTTACATACGGTTCTGATATTGTGTTGGTAACCCGTTTGTGAATGAAAAGGAAAGTTCGAATGATTCTTATTGGTAGTCCATTCGAGCCTGGTGTTGAGTTTGAAGCTCCGGTGAAACAATTACCCGGTGGCGAATTTCACCCAGGACTTGATTCTGCTATTGCTACGTGGAAGTCTGTGCGACTGACTGCCCACATCGACAATGGCGACGTGATGGAACTGTTGACGGTAACTGACGCGATTCGTCGTCTGCGTCCGAAGATGCCCATTCATCTGGTGCTTCCGTACCTTCCGTACGCTCGTCAAGACCGTGTCCCGAACCTCGGTGAGTCCCTGACTCTCAAAGTGTTCTGCGACGTGATCAACGGTCAGAACTACGATACCGTTTCGGTACTCGATGTCCACAGTGATGTCGGTGTAGCGTTGCTGGATCGTGTTTACCACACAACGCTACCGCAAGTGGTGGCCAAGTGTCTGAAAGGCCGTGACTGGTCTCGTACCGTCCTCGTGGCTCCCGATGCTGGCGCCATGAAGAAAACCTTCGAGCTGGCTAAAGCTGTGGGTTGTCCGAACGTGGTACAAGCGTTCAAAACTCGTGACACTGTTACGGGCAAGATCACCGGTACTGAAGTGCACCTGAACTTCAAACCGACCCTGGAACAAGACTGGTTGGTGGTGGATGACATCTGTGATGGTGGTTACACCTTCGTAGAACTGGCCAAAGCTTTGCGTGCGAAGCTGGATGAACTCAACCTCCCCAATCGTTTGGAGTTGTGGGTTACTCACGGTATGTTCACCAAGGGTTACGATGAGCTGAAGAAACACTACGGTCGCATCGTTACTACCAACTCCTTCCGTCCGACTGCTTCGTTCAATACTCGCCCTGATGGCGAAACCGACGCTGCTATCTACTGGTACCCTGTAAAAGGAATTCTGTAATGGAACTGTTTGCCCCTAACGTCGCCGATGGTTACAAAGTTGGTCACCGTCCAATGTTCCCAGAGGGTGCTCGTCGCACCTACGGTAACTTGACGGCTCGTGCTGACCGCTTGTTCGAGAAGTCGGTGTCGTGTTCGGTCCTGTGGGATCACAAGGTTGTCTGGTTCGGTATCCAGGGCGTCCTGCAAGAACTGAACGAAATGTGGCAGCGCAGTTTCTTCTCCAAGCCTAAGGCCGAAGTGATCAAGCGCTACAAGCGTCGCATGGACAACTACCTGGGCAAAGACAAAGTGTCGGTTGACGGCATGGAAGCTCTGCACGATCTGGGCTACCTGCCTATCGAAGTGCTGGCGCTACCAGAAGGGTCCCGTGTGAACATGAACGTACCTCTGTACGTGATTGCCAACACTGACGACCGTTTCTACTGGTTCACCAACTACCTCGAAACGTCGATGTCGAACCTGATCTGGAAAATGGTCACGAACGCCACCATCGCTTACGAGTATCGTCGCGTCCTGCAAATGTGGGCTCGTCACACCGGTGCTCCGAAAGAGTTCGTAGACGTTCAAGGTCACGACTTCTCCTATCGCGGTGTGGGCGGTCCTGAAGACGGTTGCCGTTCTTCGTCGGGTCACCTGGTTGCGTTCTGCGGCACTGACACCATCCCGTCGATCGATTACGTCGAAGACTACTACGGTGCCAACGTTGAGCGTGAGTTCGTGGCTTGCTCGCTCCCTGCGACTGAACACGCCGTGGCTACTGCCAACATCCTGACCAACCTGCACCGCATGTTGGAAAGTCGTCGTGACGAAGGTCTACCTGATCTGACTCCGGCTGAGTTCGCCGTGGCTCGCCTGAACGCTGAGCGTGCATTCGTCAAGCGCCTGATTACCGAAGTCTACCCAGACGGCGGCATCTCGCTGGTGTGTGACTCGTTCAACTTCTGGGGCGTGGTGACTGAAGTTATCCCTTCCCTGAAAGAAGAGATCATGGCTCGTCCGCAAGACTCCCTGGGTCTGGCGAAAGTGGTCGTGCGTCCTGACTCGGGTGATCCGGTTGAGATCATCTGTGGTGTGGAAATCTTCTCCTCGGAAGAAGCCGGTAAGTTGATGTGTCCTCCGAGCCGTACCGGTGAGCGTCGCAAGGTTCTGTTCTACCGTGACAAAGACGGTCAGATCTGGAAAGCTACCGACGATCTGGGCAAGAACCACAACCGTACTTGGGAAGACCTCGACACCGAGATCGCTACCAAGGCATCGGCTGAGAGCGTCAATGCGTGGATGGAGTTGACTGCTGGTGCTCGCAAGATCTTCCCTGAGCGCCTGTACCTCGATGCACAAGCGCCGATCAAACCAATGATCTACGGCTTCTTGCTGTCTCTGGGCATCAAGCTGGAAGAAGATCGTACCGGTCTGTTCCAATACGGCTACCTCATCGTTCCACACACTCTGTCGGCTGAAGAGCGTGGTGCGGTTGAGTGCCTGTGGGAAACCTTCGGCGGTATCACCAACAAAGCTGGCTATAAAGAGCTGGACTCCCACATCGGTCTGATCTACGGCGATAGCATCACCGTACAACGTACCCAGGAAATCATGCGTCGCCTGGCGAAGAAAGGCTTTGCCTCTTCGAACGTCGTACTGGGTATTGGTAGCTACACTTACCAGTACAACACCCGTGACACCTTCGGCCAAGCTATCAAGGCTACGGCGATTCTGGTTGACGATGACCAGATCGATCTGTACAAAGCCCCGGCTACCGAAGGCGAGACTGCCAAGAAGTCTGCTAAAGGCTTCCTGCGTGTTGAGCGTCAAGGCGAAGACTTCATCCTGGCTCAAGAGCAAGAGATGTCGTTCGATGACCTGGGTCGCACTTCGGGTGAACTGCGTCGCATCTTCCGCAACGGTGACTTCACTGTCCGTACTACGCTGAATGAAGTTCGTCAGCTCCTCGGCGGTGCCACCTACTAAGTAACAGCATAGAGGAGGGCTTCGGCCCTCCTTTTATGTTGGGAGGTTCTATGGCTTTCTCAGAAAGTAGTGCAGCGCTCAATTTCTACGCGGAACAACTAGAACGACTCAAGAAAGTTCCCTTACCTCGCGATCTGGCTTGGTCTGTTCCTACACCGTGGGGAGAACTACAACTACGGACTACCAGCTTCCGCGATCGTAAGTACTACGAACCGTTCCACGACTACAACTACTACGGTGATGCTGACTGTAACAACGTAGTGTTCTTCTTTAAAGTGGGCACTGAATTCAGTAACCATCGTTGGACTATCACCATCCATGATTACGATGACCCGAACAAACCTGTGGAATGGGCGTTGAATACACCGTCCGAGTACCGTGGTGGCTTCCCCTCGGATCTCGAACGCAAGATGCGAGAACTGATTGAAGGCATGTTCCGCTACGCCAAAGACATGTGTGGCTACAAACCTGAAGTCTCTGATGAAGAAGTGACTGCCTACTTTGACAGTATTCATGACAAAGTAAAACAGGCGCGAGCGGAACGTAACCGCCGCTAGTATTTTCTCACAGGGTAGAGTGATCTTTTGTAGAACTACACCGTAACCCTGATAAAGGACGAAACATGAACGAGCAACAACCTCAGGCCGAAGCTACACTGGATAACGTGCATCCCGCAGAAGCCGGTCTGGAAATGCCACTCGACCCTAACCAAGTCGAACTCGATTCCAAGGAACGCATGGTCCTGGGTTTCTTCCGCGACGTGATCGACGCTGAGTTCACCGAAGCCGGTATTCAGTTCTCCGACAACACTGTCGACGAGCTGGCCAACCGTTTCAACAAGATCAAGCACGGTGCCGTACTGGCCCAGCGTGCTCGTCTGGAAAAAGATCCACAGTTCCGTCACCCGATCCCGTACATCCCGATCCACCGCCACAACGAAGAAGGCCAACTGGAACTGTTCGTTTACCAGCGCACCAAGCAGGTCGGCGAAGAGAAGCTGTTCGGCAAGCACTCGCTGGCAGTCGGCGGTCACCCAGAAGCACCGAACATGCGCTTCCACCCGAACTGGTCGATCGACGGTGCTGGTTCGATGATGGCCTGTCTGGTGTCTGAGCTGGACGAAGAAGTTACCTTCGACGGTGTGAAGTTCAGCGACTTCATCCAGTACAACGTGACCACCTACGGTCATGAAGGCTTCATCCGTGACGACTCCAACGAAGTCGGCAAGCAACACCTGGGCGTTCTGTTCTCCATCGGCGTTCAGCCTGGTGTAGAAGTCGTGACCATCGAACCTGAACTGGTTACTGTGGGCTTCATGTCGCTGGACCGTATCCTGTCGGCTGACTCCGGTCTGGATCTGGAAAACTGGTCGTACCTGCTGGCCAACGCCTACGCTCGTGAAATCGAAGCGGCAAATGCCCAAGCGGCTGCTGACGCTGACGTGATGGACGCTGCTCTGGCAGAAGCCAATGCTCAGATCGAAGTTGACGCTGTGGCACAACTGGCTCCAGAACCACTGACCGAAGAACGTGCTCTGGCTTTCCTGAACACCAGTGGCTTCAATCTGCTGGAATGGAAACTCAGCGCTGACGAAGCTCTGTCGGTACGTGGCGACAACGTCTTCTACGACACCATTGGTGAACACCCAGTCGATGGTCGTAAAGAGCTGGTGATCTGCCTGGACGACAACGATCCTGATCCGGTTGCTACTGTTGCCGCGATCAAGGCTGAACTGGTCGCTCAGTGGGGCAAGCAAGCTGAACTCGGTTGCGACGACATCGGTCGTGGAACTGACATGGAAACCAAGTACGTGCCTGAACTGGACGCACAGGTGACCCTGCCTCGTGGTGCTCGTCCTGAGTTTGCTCATCTGGACGAAGTTCCGTTCCTGGCTGAAGCAGCACCGCAAGACCCAATCGACAGCGCCATGCGTGAAGCACGCGACGTCGAGTAAGTAGTGGCGTGGGAGAGTGCGGGAAACCGTACTCTCTTTATGCCCTCATTTAAAACGATTTCAAGCGTATATCATCTAGTTGAAGTTCTGACGTTTAAAATCCTGAGAAGGTTAAACCTGTGCTGAAAGTAAAAGCTATTCTGAGCCCTAATCAACTTCGTTATGGCTTGCAGAACATTGAGGGCTTCCGTCAACTCAGTCCGCTGGGTCCGGGTATCGAACTGACTGATCCTGAGTCTGGGCGTACTCGTGAAATCGTGGTTACTGTGACTCGCACCAAGAACACCGGTGTAGTGATCGTAATCATCAACGTGTACTCCCCGGTCCTCAAAGACCAGATCATTCCCCAAGATGGTCACTCTGCTGTTTATATGTCGTTCTTCAATCACCCTGAAGAAATCGACAGTCGTCTGGAAACTTTCATTGATGCCCTACAGGCGTGTTTCATCTATGAAAGCTCCAAGGACATCCTCGTCCACAAAGTGGCAATGATGGATCACATCCTGTCGTCTGACATTGCCCACGTCGTAATCTAACTAGCCTAAGAAGGTGTATAAATGAAACAAGCCCAACTGATCCCGTCCAAGTTCTACGGTCTGACTGTTGCTCTGGCAGAAACCGAAGAGCCGAGCAAAAACTTCACTGGCTTCCGTCTACAACGCGACGAACTCGCTAGCACACACCTGACCCATCCTGAAACTGGTGTACCGTATCCGATTGCCGTGGTAGTCGGCCGTCGTCCGTCTGGCTTCCAGGGCGGTCACACTGTAATCATCTCGGTTACAGTGGTCAGCGATCCGTTGGGTAAGGCTACCAATATGCGGGATGTAGCCCCACACCTGATCTACTGTGGGACTTACGAGAACAATGAAGGTCTGGTGGAAGCACTGGATCGTTTCATCGCTGCGTATCAGGACTGCTTCATCTATGAAGACGAAACCGACGCAGAAGACGAGGGTGAACTGGTGATGCGTCATTGGTTGGAAGACAACTCGTTTTCCAACGCAATGTTTGCAGCCGTCGGTCTGCACGCCAGCTCCCCTTGGTTTTTGGGCACCGAAGAACAACCAATCCTCCACACTCCAGAGAGCGTCTAACAATGGCTGATAAAAAACGCAAGCTGACCCTGCAAGAACGTATCCAGTGGTTTGCTCACAACGTCAAGCAGGTGAAGTGGCGTGACGCGATCACCCAGTTTGAACAAAAGGGTTTCACCTACGACGAAGCAGTTGTAGAAGCCCTGAATGCCCACAACGTGCCAGTCCATGGCAAAACTATCATTAGCGGCACCGTAGCCGTTAAAACTGTCTAAGGAGACAGATATGTCCAATCTATCTAAACGTATGGCTGAAGCTGCTCGCATGATTACCGAGCACGACCAGAACCCATTGAACTTCTATACCTTCCAGCAACGCACGACGCTGTTGGGCATGGACTCCGGTAACTACATGATCGGCCTGGCTGATCTGAATGACCCAATGCAAGTCGGCGATCTGCTGTGTGCGCTGGATAACGCCCGTATCCCATTCGAGTTCGACCCAAAGACCTCGGCCAAGCTGATCCGTCTGCGTAACTTCAGTCGTGACTATGACACCAGTAGCATCTTTAAGTCTGCTGCGAGTCTGAAGAAACCTACCGTGGACGACAACGTCCGTGAGTTGGTACTGCGGATCATGGAAGAAGGTACGGACTCTGAAACCCGGACCGGCATCCGCTCCCGTGCTGTCACTGGTGCGATGTACACCTACGACATCTCTCGGGGTCAAGTACCTTCCGTCTCCAGCAAATTTACCTGGAACGATGGTGTGGTCGGTGAGCTGTGCTGGATGATCTCAGGTGACACGAACATCCGCTTCCTCAAGAAGCTGAAGATCAACATCTGGGACTCCTGGGTCAAGAAGGGTACTGAAGAGTTTGTCGACGGTGAGTTGGTTGCCGGTGAACTCCCACGTATCTACCAGCACCAGTGGCGTGGTTGGGATCACACCCGTGTCCTCGACGACAATCTGCAACTCGATGACTACAAAGCGCGTGGCTACGAAGTCGTTGGGAACATCGGGTCACAAATCGTGATCCAACGCAAGATCGACCAACTGGCTAAGGTCATCGACCAGCTCAAGAACAATCCTGACGACCGGGGCATTATCCTGTCGGCCTGGAACGTGGGTGAGTTGGAAGAGATGGCTCTGCGTCCATGTCACACGCTGTGTCAATTCATCTCCAAGCCGATGTCGGTTAAGGAACGTCTGGAATGGCTGGGTACGTACAAGCCTGCTGGGTTTGAACATATCTCGTCGGGTATGTTGAAGCTGGCTGCTCTGCACGATGACCGTCGTCACGAACACGAGTTCCAGAACGATGAGAACCTGCGTGAGCTGCTAGAACAGGCAAACGTACCAACCCGCAAGTTGTCCTCCGTACTGTACATGCGCAGTAACGACATCCCACTGGGCCACCCCTTCAACATCGTTCAGTACTCCGTGCTGACCCACATGATCGCTCAGGTAACTGGTCATGCTACCGACACGTTCACCTACATGGGCGGCGACTGCCACATCTACGAAGATCAGTGGCCTGCCGTACTGGAATGGATGGACAAGCCTGCGGCTGTGGGTTCCAATCCAACCATCCAACTGAACCCGCACATCAAAGATCTGTTTGAGTTCGGTGTGGACGACGTCAAGATCGTTGGGTATAAACATTCGGGAAAGGTCAAGTTCCCTAAGGCCGCCGTGTGAGCAATGTCTTCGATCTGTTTCAAAATACGGGAAGCAGGAATAAATTGGGAGTAGGACCACTCTTCGATTATACGCCTCAACACACTGCCGAACTGGTAGCGAAGGTTGATGCGATGATCGCGGTGCAGCCAGCAGTAACTCCCATGAACGGTGCTGAATTTTTCCGTTTAGTGCGTCAGAAGCAAAGAGAGCCGGGGCAGGTAATGCTCGTCGTTGACTCTTACTCACCGATGCACACTTCCTGATTGTTAGGGGTTCTTCGGAGCCCCTTTCTTTTTCCCATTCCCCGTATAAGGCTTTTGTTCCATGGATAAAACCAAGATTGCTTTGGCCCTCGTGGCGGCTGCTGCACTAACCGGCTGTGAACCTGCTCAACCTTCGGCTGACGAAGAGCGTGCGTACGTGGATGACGAGGCTGCCAAACAAGTCCGTCAAACACTGGCGTCCGATGAGGAGGACCGTAAGAAAACCCTCGCGGAACTTCAAGCCAAAGACCCGTCTATTAAGGACGTGTACTTCTCCTACAACGAGAAGGGCGAGAAACAGATCCACATCGTGAAGGAGACAGCGTCTGGTCAGAACTCTGACTCGATCTGGCCTTTGGTCGGTGGCATGGCAACCGGTTATCTACTGGCCCAAGCAATGAACGGCATGGGTGGTATGAACAACTACTCCCAGCGTTACAAGCCGTCTGGTTACAGCTCCTACGCTGAAGACGAGCGTCGTCGTCGCATGAACTCCGTCAGTTCTGCAAACACGACCATGATGATGAACCAAGCTCGTACCTCGGTTCGATCGTCGCCGAACTACACTTCTTCAATGTCCAAGACTGTGATGTCCTCACGTTCCTCCGGTGTGATGGCCGGTTCCAGTGCGCGTGCAGCATCCCACGGTTCAGCGAGTAGCTAAGTATGCAATGTCTGAAAAGAAAGATTGACTTCAACCTGAACAAAATCATGGTTGAAGAGTTGCCTTGGTCGCAAGGCTTCTATCGCGAAGGTTCTATTGCCGACGCAACGTTTAAAGAGGACGTGACCGATTACTTCGATTACTTCCTCAAGAACCAGGATGCCATGCCGTTCTACACCATCCGTCGCGAGTCCTGTGCTCCGCTGGAACTGATGTTCGAACGTGCTTACGCTCAACTGGTCGATGCTGTGGGTCGTTTGTTCAACGAGCCTCACCACGTCATCATGGAGTTCATGGGTTGCGACTTCCTGCGCAAACACCCGTACTTCATTGACTACGCCAAGTGGTCGTTCCGTAACCACAGCTCTGCTCGCCAGTCACTGTACGGTCGCTTCGATGCTGCGTTCGATCCGGTTACTGAACGTGTTACTGGTATCTACGAGTTCAACGGCGATACCCCGACCATGTTGTTTGAATCGGTGAACCTACAAGCCAACCTGTGTCAACAGGCGACTGGTAGCGAAGAACCACAGCTCAACATGTTCTGGCCAACTCTGATCGACGAACTCGAAGAGATGGGCTCGGTGCCAGGCTTTGTGGGCGTGCTGTTTGAACAGCGCAGCTTTGAAGACATGGTGACTGCTGAAACGCTGGCTCAGATCTTGGGTCAGAACAACACCA
>RCUP01002076.1_pt1 | contig 11068 bp, 10 predicted proteins | sample 2166341 | NCBI WGS metagenome assembly RCUP01 (sample SAMN09932325, study PRJNA488358) | compost metagenome | isolation source: compost soil in succinonitrile-enriched | place: Germany: Experimental Botanical Garden | reverse complement strand
CGCATGCTGCCCGCCAAGACCAAGGCCTTCCTGGATTTCATCCAGCCCCGGCTGTCGGACGCCTGAGCCCCTACGGTGCGGGGTCGGTTCCGTACTGACAGACGGTATAGAGCGGCGTGCCCGTGGCCGCGACCTTGGCGGATCCGCCCAGGTCCGGCAGGTCGATGATGGCGGCGGCTTCCACCACGTTGGCGCCCAGGCGCTGCAACAGCTTGATCGCGGCCAGCATGGTCCCGCCCGTGGCGATCAGGTCGTCCACGAGCAAAACGCGCTGCCCGGTGCGGACGGAATCGGTATGCATTTCGACCGCCGCGTTGCCGTACTCGAGCGAGTATTCCTCGGCAACGGTGCGGTAGGGCAGTTTGCCCTTTTTACGCACCGGCACGAAACCCAGGTTGAGCTCGTAGGCAAGCACGCTGCCCACGATGAAGCCGCGCGCGTCGACGCCCGCCACCAGATCCAGGCGCTGGCGCATATAGCGATAGACGAAGAGATCGATCAGGACCCGGAACGCACGGGGATCCTGCAGCACCGGCGTGATGTCGCGGAAGATGACACCGGGTTGGGGCCAGTCCGGAACGCTGCGGATGGTGCGCCGGATGAACTCGGCGTTGTCGGTCTGCATGGAAGACGGCCCTGAAGAATTGAAGCAAGGCGAACTATAACCTTGCAACCGCGCTTAAGCCAGGATCGCGGGCTGCGATGACAAGTCATGCAGCCGTCCGCCGCGCAATGCAAGGCAACGATGGACTGCGCCCTCGGGCAAGGCCGCGTGGGTCGCCAGCACCACCGTGCGTCCCCGCACCGCGCCGGCCAGGTCCGCGAAGAACGCCGCCTCGGCCTCGGCGTCCAGCCCCGAGGTGGGCTCGTCGAGCACGATGATGGCCGCCGGCGCCAGCAGCGCCCGCGCCAGGCACAGGCGGCGCGCTTGCCCCGCCGACAACCGCGACCCGGTTTCGCCCGCCCAAGTATCCAGTCCGTCGGGCAGGCCGCGCACGAAATCGCCCAACCTGGCCGCGTCCAGGGCCGCCCACAACGCGGCATCGCTGGCGTCGGGATCGCCGATCAGCAGATTGGTGCGCAAGGTGCCCAGGAACATCGGCGCATCCTGCGATAGCAGGGCGATGCGGCGGTGCCAATCGGCCTGCGCGCATTCGCGCGCATCGCACCCGCCAAACCGCACGTGCCCCGCCTGCGGATCTTCCAGGCGCAGAAGCAGGTGCAGCAAGGTGGACTTGCCCGCCCCGCTGGCGCCGACGATCGCGATCCGCTCGCCGGGCTCGACCCGCAGGCTGATGTCATCCAGCACCAGCGGGCTGCCGTCCGCGGTACGGGCGGGATACGAGAAGTGGACGCGCTCCATTTCCAGCACTCCGCTGCGGGGCAACGCGCGCGGCGTCGCCGGATCCTGCATGTCGGGTCCGCATTGCGTCACCTCGCGGATGCGCGCGGCAGCCGACATCGCGGATCCCATTCGGGACGCGCCGCGCATGATCGGCCCGGCCACCTCGAAGATGCCGATGACCGCCAGCAGCAGGCCGGCCAGCACCGGCCCCGTCATATGGCCGGTCTCGAGCCTGGCCAGGCCGAACCACAGCATTGCCAGCACGGCCAGCCCCGCGGCGACTTGGAGGAACCACTGCCCTCTTACCGCCACCCGCGCCTGGCTGCGGCGCGCCAGCGCGCTGGCCTCGCACAGGCGTTCGAAATGCGCCAGGGTCTGCGCCTGCGCATGCAAGGCGGCCATGTCCGCGTGACCATCCACCGCGTCCAGCGTGGCGGCGCGCAAGCCCGCCGCGCTTTCCTGGGCGGCGGCGCCCGGCTTGCGCGCCGCGCGCAATAGCCACAAGGGCACCGCCACGCAGGCCGTCAGCAGGGCCAGCGCGAACACCAGCGCGGCGGCGGGCACCCATTGCCCCAGCACGGCGGTCAGCACCGCGCCCGCCAGGATGGCGGTCGCCAGCGGCGCCAGCACAAAGAGAAAAACCGTGTCGAGCGCATCGACGTCGCCCGTCATGCGCGCGACCAGGTCACCGCTGCGATAACGCGCGAGTTGACGCGGCGTCAGCCGGATCAACGCCGAGAACACCGTGGCGCGCAGATCGGCCAGCAGGCGCAGGGTCGCGGAATGCCCGACCACCCTATCCGCGTAGCGCGACACGATCCGCAGGAAAGAAAGCCCGCGCACCAGCGCGGAAGGCGCGAACAGGTTGAAGACGCTCCCCGCGCCGGCCAGCGCCGCGCCGGTCAGGAACCAGCCGGACACGCCCAGCAGCCCGACGCCGGCGGCAACCGTCGCCAGCGCACAGAACAATGCGAGCAAAAGCCCGCTTTTTCGGCGCGCATAGAGCGGCAGGAGCAGCAACAGGTTCTTCATGCTTCTTCCAGATTGCCACGCGCCACGCGCACGACCCGGCCAAACCGGGCGGCAACGGCGGGCGCATGCGTCGCCAGCAGCAAGCTGCGGCCCTGGGAAAATTCCAGGATGGCGTCCAGCACCCGGGCCTGCGTGGCTTCGTCCAGATGCGCCGTGGGCTCGTCGAGCAGGATCAGGCCCGGATCGCGCAGGAACAGCCGGGCCAGCGCCACGCGCTGCGCCTGCCCGCCGGACAGGCCGTGGCCCCGGCTGCCCAGCGGCGTATCCAGCCCCTGCGGCAGCAAAGCCGAGAACTCCAGCACGCAGGCGCGCCTGGCGGCGTCCTGGACCTGTTCGTCCGAGGCATCGGGACGGCCCAGACGGATGTTGTCGGCGATCGAACCCGCCAGCAATTGAGGCCTCTGGCCGATCAGCGCGACCCGCTGCCGCAGCGCGGGCTCGCTCCATTCGGCGAGCGGCACGCCGTCGATGCGGATGTCGCCATCGGCGGGGCGCAATCGCGCCATGGCTTCGATCAGCGTCGTTTTTCCGATACCGCTCGGGCCCATCAGCGCCACATGCTCCCCGGGCGACAGTATCAACGATGCATCCTCCAGCACCGCCTGGTTGCGTCCGGGCGCATCCACGCGCAGGGCGGTGATGGCGATGCCGGCGCTCTTTCCCGCGTGCGCTCGCGCCCTGCCCTGTTGGGTTGCCTGTTGGGTCGTCTGTTGGGTCGTCTGTTGGGTCGTCTGTTGGGTCGTCTGTTCTGCCGCCTGTTCGGCGGCTTCTTGCGGAAGGCCGTCGAACAGCACCGCGATCTGCGTGACGGCGGCAAGCGCCGTGGCCCGATCGTGATAGTGCGCCGCGAACTGGCGCAGCGGCGCATAGACCTCCGGCGCCATCAGCAGACAGAACAGGCCGGCCTGCAAGGTCAGCGGCGTCCAGCGCAGATCCAGGAAGCCCAGATAGGTCAGGCCGATATAAACCGCCACCCCCGCCACGCCCAGCGCCGCGAAGAACTCCAAAATGGCGGATGACAGGAAGGCAATGCGCAGCACCGACATCGTGCGCTGACGCAGCGCATCGCTGGCGGCCACGACGGATGCGGCTTCGGCCTGCGCGCGGCCATAGAGCTTCAGGGTGGAGAGCCCGCGCAGCCGGTCGGCGAAGAATCCCGACAAGCGGGCGAAGGCGCGCAGGTGGCGGCGGCTGGCGCCTTGCGCGCCCCATCCCACCAGGGCCATGAACAGCGGAATCAAGGGCGCCGTGATCAGCAGCACCAGGCCGGCGATCACGTCCACCGGAAATAACAGCACCGAGAAGGCGACCGGCAGCATCGCGGCAGCGGCCATCGCGGGCAGGTATTTGGCAAAGAAGCCGTCCAGCGCTTCCACCTGGTCCACCACGGCGCTGGCCAGTTCGCCCGACGCCTTTCCCCGGCTCCAGTGAGGCCCCTTGTTCACGAGCCGCTGGAACAAAGACTGGCGCACATGACGCTTGATGCGTTCGGAAGCGTCCGCGCCCGCGCGCTCACCTGCCCAGCCGATGCAGGCGCGCAGCAGCATCAACCCCGCGATACCCAGAATGCCGCCCAGCAGTTCCTGCCGGGGTATTTGGCCGACGATCGCCGAATCCAGCACGCTGGCAAGCAGCCATGCCTGCACGACCAGCAAGGCGCCGCTGACCAGGGGCGCGGCGCCCGCCAGGATCAGCGGATAACGCGCCTCTTTGGCAAGCGCCATCAACCACCGCGACTGTTCGCGCGGCGGCTTCTGGAGGGTTGCCGACGGATCGTGCTCGAGGCTGCTGGCGCCGCTGCTCACTCGTCGCCGCGGCTGGCGCGCGGGTCATGGGACTGACCCTCGCGCAGCTCGAACCACATTGCATTGAGGATGGCGAACGCACACGCCAGGCCCAGGCCGAGTATCCACGAGAAATACCACATGGTGGAGGCTCCTTGATTAGTATGAATTGGGCGTGTCGCCCACCGAGTCGTGGGTGACCTTGCCGCGCATGACGCGATATACCCAACCGGTGTAGACCGTCACGATGGGCAGGAAGATGGCGACCGCGATGACCATGATCCACAGTGTCAGATGGCTGGAAGATCCGTCCCAGATGGTCAGGCCCGCCTTCGGATTCGTCGACGAGGGCATGATGAACGGGAACAGCGAAAAGCCCACCGTCAGGATCACGCCTGTGATCGACGCCGCGGACGACAGGAACGCCAGCATGTTCGCGCGCACCGTCAGCAGCAGGGCCGCCAGCAAGGCACCCGCCACGCCCAGCGCCGGCGCGATCCACATCAACGGCCACTTCGCGTAGTTGGCCATCCACGCGCCGGTCTGCACCGCCACCGTCTTGAGCATCGGATCGGATGGAGCCGCCACGTCCACCACGCTGGTGATCGTGTGGCCGCCGACGCCGCCCGCTACCCAGAACCCCCCCGCCGCGAACAACGCAGCGGTCAGCACGGCGGAGAGCCGCCCCCAGTTGCGCGCCCGCGACGAAATGGGATCTTCCGTGCGCCACGCCAGCAGGACGGCGCCGTGCATGGCCAGCATCGCCACGCTGAGCACGCCCGCGAGCAACGCGAATGGCATGAAAAGCTGGAAGAAATGCCCTTCATACATGGGCCGCAGCGTCTGGGGGTCGAAGGTGAAGGGCACGCCCAGGATGATGTTGCCCATGGCCACGCCGAACACCAGCGAAGCCACTACGCCCGAAAAGCACAGCACGCCATCCCAACTGTTACGCCAGCGCGTGCCTTCCATCTTGCTTCGGTACTTGAACCCCACCGGACGCAGGATCAACGCGACCAGGACGAGCATCATCGCCAGGTAGAACCCGGAGAACGACGCGGCATACAGCAGGGGCCATGCGGCGAAGATGGCGCCGCCCGCTGTGATGAGCCAGACCTGGTTGCCCTCCCAGACCGGCCCCACCACGTTGATCACCACCCGCCGTTCGGCGTCGGTCTTGGCGACCACCGGCAACAGCGCGGCGACGCCCAGGTCAAAGCCGTCCATGACGGCAAAGCCGATGAGCAGGACGCCCAGCAGCACCCACCACACCACGCGCAACGTGCCGTAGTCGAAAGGAATAAGGGTATCCATCTGCGTCTCTCCTTAAGCGCGCACGGCGGCGCGCACTGGATCGGCGGCAACGTCGCCCGGCGCCGGCCCATCGGATTTCGGTCCGGCCTTGATGGCATGCAGCATCACCTTCACGCCGATGATCAGCAGCACCGTGTACAGCACCAGGTAGATCGAAAGACTGATGACCAGGTCGGTCATGGTCAGGCCCGATGCCGCGTAGTACGTGGGCAGCACGCCTTCGATCACCCAGGGCTGGCGGCCGTATTCGGCCACGAACCAGCCGCTTTCAATGGCAATCCACGGCAGGGGCAGGCTCCATACAGCCACCTTGAGCAGGCCGCGCCGGCTGTCCAGGCGCCCGCGCGATGCCAGCCAGAAGGCGACGCCGAAGAACAGGATCAGGTACATGCCCACCGCCACCATGATGCGGAACGCCCAGAACAGCGGCGCCACGGTGGGCACGGTGTCGATCGCGGCCTGCTTGATGTCGGCCTCGGTGACCTTGCTCATGTCGGTCTGGTGGCGCTTGACCAGCAGGGCATAGCCCAGGTCCGGCCAGGTCTTGTCGAACACCATGCGCGCATCCACGTCCTTCGGGTTGGCGCGGATCTTTTGCAGGGCCTCGTAGGCCACCATGCCGTCGCGGATACGATTCTCGGCGCGCAGGATCAGGTCGTTGATGCCCAGCAGCGGCGTCGTCAGCGAACGCGTGCCGATGATGCCCATTACATAGGGAATCTCCAGCGCGAAGTCGTTTCTGCGCTCTGCCTGGTTGGGAATCGCGATCAGGTTGAAGGACGCGGGCGGGGGCTCGGTGTGCCACATGGACTCGATGGCCGCGATCTTCATCTTCTGGTGTTCAGTGGTGAGGTAACCGCTTTCGTCGCCCAGCACCACGACGGACAGCGCGCCGGCCAGGCCGAAGCTGGCCGCCACTGCCATGGAGCGCTTGGCCAGATCGGTGTGACGGCCTTTCAGCAGATACCAGGCGCTGATCGACATGACGAACATGGCGCCTGTCACGTAGCCGGCGCTGACCGTATGCACGAACTTGGCCTGGGCCACGGGGTTGAAGATCACCGCGGCGAAGTCCGTCATCTCCATGCGCATGGTGTCGGGATTGAAGATCGAGCCGACCGGATTCTGCATCCAGCCGTTGGCGATCAGGATCCACAGCGCCGAGAAGTTGGTGCCGAACGCCACCAGCCAGGTCACGGCCAGATGGCTGACCTTCGACATGCGGTTCCAGCCGAAGAAGAACAGGCCGACGAAGGTGGCTTCCAGGAAGAAGGCCATCAGCCCTTCCAGCGCCAGGGGCGCGCCGAAGATGTCGCCCACGTAATGGCTGTAATAGGACCAGTTCATGCCGAACTGGAACTCCATCACCACGCCCGTGGCGACGCCCAACGCGAAGTTGATGCCGAAGAGCGTGCCCCAGAATATGGTCATCCGCTTCCAGATGGGGCGCCCCGTCATCACGTACACGCTTTCCATGATGGCCAGGATGAACGACAGGCCAAGCGTGAGAGGAACGAACAGGAAGTGATAGAGAACAGTCGCGGCGAACTGGAATCGCGACAGGTTCACGACGTCGAGATCAATCATTGGGCAGCTCCCAAAGCGTTGAAGTGCCGTGGCAACCGGCATGGTTCCCAGGCCGTCTCTCGCGCCATGTTAGGGGCGTTGCATACGACTTCATAGAGGTTTCCTGAAAAGATCGAGGCGGAACATGTCAGCCCTTGCCTCGCAATTTGCCGGCGAAACCCAGCACCTTCTGCACTTTCGAACCCATTTTCATCAGGCTCTGCAAGGTTTCTGGCGGCAGTCGTTGAACCTCATCGAACCATCCGGTGGACAGTTCGATGAGCTCCAGCATTTCGGTCATGCGTTGTTGCGCGTAGGCCTCGTCGGGGCCGGCCGGCGCCTCGAGCAGCGTGTCGCGCAACAGGGTGAGCGTGGGATCGATCTCGCGCTTGCGCTTTTCTTCCATCAGGATGCGGAAGATTTCCCAGACGTCCTTCGGAGTCTCGAAATAATCGCGGCGGTCGCCTACCTGGTGAATCAGCTTGACCAGGCGCCAGGACTGCAGCTCTTTCAGGCCAAGGCTGACGTTCGAGCGCGAAAAGCCCAGGGCTTCGGCAATGTCGTCCGCGTTCAGCGGCTGCGGCGCCAGGAACAGCAAGGCGTAGATCTGGCCGACGGTGCGGTTCACGCCCCAACGGCTGCCCATTTCACCGAAGTGCAGGACGAAGCGTTCGTTTTGCGGGGATAGCGCCATGGGGGTCAGTCAGCCAAGGAAACTGCGAGGTGCACTGCAAGACACAAGCAGTTACTCCGCTTTCAGAAATTACTGAAATTATCGAACAAACACTGAGAAAGCGCAAACCTCACTGGCAGCAGGGGCGAAAGCGCAAGCGGAAGCGATTGCGCGGGTCGACAGCGCAAAATACCGGCCGGACGTGACAATCACGCAACAAAAAGCCCCCGCTCACGGCGGCTGGCTGCCCCGGCAGGCATTTTTGTCAGGATGGCTGGGAAATAAAAATCGCCACCGGCCCGGAGGTCGGTGGCGATTCTTGGGGAAAAAACTTGCGGGTCAGCCCGCGGACGGTCCGCCCGCGATCGCGGGAAGGGATTCGGGAACGGATTCCGGGACGGCGGTCAGCCTGCCTTGACGGTCACGGCAGCGGACACGCGCTTGGCCTTGGCGCGCGCGGCGGCGACGTCCTCGGCCACCGCCAGGCCCACGCCCATGCGGCGCTTGACGAAGGATTCCGGCTTGCCGAAAAGCCGAATGTCCGTGCCCGGCTCGGCCAGGGCTTCGGCCACATTGTGGAAAGAGACCGCGGCGCATTCAACGCCGCCATAGATGACACTGCTGGCCCCGGCCTGGCGCAGGGTGGTGTCCACCGGCAGCCCCAGCAGGGCGCGGGCGTGCAGTTCGAATTCGTTCTGCGTCTGGGTGATCATGGTGACCATGCCGGTGTCGTGCGGACGCGGGCTGACTTCCGAGAACCAGACCTGATCGCCGGCCACGAAGAGCTCGACGCCGAAGATGCCCAGCCCGCCCAGGTCGGACGTGACGGCCAGCGCGATCTCGCGGGCGCGCTCCAGCGCGGCGGGCGACATCGGGTGCGGCTGCCAGCTTTCTACGTAGTCGCCATCGACCTGTTTGTGGCCGATGGGTTCGCAGTAGCGGGTTTCGACCTGGCCGTCGGCGCCCCGGGCGCGCACGGTCAGCAGGGTGATCTCGTAGTCGAAGCGGATGAATCCTTCGACAATGGCGCGCCCGCCGCCCACCCGGCCGCCTTCCTGGGCGTAGCGCCAGGCAGAGACCAGATCGTCGGCGCTTTTGATCACGGATTGGCCCTTGCCCGACGAGGACATGACCGGCTTGATGACGCAGGGATAGCCGATGCCGCCGTCGATGGCCTGGCGCAGTTCGTCCTCGGTGTCGACAAAACAGTAGGGCGAAGTCGGCAGCCCGAGGGTTTCGGCCGCCAGGCGCCGGATGCCCTCGCGGTTCATGGTCAGTTGGGCCGCGCGAGCCGTCGGCGTCACCCGCGCCACGCCCGCCGCTTCCAGTTCCACCAGCAAACTGGTGGCAATGGCCTCGATTTCGGGGACAATAACGTGCGGCCGCTCTTGTTCGATGATTTTTCGCAGGGCCTGCGGGTCCGTCATGGAGACCACATGCGCCCGATGCGCCACCTGGTGGCCCGGGGCGTCCGCATACCGGTCCACCGCGATCACTTCCACGCCCAACCGTTGCAGGGCAATGATGACCTCTTTGCCCAGTTCCCCGGACCCGAGCAACATGACGCGGGTAGCCAGGGGGGACAGTGGCGTGCCAAGGACGGGGCTGGGAATGCTGGACATGGAGCGGGCCTGGAAGGAAAGTTTGAAAGCCGTTGAATGACCCGCCAGCATGCCATACCCCCCTGCCCGGGGCAAACTAGCACACTGATATTAAAATCCCTGCATGACTGACCATCCCACCACAACGTCCGGCACCGCGCTGGCATCTGCGCGCAGAACGCTGCGAATCGAAAGCCAGGGCCTGCTCGACCTGTCCGCCCGGCTGGACGACAGCTTCGAGCGGGTCGTGGATCTGCTGCTGGCATGCCGCGGCCGGGTGGTCGTGAGCGGCATCGGCAAGACGGGGCACATCGCCCGCAAGATCGCCGCGACGCTGGCCTCGACCGGCACCCCCGCTTTCTTCGTTCATGCCGCCGAGGCCGTCCACGGCGATCTGGGCATGATCACCCGGGACGACGTGCTCATCGCCATCTCCTATTCCGGCTCCGGCACCGAACTGCTGACCATCCTGCCGGTGGTCCGCCGCATGGGCGCGGGGCTGGTCGCCATTACCGGCAATCCGCATTCGGAACTGGCCCAGCAGGCGGACATCCACCTGGACGCCAGCGTGGCCCAAGAGGCCTGCCCGCTGAACCTGGCGCCCACCGCCAGCACCACGGCGGCCCTGGCCCTGGGCGACGCCCTGGCCGTCGCCTGTCTGGAAGCGCGCGGCTTCGGCCCGCAGGATTTCGCCCGTTCCCACCCGGGCGGAGCGCTTGGCCGCCGGCTGCTGACCCACGTGCGCGACGTCATGCGCCAGGGCGACGCGCTGCCTATCGTCCTGACCGGGACCCCGGTGTCGCAAGCGCTGGAAGTCATGTCGGCCAAGGGCATGGGCATGACTGTCGTGACAGACGCGCAGCACCGGCCCCTGGGTATATTCACCGACGGCGACCTGCGCCGCCTGATCGCGCGGCACGGCGATATCCGCAGCCTGACAGTCGAATCCGGCATGACGCGGTCCCCGCGCAGCATCAATCCCGACGCGCTCGCCGTCGAGGCCGCCCGGCAGATGGACGAGCAACGGCTCAATCACATGCTGGTGATGGACAATGACGGCGCACTGCTCGGCGCCTTGCATATGCATGATCTGATGGCCGCTAAAGTGGTATGACTATGACTCTTCCTGCTTCCGTGACTCACCCGGCCGACGCGCTGGTGCTTGCCCGTATCCCTTCGACCGTGCGCGAACGCGCCGCCGCCGTGCGCCTGATGGTGTTCGACGTGGACGGCGTTCTTACCGACGGCAGCCTCTATTACGGCGAAAGCGGTGAACTGCAAAAACGCTTCAACGCGCTGGACGGCCACGGGCTGCGGCTGCTGATGGAGGGCGGACTGAAGGTGGCGCTGATGACGGGCCGATCCGGCCCCATCGTCGCGCGGCGCGCCGCCGAACTGGGCATCGCCGAGGTCATCCAGGGCGTGCGCGACAAAGGTGGCGCTTTGGCAGAACTTGCGCAGCGCACCGGTGTCCAACTGAACCAGACCGGTTACATGGGCGATGACATCATCGACCTGCCGGCCATGCAGCGCGCGGGCTTCGCGGCCAGCGTGCCAAATGCGCCCGGCTACGTCAGCCAGGCGGCGCACTGGGTCTCTGCCCACCCCGGCGGCAGCGGCGCCGTGCGCGAATGCTGCGACCTCCTGCTGGCCGCCCAGGGACGCCTGGGCGCGTTCCTGGCGGCGCCCGGGCTGCTAGGCCCCGGCGCCATCCAATGATCGCCCCGTCAACGAATACGCCCTTGCGGCGAAC
>RCUP01002073.1_pt1 | contig 11080 bp, 9 predicted proteins | sample 2166341 | NCBI WGS metagenome assembly RCUP01 (sample SAMN09932325, study PRJNA488358) | compost metagenome | isolation source: compost soil in succinonitrile-enriched | place: Germany: Experimental Botanical Garden | reverse complement strand
CGCGACCTGCACGAAATGTATTCGATGGGCCATCTGCTGGAAGGTGCCGTCGCCTATTACGAGGCGACCGGCAAGCGCCGCTTCCTCGATGTGATGATCCGCGCCGTAGATCACATCGGCGCAACCTTCGGCTCCGAACCGGGCCAACTGCGCGGCTACGATGCCCATGAGGAAATCGAACTGGCTCTGGTCAAGCTCTATCGGATCACAAAAGATCCCCGGCACCTGAAGCTCGCGACCTATTTCATCAACGAGCGCGGCCAGATACCATCCTATTATGACGAGGAAGCACGGCTTCGCGGTGAGAATCCGGCTGATTATGTCTACAAGACCTACGCCTACAGCCAGGCACATCGGCCGGTGCGCGAGCAGTCGCAGGTCGTCGGTCACGCGGTGCGGGCCATGTATCTGTTCTCGGCCATGATCGATCTCGCCCATGAAAACGACGACCCGACCCTGAAACAGGCCTGCGACCGGCTTTTCGACAATCTCACGAGCCGCCAGCTCTATGTAACGGGCGGGCTTGGACCATCCGCCTCCAATGAAGGCTTTACCCGCGAATACGACCTGCCGAACGAAACCGCTTATGCGGAAACCTGCGCCGCGGTAGCACTCGGTTTCTGGAGCCATCGCATGGCCCAGATCGATCTCGACGCAAAATTCACCGATGCGTTGGAGACGGTGCTCTTCAATGGCGCGCTTTCCGGCATATCCCGCGATGGCGAGCATTATTTCTATGAAAACGTGCTGGAAAGCCATGGTCAGCACCGCCGCTGGAAGTGGCATTATTGCCCCTGCTGCCCGACCAATATCGCCCGCATGATCACCTCGCTCGGCCAATATTTCTATTCAGGCAAGGCCGAGGAACTCGCGGTTCATCTCTACGGCGCAAACACGGCCGAACTGGATCTTGGAAATACCTATCTTCGCCTGAAACAAGAAACTCTCTATCCCTGGGATGGCGATGTCAGGATCCAGCTAGGCCTATCCCGGCAAGCGGACTTTACCATCAGGTTTCGTATCCCCGGTTGGTGCCGCAGTTGGACAATCAGCATCAACGGCGTGACCCTTGATGCCGACGGCATTGTCGAAAAAGGGTATGCGACGATCCGCCGATCCTGGGCGGATGGCGATGAAATCAGGCTGTCCTTCGACATGCCGGTCGAGCGGCTTTACGCCCATCCGGCAGTGGGCGAAGATGCGGACCGGGTTGCACTGAAGCGCGGGCCTGTCGTCTATTGCGTCGAAGAAACGGATATCGGCATGGAGCCGCAACGGCTTCGCCTGTCCGCTTCCGGCACGATCGAAGCACGGTTCGATCCGGAGCTACTCGGTGGTGCAGTCGTGCTGGAGGGTGAGGCCATGGAAGCGCAGGTGGAGGATTGGAAGGCAGGGCTGTATCGCAACAGCCCCGCCGCCTTCAGGCCGCGGCGCTTCAAGGCCATTCCTTATCATCTCTGGGCCAATCGTGACGCAGGCGCGATGCAGGTCTGGCTGGCGGAACGATAGGAGAAACACATGGCGCGTCTGGAACTTCGCAATGTCACCAAATCCTACGGTATCTATGAGGCCGTCCGTGGCATCGACCTGAATATAAAGGACAAGGAATTCGTCGTCTTCGTCGGACCTTCCGGATGCGGCAAGTCGACCACGCTCCGCATGATCGCCGGGCTTGAACATATAAGCGGCGGCGAGATCGTCATCGACGATCAGGTCGTCAACCGTCTTGGGCCAGGCAAACGCGATATTGCCATGGTGTTTCAGAACTATGCGCTCTATCCGCATATGACGGTGCGCGACAATATCGCCTTCTGCCTCGAACAACAGCGCCTGTCGAAAGGCGAGATCGACAAGCGGATCGCACAGGCCGCAGAGACACTCCATATTACCGAACTTCTGGAGCGACGGCCGGGCCAGCTGTCCGGCGGCCAGAGGCAGCGCGTCGCAATGGGCCGCGCCATCGTTCGCGATCCGAAGGTTTTTCTTTTCGACGAACCTCTGTCCAATCTCGACGCGAAACTGCGGGTGAAAATGAGGACGGAGATCAAACGTCTGCACAATCTGCTGCCAACCACGACCGTTTATGTGACGCATGACCAGATCGAAGCCATGACCATGGCCGACCGGGTCGTGGTGATGAACAAGGGGCTGGTAGAGCAGCAGGGCGTGCCGCAGGAACTCTATTTCAACCCGGTGAGCAAATTCGTTGCCGGTTTCATCGGATCGCCATCGATGAATTTCCTGCCCGCGAAACTCGTTGTGGAGGGGACAAGCCTCTTTGTTGAGTTGAAGGACAGAACCCGTCTTGCCATTCCGGAAGCCAGGAGATCCCGGTTCGCTTCCGCCGGCGGAAAAGACGTCACGTTCGGTATTCGCCCCGAAGCCATTTCCGGCAGCCAGGAGCGGCCCGGCTGGGTACCTTTCCATGCCAATGTCGAACTGGTCGAACCGCTTGGGTCGACCAACATGGTCTATTTCAACGTCGCCGGAGACACATGTTGCGCCAGCCTCGATAGTGAAATTCCGGTTACAGCCGGAGAAATGTTGCCGGTCTCCATCAACATGAACCAGATGCATCTCTTTGATCTGGAAACGGAACACTCGCTACTTTGCGGGAAAGCGGCATAAGTTCAAGTGACAGCGGACAGGGAAATTTCCGTGCCCACTGCCACTGACCAAGCACTATTGGAGCGAAACGCACCGCTCCCCGTTTTCGTCGAAGACATGCAGGTGTTGCGGCGGGAAACTGACATGGACCATGGGACCTGCGGAGAGTGCGGCGCGGTCTAGCGTAAACACCTTGAATGCCAGACCGTGCAGCGACAGGTGCAGGATGATGCCGAAGCCGGTCGGCTCGACAAGATCGACGCTCGCCGCCATGCCGGCGCCCTCCCCGCCCATCACCACGTGCTCGGGCCGGACGCCAACCGTCACTCTTGCGCCATCGTCAAGCGATAGCGACGTCGGGAGGGCAACCACGGTTCCATCCTTCAGCGTAACATTGCCGTTGGAATAGATCGCGTCGAGAAAGTTCATGCCCGGCGAGCCTATGAAACCGGCAACAAAGAGGTTGGCGGGACGGTCGTACAGCTCCAGCGGAGCCCCCACCTGCTGGACCACCCCGCCATGCATGGCAACGATCCGGTCCGCCAAGGTCATCGCCTCGATCTGGTCGTGGGTGACATAGATCGAGGTGGCCTTGAGGTCGCCATGCATTTTCTTGATTTCGGCCCGCATCTGCTCGCGCAGGCGGGCATCGAGGTTCGACAACGGTTCGTCGAACAGAAACGCCTTCTGGACCACCCCGCCATGCATGGCAACGATCCGATCAGCCAGGGTCATCGCCTCGATCTGGTCGTGGGTGACATAGATCGATGTGGCCTTGAGGTCGCCATGCATTTTCTTGATTTCGGCACGCATCTGCTCACGCAGGCGGGCATCGAGGTTCGACAAGGGTTCGTCGAACAGGAAGGCCTTCGGTTGGCGCACGATGGCGCGGCCCATGGCGACGCGCTGGCGCTGACCACCGGAGAGTGCCTTCGGTCGGCGGTCGAGCAGCGGATCGAGCCCGAGTTTGGATGCGGCACTGGCAACAGCAGCAGCGATCTTTTCCTTGGCCGTTTTACGGAGCTTCAGGCTGTAGCTCATGTTGCCGGCGACGTTCATATGCGGATAGAGCGCATAGGACTGAAACACCATGGCGATGTCACGGTCCTTCGGATGCAGCTCGTTGACGCGCTTGCCGTCGATGCGCATCTCACCACCGGTGACGCCTTCGAGCCCTGCGATCATGCGCAGCAGCGTTGACTTGCCGCAGCCGGACGGGCCGACCAGCACGACGAACTCGCCGTCCTTGATCTGCAAATCGATGTCGTGCAGCACCTGCACATGGCCATAAGCCTTCTTGACGTTCTGGATATCGATCGAAGCCATAAGATTACCCCTTGACCGCGCCGGCCGTCAGGCCCTGGACGAGGTAGCGCTGGATGAGCAGGAAGAAGAGAGCAGCCGGGATGAGCGCGAGCACGCCCGCCGCCATCATCTGCCCGAAATCCACCGAGAATTTGGAAACGAAGGTCAACAACCCGACCGGGAAGGTCGCGGCATTGTTGCCGTTGATCAGCATCAGCGCGAACAGAAGCTCGCTCCATGCTGCGGTGAAGACGAAACCGAGCGTCGCGGCAATGCCGGGGAGCGTCAGCGGCAGGATGATTTCCCGAAACGCCGTGAATTTCGTGGCGCCGTCGATCATCGCCGCTTCTTCGAGATCCTTTGGGATACCGTCGAAGAAGGACTGCATCAGAAAGGTCGCGAAGGGCACGTTGAAGGCGGTGTATACGACGATCAAGCCTGTCAGGCTGTTGGTGAGACCGAGTGGCGTGAGGATCTTGAAGATCGGGGCCACCAGCATGACCAGCGGAAACATCTGCGTCAGCAGCATCAGCGCCACGATCCAGTATTTGGCGCGAAAATTGAAACGGGAGAGCGCATAACCGGACAGTGACGCGCAGATGGTGACGATGATCGCCGTCGAGCCGGAGACGATCAGGCTGTTCTTGAAAAAGGTCGGAAAGGCGCTGTGCTGCAGCACGAAGGAATAATGTTCCCACGTGGTCCGCGACGGCCACATGCGCACGCCTTCGGAATAAAGCAGGTCATTGGGCGTAACCGAGACCTTCAGCAGCCAGAACAGCGGAAAGAGTGCGAAGACGATATAACCGAGTAGCGCCAGACGATGCGTGATGGTCGGAAGAAGCGACGTTTTCATGGCCCTCACCCCTTGTTCAGCAATGTCTGCCGCAGCAAGATGATCAACATCGAATAGGCCAGAAGCAGCACGAGCAGCACCAGCGCAATGGCCGAGGCATAACCAAAATCGAGCGCCTTGAAGGCCTGGGTGAAGATGTAGCTGGCGACGATCTGGGTGCGGTCGGCAGGTCCCCCGCCGGTCATGACGACGATCAGATCGGCGAAGTTGGAAATCCACACGGTGCGCAGCAGAACGGTGATGGCGATGGTCGGCGCCAGGAATGGCAGCGTGATCGACCAGAAGCGCTGGAACCATGTGGCGCCATCGATGGAGGCGGCTTCATAAAGATCGCGCGGGATCGATTGAAGGGCTGCCAGAAGCGTGATGGCGAAGAACGGAATGCCCCACCAGACATTGGCGATGATCGGACCCCACATCGCATATTGCGGATCGGACAGGATGTTGCCCGGCTGGCTCATCAGGCCGAGATCGAACAGCCAGTGCGGGATCGGCCCAATCACGGGATTGAACAGCCACGCCCAGTTGAGACCGGCGAGAAAGGACGGCACCGCCCAGGGCAGGAACACCAGCGCCTGAACCAGACCACGGCCCATGAACGGCTTGTCGAGCAGCAGTGCCAGAATGAGGCCGAATGCGAATTGGAAGAACACGGAGGCGCCCGTCCACCACAGCGTGTTTTTCAACGCCGTATAAAACGCCCTGTCCTTCGACAGCGTCTCGAAATGTTCGAGGCCGATGAACCCGCCGGAAAACGGATTGAGCAGCTGGATATCGCGAAACGCGTAGGAAATGCCGATGACAAGCGGCACCAGCATGACGACGATAATGAGGATCAGCGCCGGCGCGCTGTAGAGATAAGGCTCCGAGGCATCGGCAAGGCGCTTTTGCCACGGCCTGCGATCCTGGCGACGATCATAGACGTCGGCGGTCATGGACATCAGACAGTTTCCCGTTTGCGGCGCAAGATTGCGCCGTCATTGCATGAAGAAGAGCGATTTGGCGGCGCGGAGAGATGTCCGCGCCGCCACGGCGTCGATTACTTCTTGGAGAGGTTCTTCTGCTGTGCCTTGGTCAGGTAAGCCGCCCACTCGTCAGCCAATTCCTTGGCCGAGATGTCGCCGAGCAAAGCCTGCTGCGAGGTCTTGATGGCGAGCGAATCCTTAAAGAAGGCGAACTCTTCGAGGAAGGTCGGCATCACGGTCGGAACGGTGTCCTTGTCGGCCAGTTCCTCGAACCAGCCCTTGAACTGGTCACCGGCATAGAACGGATCCTTTTCTGCCGCCGTATAGGCCGGCAAAGCACCGATCTTCTTGTTCCACTCGATATTGCCTTCCGGGCTCTGCAGCGTCTCGATCAGCTTCCAGGAGAGGTCCTTGTTTTCGCTCTTGGCGAACATCGACCAGCCGGCATAACCGATCGTCGGGAAGGATTTGCCCGTCGGTCCCTTCGGCAGTGGCGCGACGCCAAAATCTTCCGGCTTCATACGCTCAGCAACTGCGATCAAAGCATCTGGGTCCTGATCGAGGAAGGCGCAGGTGCCGGAATAGAATCCGGCCACGACCTCGTTAAAGCCCCAGTTGACGCTGTCCTTCGGCGCCAGGCCCTTCTTGTAGAGATCGACCATCCACTCGATACCCTTTGCCCAGCCTTCGCTGTTCATGGTCGAGGTGCCGTCTTCCGTGAAATATTTGTTGTCGCCGGCCATCGAGGCGGCGAAGATCATCCAGCCATTCAGGCCACCCGGTCCACCACGCATGCAGTAACCGTATTTGCCCGGAAGCTTGGAGACGGCTTCGGATGCCTTGGTGAACTCGTCCATGGTCTTCGGCGGCGCGGAAACGCCGGCCTGTTCAAGCAGCTTCTTGTTGTAGAACATCGCCCGCAGATAGAAGCCGTAGGGCAGCATATAGGCGGTGTCCTTGACGTCACGGCCAAGCTCCAGCGCGCGCGGCGTCAGTTCCTTCGTGTGCTGCCATTTTTCCAGATAGGGCTCGAGGCTTTCGAGCATGCCATTGTTGCCATAGAGAGAAAGCCAGGTATCCGGCATTTCCATCACGTCCGGCGTATCGCCGGCAGACACCATAGTGGCGAATTTCTGGAAGGCCTCGTTCCAGGGCAGCGAGATGATTTCCACCTTGGTGCCGGGATTGGCGGCCTCGAACTTGTCGACCAATGATTTCAGCGTCTGCGTGCGTTCCGGGCTGGTGATGACTTCCACCAGCTTCAATGTCGTATCGGCCAATGCGCTGCTTGCCATCAGAGTGGCGAAGATTGCAGTCGTTATGATTGTTTTCATTGTCCTGCTCCCAGTTGTCTTGGTTTCATGCGTTATGAGGCGACGGCGATTGCCTCCTGAAGATCGCTCCACAAAGCCTCGGTTCCCTCGAGGCCGACATGGAGGCGTACGGACCGCGCATGGATGCCGAACGTATGCGCGGAATTGGGCTGGGCCTTCTGCTGCAGCACCACTTCGCCCGGAACGATCAGGCTTTCGTGGCCGCCCCAGCTGACGCCGAGCTTGAAAAGTTTGAGATGGTCGGCAAAGGCGCGGATATCCACGCCCTCCTTGAAGATGAAGGAAAACAGGCCCGACGTGCCGTGAAGCCCCGCAGGCAGCCGGTTCGCCAGACCCGGATGGCAGACGGTTTCCACCACATCGAGTTCCTGCAGCCGCCGCGCGATGGTCAGCGCCGATTCCTGATGAGCTTTCATGCGCAAGGGCAGCGTGCGCATGCCGCGGATCAACAGCCAGGCATCGAAGGGCGAAAGCTTTCCGCCGAGATAGGGATAGGCTTCTGCCTTCACGCGCGCGATCATCTCCTTCGAACCGGCAACCACACCGGCGACGACATCGCTATGGCCACCGAGATATTTGGAGGCCGAATGGATGACGAGATCCACGCCGAGTGTGATCGGCCGCTGGAAGAACGGGCTTGCCCAGCTGTTGTCGATCATCGACACGACGCCGTGCTTTTTCGCCAAGGCCGCCAGCGCGCCAACATCATGGGCCTCCATCACCCAGCTTGTCGGGCTTTCCAGATAGAGAACCTTGGCGCCGGGCAGCGCCTTTGCGACTGCTTCTTCGTCGCGGCCGTCGACATAGGTGACCTCGACCTTCATGCGTTTCAGCAGCGTGCCGAACAGGCGGAATGCGTCGGGATAAACGTGTTTGACCGCAACGATGCGGTCACCCGGCTCGACAAAGCTCAGGACAGACGATGAGATCGCCGACATGCCGCTGGCAAAACCGAGCGCGTCTTCGGCGCCTTCGAGCTTGGCCAGCATTTCCTCGAACATGCGCACCGTCGGATTGAGGCCGCGCGTATAGATCGGCCGCACCTTTTCACCGCGGTAGGAAGCGATCATCTCGTCATAGTCGGAAAAGGTGAAGAGCGAGGTCTGGAAGATCGGCGGCACGACCGCATCGGCGAAATTTCCGTCGTCATGGGCGGTAATCAGCGAGGCGAATTGCGACGGATCGGACATTTCGTTCATTGGGACATTTCCTTGATGTCTTCCTCGACGACGGCGAGGATCTTTAATGTCTCGCGCCTTGCACCCTCGGGATCTTGGGCGGCGATGGCGTCGAAAAGCGTGCGGTGAAACGGAAAGGAGCGTCGGGCAAAATCCTTGCGATCGAAAGGCGAAGCCCAGAAATGCTCGAAACTCTCGCGCATCTGCTCAAGTATCTGCCGGAACAGCGGATTATGCGTGGCGTCATAAACGGCGAGATGGAAGGCAAGGTCTTCCGGGCCGGACGAGCCCTTTTCCAGATGCACGGTCTCCATCTGCACCAGCTTCTTCTCGATGATCACGAGGTCATCGTCGGTACGCATGCGGGCGGCCACCATGCCGGCCTCGCATTCGATGCCCCGGCGCACCTGCAGTGTCTGCAAAAGCACGTCACGCAGGCGTGTCGTGTCCAGCGACAGCGGCATATGCACGGTATCGGGAGAAATCGGCCGCAGCAGATAGGTGCCGCTGCCTTTTCGCGTTTCGATGACGCCGAGCGCCTGAAAGTGGCGGATCGCCTCCCGGATCGTCGAGCGGCCGACAGCAAGCGTTGCCATGAGCTCACGCTCCGCCGGCAGTCGATCACCGGCCTTGAGCTGAACATCGGCGATATAATGCGCAAGCGCCGAAGTCACCTGCCGGGCGCGATCCAGTGTCGGCAGCGGTTGAAGTGTTGCGGATAACGTTGCTCTCGTCATAACACCATGCAAGCCAAATTGGTCTGACATCATAGCAAAACACGCGACTAAAAGGGTGTCAATCGCTCCCTGTCGTTTTCGCTTGTGGATAGGCTTGTGATCATGCGGTAGGAGATCCCGCCCGGTGGCCGCGGGTCAGAGATACCGCGCATGCCGGAGGCGGCATGGTGTCGGGCAAGAGCTTGGGGCTTGGGACTTGGGGATCGGTTTCGTCGTGTCTGGCTACACGGCTAATATGGAAAGCCTGCCCGCCGCCCGATCCTCGGCTGGCCTCGCCGGCGGCATGTGCAGCAACCTCACTTGCCGCGATGCTGGCAATATCGCGCATCGCGGCTGGATGTAGAGATCTTTCCGGACGTCCGGTTCACACGTCCGAGAGTGCGTTGAGCAACACGATATCGTCCTCGCCGGTAATGATATCGGCATCGGCCTGAAGCACATATTCGACAACGGCGTTTATGCCGCCGAGATGTTCCTTGAGCAGTTTCGCAGCCCGAATTTCATCATGAGCCTTGATCGCGGCATAAAGCGCCACATGCTCTTCCAGAACCTCTTCGAAATAACCGATCTTCGGAAATGCCTGGCGCCGTACGCGGTCGAGTTGCCCCGTCGCGTTGTGGATTGTCTGCCAGACATTCGGAAAGCCGGCGATGCGGCAGAGGAGACGATGGAACTCGTTGTCGACCTTGAAAGCCTCATCGATGTCACGCCGCTTTGCCGCTTCCTGCTGGCGAAAGATAAGCAGATCGAGGTCCTTCTCATGGACGGGATCGAAATTGCGGGCTGCAAGACGCACCGTGCGCATTTCAAGGCTGGAACGGATCAGATGCCCCTCGATCACCTTGCGCATGGCAATCTTGTTGACGAATGTGCCGCCGCTCGGAACGATATTGACGAGCCCTTCCTGCGCTAGTCTCAACAAGGCCTCCCGCATCGGTGTTCGGGAAATGCCAAGCTCGGCGCAGGTCTCCTTTTCGTTCAGCGTTTCGCCCGGCGCCAGTTTCATGGTGATGATCGCATCGCGGATGACGTTATACGCCCAGACCGCCTTGGGCTGGCCGGCCCCCATGTCTTCCAGTGCAAGTTTAGCATGTGAATTCACTCGGCGCCTCGTCCGCTCGCTTTACGTGTTTTAGCTTCCTTACATTATAAGCAGTTGCTTTCGTCGGCATAAAGAGGGCACGAGCATCATGCTTCGTTCGCCGCGATCATTGCCATTTCTAGAAGCACCTTGGCTCCGGCCGTCACCTGATCGGGCTCGCACCATTCCTTTTCGCTGTGCGAAATGCCCTGCCTGCAGGGCACGAAGATGATCGCCGTCGGGCAAAGATGGGTCATCGACAGTGCGTCATGAGAGGTCAGCGTCGGCAGCTTCATCGACGTGTAGCCCAGCCGTTCCGCCACTTCGAGAACCTGCCCGGAAAGCTCCGGCGACAAGTCGAGCCGCTGGCGATAATGCGAAGTCGTCGCATCGATCGTAAGCCCGGTCTCCCCGGCGATGCGCCTCGCCGCAGCCTCGATGCGATCGATGATCTTCGCCCTCCCCTCTTCGGTTGCGTGAACGGCGACATAGGAGAGCTTGGTCAGATGCGGAATGTTGACGCGATTGTTCGGCCAATTGCGGATCACCGTGGCGCTGACCATGCCCGCCGGTTCGTTTTCGGCCCCGATCGCCTCGATTTCGAGGATCAGTTTTGCCGCAGCGACAAGCGCGTTGCGCCGCGTCGACATTGCGGCCGTCTGCGAATGGCCATTCTCGCCGCTGATATCGATGAAACCGCTGCAACCCCAGGAACTGTTGGAAACGGCAGCGATCGTAGCACCTGCCTTTTCCATCTCCGGCCCCTGTTCGATATGCAGTTCGAGATATTTATGCACCGCCCGCCCGCCGACCGGCAGCTGCCCGGCATGACCGATACGGGCAAGCTCGTCGCCGAGCATCACTCCGTCATCATCCTTGCGAAACAACGCATCTTCCAAAGGCAGGAGCCCGGCAAATATGCCCGACCCCATCACGCCCGGCTGGAACCGCGCCCCTTCCTCATTGGTGAAGTTGGCAATCTCGATTGCCCTCCGCGTGGTGACACCCGCCGCATCG
>RCUP01002071.1_pt1 | contig 11084 bp, 9 predicted proteins | sample 2166341 | NCBI WGS metagenome assembly RCUP01 (sample SAMN09932325, study PRJNA488358) | compost metagenome | isolation source: compost soil in succinonitrile-enriched | place: Germany: Experimental Botanical Garden | reverse complement strand
CGACCACCACGCGTCGCTCGCCCGGCACTGCAGCCACCGCCGCCGGGCCATGGTCGGCACGCACCGCCACGAACGTGGCCGGAAGACCGTCTGCAACACCGTACTGCGGCAACCCGATCACCGCCGCCGCGTGGGTGGTGACCATGTCCAGCGCCAGCATCAGGTCCGCATCGGTGTAGAAGCCCGATCGATAGCCCAGCAGCATCGCCCGCTGCAGCAGGTCGCCATTGCCATAGGGCCACCAGCAGTCGCGGATGTTGTCGTTGCCGGCAAACACGCGTACACCCGCGTCGTGCAGTGCGCGCAACGGCGGGAACGGATGGTCGCCCGGCGCGTTGCTCATGATCGCCACGCCTGCGGCAGCCAACGCCTCACCCACCTGCAGCGCCCGCGCCAATGGCACCTCGCCCAGCGCATAAGCGTGACTGACCGCCACCCTGCCCTGCAGGCCCGCCGCGCGCGTGCGCGCAGCGATCCGCAGCAGCTGCGCCAGCCCGGTCTCGCCCGGCTCGTGCAGATGGATGTCCAGGCGCACGCCATAGCGCTCGGCCAGCCCGAACAACAACGCAAGCTGGCCGTCCGCATCCCCGTCCAGCGTGCTCGGGTCGATGCCACCCAGTACTTCCACGCCTGCGGCGATCGCCTGCTCCAGTACCGCCGCCGTACCCGGGCACGACATCACCCCCGCCTGCGGGAACGCCACCAGCTGGATGCGCATGATGTCGGCACAGCGCAGCGCCGCCTCGCGCACGGCGTGCAGATGCTGCAGGCCGGTACTGCCATCGATGTCGACGTGGCAACGCATCGCCACCGTACCGAATCCGCTGCACTGGCGGATCAGCGCCTCGGCACGGTCCGCCATCGGTGCAGCGGCAGCAATCGCGGTCTTTTCCACTGCCAGGCGCTCGCGCAGGCTGTTCACCGGCTGATGCGGATGCCAGCGGTCGCCGACGAAGCTCTTGTCCAGATGGATATGGCCGTCGACCAGGCCCGGCAGGACAGTGAAGCCGGTCAGGTCGACGCTTTCGGCTCCCTCCGGTGCGGCATCGTCGCCATTGATGCCGACAAAACGGCCATCACGGATGTGGAAATACAGCGGGGCACCGTCGCGATCGACGCCGCCGTGGACGAACTGCAGGGTCATCTGGATCTCCCGGAAAGCCAACACTGGCGCCATCCTGCCCGCCGCAGCGTCCATCGGCCAACGAAATATCTGCATGCCATGCATTCACCGGCACGATGAATCCCGTCCGCGACCGTCCGCCGCAGGGACGCCGGATACACGCCTGAACGGGTAACATGGGCGCCTGTTTCCGCTGTGATGCCGCATGGGCCCGTCCGACCGCCACGATCGTCTTCGCCGCTGGCAGGCCGCGTCCCTGTTGGCCGCCGCCCCGATCGCCAGCCTGTCCGCCACCGATGCAAACGCCAGCGCGCCCCTGCAGGCGCCGCCGGGCCAGCAGCGGATCGCCTCGGCTGCGCTGGTCGAGGTGCTGCACCAGCGCGTGCTGGCCGGCCAGAGCGCCACCGCCACCCTGGAAAGCTGGTGCGCCGAGCATGGCCTGGCCGAGCAGGCCCGGGTCCGCGCCGTGCGCGTGCATGGACAGGACAAGCCCGCGCCGGCCGACGTGCTGCAGGCCTTGGGCGCCGATGCCTCCACGCCCCTGCGTTACCGCCGCGTGCAGCTGGCCTGCGGCAGCCGCGTGCTGTCCGAGGCGGACAACTGGTACCTGCCCGACCATCTCAGCCCGGCCATGAACCAGGTGCTCGACACGACCGACGAGCCGTTCGGCCGCGTGGTCGGTCCACTCGGCTTCCAACGCCAGACCGTGACCGACCAGACGTTCTGGCCGCCGCGCGGCGAAGGCGACCATGGTGTGATCCTGGAAGTGCGCGCGCTGCTGCGCGACCGCCAGCAGCAGCCTTTCAGCTACGTCATCGAGTCGTACCTGGTGCAGGCACTGCCGTAGCGTTTCGTCGGCCCAGCATGCCTTCGCCTACTGGGTGGTGATGCCGTTTGCAGCCGGATCGGCGGAGAACACGAAGCGGCCCGAATGCAGGTTCCGGCCCAGGGTGTACTCGGCCGTTGCGAATGCATAGACGGGGGGCGTATTGCCGTCACCGAAGGAGCGCGCCCAAGCGCTGAAGCCGTCGTCGGTCCGGCTGCGGATCTCGCCCAGGCACAGGCTGTAGCCGCACGCGAACGAGACAAGGTCCGTATTTCCGTCCAGTGCGGCGGTCACCGCTGACCTGTACAGCGCGGTCAGATCCTGCGCTTCCGGGTTGCGTGCCACGTCCTGCTCGAACTGGCCGACCGCCTGTGCGAATGCTTTGTTCGAGCCGACCACCGCCTGGAATCTTTCGACGGACATCGCCCCCTCGCTCAACAGGCTCCTTTCGCCAGAGAGGAAAGCCGCACTCGATTGAGTGGCCGCCGGAGCAACGACTGCAGGCCCTGGCGAAGCGGCGGCAGTGCCGGCGGATGTCGCAGCGGAACGTGCCGGTGTCGCTGTCTCAACCCGGTCGGCGGGCGCCATCGTGGCATCCTTGACAGCGACAGCAGGTGCTTCTTCCTTGCTGCTACAGCCCGCAACGGCAAGTACCACAACCATCAGATGACGAACGTCCATGCGCTGTTTCCTCCCTGGTGACCTTGTGAGCATGCCACTCCATGGCGCTGGAAGCGAAGTGCCAGATAGAGAAAAGCCCGGCAATGCCGGGCCTTTCGTTTTGCGCTTCGATCAACGGAACCGGTAATCCAGCTCCACCCAGAACTGACGGCCATACGGGTCGTAGTTGCCGACCGGATAGAACGGCCAGCCACCCCCATTCCTGTCCGCCGGCGGCCGGCTGTCGCGCAGGTTGTTGACGATCACACCCAGTGTCAGGTTCTCGCCGAACTGGCGGAACACACTGGCGTTGTAGGTCATGTACGGCGCGATGCGGCCACTGCCATCACTCTTCGGCAACGAGCCATAGCGGTTGCCATAGATCGTCGCGGTCCAGTCACCCTGGTTCCAGGTGATGCTGCCATTGGCCTTGCTCCGCCACTGCCAGTCATCCAGCGAATTGCGGATGTCGCGCACTTCGTCATCGGCAAACTGCTTGTACTCGTGCTCCAGCACCAGGGTGTAGGCCAGACGCGTGGTGAAGCGGCCATAGCGGCCCGCATCGAAGCGCCAGTTGCCCTTCAGGTCGACGCCACGCACCGATTCCGATGCCGCATTGATCGGGTTGATCAACACGCGGGTCACCTGGTCCGGCTGCACGGTGGCATTGGAGGGGTTGCGGATCACCCGCGACAGCGCGTCCTGGCACAGTGGCGAGCCGATGTCGCGTGCTTCGCCGCCGAGGGTACGACCCAGCCGGCAGTCGGCTTCATCGCGCAGGATGCGGCTGGTGTCGAGGCTGGTCACCTCGTTGTCGATGCGGATGTCGTAGTAGTCGGCGCTGAAATCCAGCCCGGACAGCGGCGACCAGACCACGCCGAAGCCATACGATTTGGCCGACTCCGGCTGCAGCTGCGGGTTGGCGCGGTTGCTGTAGTCGATCGACAGGCCGTTGTAGTCGCAGTTGTCGTACGACTGGCCGGCGGTGCGGCAACGCCAGTAGTCGGTCATGCCCGGGTTGTAGCCACGGGTCTCGGTGGCGAACACATAGTTCATGTCCGGCGCACGGAAGCTGGTGGCCGCAGTACCGCGGATCAGCAGGCTCTCGATCGGACGGAATTCGACACCGAAGCTCCACGTTGCCTTGCCGAGATGCTCGCCACCGGCGCGGTACTGGTCGTAGCGGCCTGCCAGGGTGGTGGTCAGCGACTGCAGCAACGGCAACTGCAGTTCAACACCCGCCGCATAGCGGTCACGTTCGCCACCGGCACCGATGCCGGCGCTGGTGTTCCAGAACTCGCCGGTTCCCAGGCGTGGGTCCGGGCGGTTGCGGTAACCCTGGCTGCCCGCTTCGACCACCGCGGCCAACGCGGCATCGCCCCCCGGCAATGCAAACAGGCGACCATTGACCGTCGCGCTGAAGGTCTGCAGCCACGCAGCGTTACGGCTTTCCTGGTAGTCGGACAGGCGACCGTACTCATCGGGTGTCAGCGGCCGGAAAAGACGCGACGGATCCGGCGCGTAGACCTCCACGCCGTTGCGTACACCCAGCTGCGGACCGAGCAGGTACTCGTTGATACCGGCCAGCAGCACCGGGCGGCGCGTGCGGTTCTCGTAGCGCGAGCGGCTGTAGACCGCTTCGTAGTCCCAGCCGCTGTCACCGAACTGGCCACGCGCACCGACATTGAACGACCACGAGTTCTCCAGGAAACGGTTGGCGTTGCGTGGCAGGCCGCCGATTTCCTCTGGCGCGAAGCGGCGGTACCAGCTTTCCAGGTTGCCCGTATTCTGGTTGTAGAAATAGTTGCGTGACGAGGTCCAGGTGGGCGCGCGCGTGTTGTTGTGGATCCGTGCGCTGCCCACGGCGACATCGGCGAACAGGTCGGTGGTGTCGTTGACGTGGAACGTCAGCAGACCGTAGCCGTTGAGGTTGCGCTTCTCGGTCTGCACGGTCCAGTAGCTGGCAGCGGCTTCGTTGCTGCCGCAGTACGCGCCCTGGCGAGGGTTGTTGGCGCGGAACACGCTGCCGCCGTAGATGGCCGAGGCCGCATCGCAACCGGCAACGCCCGGATCGATGTTGCGACCGGTGGCGGCGTTGCGACGATAGGCGACGGCCGTCGGCTGCGGCGCCTTGCCGGTGGGATCATCGTCCAGCGAATCCATGAAGTCGCGCTGCCGCGCGTGGATCGCCTTGCGCACGTCCAGTTCGAAGCCGAACAGGCCTTCCCAGCGTTCGCCCGAGCTGCCTCCCACAACCTGCACGCGCTGGTTGTCACCACCGCCCTGCTGGGTGCCGCCGGCACGCACGTTGACGTCCACGCCGTCGAAGCGGTCCTTGAGGATGATGTTGACCACGCCGGCGATCGCATCGGAGCCGTACACCGCCGATGCGCCTGCGGCCAGCACCTCGATGCGCTCGATCAACGCACTGGGGATGTTGGCCAGGTTGACCACGTTCACCGAGCCCTCGTAGGCCAGTGGATAGTCGGCCTGGCGGCGTCCATTGACCAGCACCAGCGTGCGGTTCGGGCCCAGGCCACGCAGGTTGATGGTGTTCGCCGCCGGGGTGAAGGTATTGCCGAAGTCCTCGCCCTGCACGTTGCCGGTGTTTTCAGTGAGCGCGCTCAACGCATCGAATGCGTTGCGGTAGCCCTGTGCATCGATCTGCTCGCGGCTGATCACCGTGACCGGCGATGGCCCCTCGACGCTGGCACGCGGGATGCGCGAGCCGGTGACCTTCACTTCCTGCAATGAGGTGGGTGCGCTTTCCTGCGCGAAGGCCGGCAACGAGGCCAGCATCAGGGACGACAAGGCAAGCACCAGCGGACGCGGGCGCAGCGCCAGGGAAGAGGCGGACATGGGCTTCCTGGGGGAGTTGGGCGGGTGGTCCGGGGCGCTGGCGTCGGTGCGCGCATAACGATCCCGTAACGAAAGTGTCCTGAACGGATGGTTGCAACGGAAATGACCAGGCCTGATGGCCTTATGCCTGAACCGAATCAGACCGCAGGTGTCGGCAACACCGTGTTTGCAACTTCTTTCATTGTTCCAGTTCGCCCAGGTGCGGCATCGTCCCACGCCATGAACCGGTATTTCCCTGCTTCCCTGCCGCCGCTTCGGCCCGTGCTGCGCCGGCACCTCCTGCTGCTACAGCACGGGCCTGTCGTGCTGCGCCCTCTGCAGCGCTCAGACCTCGTGACCTGGCGTCGCCACTATCGGCAGGTTGAACGCGCCTGCGACCTGCCCCCCCACATCGATGCCGAAGCCCGCTTCCTCTGCGGTGTGCAGCGTTCGCAGCTGCAGCACGACAACGATCATCTGCTGCTCGGCACCTTCGACGCCGAGGGTGAGCTGCTTGACCAGCTGGACCTGCGCCTGCATTGCGCGCATGCACGCAGCGTCGAACTGCGCTGGCTGCATGCAGCAGGCTGTCCTCGACAGCGGCAGCTGCACCCTTCGTTGCAGGCGCTGTGCACGTTCCTGTTCGAACAGGTGGGGATCCGTCGCTTGTTCGTCCTGCTGCCGCCCGATGCAGGCAGCGAACTGGTCGCTACCCTGCAGGCGATCGGCTTCCAGCGCGAAGGCCTGCTGCGCGACCACCATCTGGATGCCGAGGGCTGGCAGGACCGCCAGCTGTACGCCCTGACTGCCCCCATCTGGCTGCAGCAGCAGTCAACGGGAAACTAGCGCACCCGCTCCAGCGAAGCATCCGCGCCGGTCAACACGCTGCAGGCATGGTCCTGCAGCTCCTCGGCGCTGGCATCGTTGCCGCTGTCCGGGTCCAGCTGCGTGGCCAGCAGGATGAAGCCGGGCGCGCCGTGCACGTCGTCGTGCCCCGCCACCAGCAGACTCCATTGGCCAACCTTGTCCACACCGCTCAGGCCATAGGCCAGCAGGTTGAGCGGATTGGCAGTCAGCGCTTCGCCGGGCAGCAGCCGCGCCTGGTACTGATGGCCGCGCAGCAGCACCGGCAGCGGTGCCCACTGCGTGCCGAGGGTCGCGCGATTGTCTTCCAGCGCCTGCAGCACGTCAGCGCGCAGGCAGTCGACGTGGATGTGCAGCTGGTGCTGCGAACGGCCATGCGGCGAATTCAATGCCAGGCTGGCGACGCTGCGCGGCAGCGGCTGGCCCAGCGCCTGTTCGGTGCGCGTGCGGGCCTGCCAGGCGGCGGCGAAGTAATTGGGTGCGCCACGCCGGTACAGTGCAGGGCTTTCGATGCCGCTGACCTTGTCCAGCGGCATCAGCAGGAACTGATAGTGGCCGTGCGCATCCTTGACCAGCACATCGCGGTGGTCAACGGCAGGGCGCACCTGCAGGCAATCGCCGCGTGGCGACTGTGCGCCCTGGCAATCACGCTCGATCAGGCGCCACAGCGCATCCGAATGCGCCGGCGGCGGCGCGGGGGGCGCGCTGGCACAACCGGCCAGCAACATCAGGGGCAGCAGCAGAAATCGCACGGCAACAACTCGCGGAATCAGGCGCGACAGGCAGCGCCGCGCGCCATTCTAGCCAGTGGGATGTGGCAATCAGTAGGTGCCGAACGGCACTTCAACCACGACCGGTGCACCCGTAGGCAGCACCTGCAGGGTATAGCGGTCCAGTGCGCCATCGTCATCGGCCAGCGGCTGGCGATGGAACTGCAGGCGATAATGGGCTTCGCCCAGGCGCACCTCGCTGCCGTCGGCGCCCAGCGCGGCAGCGTCGGGCAGCAGCAGCCCGCCCAGATCGCTGTAGGCCCCGGCAACATCGGCGAAACCATAGTCGGCCAGTTCATCCACCCGCTGCATCGCATAGACATGCGGCAGGTACGGGCGCGCCGGGCTGCGGCCATTGCTCAGATCGGTCACCCCGGCCTGCGGCAGGTGGTACTGCTCGCGCAGCGCGGCAACACCCAGCGACTCGCTGGCCACCTGCAGGCAGCACACCGTGCGCTTGCCTTCACGGTCGAGGATCGCGAAGCGATCACCACGGGTTGCGGCCTGCGGCAGCATCGCGAACGCCAGATTGCGCTGCGCCGGCTCGTAACCGGCTTCGGTCTGCAGGTTGCGCCAGCCACCAAACACCGGGGTTTCGGCAGCGGGCGCTGCGACCGGCTCGGCGGCCATGGCTGCCACTGCCATGCAAAGCAGGGACAGCACTGCCACCACCTTCACTGCGTTCTGCCTGCCACGCACACTGCCTGCCGTCATACCCGATCCAACACCTGCACCGGACTGGCCCGGTCTGCCCGCCGGCACGCTGCCGGCAACGCCGGCCACTATGCAGTGCGGCGGCCGCGCGGGCAATGACCCGAACGCTGCCGGGTTTCGCGCGGTCAGTGCTATCGTGCCGCCAATCCCCTGCGCAGGAGCGCCCGCATGACCATCCGCCTGACTCTGTTGCTGCCCGCCTCGGCCTTGTTGCTGTCGGCCTGTGTCAGCACTCCCGGCCCGGAGGTCAAGGGCAGTGGCCGCTGCGATGCCAGCCAGCTGGGCTGGGCCATCGGCCAGCCGGCCAACGAGCCGAACATCCGCCGCCTGTCCAGCGAAAGCGGCGCCGGCATGGTCAATCCCATCGGTCCGGCCACCATCACCACCAAGGACATCCGCCAGGACCGCCTGCGCGTGTTCGTGGACAAGGACAACATCATCACCGCCACCCGCTGCGAGTAAACGCGCCAGCGTCGTCGCGTGGAGCCGGGCACCTGCCCGGCTCCATGGTTCAAGGCTCGGTGTAGCCCGAGCACTCCGGCAGTGGCTGATCCGGCTGGTAAGCCCCTGAGGTGAAGCGGAAGACGCGCGTGTAGCTGCACTCCGCATCCTGCTCGGTGCGCAGATCCTTCTTCTTCAACTTTCCTTTGGCCAGCGAGTCCCGCTGCGGCGATACCCCGGCCGGATAGTTGCTGGCCTCGGTGCGGTAGCGCAGTACGGGCATGCCCTGCCCTTCGCTCTCCAGCGCAAGTTCCGCCTCGAAACTGTACTCGTCGTGGCAGGCACCGGCGCGCTGATCGAAATCGCGCTCGCTGAAACAGGCCCGGATCATCTTGTTGGCCGACCACGCAACGGACAGCACGTCGGCGTCCACCTGGACGCCATCATCGAGATGACGGATGCGCGCCAGTTGCAGGGTCGATGCGCTGGCACCGCCACCGGAATACATCGCGCGGGCCTCCAGCAGGCCGCCGACGAGCACGTTCTGCAGTGCCGCCTGTTGCGGATCGGCCACGGCCTGGCCTGCACCCGCGCCGGGGGCCAGGCGCACGATGAAGGGCCAGACCCGCAGGTCACCATCGTCAACCACGTTGATGGGAACGTGGCGCATGCTTGGTTCGGCTGCATCACCCCCACGCTCGGCGACTTCCAGCGCTGCCGGCTGGTCTTCGCCCGCTGCAGGCAGTGCCCGCACGCACCACTGGCCATCGGCAGTGCAGTAGCGCTCGGGGTCGTCCGCTCCCTGCTCGCCCTGCAGCAATAGTGCCTCCAACCGGTTGCCTGCAGCATCGTGTTGAACGGGTGCGACGTCCGCCGCTGCCGGCAGCGACGATGCCAGCAGCAGGGCGGACAGCACGGCGTAAGCAATACGCTTGGAATTCATGATCATCCTGTGCGCGCCGGCACGTCCTTGCGAGGGGCCGATGGTAGCGCAGGCGCCGCGTCGCGGCTCAGTGCCCGTCGCAGTCGCAGCCACCCCACCCTTTCGCCTTCGACGTCTGGCCGATGCCGGGGTTGAAGGTATTGCTCGGGTCCAGCGTGCGGTAGAAGCCGGCCAGCGCCGGCTTGGCCGGATACAGGTGGCCGACGTTGTGCTCGGCCGGGTACTCAGCACCGCGCTGGTCCAGCAACGCCCACATCGCATGCTCGATGGCCATCGGGTCTTCACCCTTGCGCGCGATGTAGTCCTGGTGGAAGACGTGGCACAGGAAGTGGCCGTAGTACAGCTTGTGCAGCAGGCGGCCATCGATATCGGCCGGCAGCTGCTCGAACCAGTCGGCGTCATCGCGGCGCAGCGCAATGTCCAGCGCGACGATGTCCTGCACCTGCTCGCGGTGCACTTCGCGGTAGCGCACGGCGGCACCGGCCACGGCGAAGCGATGCAGGAACGCCTTGCGTCCTTCGTCCGCCGTGCAGTGGAAGTAACCGCCTTCATGGTCGTTGAAGAAGCCGCGCAGCCAGGCCTCGGTGGCGGCCGCATCCTGTGCGGAAACCTTCAGCAGCAGATGATGCTCGTAACGCTGGCGGAACTCGCCCATGCGCTTGGGCAGGTGCGAAGGCAGCAGACCGGTCAGCGCCTGCATCACCCGATCGGTGATGCCGCGCAGGCCAAGCCATTCGAACCAGCCATCGACCCGGCTCTTCAGCGCGAATGCGGCCGGTACGCGCGCGGTGCCGAGCTTGTCGATCAGCAGGAAACTGTCCTTGCCGTAACGCTCACCGATGTCATAGGCATCACGGTGGATGTACTCGCCGGCGATCGGCAGGCGCTCGAAGCCGGTCAGCAGCTGGCGGCGGATCGCGGTCAGGCTGTCGGTGCGGTTGCTGCCGATATAGAAGACCTCGGCGGCCTCCTTCTCGAAGGTATCCAGGCGCACGGCGAACACCGCCAGCTTGCCGGCAGATCCGGCTGCCTCGAAATGACGGCTGGGATCGGCATTGAAGCGTGCAGGGGTATCGGCATCGACCTTGCGCACTTCCTCGGCGTAACGCGGATCGGAGGCAGCACGGCCATCCCCATTGCTGACGTCTGCAGCGCTGTAGTCGCCGTCCTGCAGACGCTGCAGGATCTGCTCGGGCGTATCGCCCAGCGCGATGCCCAGATGGTTGACCAGCTGCAGTTCGCCCTGTGCATCAACCTGCGCATACAACGCCAGCTCGGTGTAGGCAGGGCCACGGCGCACCAGCGCGCCACCGGAGTTGTTGCAGATGCCGCCCAGCACCGAGGCGCCGATGCACGACGAGCCGATCACCGAGTGCGGCTCGCGGCCGAGGGGTGCCAGCGTCTGCTCCAACTGGTCCAGCGTCGCGCCGGGCAGGCATAGCACCTGGCGGCCTTCGTTCAACAGCTGGATGCCGGTCAGGCGCAGGGTACTGACCAGCACGATCGGCCGGCCGTAGTCATCGCCATCTGGGGTGGAACCGCCGGTCAGGCCAGTGTTGGCTGCCTGCAGGATGATCGCCGCGCCCCCCTGCACCGCCGCCTGCAGCACGTGCCACAGCTGCAGCAGCGTACCCGGGCGTACTACCGCCAATACCGGGCCGTCACCGAAACGATAGCCGCGACGGAAGCGGCGGGTGGCCTTGTCGCCGGCCAGTACGTGGCGGTCCCCCACCGCCGCGCGCAACCGCGCCAGCACCGTGTTGCGATCACTCATGGCAGGCGCACCAGCGAATCACGGCCGATATCGGCGATGCGGTGCGCACCAGTCAGCGTCATCGCCACGCGCATTTCCTTGGCGATCAGGTCCAGCAGGTTGGCCACGCCGGCCTCGCCCTGCGCGGCAAG